>Ga0114930_10001332_pt1 | contig 23766 bp, 25 predicted proteins | sample AnhtaG_FD_87300 | JGI IMG/M metagenome (GOLD analysis project Ga0114930, IMG submission 87300) | Deep subsurface microbial communities from Anholt, Denmark to uncover new lineages of life (NeLLi) - Anholt_01485 metaG | ecosystem: Environmental > Aquatic > Marine > Oceanic > Sediment | place... | reverse complement strand
GTCCTCGCCCTCAAGCGGCCCTGCGATACGCCCGACGGCGCCCGCGTGTAGCGCCCGCACGCATTTTGCGCCGCTGCTGGGGCGCACTTGCGCGCCAGCGCCTGCTTACGCGCGGATTTGGGGCCAGCGTAGCGGCTTGCGTTGCTATGGGCCTGTCCGTATGCTTAGGGGACGTCTTCGCGAAGGCGACGACTTCTGGAGTGCGGCGGCCCGACGCCGCTCTTCCAGTTGCGGCTCGACGCAACAGCCGGCGAGAAGACTGCGGCCCACGTGTGTGAACGAAGCGACGAAAGCGGCGTCAAGCCGCCGCACTCCATAGAATCTCGAATATCTCACAGCACGGAGTGCTTTGGCCATGCTGTTCGGACGCAAGAAGGCCCTTGGCGACGTGCTCAAGGCGTCGTTGCTCTGGCTTGCCCTGGGCTTCAGCCTCGGCTGGTACTACCTGTTCACCTATAATGGCCGCTTCGCGTGGCCTATGCCGGCCCCCGAGGCGTGCGCAGGCCTGCTGCTGTACTACTTCTCGATGCTGAACGTAAGGCCCGCGCTCCAGATCGTCCACTGGCTGCTGGCGTTTCCCATTGCGGGCGTGCTGTGGGTGAGCATTCTGGCGGTCAGCGCGCCGTTCTTCGGCGGCCGCCGCGCGGAATACGGTTGGACCGTGTGGCGGTTTAGCCTGACTGCCCTGCCCCTGGCGTTGCCGGGGCCGGTTTTGGCCTTTCTGGCGGGCAGGAGCCCCGGCGGCTGGAGTTGGCGGCAGATGGTGTCCGTAGCGCTGGGCCGCGGCGGCGTCACGCCCGGGGCCTGGCTCACTTATGTCTTCTTCGGGCTGGCCGTGGTGTGCCTGGTCTGGCAGATCGTCCGCTACGTCCCCATCTTCGACCTGCGCGGCAAGAAGGCAGGGCTGCATCTCCTCGTTTGCCTGATCCTGCTCGCCGTCATGACCTGCGGTCTGGCTACGCTGGCCGCCGTCCCGTTGCGGATGTGGCTCGGATAGGACGGCCGGACCTCAGCCCAGCCACGCATCGAGATGCTGGGCCACGAAGGCGTCGTCGTTGAGGTGGGGGTACGCCGCGTAGACGCGGTCGATCTCGTCCTTCTGCCCGAGGGACAGGCCCTCGGCCGGGTCGAGGGTCCAAAGCCCCGCCATGAGTCCCTGGCGCAGCAGGATCTCGTGGATGCCCGCGATGCACCCGGCGAAGCCGTTGGCCACGTCGAAGGCCGCCGCGTTGCTGTCAGTGACCTCGACGGCGCGGGTCAGCATGGCGTCCGGCGCCGGGCCGCCGGAGGTTACGATCCGCTGGCACGCGTCCAACAGCTCGACGGCCTTCTGCGTCCAGAACGCCCAATGCCCGAGCAGCCCGCCGACGAAGCGCAAGGTGACCGGGCCGCCGGCCAGCGGTATCCGGTACGGCGTGAGCAGGTCCAGCACGATGTTGTCGTCGTTGCCCGTGTAGAGCGCGACGTCGGCCGCGCGGCCGGCCTCGGCCACCCCGCGGATCACTTCGAAGGTCTGGTATCGGTTGAAGGGCGCGGCCTTGATGGCGACCACGTTGTCGATCTCGGCGAAGCGGCGCCAGAACGCCGCGGGCAGCAGCCGCCCCCCAACCGCCGGCTGCAAGTAGAAACCGAACACCGGGATGACGCCCGCTACCGCCTCGCAGTGGGCGACAAGCTGGTCGACCTTGGCCTCCTTCAATGCGGCCAGGCTCACGAGTCCCGCGTGATAGCCGGCGTCCGCCAGAAACTCGGCCTCGCGCACGGCCTGCGCCGTGTCGCCGCAGACGCCCCCGATCTTGGCAATCGGCCGGCCTGCGGCCGCGGCGCAGGCGTCCACCGTCTCGCCCGCCAGCCGGACCACGGGCTCGAACAGGGCGTGCTTCGGGTCGCGGATCGCGAACTGGGTCGTATGCACGCCGACGGCCACGCCGCCCGCGCCCGCGGCGCAGTAGTAGCGCGTCAGGGCGCGCTGCCGGCGCTCGTCGAGCTTCCGGTCGGCGCTCAACGCCAGGGGGTGGGCTGGGATGACGTGGCCCTTGCGCAGAAAATCCCGCAAGTGATCGGGCTGTATCAGGTCGGCCATCTCAGTACTTCCCGTCCCGCACCTCATAGTGAGTGGGCTTGCCCAACGTCGCGCCGTCCGTCATGATCCAATAGGCGATCCATTCGATGAGCGTGTCGAGACTTACGTCCGGATAGCCGAACAGACGATGGCACTGGGCCGCGTTGCTCAACAGGGAAAGCTCGGACTCCTCGTTGACCAGGACGGGCGCCTTGCCCATCAGCGCGCCGAAACGCTCGGCCGCCCACCGCACCGAAACCAGCTCCGGCCCGGTGACGTTCAGCGCACGCGACGGCGAGGAGGCCAAGTGGAAACATTGCAGCGCCACCGAGTTCGCGTAGCCCTGCCACACGCAGTTGAGGTGCCCCATCTTCAGGTCGACGGGCCGTCCGTTCCAGACGTTCTGCGCGACGTCCACCAGCACGCCGTAGCGCATTTCCACCGAATAGTTCAGTCGAAAGTGCAGCACCTTGGTGCCGCGTTCCTCGGCGTAGTAGTCGAACATGCGCTCGCGGCCGATGCACGACATGGCGTACTCGCCCACGGGCTCGAGGGGCGTGGCCTCGGTCGAGCCGCCGCGCAGCACCGGCACGTGCGGATACACGGCCCCGGTCGAGAACGCCACAATGCGGGAGTCTTGGTACCGCTCCCCGACCACGCCGGGCAGATACACGTTCGTGGCCCAGGTCAGGTGCGCTGCGCCACTCGAGCCGAACTTCCTGCCCACCATGTAGACCACGTTCGGCGCGTCCGGCAGCGACGCCACGGCCGCGGGCTCGAACAGGTCCTTCTCGACGACCGTGACGCCTTCCGACTCGAGCTGCTTGCGCGCACGCTTCCCCTCGAAAACCGAAACGACGTAGACCTTGCGGTCGACCATCGAGGCCGCAATCGCCCGCATGGCCAGCACGGCCAACGTGAGGCCCATCTTGCCCCCGGCGCCCACGAGCATGATGTCGCCCTCGAGCTTCGACATGCTTTCGATCAACCGAGGCGATGGTTCCGTGAGCATGTCCTCCAATTGCGCAACGCTTCGGATGGGTTTCACCGAGATGGCGGGTTTACTGGTCTGTCTGCGAGGCATAAGGCAATCCCTTCTTTGCATGCTACTTGGCGCCACAGCGCTTCCGGTTATCTTGTAGCGAAATGGCGGCATCGAGGCAAGTTTTCGCCGGACGCAAGGGCGCGGCCCTGTCGGTCTCGGTCGACGTCAACGCAGCAATTCGGTTGCATTTTCGACCCACCCGTGCTAAGCTTGATCGTTGGCCATCGGAGAGGTGACCGAGCGGCTGAAGGTGGCGCCCTGCTAAGGCGTTGTGCGTGAAAGCGTACCGAGGGTTCGAATCCCTCCCTCTCCGCCATAATCACATACTGTTCTTGAAATGGGGGCATACTTCTGTCAACTAGGCACCAGTGCCTACAAAGTGCCTTTTTTCGGTTGACATCGGGTGGCACCGGCTGACATCATGGGGACCGGTGAGTTCTGCGGATTGCGTGGAGGCGCGCGCGATGGCCAGCCTGATGTTTCGCTCGAAAGCGGACAATCGCTTCTACTCGGGGGCCAGAAGACCCACAGGTCGGGGCACGTGGTACGTCTTCTACTACGACCTCCGGGGGAAGAAGGTACGCCTGCGTATTGGCCCGAACAAGCGGACGGCCGAACTGGCCAAGGGGGAGATAGAAGGCCGGCTCGCGAAGCAGCGGGGCGGTCTGCTGGATCCTGACAGAGAGCTTAAACGAACTTCGACCGCGGCTTTCCGGAGCCAACTGGCAGACTACCTGCGAACGGAGAACAAAGCGCCTAAGACGATCACTCGGTACATCGGTGTATTCGGCACGTTGTGCCAGTTCATCGAGAATGAAGAGCCCCACCTGAGATACCTCGACCAGGTGGACGCGCCCCTTTTCGAGCGCTACAAAGATTTCAGGCGCCGGGAGCCGATTACTCCCAACGGTCACCCCAATGCGGCTCCTCGGGAGGGCGTCTCGGTCCGAACGCTCAACAACGAGCTGACTTTCCTCCATTCCATCTTCAACCTGGCCAAGCGTCGGGGATTCATCCGCGCCAATCCGCTTCGGGAAGTGCCCAAGGTGAGTGGGCAGAAGCGTAAGCGCTACCAGCCGCTTTCCGAGAAGCAGATCGAGTGTCTGCTCCGGGAAGCTGGGGAGACGCTGCGGCCGATCCTGCTGACGTTCTTGCTCACGGGGATGCGCTCGGGTGAACTGCTCCATTTGGAATGGGAGGACATCGACCTTGAGCGCGGCGAGATTCGCATCCGGCCCAAGGAGGACTGGGAACCCAAGGACAAGGAGGCGCGCCTGATTCCCCTTCACTCCCGGCTCAGAACTGTTCTCTTGGACCTCAAGGGGCGCAGCAAATCGCGCTATGTATTTGGCAAGGGTGATAAGCCCTGCCCGAACAAACTCCTGGGTCGCCTTCAACGAACATGTCGGCGAGCGGACATACCGACGATCACGGTGCATAATCTGCGCGACGAGTTTGCCAGTCATCTGGTAATGCAGGGGGTCGGTATTGAGACCGTAAGCCAACTGCTTGGGCACAGCGACATCAAGGTCACGTGGGATCACTACGTCCATCTGGCACCGCAGCGGCTCAAGGATGCCGTGGAAACGTTGGTTTGGGGGGAACCTGCATAGCGAGCGCATGATCTATTGACCATCGGCTCGGCGCCAAGGCCCGCAGCAGGGGCGCCTTTTCTTGGGGCCGGTTAGCGCGCCAGGAAGTCGTCCCGGCTCAACTTTCACGCTCGGACGACCCTCGGGTTCATCCGAGCCTCACTTCGAGGTCGGCGAACCTGAGCCTATCGCCCCTTTGGACGAGATATGATTTGCCCTCGGCGAGCTTGGTCCAGCCGGAACCGTTCCATCGGTAGGTACCATTTCTTCCGTGTGGTTGAATCCAGGTATCTGGGCCGATTCGCCGGAAGACGGCATGTAGAGAGCTGACCTTGACAGCCCCACGAAAGAGGTCTCGACCCACGACCACAGCGCCGCTGTCCAGAGGTACCCGCACGCCATCGGCGGCAAGCAGCGCAAGTGCAGGGTAGGGGGTCCTGCACAGCGGACATGCGGTCTTCGACGCGTCAATGATGCAAGGAGCACGGCAGCTCGGGCAGGAGTACACCGAGTTGAACGCTTGCCATAGCGCGGATTCCCACTGGATGGCCGACGGCCTCTCGTGCCGGTCCAGACTCAACGCTGCTCGGATAAGCCGCGCAAGATCGACGTTCAGGACCTCCGCGGGATATCCGCCCAACGCGCCCCTCGGCCGGTCGGCTGCGGCAGGATCGTGCAGCCAGCGCCCCGAGCGCATCGCCTTGTGGAAATCGGCCTCGCTGTCATCTGCCCCTGCGGCCACGTGCCGCAAGAGGAGGATCTCATGCATGAGCACCCCCAGAGCGAAGGCGTCCGTACAGCGGTCCGGGACCGCGGCTCTTGACTGCGCCAGCGCCTCCTGCAGTTCTGGCGCCATGTATAGGGTCTCGCCCACCATTGGCGGGGGAGGCATGCCGGGCGCGTTGAAGTTGTCCAGATCGATAAGGTACAGCTCAAGAGCGTCTCTCGTTCTATTGACGATGAGGTTCTCCGCGCGCAGATCTCCATGGGCGATCCCTTGCTCGTGCAAGACGGCTATGGCGTGGGCCAGCGAAACAGCCAGTTGCAGTTCTTCAATGAAGGTGCTGCTGGGGTTTCCAAGGAACTCCTCCATGGACTGTCCCGGTGCGAAGCGCGCGTAATGCCCTAGGATGCCAGCCCGGCTAAGGAGGTCTTTGGGTGGACAGAGAACGGGGCACAGGCTGCCGAGGTCTTGGTCGATGAGGAATCGCAGCCGCTTTGCTGTGTTGCCGCTGTCGAAAGAGCTGTAGAAGACCTTGAGGACGCCTTTCTCGCCTGTGTCCATGTCACTGGCGTGGTAGGCCTCTCCCTGACCGCCGGCCGCAATGGGTCCGTCAACGCGGATGCGTCTCCCGGAATCAGACTTCACGATCTTCCCAGTGTGGATCATGATACTCCCCCCCGAACCGACCCGGTGTGACCAGCCGGCGACTCTGCTTCATACTGGTCGCCTGATGCAACCTTGTTGACAGAAACACTGGGATCCGAGTTCCAGAAACCGTGCGGCAGTCGCGGTGCCGATCCGTTCCCCATGAGGGCCAGTGTGAGATTGTCGTCGCATACGTAACCGGCGTCATCCTGAAACGCGGCGAGTTCGTCGACAACTTGTTCGGCGACTGCTTGAAGATCCCCTTGGAGAGCAATGCACCCTCTCAGAACTTCCTTTGGAAATGCCTGATCCACTCGGTCGAACACCCCGTCTGTCCCCACGATGACCACATCACCGGGCGACCGTTGGATGAGCCCTCCTTGCGGCTCACCTTCCATGGTGGGACCCAGTGAAGCGGCCAGCACGTTCAGGGCAGATGGATCCGCCTTCTGCGGCGTCAGGAAGTACTCGACGTCTCCGGACGCCCGGACAACACATGCGCCTCCGTCACCGATGTAGGCGTAGCCGATCCCCTGCCCGCCAGCGATGACGACAATGAGGGTGGTACGTAACCCGCCTCGGCAATGACTAACGTTCATCTTGTCTCCCTCAATCGCAAGCCGATGAGAAGCGTCAAGGAGGGCTTTGGCTGCGGTGCCCTGCGCGTCAGGCATGGATCGTTTTGAAGCCATCCCAAAGGTCCGTGTGACCGACGCTGTAGCGCTGAGAACAGCGAGGTAAGCCGCTCGCTGCCCATGGGGCACCCCGCCGCAACCATCGGCGACAACAACCACATCGTGGTCATCAATGCTGAAACAGAGGCCGTAGTCCTGGTTCTCGGAACGGACATTTCCCTTGATCGTGGCGAGACCCAGGGTCCATCTACCTTCGGGAACGAGGGGTATCACCCGAATGTGACAGAATTCCTCCGCCGACCGAATGATCTCCTTCATCTGGTCTGGCGGGGGCGGAATGCCTTGTGCTATTGGTCGTTCGGGTTTTGCTGCCGCTCGAATCCGGGTATCCGATTCTACAACGCCGCCGACGGCTTCCTGCAGTTGCTTGCGCGCTGCCGCCGGTCCCGCCCGGGCAGGCCCCCATTCTGAAGAATAGCTCAAGGCAAAGGACTCAACCTGACGCAGCCTCCGCATCACAGTAGCCCTCAAGATAATCGTGAGCAGGAGAAGCAAGAGGGCACAGGAGGACCCCCCGATTGTCAACGCCATCGTGTCCGCGGAATGTCTCCGAGAGAAATGGGACACGCGCCGCACTGTCTCTTCAAGGCCTTGCGCAGAGTGTCTTTGTAGGGACTCAAGCGTCATGTGAAACTGCTCTGACGAAAAGGCCAGTGCCGCCTCAAGCATTTCCACACGGGCATAGAGGCTTCGCAGCTTCTCATCGGTAACCACCGTTGCAGAAGGGGGTCTGGCTTCCGGATCGTCGGCCCAACGTTGATGTGTGCCCGTGTCTCGGGCGAGGCTACTTCGCACGCCCTCGGAATCACGCTGCAGGCACTCAGTGCCTTGCGCTTCCACGAGCCCAGAATTCGGCTTCTTAAGGTCTTGTTCAGACTCTTCGGTTTGCTCCCTAGACTCATGGCACTCCTCGGCTCGGGGACCGGTTGCCCGTTCCTCCTCGTGTAAGTCCGACAGCTTCGAGGGAACGGTCTCGTCTGCTGTTGACATTTGTGTGAGGGCCAATATCGCCAGCACTGCCGCTGGCACAAGTACCAACCACCAAAAGATGCCGTTGATCGCTTTCTTGACCGTCGCGGCCCGAGGACCTCTAGCCGGTTCACCGGTGTTCCTGTTCAACGGGGGCGACACCTTGGCGGATGAGACCCCGATGGACGCGAGGTACGCGATTTGCTCGTTGCTCGGAGAAATGCGCATTTGATTCACCTTACTCGCGACTCTTTGGCGTGAAGTCACTGCTGGAGCGTGCTCAATGCCTGGGTCGCGTTTGTCCCGGCCGCCATGGTCGCCGTCATGGTTGCGCCAACCGCCGCAAGGAAGCTCCTCAGTTCGCGGCCAGTGGAGCAGCGATAGAAATGCTGAGGCGAGCTCGCCAAATCACGCATCAGCGACTCGTCCGCGTCGCGCCCAAAGGCAACGGTGACGAGGTCCGCGACGAGCTTGATGCGATTCGCGACATCGCCGGGCTCCGGGCCGGTGTTGTGGCACCCGTCCGTGAAACAGATGACGACCGGCCTAAGATAGACGACCTCGCTGTGGCTTCCCGCTTCCGCACCTTCCAGCACCTTCAGTGCGTCACCCAGGCCCGCGGTGATGTTCGTGGTGCCGCCGACCGAACCGGCGGAGAGCGGCGTCACCTTCCCATCGAGTTTGGTAGCCTTCTCGAGTCCATGGACAATGCCCGAGGAGTCCGCGAAGTCGACAACGGCCACACCGAAGCCGTCCTTGTTCACGGGCTGGGCCAACTCGCTGACCAGGTCAAGGCTGGCGGCCGAGGCATCATCGGCCTTCTGGCCGCTCATGGAACCGGATTTGTCGCGGACGAGGATCGCGTTCTGGCGTGCATTCCGACAGATCCACTCGGGGCGGCGCAAGCCGCTCCTGACAATGGGTTTCGCCTCCGTGTTGTTGCTTCGCTCGTTCATAACTTTCTCCTTTAGTGTTTTTCAGCACCCTGACTGCTTCCCTAACCCGTCTGCCCCGGGAGTTGCCAAGGCGTCGTCGCTGGCACGGTCATGGGAACCGTGCTCCCGCTGGCCACCGTCGCAACGATGCTCGCCGCCAACTGGGCGGCGATACGCTGAAGCTCCGAGGGGTCCGGGCTATTCGAGATCTGAAACGTCAGCCCCCTGGCGGCACCGACCAACTCCAGCAACGTCGGCGTGGGTTCACAGACGAGGTACAGGAGAACGCCTCGATGCTGGAGCTCCTGACCCAATTGCCGCGCCGTGACACCGGACTTGGTGGGCTTGGCATCGGCCGTCATGAACGCCAGGATCGCTCCCCGAGCTCGGGTCGGATCCGCCGTCCACGGCACCGTACCCAGAAGGTTCTCGATGGCGTCAAGATGGTGTTCGGGCGGATCGCCGCCTCCTCCGTAGATGATCTTCCGGATGTCCTCGATGGCCTGCTCGGGAATGCCGCCGTCCGTATGCAGGACGAACTCCTGGCCCTCATCGAGGTCGCCGTGGCTTTGCACCCAACACTTGACGTTGCGGGCTCTGGCCCCAACTAGTTCGAGAACCAGTTTGGCAGTCATCGGGATGCCGGTTTGGAACGGCTCCGAAGACCCCGTCCGGTCCACGGCAATGGCCAGATCGACCTCGCACTGTATCTTGGGGCGTGCCGCTGGCCGAACAATGGATGGACTGGGCACCCCACCGGCCGTGTTGAACCTCCACCCACACGATGGGCACGTGTTGCTAGCCGACATTTCAACTTGATTCTGGCAAGAGGGGCAAAGAGTCATCATGGTTTACCTCCTTTCAGGGGGGTGCGTGACCGCCTCCAGTTGGGGAGCGGCCACGTATTTCCAGCGTACTCACCTTCTCCCGCCATCCGAGAGTGCGGTTCGGACGCCACATCTCCTTCATTTGGATCATCGCAGCGTGTGCGCCGATCACCTGAAGTCTCCTACCCGAAGGCGCAGGCGGCCGGGATGCGCGCGCTTCCGTAGCCAGTTGTCGATAGCGCTCGGGTCAAATCGTACGACTCGGCCGATTTTCACGTGGGGGACGTACTGCTGGCTCACCCAGTTGCGGAGCGTCCCCGGGCTGACCTGGAGGGCCTCGGCCAGTTGCTCATAGGTGAGTAGCTGTTCAAGTCGATGCAGCGCCATCATTGTTCACCGGTCAAGAAGCATGTTTCACGTGGAGGGCTTGGAACGACCGCGCCGTGAGAATCTTCACAGTCTAAGTGGCACCCCTGTCTTCCGAAGAACCAAGCGCCGCCCCGTGGAAGGAATTCGCAAGCGCAACCCCCTGTCAGGCATGGAGTTGAGGCGCTGAATTTGTTCCAGGCCTGCATTTCTCGAAAGCGGCGCAGGTTCTTGTACCGAGTTCTTTCCATCTTATTCCGCTTTTACTCCGCCGTTTGGAACAAGGTCCCCGGCGGGAATCAGCCCCAGGGGCGGCCGTCCTCGCCCCTTCCGTGCCATGTCGAGGGTCTGGACGAATCCTTTGGCTGTGAGGCTCGTTATCAACCTGTGACGCGACCCGCCCTGAACACCCATCTTGTTGCCGAACTCCCGAGCCGCGATCGGCTTCCCTGTCCGACGGTAGTGTTCTTCGACAACGTCAAGGGCCGCACTCTCCTGCTCGGTCAGCTTGGCTTGCCGCTGGAACCGGCGGCCCGCCGTGGAGGAGGTCCCAGAAAAGATCTCATGGTCGGACAGTTCACGCACCTCCGAGAACGGCGGTCTGACAAAGACCTTGGCCGTCGGCATCATGGACCCGTGCACCAGGGCCTCCCCCGGCCGGAGGCTCTTCACCGTCCGTGCCGCCTCTCTTGATACGTAGCGCTCCACGAGCTCGAGCTCTGCCCGGTCCGTAGCCCGCATGAAGAACCTGGAGTTGCACATTTCCCGGACAATCCTGGTCCCGCCCCGAAAGTCGACCAGGGATTGCGTCACCAGCAAGAGGCTGAGGCCATATTTGACCTTTTCTCTGGCCACCCGGTTGATCTGAACGCTCACCTCTTTGGCCGTTCCCTCGGCTTCCTTGACCACATTGCCGGGTAGAGATTTGTGCGCTTCTTCGATCACTATTACATACAGCTGCCTCTCGCTCTCTGTGGTCACGAGGCGGTACCCCGTCAGCAATAGGTCCCGAAGGACTCGGTTCTGCTCTGCGTCATCGAGATCCTTCGAGCAGATGACCGACGAGGTGGCGAAGACCTCCCTTAGGTCCTTTGGCAGCGCCAGGCTGGTTCCGGGAATGAACACTCGCACGTCGAATCCCGTAGCGCGCTCCCGGCCCACTCCGAGATCATCCAGGCGAACGAGGACATCCTCGTTGGTTGTGGGGTGAGTCAGGCCACACCACTGTCTCGTGGGGTCAAAGACAATCACCTTTGCGCCAGAGGTGATGGCATTCTCCACGATGACCCTCGCCGTGAAGGATTTGCCTGCCCGCGTAGTCCCGCTCACATAAGCATTCCGAAGGTTCAACGGATAGAAGTAAGGCTTGTCAGTGACCTCGCTTCCATCCATCACGAAGCCCAACCATCCGCCCTCTGCCAAGAGATCGGGCTCGGCTGAAGACTGCTTCTGGCTCCGTGGCAGTCTTTCCAGGAACGACCGAATCCCTCTGGCGGTAACGCGCTTTCTCTGATCTTTGACTGCGCCGCCCACCACAATGTCTCGTACAGGGGTGACCATGAAACGCGATTCGATGCTCTTGCGGAACTCCTCAACGGATTGCCCCCACTTCTCAAGGTGCGTGGGGCTTGGATAGCCCCCGGCCCACAACCCGAGCCAGTCCATGGCAGGATCAGCGGATTCCTCAATCGGGATATGCAGACTCCCTTGGCTCAGCTTCTGACGGACCTCAAAATGGTGCGCGTTGCGCAGCTTCTTGATGTCCGCAACAAGCGCGTCCTGGAACTCGGTCTCGCTGCTTGCCCAGTTTCCTTCGGTCGATATCATGAACGCGACGCAAACTGCCGACGCGTCCATCTGGTACTGCTCAACGAGCGCCTTTCCGATCCCCAGATTCCTCTCCCGTCGCTTCCCCTCCTCCGCAAGAAGAGCCGCTTCGGTCTTCAGGCGCGCCTCTTCGTCTCGGAGCAGAGCGGCAACCGTCGGCGATTTCAGCGAGGACATCGCATCGAGTCGTTTCAGGCTTTGACGGTCATGGAGATCCTCTCTCTTCTGCTCGAACTCAGCCTTGACTTCCGCCAGCCTCGCCTCTTCCTCTTCAGGAACGAAGTCTGCCCCCGTTTCTCTGAACCTCTTCTGGCGAATCCGCGTGATCGCCAACGAGCGGGAGATATTACGGATGTGCCCCAGGCACATCCAGAAGGACGGGAAATGGGCGTCAAGCCATGAAACCATGGATTCCAGATCGCGTACGAAGATCTCCCCCTCCTCACTCAGCGCCCGTAGGAAGTAACACTTCGTTCCGCGCAACAGGACGCAGGGACCAAGGTCCAGAACGTGGATCTCGATGTTGTGCTCAGCGTGCCACCAGACCTCCAAGCCCAACGTGTAGATCCGTGCAAGCTTCTCGAACCCTTGGCGTATGAGGATGCTGTCCCACTTCATCGCCGCATCTCATTCTTGAGTTGATCGAGCGTTCCAAGGAGCTTGAGCTCCCCTAGTTGCCGAACGACCCCGATGCCGGGGAGTCTGTCGAGAAGCGAAGAATGAAGCAGTTGAGCCTTCGAACTCTCAATGGCCAGTTCCCTGGCCAATGCCAGAGCCCGCTCGGCTTTAGGGAGGCAGATGGGGCAAACGGTCAGCCTGGCCTGTCCAGAAATGATCCCCGCAGAGTGGTAGTGACATAGACTAGCGCGACAGAGGTCGCATTCTACCGCGCATGAGCAGATCCCTCGGCGACATATCCTGCAAATCCCCCTGGCGTCGTCCGGCTTGAGCGATCGGCCACACGACTCGCACCGCTGAAATGTCTCCACGGTGAACACGCCGATGTCTCTGCCGGTGTCCACCGTGAGCTCCGCGTACTCGTGGATGACCGCTCCCCGACTGTCCCTCTGGACGACTCTTCTGAGGATGCGCCTCATGCTCCACCTCCTGCGTCGCCCCCGGTTCCGCCAGCACCTGCCGCGCCGGCAGCACCACCCGATCCGCTGCTGCCCGGTGAGGAAGTCCCCGCTGCTGGCGAGCCACCCTCGCCGCCAGAAGCGTCTCCCTGGTCAGGGCTCGCCACTATCGACCAGTCGAAACCCGGAATGTCTGCGCTGCCGGTATTCACGTCGACATCTTCGGGGGCCGGCAGGAGGCTGGAGGGGGCCTGTTCAAAGACTTCACCCTCAATTGCCATGTCCGCCGTATCGTCAATCTCGATTTCCGGCGGCCTGCGAGGAGGGAAAGGCAGATGCTCATTCATATTCACCTCGTCCTCGGTTACTTCGTAGAGGTCGTCGTCTCCACCGCAGAGCTCACATACAGCGATGTCGCCCGCGAGCCCGGTGATTGCTCCGAGGGGCATAAACCCGAATGATCCAGTGAGGGCTGCAGCAACTCCGCCTAGAATACCCCCAGCCATAGTCACGCGCGGAAAGGAGCCCTCCTGCCCTTCCTCAACATCGAAGAAATGCCGCACACAGTCCTTGCACAGCTTCATGACGCCTACCTCCTGTGTTTGTTACTACGGGTAATCCACCTTGGGTCATATGCGTCACGAGATCCGGGGCTCCTCCGTTCAAACGCGCGCAAGACCCTCACCTCGACAAACCACGCGACGGAGGTGGTCACGACGACGACCAAGAACAGGGCCGCCAGTGGCGGCAGAGGGCCGAGCGACACGATCACCAGACTGACGAAAAGCCCGGCTACCCATGGCAGCACGTGCCGGGCGATCGTCAGGATCAATAGCGCAAAGAAAACACGCTCCACGACATGTACCTCCTCAAATCCTTTTCGGCCTCATCAGGACAACTCCCATTGGATGGGGACAGAGTGCTGCTGGCGTCGCGCGCCCGGGTGAGTAGGGCACTCACGCAATGGGAGCCCGACCAGTGGGTCTCGGGGTCCACGTTGACCCCCGATGCGTCGCGACGACCCAGCCGCAGGATTTCCCCTTCGTCCGCACTCACGCAGGCAAACCGGGCACCCCCAAGAGTCAAGTGCACTCCGACGGCAAGTCGACCGCCGTGGCCCGGCACCTGCATGCGGCGTGGGGATTCCCGATTCGTCTCCTCTACCCCGCCGTGGGTTTGACTTCCGGTTTGCTCAATCTGGCTCAACGTCGACTTGTCCTTATCGTCCAGGTGTTGGTACAATCAAAGAGGAGGGGCCGTCCGCCGAAAGGGCGGACGCCATGGCGCAAGGTTCTTGTGTCACGGAGCGGCGCGGCTTAGTTCACGCCAATGAAACCGGGCCCGCTGCAGCCCCTCTTCTTTCTATCTACCGGTGCCTGTCTTCCTAGCTGATTCCTACTTGATTCTTCAGAGCGATTGGGTAGCATTTCATGATAGTCAAGGCCGGGCGAAGGCCGTTCCTCCTCGCCGTCTTTCCCTCGAGCACGACGTCAATGGCGAAATCGGCTCTACCGGCGAGAACATAGCCCTCGACCTTCCGCGTAACGGTAATCAGCTCGTACTCAGGAAGAGTGTTTTCAAGAAGGGCGTGGGCGATGTGTTTGTACCTCAGCTCGCAAAGAACTCGCGGTGCTCTGCCCAGTGCATCGGCATCCCGCCATCGCACACCGCCGCTACTGCGCTCCAGAACGGCGAGGCGGGGCAGCTCGGTTCTCTTGAACGGCAGGGGCTCCACATCCAAGTCGACGTGGCCCAACGCGAATTTGAAGTGTTTCCCCGGGGCAACCCGCCGTGGGAGAAGTGTTCGGGGGTCCCTTGGTATGCCCGATGAGTCGAACACCTGGGGGCAGCCCCCTTGTCCATACAGGTAATCGACGAGTAAGTCGAGGTACATGGGCGCGAGGGAGTTCGGTGTCGAGGCGACCAGGGGAGGAATGTCCTCCGCCCCCACGACCTGCACCGCCACCAGCCCATGTTTTGCCGCAAAGACACCGTGGTAGGGAGCATCGCCCTCGAGCATGGCGCGGACTTCCAGGAGCGGGAGCCCGATCGCCTTACCCGTTGTCCGCAGCCAGGCCAGAACCACGTCGCGGGCATTGGCGTTGCACGCCAGGTACACACTCAACACAGCTTGCTTCCCGATCTTGCTCATCTGTCAGGTCATCCTCGGCATAGCGGCAGGAACATCGTTCCATTCACGACCATCCAGTACCCGTCCGGCTTTCTTCCTCCCCACACGGTTTCCGGAGGGATCAAACTCGCCCCACTGCTTGAAGAACACGGGGACGTTGGCGGCGATGCACTGATCGCGTATGTGCCGCGCCCAATCGGGATGCATCCGGCGGGCCTTCGGGCCGCTCTCCCCGCCGATGATGGCCCAATCGAAGCCTTTGAGGTCGAGTAGCCCAAGGTCCTCGAGCAGGGGCTCAGCGGAGAAGAAACGGAGCCGGGCGGGTATCTTCCGCAGAATATCCATTCGCGGCAGCCCGTGTCGGCGATTCTCAACCGTGACGCCGAGCCATACATTCGGCAGGGGCCAGTCACGCGGCAGATGGTCCGCGATTCTCTCGGGGCGTTTCGTAAGGATCTGGTAGACGTGGCGCGGGGTCTGGCTGATGATGTCCCAGGCTCTCGCACGCCATGGGTCGGCCTCCTCAATGAAAAAGTCCGACCAGGAACACGTGAAAATGCGCCGGCCGTCCTTCCATTTCAGGGGATCATTGAACGTGGTCTTGCTCGCGACTACCACCGTAGGATCACGGCCGTACCGACGCTGCTCCCGGTACATGTAGCAGTTAGCACACCCGGGTGAGATCCGTCTACAGCCTCGCACAGGATTCCAGGTTCCGTCGGTCCATTCGATCTCCGTGCATTTGCCCATAGAGCTTTGTGCCCAGTCGTACCGGGGAATCCCAAGCCTAACGGCAAGGTTCAGCTAGGAGGTCTTCCCCGGCGGCCCGTGACCACCTAGAACGGCTCACGCTTACACCGCTCTTCTCCCCGCACACAGCGGCTAAGGAGCGCGACGGGAGTGAGGTTCGTTTTCCTTTGTTACGACGGTGCGTCATTCCGAATGTCTAGTTGTCCGACGGGAAGGTTCGTTATTCCGTCGGCACGTCCGGCCTGCGGCGCCGCGGGCGTCGCATGGGCCTCAAGTACCTTCTCAAGGAATTCCAGCATCTGGTCACTTGCGTCCGCGGAAGGTGTTCTGAACGTGAGATGCCCGGCTTGCCTTTTGCCCTTCCCCCGGCGAAGCTCCACCGGGACGCCAATCATCTCCGTCAGCCTTTCCCCAAACGCCTGAAAGCGGCCGTCTGCTGGTGCGTGGCCCCGTTGGTCGTCCAGCAATTCCATGAACCCCTGCCTCGTAAGGCGCCGTTTCGTTGCGCGCTGTTTGTCCAAAATCTGCTCAAGCAATGGAACCTGACGCGCTTCGTCTTGATAGGCCAGTTCGCGTAGGACACCCATGGAGATGCCGTCCATGGAGTTCCGGTCGTCGTCTACCCGCTGACGCACCTCGGGAACAGCGCGCGCCATGCGCATGTATTTGGACGCTTCAGCTTTGGCTATTTTCAGTGGCAACGCGATATCTCGCCAGTGGGCGGACGGATTCGTCTCAAGGAGCTTCTCGACGAGGCGCAGTCTGCTGATAGCGTCAAATGGCTGCTGGTAGGAGTTCACCATGGCGGCGTGCGCTATGTCGGCCTCCTCCACTACGATGGCCCGTATGGTTGGGCGACTTAGAAGACGCGCGGCCTCAAGCCTGTGGTTGCCATCAACAATGCGCCAACCTGCAGGGTCTTCCATAACAATGATGGGCACGAGCTGGCCACATAGCTCGATCGAACTGGCCAACTGTTGCACGCCTTCGTGTTGGTTGTTACGCTGAAACAGGGGGCGGTCTTCAAGGATCTCATCCAAGGGTATCTCGATAACCTGCTCCGGCATTCTCCGCTCCTTCAGTTTCTGCTCACGAAGAAGGCGCTGCAGGCCGGACACTGGTCGGCCCGCGCCTTGAGGATGCTCTCAGCCGCGCGATTCAGGCGAGACCTATGAGCCGGAGTCGCTGCGCTGTGGGTGGCAACACGCGTAAACGCGTTCAGCAGGCCCAAGCGAGTAGGGTTTCGACCAAGGACATCTGTCTCATATGCCGAGACGACACGATCTCTCAGCTCGTCGGACAATCTAAGGCTCTGAGACATGGTGCCTATGGCACGAATGGGGTCCGGGACCGGTTGGTCCTGCAGGGCGCCCATTTCCTCCAGCGAGTGCGCCGCCATCTGCCAAGCATCCTCGAAACCGCGGCGCATCCCGTCCCAGACAACCTCCCGAGAGTAAGCCCATTTGCGCAATTCCATTCGCACATTCTTCATTGGATCAGTGGTTTCTGTGATGATGAGCCCATTGCTGCACACCAATCTTCGAACGTAGAAGCGAACAGTGGGCAACGCGTCATCACGCACAGGGTACTTGATCATCAACCCCCCGGAGACAACGTCACCCATACGAACTTCCTTTTCAACATGGCCGCCGATTATGGTGCAGTCCAGCCCAAACGGAGTAGGGGCCGAAATTGTTTCCCCGGGGAAAACCTCGACCTCCACATCATCTGGAACGCTTGCCTCCAGAGCCTTCAGGATTTCAGAGGGGCGGAATACAAGTTCACCCTTGCGGCGGACGCGAAGCAAGAGGTCATCCCTGTCAACGGCGAGTTCTAAGAGGCGGTTCGGGGTGCGGCTTTGCTCATATGAGATTACTGCTACACGCTGCCCCTGTTTGAGCTTAGAGAAAGCGGCGCGGTCAATGTCAAAGGCAACTGGGAAGTCTCTGTCAAGACAAGGCCGTCCAACTCGAAAGGCCGCATCCTCGAGAGCGACCTCCCTACCACAAAACTTAATCTGCCCCGCTTCGCAGGTTCGGACCAGGATGTCGTCCTCGACTCGCTGCTGCTGCTCAATAACGGCTCCCAGTGCGGTCTTCATCCGACCTCCCTTCCTGAACGATCGCACACATACCAGCCTCGGCGTGCCCTCCCCGTGCAGAAGCCGGCACCCTCGTCGAGGGGGCCTTCGAAAGGCCTTTCCGTAAGAAGCGTACCATAGATTCTGCGTAAGCGCAAGGGGTGCAAGCACTTACGTAAGCCTTGCGCAAGTTGTGTAAGCTGACGATCCCGCTCTGAAAGATATCCATATTTAAGGGGGAACCTACTACATATATCTCCAGAAACACATGACGGTCTAGCGTTCCAGAGGGACCAGACCGAGAACCGTCGCGTCCGATACCAAAAGGACTCGCGAGGAGAGCACGTGGATCTACATGAGCGGAGAAACAGAGATTGAGTGTCTGCTTCAGATAATTGAAAAGAGTAGGGATCTTGATCCTGAGCTCCTTACGCAGGCTGTGACGAGGGATGGGGCCCTTATCCCGTGGTCAGAGGTGTCTGAAGAGCGCCTACCGCGGCCTGACATCCTGAGGGACATGCACCGGGAGCAGGCGATGGGGGCGTTGTACAGCGCGGGCGCTGTATCCAGCGAGCGCCTGAAATAATTCAGGGAGGAGCTGTTGGGGCAACGCATTGGTTACTTGACGGATGTCCCTTGCGGCGCAGTAGAATCGAGTGCTACCGATCCCGCTTCAGTGCGGGATGAGGCTCGGCTCTATCGGCAGTGCTTGGAGTCTTGCCTGGATCGCAAAGCCAAGTACGAGCGGGGCCGAGATACGATCTGTGAAGACCTCGAATACATCGAGATCGTGGCCGGCAAGATCGTTCATGACTTCCCGGGGGCTGGGGCTGCCAGAATGCTATAATAGAGGGGCGCTTGAAACGCTCGTCAGAGCTCATGAAAGGGGCTACGGTGATGCCAAGGGGCGCTACTGGTTCAAACCCAAAGAAGAAGCAGCAAAGGAAAGGCGGGCGAAGGAAGAAATCGAACGTATCTACCGGCGGTGAGCATAACGGGCCGGCCCCTGCACCTTCCTTGCTTCCTACCGAGACGCGAGAGGAGGCAGAGAATGTGGCCCGGTATCTCGGTTTTGTGCTGGGCGCAAGGAAGTTCAGAGGTAGGGCCCTCCCAGTGATGTCTCTCCTTGGAGCTCTCCGTGAGGCGGTTGCTGAGGGAGGTTTCATTGACCGTGAGCGCCTACTGGAGAAGGCTAGGAAGAAGGTCGAGATAAGTGATGGCTACTACTACACCATCATGTGCAGACTCGTTGATTACCTCACGGATTTTGCGTCGACGTCGACTGGCGAGTGCGCGGACTACGAGGGCCGGAAGTTCGTTCTTGAGAGGGAGGAGGGTCTTGTCAAGTTCGTTGCGCTGCCGGAGCAGGCCGTTTCTGCGAAGGGCTGCCGCGATTCGTCGATGTTCCTGCGTGAGTACCGCAGGCGCCTTGAGCCGCTCCACGCGCCGTGGGATCTGACGAACCTCGTACTGCGGCAGTCGTACGGCGCACGTCCCTCTGAGCCGCCAGACCTCGATACTATCTACCTGCCCCTACGATTGGCCAAGGACTACAGCCTCAATGCGTTGGACCAGGGTGAGGTGCTTAATCCCGAGGCGCTGTTAGAGAGACAGCGGCCACTCGTAGTCCGCGGCGCTGCTGGCACGGGCAAGACCACTTGGCTGCGATGGAACTTCCGACGACTTATCAAGAACGAGCAGGCCTTGCCCATTATGGTTGAGTTGAGGCGTCTGGCCCAATCTTGGAGCGAGACAGGTGCCCATGGCGAAGAACGTTCACTCGACGCGTATATCGAAGACTGGGTTCGGGAGCACATGGGGCCGGACTGGGAGGGTCTGTTCCGAGAACTCATAGGACTCGAGACGGGCCCACGGCCGGTACTCTTGGTCGACGGCTGGGATGAGCTGGGGGACCTAGGCGAGGAGTTGCGAACCAAGTTGGTCGGATTCATGCAAAGCCATCCGCGCCTTCTCGTGGTAGCATCCAGCCGACCGTACGGGCAAGGCCGTCCTTCAAGTAGCGATGGTTTCGAAGTGCTTGACATTCAGCCGCTCTCCGATGACGAGGTCGAGGCTTTCGCGGGTCGCTTCTTCGAGTGCTACTACCCGGAGAAGAGCAAAGCCAGACAGGAAAGACTGGACTCATTCTTGACGGCCCTGGAACGCTCGCCGGCCGCTACAGCCCTAGCAAGAACACCCCTTTTCTTGACAATGATGCTTGTCCTAAGCGGCGAAGGCTCAATTCCTGAGAAACGCCACAAACTCTACTACAGGCTTGTCGAGCTGTCTCTCGCGATTCTGCCGGACCAGTACGAGAAGGAAGGGGTCCGACCTCAACCCGAGCAGTGGCGGCCCGAAGACGAACTGGACCGCCTTCGTGCCGTGGCGGCGCTGGCCTTTGAAATGCAGAGCAAGCACGCCACGGGGTACTCTCGTTGGGTGACCATTCCTAGCTGGGAGGAGATAGTTGCCGTCCTGCCCTCTGAGTGGCAACCCAAACAGCGCCACGGCTTTCTCGCTTGGCTCGTCAGTCGCACGGGTCTTCTCTCGGACCACGCGGATGGCACAGTGTCCTTCGCACACCTTGGGTTCCAGGAGTACCTCACAGCATGGCATCTAAACGATGGCGTCAAGCAGGAGCAAGGCCGAGTGTCGCTGTTCGTAGAGAGATCCGGAGACGGCACGTGGTGGGAAACGCTACGGCTTTGGGCGGCAATGATCGACGAGGATTGTCCAAACGCGCTGGAACCTGTGCTGGAAGGGCTTCTGGCCCAGGATGAAGGCACCCCGTTGACGGGGGCCATTCTTGCGGATGGTCTTGGCGATTCGAGTACATTTGAATGTTGGCGACCTCGTTTCACGGGGTTGCTGGTGGGAGAATGGTCGGGCGCGATTGAGCATTGCGCCCGTGCATGGGCGGCGAACCGTGATGATCGGCGCCGCAGACTGCTTCAGGAGCATCTGACAGCTGAAGCACGCCGAAGTTCCTGGGCACAATGGCTGCGGATCAACGAATGGTCCTTGGACGCGCTTTCCATCAAGGTGCCACTCCCTCAGACCGGAACGAATGCACGCAGGTTTGTAAGAGCCCTACGGAAGGATGTGCTGAAGGAACATGACGTAGCAGTCGGAAGAGTCTTGTCTGGACTCGTTCCCTTCTGGCCGGGAACACCGGTCGAATACGTGCTTCTTCATGCTTGGCCCAGTCAGCGACGACTGGCTGGAATTCGCTTGCAGAACCTGGCAAACATGGGGGCAAAGCGCTGTGATCTCATGGCGTTGGGCAGGCATATCCTGACTGAGAAGCCGTGCTTTGAACGGGTTCGAGCCAAGGCGCGTGAGTGGGTGTGTGACCTCGCCGAGGGCTTGACAAGAGACCCATACCTTGGTTGGGGCCCAGGCTGGGAATTTAACGTACCTCGCGCGTTGACACTGCATTGGGCTGAAGACTGGGACTACAGTCAGGAGGATTGCAGACGCGCGCAGGCTAAGGCATGCCTGATGGCCTGCTTGTGGGTGCGTTCTTGGGACTGTCACATTGCGAGAGAATCGGAGGAGCTGATTGCACAGTCCGATTGGGTGCAAGCCCGTTGTCCCGAACTCTTGGAGCACGTGTCGCCACTCGACCCCGAACACTGGCTGGAAATGCTTACGAACCACTGGAGTGCGCGTGATTTGCAGCATTGGACTCGCGCTATGGCCAGGGCTTGGGCATGGAATCTGGCCTCACTGGAGCGCCCGGACAAGTCAAGACGTGGCGACATTCGGGAGCGTTATTCAGGCCTTCTGCCATTCCTCAAGGAGTTTCGCGATCAGGACTGGTACCTGGACTTCGCAGTGATGGAGTTGCTAGCAGCTGGGCGGGCCTGCCAGGTCCCCTTCCTCGCGGCTGTCAGAGACAAGCCTGAAGATGAACGGGTGCGTCTTCTCATCGAAGGTAGCAGAATCTCCTGTGGAATGGGGGGAGACACCTTGCTGTTCCGTGAGTTGCTGCTAGCATCGTACTCCAAGAGCACTGACCCTTTGTGGGCGGCACTTGCCAAGCATATAGCCCGACTATCGACGAAGAAGGACCGCGATCTCCTTCAACGCTTGGCAAAACACCCCGAGAAGCGCGACCCGCCACTGCAGTGGGGGCTGAAGTACATTGTGCGAGGCGATGTAGTCTTGGATGATGGCACCGAGGTTGAGCTCGACCAGCTAGCGAGGGAGCTGGACATGAAGCCGTTGCCCTTCCTGGAGGACGTGCCCCAGCCACTTGAGGTGGATTGGAGCGAGGTCCAGCAGTACAGGAGATGAACCGGTTGGCGGCAAGTAGGCTAGCGGCGCTCCGGACTATCTTTGATTGTCGAGCTCGGTGAGACCTCTTCGGAGAGACTGGCGCTAGCACCCGGGACTATCGTCTGGACATTCAGGGGATATCTGTTCTCAAACTCTCGGTTTTGGCCGCACTATGGGGCGGATCAGTCCAGCGCCCCGTAAACCCAACGGAAGCTGGAAAGCCTTAAGGCTCGCCTGGGCTGTCGCCGGCTCGCACTTAATGGCTTTCGCCCTTCGCGCGCCGCTTTCCTCGACTCCGGGCCTCAGGAGCTCCCGCGTCCTCGGCCCGGAACCCAAGCCCAGGGGCAAATCCATGAAGGGCATCAAAAAGCCCACGGGGAAGACAGGTGCCCGTAGAGGAGGTGAAAGCATGAGAATAATCGCGCACTTGAACGGAAGCGGCCAGAAGGAGTTCGAGTTGGTCGAGCTGACGAAGGAGGACCTGAGAGGCATCAGGAACAACCTGCGGGGAAGAAACCTGAGACTCTTCAAACGGTGCCTTCAGGATGCATGCGCAGTAATCGAGGAGCAAGTTGCGGAAGCATCCCACGGAGCAAGGGTTGCGGCAGCAGTTGCAATGTTCAACAAGCTGGCAACGAGGGAGATAACTGAAGAGCAGCGGCTGTTGACGAAGAAGACCCACTTCATGAAGGAGCACCACAAAGCGTTCTCGTTCGAGCCCGAGCCGGAGGAGCTCAGGCACTTCGGACAGCAAGCCAGCGCGACAGCGGGGCACTGAGCCCTGCTGGTTCCTTTCCGGGGGGCAAGCAGGGGGACTCCATGCGGCTTGTTGGTGAGGCCCGCCCCCTGCGTCATGTTCAAATCATAGGAGGTGAGAGTATGTCAAAACCCGTCAAGGAGTTCGCCTGCAACGCGGTGCGAGCGACGATCTGGCTGAACGAACGGGGGAGCGGTGACGAGAAGTTCACCACTCACACCGTGCGGGTAGAGCGAAGGTACAAAGACGACAACGGCGAATGGCAGGGCACAAATGGCTTCTGGAAAAGCGACCTGCCAAGTGTGGAGCTGGTCGTCAGGAAAGCCTTCGAGTTCCTGACAATGCGCCAGCGTGACCCGCAGAGCGAAGGGAATGGCAAGGGCCCGGAGGCGTGAGCTTCGGGGGTCTTGCTGTACCTGCGGGTGTGATCAAGGCGGCGAGGCCTGGACTTGTACATAGTCTGCATTCAAGACGTCGCCGACCTGCACACCCTGGACAAAGACCGCCATTCTGACGAGGGTCCTCTCCTGGATCGGCAGCGGCTCAGAATGCAAGGCCGACCCAAGAGAGGGTTCCTGTCCGTCAAGCGTATAGCGGACCTCGGCGTTGTTGATGACGGTTCCCATTTCCACGCGGATCGGCGTTGTGAAGTAGCGACGCGCCGGCATGACCCAGGTATGGGAAAGCGTCACCATGGCACAGCCACGACGCAACGGGACGTCGAGCGTCAACAGCCCGCCTTCATCCGTTGCGGCGAGTGGCACGCGTTGTTCGGTTCCCGGATGGATGGCTTCGACGCGAAACGTCTGCTGGCCGGGCAGCTTTGGCAGGTCCTGCAACAGGATCCTCACGCGGGGCGCGTCACCGCCAAACGTCACCGGAATGACGTATCCTTCGGGCACCGCGAACAGATTGACCTTGGCTTTGCAGTCCTGCGCTTCGATGACGTGCGGCTGCAGCACCCAGCGCTTGCCTCGCAGCGCATCCAGCAGGGGGCCGTAGTC
>Ga0114930_10001331_pt1 | contig 23766 bp, 25 predicted proteins | sample AnhtaG_FD_87300 | JGI IMG/M metagenome (GOLD analysis project Ga0114930, IMG submission 87300) | Deep subsurface microbial communities from Anholt, Denmark to uncover new lineages of life (NeLLi) - Anholt_01485 metaG | ecosystem: Environmental > Aquatic > Marine > Oceanic > Sediment | place... | reverse complement strand
GATCGCGGGCAGGTTCAGTCGCTTCGCCATTTCACCCCTTCCCTTCTTCGCCCGCCAGCTTTTCGATTTCGGCCAGCGTTTTTTCGTCCACGTCCAGTGCGCCCGGCGCTGAGCGCGCGCGCCCGTCCAGGCGCTTCTGCCCGGGCAAACGCACGCCGGGTTGCGCCAGAACGGTGCCCAGGAGCGTCTCCAGCCGCCCGGCGAACGCGCCGGCCGACAGCGGCTCCGGGTCGATCGCCAGGAAGAACTGGCCGACGCGCGGCGGCGGCCCCTCGGCGGTGAAGAACGACGACGCCTCGAACCCCAGATGCGAGGCGGTGAGCGCCGCCGCCAGGATTTCGACCATCAGGGCCAGCGCCGCGCCCTTGGCGTCGCCCAGCGGCAGCATGATGCCGTCGAGCGCGGACTTGGCGTCGGTCGTGGGCTTTCCGTCCCGGTCCAGCGCCCAGCCTTCGGGGATCGGCTCGCCCTTTTGCGCCGCCGCCATGATGCGCCCGCGCGCCACCTTGCTCAGCGACAGATCGATCACGAGGGCCGGCGCCTTTGCGCGCGGCGCCGCGAAGGCGATGGGATTGGTGCCGAACACCGCCGACGTGCCGCCCCACGGCGCGATCGCCTTCGGCGAGTTGCCGAATGCGAGCGCGACCAGGCCGCGCTCGGCCAGACGCTCGACATGCCGTCCTGCAACCCCAAAATGATGCGAATGGTGGATCGCCGCCGCCGCCACGCCGGCTTGCGGCGCGAGCGCCGACAACCGCTCGACGGCGAGATCGATAGCGGGATAGGCGAAGCCGTCGGCCGCATCCACCACCACGGCGGCGGGCCGGACCTGCGCCGCCAGCGGCACGGCCTGGCCGTTCACCTTGCCGCAGCGTGCCTGGGCCGCGTAGCTCGCCACGCGGGACAGGCCGTGGCCCTTCTGCCCGTCGATCTCGGCCGCGACCAGGGCGGCGGCTACCGATCGCGCATTGGCGGGCGAGGTGTTGGCGTTGACCAGCGCCGCGGCCACCAACGCGCGCAGGCGGTCGAGCGCGATGCGGCTCACGCGCCCCGCTCCAGCACGCGGCGCACGTTGGCGGCGGTGACGGACGAAATCCGCACATTCGACTCCCGCGTGACGCCGGCGATGTGCGGGGTGAGCAGAAGATTCGGCAGGCCGGCGAAGCGCGCGCCCGCAACCGCAGCGAGCGGCTCGGTCTCGAATACGTCGAGCGCCAGGCCGCCCAGCCGGCCGCCTTTGAGCGCCGCTATGGCCGCGTCTTCGTCCAGCACCCCGCCGCGCGCCGCGTTGATCACGATCGCGCCGCGCCTGCACCGCGCCAGCTCCCCCGCGCCGATCATGCGGCGGGTCTTCTCGGTCAGCGGCACGTGCAGGCTGATCACGTCGGATTCCGCCAGCAGCGCGGCCAAGTCGACTCGCCGCGCGCCGCGCCAGGCCGCGTCGTCCGCGGGCAGCAGAGGATCGAAGGCCGCGATCGCCATGCCCAGCGCCCGCCCGCGGCGCGCCGCCGCACGCGCGGTGCCGCCGAAACCGACCAGGCCCAGCGTCTTGCCCAGCGCCTCGCCGCCCATCAGCGTCTCGCGCGGCCACCGGCCCATCGCCACCTCGGCGGTCGCGCGATAGGCCCCGCGCAGCAGGACCAGCGCCGCCGCGATCACGTATTCCGCCACCGAATCGTCGTTGGCGCCGGTGGCGGGACAGACCTCGATGCCCCGCGCCTTGCACGCCGCCAGGTCGATATTGTCGAGCCCGACGCCGAGGCGGCCGACTGCTTTCAATCTCCGCGCCGCGTCCAGAAGCTTGCCGCGCACCTGCGTTTGGTTGCGTACGACCAGCGCGCGCGCGTCTTCGGCCGCCGCCAGCAGCGCGTCGGGCTTTTGGTGCAGGTCGCGGTCATAGAGCACGTCGTAGTCGCGCGCCAGCCCGTCGACCGCCGCCTGATCCATGAACTCGGTGACGACGATATCGGCCAACGCTCACGCGCTCTGATACAGCTTGGTCATCACGAACTCGCGGTGGCCGAGCACCTCGGCGCAGGTGAGCCGGCCGTTGCAGGTGCGCAGCGTGATGTCGATCAGCGCGTCGCCCGCCTGGTCGAGCGTCATCTCGCGCCGGAGAATGCCCGAGACGTCGAGGTCGACGTGCTCGGACATGGTGCGCGCGGTCTTGGGATTCGCGGTCAGCTTGATCACCGGCTCGATCGGGTTGCCGATCACGTTGCCCTGGCCGGTGGGGAACAGGTGCACCACAAACCCGGCCGCGGCCTGGAGCGTGACGCACTCCGCGGCGGCCGAGGACGTGTCCATGAAGTAGAGGCCCGGCCCCTTCTTCGGCTCCTCCGCCGGCTTCAGCACGTCGATGTACTTGGTCTTGTGGCCGATCTTCGCCAGGTTGCCGAACGCTTTTTCCTCGATGGTGGTCAGTCCGCCGGCGATGTTGCCCTTGGTGGGCTGCGAATCCGACAGATCGCTGGTCTTGTGGCGCTCGACCACCTCCTGATAGGCGTTGAACACCTGCATGAACTTCTTGCGCGCCGCGGGGGTGGCGGCGCGGTCGGCGCAGACCATTTCGGCCCCCGTCAACTCGGTGGTTTCGCCGAAGCAGGTGGTGGCGCCGAGCGGATCCAGCTTGTCGATCAGGTTGCCCACGGTCGGGCACGAGGCGAGGCCCGACGTCGTGTCGCTTTCCCCGCACTTGGTCGAGACCCACAGCTCCTCCAGCCTGCACCGCTCGCGCTGCTTCTCGGCCGCGTCTTGCAGGAACTTCGCGGCTTGGCGCGAGGCGTCGGCGATGGTCTGCAGGTCGCCCTTGCCCTCGATCGCGAAGCCGGCGGCCGGCTTGCCGGTCCGCGCGATGCCGTCGACCACGCGCTTGGTCCAGGCCGGCTCGATGCCGATCACCACGCAGGCCGCGACGTTGGGGCTCGAGCCCGTGCCGATCAGCGTGCGGAAATGCAGCTCCAGGTCCTCGCCGAATTGCAGCCGGCCATAGGCGTGCGGCAGGGCCAGCGTGCCCTTGATGTTGTTGGCCACCGCCTCGCATGCCGCGTTCGACAGGTCGTCGAGCGGCAGGATGACCACATGGTTGCGCACCCCCACCCGTCCGTTTTCGCGCCGGTAGCCCATGAAGCCGAAGTCGCGCCTCTTGATGTTCGCCATGGCGGCTCTCCCTACCAGCGCTTGGTCTTGAGGTTCTGGATGTGGACGTGGCGGCCCTTGGCGATGGCGGCCACGGCCTGGCCGATGTCGTAGCCGTATTTCAGCACCGTCTCGCCCTTCTTGAGGTCCTTGAGCGCGATCTTGTGCCCGAGCGGAATGTCGTCGGCCGCCCTGATCTTGATCGTGCCGTCGCCTTCCATCACCCAGCCCGTGAGCTGCTCGCCCTTTTTCACGCCGCCGTCGGCCACGATCACGCCGACGGTGTCTTCCTTGTCGTGCACAATGAAATGAGTCGTCGCCACGCTATGCCTCCGCTATCGGATATCCGGGGTGGATCGGTCCGGGGCCGGCAAACATGGCGCATGGTCCCAGGAGCGTCAACGCACGCCCGCGCTCACGCCGGCTGCATCGCGCCCGGCCGCGCGAGCGCCGCGCCCGGCCACAGCTTCGCCTGCACGCGCTCGTACTGCGCCGGGTATCTCACCGCAGCGCCGAGGCGCTGCGCCGCGTGCCACACCCAGCGCGGGTTGTCGAGAAACCCCCGCGCCAGCGCCACTTGGTCGGCCTGGCCTTTCGCCACGATCTCCTCGGCCTGCACCGGGTCGACGATCATGCCGACCGCGCGGGTGGCAATGCCGGCCTCGGCGCGGATGCGCTGGGCCAGCGGCACCATGTAGCCCGGCGCCACCGGCGGCTTCGCTTGCGGCGATACGCCGCCGCCCGAGGCGCAGACGTAGTCGAGGCCGAGCGCCTTGAGCTTCTTCGCCAGCACGACCGAATCCTCGATGGCCCAGCCGCCCGCCGTCCAGTCCACCGCCGACAGACGCGCGCCCATCGCGACCTCAGGCGGCAGGACGGCGCGCACCGCTTCCGCGGTTTCCAGCGCGAAGCGCATGCGGTTCTCGGGCGAGCCGCCGTATTCGTCGCCGCGCCGGTTGGAGACGGGCGACAGGAAACTGTGCAGCAGGTACCCGTGCGCGCAATGCAGCTCGACCACGTCGAAGCCGAGGCGCGCCGCGCGCCGGGCCGCCGCCACGAAGGCGCCGCGAATGCGCGCGATGCCCGCGCGATCCAATTCGTGCGGTGCCGGCCGGCCGGCATCGAAAGGAATGGGCGAGGCCCCCTCGGTCGGCCATGGATCCTGGCCGGCCTTCAGGCCCATGCCGCCTTCCCAGGGACGTTGCGAGGACGCCTTGCGCCCGGCATGGGCGAGCTGAATACCCAATTTCGTATCGCCCGCCACGCCCCGCGCGGCGGCGAGCGCGCGGCGCGCAGCCGCTTCGTTGGCGTCGGAATAGAGACCAAGGCAGCCATGCGTGATCCGGCCGGGGCGTTCGACCGCCGTCGCCTCGACCATGAACAGCCCTGCTCCGGCATAGGCGTATTGCATCCAGTGCTGCAGGTGCCAGTCCGTCGCCGAGCCGTCGTCGGCGCTGTATTGGCACATCGGCGCGATGACGATGCGGTTGGTCAACTCGATCGGGCCGAGGCGCAAAGAAGTAAACAGCTTGCTGGCCATCCCAGTAGTCCCCCGCAGGCTTGAGCCGTGCAACTGTGGCAAAAGGCCCCGGTTGCGGCAAACGCAGGCGCGGCAGCCCTGGCATGACGCGCAAACGGGCACGCAGGCCGACGGAATTGGGATTGACGCGGCGGCAATACGGCTGTCATAGAATCGTAACAGACTCCGGGGACCCTGGAAGCCCCGGGGCATCGTGCGGTTCCGGGGAGCCAGGGGGTTCGATGTCCGATTTAGAAGCCGTGGCGCGCCGCCACCTGGCGGCGTGCGCGGTGGCGCGGCAGGCCGGCGAGATGATGCGGCGGCTGTTCCTGAACCGCGGCGGCATCGAGCTGTCGTTCAAGGGGCCGCAGGACTACCTGACCCAGGCCGACGCGGCCGTGGAGAAGCTGGTGCGCCAGCGCCTCGCGGACGCCTTCCCGCAGGACTCGTTCTTCGGCGAGGAAACCGGCGGGGCGATCAGCGACTCGATGTGGGTGGTCGATCCGATCGACGGCACGTCGAACTTCGCGCGGGGCATTCCGCACTTCTGCATCTCGATCGCCTATGCGCTGCGCCAGGCGCCCGAGATCGGGGTGATCTACGACCCGATGACCGACGAGATGTTCGAGGCGCGGCGCGGCGGCGGGGCGCGGCTCAACGGCTGGCCGATGAAGACCAGCGCCGCGACCGCGCTGGAGCGCAGCCAGATCGAACTCGGCTGGTCCAAGCGCCGGTCCGACGCCGACTACCTCAAGATGGTGTCGCGCGTGTTGGACGCGGGCGCGAGCTTCCTGCGCGCGGGATCGGGTTCGCTCGGGATCGCCTACGTGGCGGACGGCCGCACCGACGGCTACGCGGAGCTGCATATCAATTCCTGGGATTGCCTGGCCGGAATCGTGATGGTGCAGGAGGCGGGCGGCTACGCCAACGACTTCCTGGCCGGCGACGGCATGCGCATGGGGAATCCGATTCTGGTCGCGGCGCCGGGCATCGCCCCGGCGCTGGTCAAGCTCACGGGCATCGGAGCCAAAGTGATGGCATAATGCCTGCGGGGAACGCGTTGTCTTAATGCCGGCCGCGGACGCAAGCGGCGGCCAAGAAAGGGAGGAAACTCAATGATATCCAAGACTTTGACGCACCTGGCCGGCCTTGCCGCGGTCGGCGCCGCAGCGCTTTTCGCTCCAAGCACCGCCAGCGCGCAGGGCAACCTGGTGCTCTACTGCACGGTGCAGGAGGAGTGGTGCCGGGTGATGGTGACGGCGTTCGAGAAGAAGACCGGCATCAAAGTGGCGATGACGCGCAAGAGCTCGGGCGAGCTCTACGCCCAGGTCAAGGCCGAGGCCGCGAACCCGAAGGGCGACGTGTGGTGGGGCGGCACCGGCGATCCGCACCTCCAGGCCGCCGAGGAAGGGCTCACCCTCGAATACACCTCGCCCATGAACAAGGAACTGCACCCCTGGGCGATCAAGCAGTGGGAGCAGTCGAAAAAGCGCACGATCGGCGTGTATTCGGGCGCGTTGGGCTATGGCTACAACACCAAGCAGCTCGCGGCCAAGAAGATCGCCGAGCCGAAATGCTGGTCGGACCTTCTGAATCCCGCGCTGAAGGACGAAGTGCAGATCGCCGACCCGAACTCCTCGGGCACGTCCTACACCATGCTCGCCACGATGGTGCAGCTCATGGGCGAGGACAAGGGCTTCGACTTCCTGAAGAAGATGCACAAGAACGTCAATCAGTACACCAAGTCGGGCGCCGCGCCGGCCAAGGCCGCGAGCCTGGGCGAGACGACGATCGGCATCGTGTTCCAGCACGACCTGGTGACGTTCGCGGTGCAGGGCGCGCCGCTGAAGATCGTGTCGCCGTGCGAGGGCACGGGCTACGAGATCGGCTCGATGTCGCTGATCAAGGGCGGCAAGAATGCGAAGGAAGCGAAGGCTTGGTACGACTGGGCGTTGACCAAGGAGGCGCAGGAACTGGGCGCGGTGGCCAAGGCCTATCAGGTGCCGTCGAACAAGAACGCCAAGGCGCCGAAGGAAGCGCCGGATTTCTCGAAGATCAAGTTCATCAACTACGACTTCGCGAAGTACGGCTCGTCGGCCGAGCGCAAGCGCCTGCTGGCGAAGTGGGACGCGGAGGTCAAGAACCTGCCGAAGTGACCCTGCCGCAGCGACCGGGCGATCGGGGGGCGGCGACGGCCGCCCCCCTTGCCTTGCCGTCATGACCCGCGCAACGCGATTGTGGCTAGGCGTCGGCTGGGCCGGGGCGCTGATCCTGCCCTGGTACGCCATCGACGCGAGCTTCTGGGATTTCCAGTGGCTGGCGAAGTTCCCCGACGGCGCCACCGCGCCGCTTGCGCTACAGGTCCTGGGGTACGGCCGCTGGTGGCTTGCCCCGGTGCCGCTGGCGCTCATCGCCGCGACGCCGGCGCTGCTCCTGCATCAGGATGATCCCCGCCTGCCGCGGCTTCTGATCGCGGCCGGCGCGGCCGGCCTCGCCCTGATGGCGGCCGAGGGTTTCGCCATCGACCATCGCGGCTGGTCGTTCGCCTGGCTTCAGGCCCTGATCGGCTCCGCCGGGCCCAAGCAGCCGGGCATGGGGTTCGGCGCGCTGCTCCTGTCCGGCGCGTTCCTGCTGCTGATGTGCCAGGGCCTGGCCGGGCGCGGCTGGTGCCGGGGCGACGTGTTCACCGTCGGCGCCATCGCGCTGGTGGTGGCGCTGGTCGGCGCGTTCGTGTTCTTCCCGGTGTTCAAGGTGCTCTTGAGCGCGATCAAGGACGACGATGGCAGCGTGGCCTTCAACGTGTTCGCAGCGAAGTTCCTCGACAACAGCATTTGGGGCTTGGACTGCCTGACCTCGTCGTTGCGCTGCGGCGTGGCGTGGAACACGCTGTTCCTGGCCGTGGTGGTGGGCGCGGGTTCCACGCTGTTCGGGCTCGCCTTCGCGCTGATCGCCACGCGCACGGACTTCCGCTTCAAGGGCCTGCTGCGCGTGATGAGCGTGCTGCCGATCATCACCCCGCCCTTCGTCATCGGCCTGGCGATGATCCTTCTGTTCGGTCGCTCGGGCGTGGTGACCGGGGTGCTGTACGACTGGTTCGACGTGCCGCGCTCGCGCTGGATTTACGGCCTTCAGGGGGTGGCGATCGCGCAGCTCCTGGCGTTCTCGCCGATCGCGTTCCTGGTGCTGATCGGCGTGGTGCAGGGCATCAGCCCGTCGCTCGAGGAGGCGTCGCTGACGCTGCGCGCCAAGGGTTGGAAGACGTTCAACACCGTCACCTTCCCGCTGCTCCGGCCCGGACTTGCCAACGCCTTCCTGCTGGGGTTCGTCGAGAGCATGGCCGATTTCGGCAACCCGCTGGTGCTGGCCGGCAACTACGAGGTGCTGGCGACCAAGGTGTATTTCGCCGTGGTCGGCGCCGCGCACGACCAAGGCCGCGCGGCGGTGCTGGCGATCGTGCTGTTGGGCTTCACGCTGGCCGCGTTCTACGCGCAGCAGATGTGGCTCGGCCGCAAATCCTACACCACCGTCACCGGCAAGGGCGATGCCGGCCTGCCCGTGCCCCTGCCGCGCGGGATCAAGTGGCTGTGCTACGGGGCGATCATCCCCTTCACCGTGCTGACCGCGGCGGTGTATGCGACGATCGTGATCTCGAGCTTCTGGGGTGCGGTCGGGCGCGACTATTCGCTGACGCTGCAGCACTACCTCACCGGCTTCTCGGTGGAATGGGGCGCGCAGGGGCTGCACTTCACCGGCTCGGCCTGGAACTCGTTCTGGACCACGATCCAGATATCCGCAGTCTCGGCGCCGCTGACCGCAGCCGTCGGCCTGCTGACCGCCTACCTGCTGTCGCGCCAGCAGTTCGCGGGCAAACGCACGTTCGAATTCTGCACCATGCTGAGCTTCGCCATTCCCGGCACGGTGATCGGCGTCAGCTACATCCTGGCGTTCAACGTGCCGCCGATCGAGCTGACCGGCACCGGCGTGATCCTGGTGATCTGCTTCGTGTTCCGCAACATGCCGGTAGGCGTGCGTTCGGGCGTCGCGGCGCTCAGTCAGATCGACCGCAGCCTGGATGAAGCGTCGCTGACGCTGGGCGCGCGGTCGTTCACGACGGTGCGCCGCGTGGTGCTGCCGCTGCTTAGGCCCGCGATCGTCTCGTCGCTGGTCTACAGCTTCGTGCGCGCCATGACCGCGGTCAGCGCGGTGATCTTCCTGGTCTCGGCGCAGTACAACATGTCGACCGCTTATATCGTCGGCCGCGTCGAGGCGGGCGAGCATGGACTGGCGATCGCCTATTCCAACGTCCTGATCGTGGTGATGCTGGCGGCGATCCTGCTGATCCAGCTCATGGTCGGTGAACGCCGCCTGGGCCGCCGGACGGCCCAGCCGATGGCGGCCGTGGCGGCCGGCGGATAACCGGAAGGAGAGCATCGATGCGCAAGGCGGCTTTCATTCTCATGGTGGCGCTGGCGGCGCTGTCTTGGCCGGCGGCGGCGCAGAAGACCGGCGAGCTGGTGGTGTATTGCAGCGTGCTCAACGAGTGGTGCCTGCTGATGACCCAGACCTTCGAGCGGCAGACCGGCGTCAAGGTGACGATGACGCAGAAAGGCTCGGGCGAGACCATCGCCCAATTGCGCGCCGAGGCCGCCAACCCGAAGGCCGACATCTTCTACGGCGGCGTGGGCGACCAGCACCTGGAGGCCGCCGCGGCCGACCTGACGGTCGAGTACAAGTCGCCGAAACTCGCCGAGCTGCACCCCTGGGCGCGCAAGCAAGCCGAGGATTCCAAGCACAAGACCGTCGGCATCTATGCCGGCGCGCTCGGCGTCGTGTGGAACACCGAGCAGCTGGCGAAGAAAAAGCTGCCCGAGCCGAAATGCTGGGCCGACGTGATCCGCCCCGAGTTCAAGAACGAGGTGCAGATGTCGAATCCCTCGTCCTCGGGCACGGCCTACGTGGCGCTGGCGACGCTGATCCAGGTGATGGGCGAGGAGAAGGCGTTCGACTACCTGAAGAAGCTGCACGCCAACATCAACCAGTACACGCGCTCCGGCCCCGCGCCGGTCCGCAACGCGGCGCTGGGCGAGACCACGGTGGGCATCAATTTCCTGCACGACGCGGTGGCCGAGGCCGCGGCCGGCGCGAAACTCAAGATCGCGGCGCCCTGCGAGGGCACGGGCTACGAGATCGGCTCCATGTCGATCGTCAAGGGCGGCAAGAACCCCGACAACGCGCGCAAGTGGTACGACTGGGCGCTGACCGCCGAGGCGCAGAACCTGGCCAAGACCGCCAAGTCGTTCCAGGTTCCGTCCAACATGAAGGCGACGGCGCCCGCGCAGATGCCGCGCATGGAGGACATGAAGCTGATCGCGTTCGACCATCTGAAATACAGCGCGACGGCCGAGCGCAAGCGCATCATCGCGCGCTGGGAGAAAGAAGTGGGCAACCTGCCGAAATAGCCGGCGGCAACCGGGGGAATATCGGGTCATGGCGAAGTCGGCGGCGTCGGTCGAGTTCCGCAACGTCACCAAGCGTTACGGCGAGGTGACGGCGGTCAACGACGTTTCCTTCACGATCGAACCGGGCACGCTGGTCACGCTCTTGGGCCCTTCGGGTTGCGGCAAGACCACGACGCTCCGGCTGATCGCGGGGCTGGAGATGGCGAGCGAAGGCCGGATCCTGATCGGCGGGCGCGACGTCACCCGCTTGAGCGCCGCCGACCGCGACGTGTCGATGGTGTTCCAGTCCTATGCCCTGTTCCCGCACATGACGGTGCTGGAGAACGTGGCCTACGGGCCCTCGGTCAGCGGCACGCCCAAGGCCAAGGCGCAGGAGATGGCGCGCGAGAAGCTGCACGTCGTGGGCCTGAAGGGCTTCGACGACCGGCTGCCCTCCGAGTTGTCCGGCGGCCAGCAGCAGCGCGTCGCGGTGGCGCGCGCCCTGGTGCTGGAGCCCCAGGTGCTGCTGTTCGACGAGCCGCTGTCGAACCTCGACGCCAAGCTGCGCCGGCGCGTGCGCGAAGACATCCGCGAGCTGCAACGGACGCTCAACCTCACCGTCGCCTACGTCACCCACGACCAACAGGAGGCGCTGGCGGTTTCCGACAACGTTATCGTGATGTCGAACGCCGCGATCGCGCAGGCCGGCGCGCCGCGCGACCTGTACGAGGACCCGGCGAGCCTGTTCGTGGCCGACTTCATCGGCGACGCGAACATCATCGAAGCGACGATGGGCCCGCACGAAGGCGACACCGCGGCGGTGTCGATCGGCGACGTGACGGCGCGCTTGAGGCATCGGGGCGTCAAGCCCGGGAAGATCAAGGTCGCGATCCGGCCGGAATCGCTGCTGCTGCTGGGCGCCCGGCCCAACGGGCCGGCGCTCGAGGGCAGCATCGACAAGGCCGCGTATCTCGGCACCCACATGGAGTACACGCTGTCGACCGAGCTCGGCGAACTGTTCGTGGTCGACCGCGCGGTCGAGCGGCCGCTCAAGCCCGGCGCCGCGGTGTTCGTGACCCTGGGCGAACACGGCATCACCGTCGTCCCGGCCTGATCGCCCGCCCCGTTGAACGCGGCCGCGCGATCGATGCTATGGTCGCGCCGCATGGAAACCGTGGGCATCATGGGCGCGGGCGCCTGGGGCACGGCGCTCGCCGTGGTGGCTCGGCGCGCGGGCCGCGAGGCGTCGCTGTGGGCGCGCGAGCCCGAGGTCGCCGCGGCGATCAACGGCCGCCACGAAAATCCCGTCTTTCTGCCCGGCATCGAGCTCGACCCGGCAATCCGGGCGAGCACCGACCCGGCAGCGCTCGCGGGTGCCGACGGCATCTTGCTCGCGGCGCCGGCCCAATTCCTGCGCGCGGCCGCCGGTTCCCTTGCCGCCGCTCTCGGCGCGAGGCGCCCGCCGGTGTTGATCTGCACCAAAGGCATCGAGGCGGGCGGCGCGCTGATGACCGAGGTGGTGGCCGATGCGTTGCCAGGCGCGCCGGTCGCGGTCTTGAGCGGGCCCAGCTTCGCCGCCGAGGCGGCGCGCGGTCTTCCCACGGCCGTGGCCCTGGCCTCGACCGACGCGGCGCTGGCCGCCCGGTTCGCGCGGTGCCTCGGCACGCCTGCCTTCCGGCCCTATCTCAGCGACGATCCCGTCGGCGCCGAGGCGTGCGGGGCGGTCAAGAATGTGCTGGCGATCGCCTGCGGCATCGCCATGGGCCGCAAGCTCGGCGACAATGCGCGCGCGGCGTTGATCACGCGCGGGCTGGCCGAGGTGCTGCGGCTGGTGCTGGCGCTGGGCGGGCGCGCCGAGACGTGCATGGGGCTGGCGGGCCTGGGCGACCTGACGCTCACCTGCACCGGCCCGCAATCGCGCAACCTCTCGCTGGGAATCGCCCTGGGCCGGGGACGGCGCCTCGGCGACATCCTGGCCGAGCGCCGTTCGATCGCCGAGGGCGTGCCGAGCGCCGCCGCGGTGATGGAGCGCGCGCGGCGCGCGGGCACCGACATGCCGATCGTCGCGGCGGTGGACGCGGTCCTCAACCGCGGCGCCGACATCGATGCCGAAATCCGCGCCCTGCTGGCGCGCCCGGTGCGCGAGGAATTCGGGAAGCAGGCGGGCTGACGATGCAGTACTGGCTGATGAAGACCGAACCCGAGGAGTGGTCCTGGGACGACCAGGTGAAAAAGGGCGCCGAGCCCTGGACCGGCGTGCGCAACCACCAGGCCGCCAACAACATGAAGGCGATGCGGCTGGGCGACCTGGCATTCTTCTATCACTCCGGCGACGAGCGGCGGATCGTGGGCGTGGTGTCGATCAGCAAGGAGTACCGTCCCGATCCGACCGATCCGGCCGGCAGGTTCGGCATGGTCGAGGTGAAGACGGTCGGCCCGGTGGAAACGCCCGTGACGCTCGGCGAGATCAAGGCCGACAAGCGCCTCGCGCACCTGTGGCTGGTGCGGCATTCCCGCCTGTCGGTGATGCCGATCGACGCGAAATCATGGGCCATCATCTGCGAGAAGGCGGGCCTGCGCCCGTGACCGTGCCCGCGACCCTTCTGGCGCCGCTCGATTCCATCCCCGAGGGCGCGGCGCGCGGCGTGACCGTCGTGCAGGACGGCGGCAAGCGCGAGCTGATCCTGGTCAGGCGCGGCGGGCGCATCTACGCCTACGTCAACGCCTGCCCGCATCTCGGCACGCCGCTGGAGACGTTCCCGGACAAGTTTCTGGACTACACCGGCCGACGCCTGCTGTGCTCGACGCATGGCGCATCGTTCCGCATCGAGGACGGCCATTGCCTGCGCGGCCCGTGCGCCGGGCGAAGCCTCGTGCGGGTGGCGGTCAAGGTCGAGGCCGGCGCGGTCGTGCTGGCCGGCGCCATAGCGCCTGTGCCTCAGCCGATGGCCTAGGCGGCGCCGCGCGGGCTGGACGCAGCCGTTTTCCCGCTCCTATGCTGGCCGGCAGGAAACGGCCGGAAGGAGCCGAGCCATGACCGCCGCCGCGCGGGTCCGCGACCCGAAAAAGGAGCCGCTGACCGAGCGCCACAAGCCGCACGAGCTGCGCCACGTCGACGACGCGGATTGGGAGAAGCTGCGCTTCCCCGGACAATGGAGCAAAATGCTGTTCCATCCCCGGCCGGAACGCCCGACGGAACCGAACGCGGGCATCGTGCGCTACGAGCCCGGCGCGCACCACCCCCTGCACAGCCACAACTTCGCCCAGGTCTGGTATATCCTGGAGGGCGAGTTCCAGATCGGCGGCGACCGTTGCGGTCCGGGAACCATGCTGTTCCACCCCGACCCGCATTTCGAAAAGCCGCTCAGCACCAAGACCGGCGGGCAGATCCTGTTCGTGCAATATGTCGGCCCGAGCACGGGCAAGGGACCGATCTACGACGGCCGCTTCAACGTGAAGAAGCGCAAGCCGCTCGACCGGGAGCGCTACGACGAGTAACCGGGTTCAGCCCCGCCGGCGCCGGCGCTCGGCGCGCGGCGCGACCTCGCCGTCGCGTTTCGCCCCGGCGCCCAGGGCGCCGAGCCGCGCCTCGATGACCGCGAGATCAGGCGGCGGCCCGGGCGTGTAGTCCTGCAGCGCCGCGGCGATGGCCCGGAGATGCTCGGGCTCTGACCCGCAGCAGGCGCCGATGATGCGCGCGCCGGCGTCGCGTGCCAGCCGCGCGTATTCCGCCATCAGCTCCGGCGTGCCGGTGAACTCCAGGTTGCCGTCCCGGTATTGCGGGATGCCGCAATTTCCCTTGGCGACGATCACGTCCCGGCCGGCGACGCTCGCCTTCGCCAGTCCCAGGAGCGATGCCACCAGCTCGGCCGGGCCATTGCCGCAATTGGCGCCGAAGGCGATCGGACGCGGATGCTGCGCGCCGAACAGCCGCGCTGCGTCGCCCGGCGCGATCCCCATCATGGTGCGGCCGTTGGTATCGAAGGTCATGGTGGCGACCACCGGCAGGCCGGTTGCGCCCGCGCCCGAGACCGCCGCCTCCAGCTCGTCCGCCGCCGACATGGTCTCGATCCACAGCACGTCGGCGCCGCCGGCCTTGAGGCCGGCCGCCTGCTCGGCGAACACGGCGCGCGCCGCGTCCTTGGTCAGCGGCCCCAGCGGCTCCAGCAGGTCGCCGGTCGGGCCGATCGAACCCGCGACTACGATCTGGCGCCTGCTTTCCCGGACCGCACGACGCGCCAAGCGCGCACCGGCCGCGTTCAGCTCCTCGACCCGGTCCTCCAGCTTGTGCAGCTTCAGGCGCTGGCGGTTGGCGCCGAAGCTGTTGGTGAGGATGATGTCGGAGCCTGCCTCGATGAAGCCGCGGTGGACTTCGGCCACGCGCCCGGGATGCGCCACATTCCATGGCTCGGGCGCGTCGCCGCTCGCCAACCCGCGCGTGAACAGGCTGGTGCCCATCGCGCCGTCGGCCAGAAGGTAGGGCCTGGCCGCGAGCAGCCGGGACAGGAGGTCGGTCATCGCAGAAGCTCCATCGGGGCGGCGGAATGTGGGCAAGCGGCCCCCCTATGTCAAACGCATTCCCGCATTCCACCAAACGCTTTCGGCGTTGCGGCGGCGGGGCGGGCTGGCGCATAGTCCGGCGCCATGTCGCAATTCGGCTCCTCATCGCCGCCGCACCGGCTGGTCCGCGCGGCCGGCGCGATCCTGGCCGCGGGCATCCTGACGGGGTGCCTGACCCTCACCGGCGGCGGGGACGACGCACCGCGCGGGGAGTGGGCGAAGGCCGGCGCCGACGGCGCTCGCACCGCCCGCGACCTGAGCGCCTGCCAAGCCGACGCGCGCCGGGCCGGCGGGAGCGAATCGCGCATCAACCAGGACATCGCCGCGACGCGCGGCGACGACTGGCAGCGAAGCGGCTCCTATGCCGCCAACGTCTCGCAGATGAACGAGCGCGGCGCCGTGCGCGAGCGCCAGTACGTCGCTGCCTGCATGAGGGCCAAAGGGTACGCCCAGCCCGCCGCGAAATAGCCGGGCGGTCCGCTTCGGTCGCCCGATGCGACGGAATTGTTGGCGCGGAATCGCCGAAGGGGTAGAATCGCGACACTTAGCGTCGCGTGCAACGGCAGCAAGAGGCGGTCCGATGCGGCACGGCGATCCGGTGGCGTGGATTCTGGCGGCGGCCGTTGCCGCCATGGCGGGTTCGCCGCCCGCGCCAGCGGCCGAGCAGGCCGGCGTGGCCGCCGCCGTGCGCGGCCGGGTCGAGATCGCCGAGCGCGCCGGGGCGGTGGGCAGGCTGGTGCGATCGGGCGAGCCGATCTTCCTGGGCAACGCCGTCGCCAGCGGTCCCGACGCGGGCATGCAGATCATCCTCCTGGACGAGACCACCTTCACCATCGGCCCGAACAGCGCCGTGACGATCGATGAGTTCGTCTACGACACGCGCAGCCGATCGGGAAAAGTGACGGCTTCAGTCGCCAAGGGCGTGTTCCGCTTCGTCACCGGCCACATCGTGCGCACGAACCCGGGCGCGATGCGCGTGAACCTGCCGGTCGGGACCATCGGCATCCGCGGCACCGCGGGGCTGGGTCAGGCCGGCAACGGCACGCAGCAAGTCGCGCTGTTGGGCCCGGGCGGCAACACCGACACCGGCAGCCCGGGCGGACTCGACCTGTCCGCGGGCGGCCTTTTGGTGTCGCTGGTCCGCGCCGGCTTCGGCAGCACGCTCCTGGGCGACGGCACCTGGGGCCCGCCCTCGCAATTCTCCGCCGAGACCATCAGCCGGCTGCTTGCCGCGCTTCAGGCCGCTTGGACCGGCCAGGGCGCCGAGCGGAGCCCGAACCAGCAGGCGGCCAATGCGGCCGGGGAAAGCCTGGCCGAAGCCCGCCGGCGCGTTGCCGCCCTGTTCGGCTACTACGACACCATCCTGTTCGCCGAGCTCGTCGGGACGCAGGAAGCCGTGCAGAACCGCGACCGGATCGGCGCGCTGTCGCCCACCACGACCTACGAGCAGCTCCGGGCGGTCGCCACCGGCACCGCGTACTGGCAGCAGTCCGGCGTGGCGATCGTCGACCAGCGCACGCAGGCCCAAAGCGGCTCGACCTACGCGCTGACGCTGGGGATCAATTTCGGCGACCGGACCGTGGGCGGCGGCAACTCGCGCGTGGTGATCTCGACCGGCGGCACCATTCCCTCCGGGACCGCTCTGCTCGGGGCCCAGAACTTCACCGGGCTCGGCGGTCCGGCGAACCTGACCTTCCTCAGCACCTACCAGAGCAAAACCGAGACTTGCGGCGGCCCCTGCCGGATCAAGCTCGACGCCACGCCGATGAACAACGGCGGGATCATCGCCAACACGCTGGACCACACCCTGTCGATCACCCGCAACAACGGCACGGCCCTCGGAACCGGCTCCGGCACCACCGGCCCGCGCCAGGCAGGACTGGCGCCCTAGGTTCCCGCCCCCTATTCTCCCCCCCTTCGTTTCCACCCGCGCCGGAGGTTCGCTCAAGCGCCATGACCGTCGACGTTCTCGTCCTGCACAAGCTCAACCACTGGATCCTCGAAGGCCTCGACAAGAATTTCCGCTGCCACCACGCCTGGCAGGCAGCCGACCCGGCCAAGTTCGTCGCCGAAGTCGGCCCCAGGGCGCGCGGCATGGCCTGCGGCGGCCACGGGCCGGTCGGCCCGGCGCTCCTCGACAAGCTGCCCAAGCTGGAGGTCGTGTCGTGTTTCGGCGTGGGCTACGACGGCGTGGACGTGAAGGCCTGCACCCAGCGCAAGGTGCGCGTGACCAACACGCCCGAGGTGCTGACCAGCGACGTGGCGGACCTCGCCATCGGCCTCACGATCGCCACGCTCCGGCGCATCGTGGCGGGCGACCGGTTCGTGCGCGGCGGCGAGTGGCTCAAGGGCGCGCTGCCGCTCTACGACAAGCTCGGCGGCAAGACCGTGGGCATCATCGGCATGGGGCGGATCGGCCAGGCGATCGCCCGGCGCTGCGCGGCGTGCGAGACCACCGTAGTCTATCACGGGCCGCGCAAGAAGGACGTGCCCTACCGCTACTACCCCGACCTGGCGGCCATGGCGAGGGACAGCGATATCGTGATCGTCGCCTGCCCCGGCGGCGAGGCGACGCGCAACCTGGTCAACGCCAAGGTGATCGACGCGCTGGGCAAGGACGGATACCTGGTCAACATTGCGCGCGGCTCGGTGGTCGAGGAGCCGGCGCTGGTGAAGGCGCTGGTCGAGGGCAAGCTCGCGGGCGCGGGCCTGGACGTGTTCGCCGACGAGCCGAGGGTGCCCGAGGCGCTGTTCAAGCTCGACAACGTGGTGCTGCAGCCCCATGTCGGCTCGGCGACCACGGCGACCCGCAAGGCCATGGCCGACCTGGTGGTAGGCAACCTGGTCGAGCATTTCGCCGGCCGGAAGCTCCTGACTCCCGTGAACTGAACCATATCCCTAGGCAAAGCGGCGGGGTTCAACCACCAGGGCTTGTATGCTAGACTGCCGCCCGGCTTGGATTCCCGGAGGCGGCGGTGCGGTTGGCGCGCGGCGTTGTAATCGGCTTGGCCCTTGCGCTGGCGCTGCCCGGCGCCGCGGCGCTGGGCGCGTGCCGCGACGACCTCAAGCCGGTCAAGGAGGAGTTCAACCGGCTGCACGACGTGCGCAAGAAGGACCTGGTGCGCAAGCAGATCAGCAAGGCCGACACGGCCTTGAAGCAACGCAACGAGACGGTGTGCAACCGCGCCGTGGCCGACGCCAAGAAAATCATGAAGCAGCGGCCTTAGCCGCGCTCGCGCCAGTCCAGAATCCGCTCGATTCCGTCCAACAGCCGCCCCAGCAGCGCCCGCGCGCGCTTCTCCCCCGCCCCGTCCGCGCACCAAACCGCCAGTGCGGCCAGGAACGCGGCGCTGAGCGCGATTTCCTCGGCTTGGCGGCGCGGCCCCGCGGCCTCCAGCAGCGCCGCCTCGCGCAGCCACCAGATCAGGCGCGAGAGGTGGAACGGCAGCGGCGCCCAGTGATGCGCGTGGCTGGGATGCAGCTTGGCGCAGAGCATCTCGGCCGCCACGCGGCGATGGGGCGCGAGCGCGTCGAACCAGCGCAACATCGCCCGCTCCACCCTCAGGCGCGGCTTCAGGCGTGCGAAGCCCGGCGGCGGCGGCGCCAGCATGGCGTCGCGCGCGCGCGCGAACACCGCGTCGGCGATGGCGTCGGGATCGCGATAGCGCCGCGCCAGCTCCTCCACCGCGACCCCGAGCGCCCGCGCCAAGTCGCGCATCTTGAGATCGTACCAGCCGGTCTCCGCCGCTAGCCTCAGCGCCGCGTCGGCGACGCGCTCGCGCGCCAGCTTGTCGCCGGCGGGGCGGCGAGACCTTGTTGCGCGGGCCCTGGCCATACGTCCATCCTACCACCCCCGCTTGAACCGCTCACCGCCGCCTGCGGCAAGGACCGACAATCGATGCCCCGTCTCCGCGTCGCCCTGATCGGGCTCGGCATGGCCGCAGGCCCCCACGCCAAGAGCCTGCTCGACCTCAAGGACAAAGCCGAGGTGGCCTGGGCGGTGAGCCCCAGCGCCGCCCGGCGCGAGGCGTTCGCCCAGTCCTTTCCCTTCCCCACCACGGGCGACGCGGACCGCGTGTTCGCCGACAGATCGGTCGACGCCGTGCTGGTGCTGACGCCGCCCAACACGCATCTCGACGTGGTGCGGCGCGCCGCGGCCCAGGGCAAGCATGTCCTGGTGGAAAAGCCGCTGGAGGTCACGACCGCCCGCGCCCGCGAGATGGTCGCGGCGTGCGCCGCGGCCAAGGTGCGGCTGGGGACGGTGCTCCAGCACCGCTTTCGCCCCGCCGCGGTCATGGTGAAGCGCGCGGTCGCGGCCGGCGCGCTGGGCAGGCTCGCGCACTGCTCGGTCGCGGTGCCGTGGTGGCGGCCGCAGGTCGGCTACTACGACCAGCCCGGGCGCGGGACGCTGGCGCGCGACGGCGGCGGCGTGCTGATCACCCAGGCGATCCACACCCTCGACCTGTTCCTGCACCTCGCCGGGCCGGTGAGCGAGGTCTATGCGCTGGCGGGCACCAGCCACATCCACCGCATGGAGACCGAGGACCAGGTCGCGGCGGCGCTGCGCCTGGCGAACGGGGCCATGGGGACGCTCGACTGCACTACCGTCGCCTATCCGGGATACCCCGAGACCGTTCTGCTCGCGGGCGACAAGGGCAGCGCGCGCATCCAGGGCACCGAGGCCGTGTTGGAGCACGCGGGCCCGCCGCCGCGGCGTGAGACCGCGGGCGGCGCCGCGGGCGGCGGCGGCGGGGCGGACCCGATGGCGTTCCCGCACGACTGGCACCGCGACCTGATCGCCGATTTCCTCGACGCCATGGCCGAGGGCCGCGAACCCGCGATTCCCGGCAGCGAGGCGCTGCGCGTGCATTGCCTGATCGACGCGCTGCTCAAATCCGCGCGCGAAAAGCGCGCGGTGAAACCGGAAGCGTAGAGGCCGGCGCCTGGTTGCAAGCCATTGCTTGACGCTTGCACGGCATTGGCTTGCATGGTGGGGGGGACGATCCGAAGCTTTCGGCACAAAGGCTTGAAGGCGTTGTTCGAAACCGGAACGTCGAAACGCGTTCCCCCATCGCTGCAACGGCGGATCGTCGTTCGATTGGACGCGCTCGAAGCGGCGGCAAATCTGAGGGAGTTGAACCAGCCGGGCTTCGATTTCCATCCCCTGCGAGGCAAACCGCAGCGCCACTCGATCCACGTGAACGGGCCGTGGTGCGTCACTCTTGAAAGGATTGAAAGCAGCGCGTTGCACGTGGATCCGGAGCAGCACCACCGAGGGAAATTCGATGAGCGTTTCGAGGCCCGCACGCCCGATCCGTCGCCCGCCCTCTCATCCTGGCGCGCCGATGCGGGAGATACCCGACGACCATGTGCGGCTGCCGATCGCCCAGGCGGCGCGGCGCATGGGGATGAGCCGGAGCATTATCTTCGCATGCAGGACAACCACGACTTATGGCATGCCCGGCGCAGGTTGGCGTCGAAACTCGACCGCCTCGAACCCGCGGCGGCGTGACGGCCGTTATTGCAGCCTGGGCGGCGGTTCGTTGGTCTCGGGCGCCTGGGCCAGGGGGCCGGCGTGATGGTGCACGAGCTTCCAACGCCCGCGCTCGCGCACGAACAGGTTGGTGGCGACCAGGTACGAGCCCTCGATCACCTCGTGGCAGATCACGTAGGCCGCCTCGCCCAGGACGTGCGCCGTTTCGTTCTTGCACAAGACCGGCGGCGAGCCGGGATTGCCGAGGATGTTGCGCCAGCTCTTGAGAATCGCGGCGCGGTCGCGGATCGCGTCCCAGCCCGGATGCACGCAGGCCACCGGCGCGTCCTCGGCCCACAGTTGCGACATGGCCGCGAGGTCGCGCGCGGCGAAGGCGCGGTAGAAGGCGCGGTTGGCGGTCAGCACGCTTGCCACGTCGCTCATCGGACGGCCCCCGGGAATGCGCGTTGAGCCCTGCGGCCGTCAATCCGACGGCGGCGCGCTTTCGAGGTAATGCGGCCCGGGCCTGGTGTAAAGCTCCTCGTAGTGCACGAGCTGGGGAGGGCCGAGCTCGACCGGCATGCCGCCGCGGAACGCCCATTCGCCGCGATCGCAGTCCGCGGCGCGCACGTAGCTGTTGAGATATAGGCGCCGCTCGCCGCCGCCCCGGTTGGCGCCGGAGCCGTGCACCAGATAGGGACCCCAAAAACCCACGTCGCCCGGCGCAAGGTCGAGGTCGACCAGCTTGCCGGGATCGAGCCCTACGGCCACGAGCTTGGTCTCGCCCTTGCCCTTGCCCAGCACCGCGCCTTCCCCCAAAACTGCTATCTCACCCAGGCGATGGCTGCCGGGGATCACGCGCATGCCGCCGTTGCCGCGGTAGTGCGGGTCGACGGCGATGGTGGTCTGGATGTACGCGGTTTCCAGGTTGCGGAACGCGGCGCGCGGGCGGCGGAAGCGCACGTCCTGATGATACTCGTAGTCCACCACCGCGGCGCCCGGCGGCTTCCAGTGGCACTGGTTGATGATCTGCTTGAGGTCGCGGCCGATGAGCGGCGCGAGGATCGCGAGCATGCGCGGGTCGGCGCGGTACTTGGCCAGCACCTTGTCGTGATAGGCCGGCCACTGCGCCATGGTGGCGATGCGTCCCAACGCCGGATCGTCGGCCACGCGGTAGCACAGGTTGCCGTGGCGCCAGTTGCGCGGATGCGTCAGCGCCGCCGCGCGCTCGCGGTCGAAGGCCCGCTTCAGTTCTTCGATTTCGCCCGAATCGAATACGCCCCGGACGACGGCGTACCCGTCGCGGCGGAATTGGGCGACGTGCGCGGGCGGAGGCGCGGACAGCGGCGCTTCGGGCGCCGGCGCCGGCCCGGGCGCGTAAGGAACCGTCCTGATTCCGGACATGGCGATCGTCCCGTTTCCCGTCGGTCCGTCCCCCGCCGCCACCATAGGCAAGCCCGGGTATACGGACAATGATCCGGCCGCGCCGGGCCTGCACAGCGCGGAAATCCGCGCTTCTGGCGGGGTCGGGCGGCTTCGGGCATACTTTGCCGGCGCCCGCGAATTAACGGAGTGCTTCGCCATGGACGACGCCGCGCGCACCGCCCCCAAGGGCCTGGTGGTCAACCGCACGCACATGAAATTCGCGCTCGACGACGGCATCGGCGCGCGCGCGCGCATCGGCCTCATCGTGCTCGCCACCGATTTCACCATGGAATACGAGTGGCGGCGCATCCTGGCCCTGCCTGGCGTCGCGTTCTACGAAAGCCGGCTCCACAACTCGCCCACGATCACGCCCGAGACGCTGGCCGCGATGGAGAAGCTGATCCCCGAGGCCGCAGGGTTGATTCTGCCCAACGGGCGGATCGACGTGGTGGCCTATGGCTGCACCTCGGCGACGGTGGTGCTGGGCGAGGAAACGGTATTCAAGCGCATCCGCGAAGGCCGTGCGGGCGTGCAATGCACCACGCCGATCACCGCCGGCATCGCGGGCATGAAGGCGCTGGGCATGAAGCGCGTAGCGCTGCTGACACCCTACGTCGAGGAAATCAACGCGATGATGCGCGGCTTCATCGAGAAGCAGGGTATCGAAGTGCCGGTGGTGGGCTCGTTCAACAATCCCGACGACGGCGAGGTGGCGCGCATGTCGCCCCGGACCACGCGCGACGCGGCCATCGAGCTCGGCCGGCACACGGGGGTCGACGGCGTATTCGTGGCCTGCACCAGCTTGCGCGTGGCCGAGATCGTGGAGGACGTGGAGCGGGCGATCGGCAAGCCGTTGAGCTCCTCCAACCACGCCATGGCCTGGCATGCCCTCAGACTCGCGGGCGTGAAGGACGAGGTCCCGGGCTGGGGCCGGCTGTTCGCCGTCTAGCGCGCCAATCCCTGCGCGAGGGCTCCGCTGACGAGCGGCAAGGCGCCGCGGCAGACCGTGATCCCGCCCGCCGGCTTGATGCTCAGCAGCGTGTCGGCATCGGCGAGCACGCGGATATGCGCGACGGCGCCGGCGAAGTAGAAATCGGGCCGGCCGAAGCGCGGCGACTGCTCGAAGGCCACGAACCCGTCGACCTCGCGGCGCGAAAAATCCTTGTCCGATCCCATCGACCACAGCGGGTCGGCGGCCGCGAGCTTGATCCTTCCGCCCGCGACCGTGGCCGTCACGGTGCTGGAAAAATCGGTGCCCGGGTTGAAGCTGCAGGTCACGGTGCCGCTGAACACGGCTTCCGCGGCAGCGGCTCCGCCGGAAGGCGCCGGCGCGGCGAAAACCGTCAACGCCGCCAGCGCGGCGCCGACCAGGGCCGGGCGCCGCGCGCTCAATTGAAGCGGTCCACGAGCATGCCGGTGACGTCGATCGCGGGCTTCTTGCCTTGCATGATGTCGGCGGTCAGCCGCCCGGTGCCGCAGGCCATGGTCCAGCCCATGTGGCCGTGGCCGGTGTTGAAGAACATGTTCTTCTGCCGCCCGCGGCCGAGGACCGGCGGCCCGTCCGGCGTCATCGGCCTCAGGCACGACCAGTATTCCGGCCTGGCGAAATCGCACGCGTCGGGATAGAGGCCCTTCACGGCGGCGATGATGCCGTCGAAATCGGACGGCTTGTGGTCGTTGGCGTAGCCCGAGAACTCGGCGATCGCGGTCATGCGCATGCGGTCGCCCATGCGGGTGATGGCGACCAGGTTTTCCTCGTCCACCGTCGGCACGCTGGGCGCGCCGTTGTGCCCGTCGATCGGCAGCGTCAGCGAGTAGCCCTTGACCGGGTAGACCGGCAGCTTGAGCCCGAGCCCGCGCGCGACCAGGGGGCTGTACGAGCCGAGCGACAGCACGTAGGCGTCGCCCTTGACCATGCCCTTGTCGGTCACCACGCCCGAGACGCGGTCGCCGGCGACCGCGATCTCGCGCACCGTGGTGTTGTAGCGGAACTCCACACCCATGCGCTGGCAATGCGCCGCCAGGCCTTGCGTGAACTTGCAGGCGTCGCCGCTTTCGTCGTCCGGGCAGTGGATCGCGCCGGCGAAGCGGTGCTTCATCGCCGCCAGCGCCGGCTCCACCCGTGCGGTCGCCTCCGCGTCCAGCACGTCGATGCGCAAGCCCTGGTCGCGCATCATCTGCATGTGCGCGACGCCCGCTTCGAGCGCCGCCGG
>Ga0114930_10001322_pt1 | contig 23825 bp, 20 predicted proteins | sample AnhtaG_FD_87300 | JGI IMG/M metagenome (GOLD analysis project Ga0114930, IMG submission 87300) | Deep subsurface microbial communities from Anholt, Denmark to uncover new lineages of life (NeLLi) - Anholt_01485 metaG | ecosystem: Environmental > Aquatic > Marine > Oceanic > Sediment | place... | reverse complement strand
TGTCTCACCCAGTGGAGCATTTTCCTTTATATTAACCACTACTTTGAACAAGGTGCCTGAGTCTGGAGGAATAAAATTCATTAACGGGATTGCAGCTTTTAGATAGGGTGAGCTCCCTAAGTAATTAGAAACAACTAACATTCCCTCGCCCACAGTACCCTCCGAAGAAACCTCCACAATCTCAATCTTGGATGTATCATAAAGTAGCACCATACCGTATGCTCCAAGCTCCATATTCCAGGAACCATTGATATGAATCACATGTCCTTGAGTCCCGGGTCTGGCAGTGGTATTCTCTATCATCATAACATTATCCGTAGTATTAGCATTGACCCTCATGTTTGATATACCAGTTTCTGGATTTTGTTCTCTATTAGTAGATTCACAGCAGGTATCTACGGGCAGGTCTGTATCTTTATACAGGTATTTGATAGGAACCATCCAATCTGAAACGCTTACATTCCCATCCCCATTTGCATCACCCACGCAAAGGTTTGGCACTGGTGAAGGTCCATTCCTAAAAAGAAAGCTCCAGAGATAAACGCAGTCTGCAAGGGTGATGTTTCCATAAGGGGGAAGTCCAACTTCGTTAACATCACCACAAACGAATGTATCACCTAAACTTACAGCATTTACCCCGTCTTGTATGTGCTGATCGATTATTTCAGTATCTCCAGGGCTTTCATCCCCACTTATAATCGATGCAGAGATAAAACCAACAAGCGATAATAAGATCGTCAGTAAAAACAATCCCTTTGTAAAACATAGTTTTTTTGAATTTATTTTACCTCCTGTGAAATTGAAGGTAGAGGTTTTTAAATGTTATTTAATTGAGATATCTCTTCTTATTATAAAATAATATCTTTACAAAAGCCTTTGTTAAGCAAAAATTGAGAAAAATTTTGAGTTTTGGTGTTTCCTTTTTGCCTTATTCGCGGCGTTCGGGTTTATCTCTGACATTTTTTAGCAACAAAAAAAACGCCTGACACTAAAGTCAAGCGTTGCGAAGAATATAAAGATTTGTAGTGCGATTCTCTAGGTCCCTGTCGGGTCACCTGACCCGACAGAGTTTTTTCGCCAGCTCAGGGACCTGGCGGGCACAGGAGGGTAATTTGGGTTTATGATTTATCTTATAAGGTTTTTAAATAAGCATCAATTGCTCTGGCAGATTTTTTACCTGCACCTGCAGCTAAGATAACTGTTGCCCCGCCGGTTACGATATCCCCTCCAGCAAAGACTCCCTTTCGAGAGGTTAGACCGGTTTCCGGGTCAGCTACGATATTTCCCCATTTGTTAACCTCTAATCCGGGCGTAGTTTTAGGAACTAAAGGGTTAGAGCTATTTCCGATAGCAACTATTACTGTGTCCACATCCATAATGAAATTGGAGCCTTCAATAGGTACTGGTCTTCTCCGTCCGGATTCATCTGGCTCTCCTAATTTCATCTGGATACATTCCATTCCTTTGACCCAACCCTCTTCAGTTTCTAAGTATCTAATAGGGGTAGTCAAAAAGTGGAATTTGACCCCTTCCTCTTCTGCATGATGAATCTCATCTTTCCTGGCGGGCATCTCTTTTCTGGAGCGGCGATAAACTATATAGCCATTATCTGCGCCCAATCTTAAAGCAGTCCTGACTGCATCCATAGCGGTATTTCCTCCACCTAAGACGGCAACGTTTTTCCCGGAGAAGATGGGGGTGTCATATTCAGGAAAAGAATAGGCTTTCATTAAATTCGAACGGGTCAGATATTCGTTAGCTGAATAGATTCCATTTAGGTTCTCACCTGGAATTCTCATAAAATTAGGAAGTCCAGCCCCGGTTCCGATGAAGATAGCTTGATATCCAGAGGCGAAGAGCTCATCGATGGTCTGGAGCATCCCTATCACTTTGCTGGTCTTGAACTCCACCCCTAATCTGGCAAGGTAATCCACTTCGGATTGAACAATGGCCTTGGGTAACCTGAACTCTGGGATGCCGTAGACTAATACCCCTCCAGCTTTATGTAAAGCTTCAAAAACTGTTACCTGATGTCCCATCTTGATTAAATCACCAGCCACAGTCAGGCCGGCTGGACCTGAGCCTACAATCGCTACTTTCTTGCCGGTAGATTTTTCTATTTTGGGTATCTCTATTTCACCCTTTTCCCTTTCGTAATCTGTGGCAAACCTCTCTAAGTTGCCTATTGCTACTGATTCATATTTTTTAGCTAAAACACAGACTTTTTCACACTGGTCCTCCTGCGGGCAAACCCTTCCACAAACTGCAGGCAGGCTATTGGACTCTTTGAGCTTTTTAGCCGCTCCGATAAAATCACCTTCCGCAATCAATTTAATAAATCCAGGAATATCGACCTCTACCGGACAGCCAGCAATGCATAAAGGCTTTTTGCAGAACAGACACCTTTGGGCTTCTGTTTGGGCTAATTCCTCAGTATAACCGAAAGGGACCTCTTGGAAATTCTTAACCCTCTCTTCCGGTTTTTGTTCCGGCATCTTCTGCCTAGGGATATCGGTTTTCTTCCGGGTGCTCAATTTAACTCCTCTGTTCCAATGAATTGTGGCTTTTCTGATGTGCGAGAAAATTCTCCATAGCTATTTTCTCCTGCTGCAGATACATCTTCTGTCTTTTAATTAACTCCTCAAAATCAACTGAGTGGGCATCAAAATCCGGTCCATCCACACAGGCGAATTTGGTCTGACTCCCCACAGTTACCCTACAGGCGCCGCACATACCGGTTCCATCTACCATTATAGGGTTCAGGCTGATCACAGTCTTGATCTTATAGGGAAGGGTAACCTTAGCTAAAACCCTCATCATCAAAACAGGGCCCACTGAAAAGACGAAATCTATCTTTTCGCCTTTCTCCAGGAGTTCTGCTAAAACCTGGGTTACAAAACCGTGAAAACCATAACTCCCATCATCAGTGGAGATAAGAAGCTTTTGGGAGGCGGCTCTTGATTCTTCCTCCATTATCAGAAACTCTTTGGTCCTGGCGCCAATTATGGAGATGAGATGATTCCCTGCCTCTTTTAAGGCTTTGGCAATAGGATGAATTGGGGCAATCCCTATACCACCACCCACACAAACGCAGGTCCCATATTTCTCGATATGAGTAGGAGTACCCAAAGGACCTACCACATCCGCAATTGAATCCCCCTCCGAAAGAGTGCCCAGCTGAGCAGTAGACTTACCCACCTCCTGAAAGACAATGATCAACATTCCATTCCCTTTATCTAAGTCTGCAATCGACATTGGGATTCTCTCCCCCTGTTCATCAATCCTTAAGATGACAAACTGCCCGGGCTTTGCCTTCTTTACCAAAAGCGGTAGATAAAGCTTTATCTTATGAATACCTTGAGCTAATTTTACCTTTTGGATTAATCTTTCCAGAACTCCTCCTTTCCTATGGATCCGTTTCTCGGATAAAAAAATTAATATTTGTCTTTGCTCTTCATTGGTGTCCTCACCAACGAAGATGTGATCGTTGGTTCCGAATTTGGATCCAAAGGACAGGAGACCAACGACCAGCCCTTAACTCCTCCTTTAAAAAAATAATCTCTATCTTTCCGACTTTTTCTCTTTTTCTATCTCTTCCACAAAATGGGTTTTGAAAAAATCAACCACTTCCTCAGGGGTGAAAACATTGATGACTTCTTTATCTTTCATCTGCTCGTATCTTGTTTTAAAATTTTCATCCACTTTAAGCAGGGAATCGATCCCTTTGACCACCTCCTCATAATTTTTGGAATCGAATTTAGATCTGAGATTTTGTGGCAGAGTGTTGCGAAAAGCATCCAATCTTTCTTGTAGATTTTGAACCCTGGATTTCTGACATCCGGCTAAAGAAGATAAAAGGACTGTAACCAAAATCAGGCTCAAAATAACTTTATACACCTTTAACCATCTCCCTTATGAACTTATCCACCTCGATCGAAGAAAAATCTATTCACGGCAACTTAGTGATCCTCAAAAAAATTGAGGTCGAACCTCGAATAGTCGCGTAGGGGTGGAGCTTGTCTCCACCCGCTTTCAGTAATTACAAGAAGCGATAGCAATGAAGTAATCCCCAGAAAGCAAAGAGATTGCTTCGCTCCTTGTCCGCCTATGGCGGACTCGCAATGACAGCAAAAGTATAGAGTCACTTGAAAAAATACAAAACCTTTGCTGCAAGTTCAAAGAGCGAAAAAACATAATAATAAAATCTATTTTTTAAGCAAGTCAATTTTTGAAATTAAAACTTTGTAAAAAATTTCACAAGCCATTAGCTTTATATCCAGCTTAACCTTTGATAAATCAAAGGCTTTTCGATGATAAGCCTGGGTTTAGTCAGTACAGATGACCTGTTTTTATCGCTTTTTAGATTTCTTAGTTAAAAAAAATCTTAATTAACAGAACACGAAGAATATTCTCTTAAGAGAAAAAATCATTTGAAAAATTATGTAATAAGTTCAAATTCAAAGTAATTTCTACAAAAAAAATAAAAGCGGTGAGTTGACTCACCGCTCCTACGGATCCGTTTCTCGGATTTTAAAGAAGGGTTTTTACTCAGAAGGAGGTTCTTCTCCACTGGATCCAAATTCGGATTTTTTCTCCTCAGATTTTTTCTCTTCAGAGGGTAAAGTTCCTACTTTCTTCTCAATCTCCTCCCTTTTCGGTTCTTCCACTAATTCTTTTACTTTAATGGTTTTGGTTGGATGTTTGGCTAAATAGGCTTCTAACTCCGCTTTCTCTTTATCTTTATAATATTCCTCCACTGACAGAATTATCCTTCTGCCGGGTTGGTCAAATTCGATTACCTTAAGAGGTATCAGATCTTTTTCGGAGAAAGCATCCGAGGGTTTAGTTAAGTCTGGTTTTCCCAGCTGGTCTGCTGGTACAAATCCTTCCATCTCCCCTTCCAATTCTACCATCACCCCGCGATCCAGAAGACGGATGATCTTTCCTTGGGTTTCAGCCCCAACCCGGTATTTTTTGGAAAGTGAAGGCCAAGGGTCCTCTTTAAGCTGTTTATAACCCAAGGAGATTCTGCGATTTTCCTTGTCAATGCTCAAGACTACTACTTCCACCTTCTCCCCTTTCCTCATAACCTCACTTGGATGTTGAATCCTCTTGGTCCAGGATAGGTCTGAGATGTGAACCAATCCGTCCACACCTTCCTCCAGCTCTGTGAATACACCAAATGGGGTTATATTTCTGACCTTGCCGGTTACCTTAGAGCCTAGAGGGTATTTTTTCTCCATATTATCCCAGGGATCTGGCTCCATCTGTTTGATACCCAAGGAGATTCTCTCATTTTCCTTAGCCACGGAGAGAACCACTGCATTCACTATGTCTCCAACGGCCAAAAGCTTGGAGGGATGTTTGATATGTTTGGTCCAGGACATTTCAGAGATATGGATCAATCCTTCGATTCCTTTCTCCAGTTCCACGAAAGCACCATAATCAGTTATCGAAACCACCTTTCCTTTCACTCTTCTGCCCACCGGGTATCTCTCCTCGATATTTTCCCAGGGATAAGGGGTAAGTTGTTTAAGCCCCAAAGAGATCCGGCTGGTAGATTTATCGAAGTCCAATATTTTGATATTTATCTTGTCTCCTAAGGCAACCACTTCACTCGGATGGGATACTCTTCCCCAGGAAAGGTCAGTTATATGTAGAAGTCCATCTACCCCACCTAAGTCGATGAAGACACCGAAATCGGTTATATTTTTCACCACTCCCTCTTTTACCTGTCCTGACTCGATTTCAGATAAGAGCGTAGCCCTTTGTTTCTCTCTCTCCTCCTCTAACACTGCTCGCCGGGAGACCACTATATTCCTTCTGTTCTTATTCAATTTTATTATCCGAAGTTGCATGGTCTGTCCTAAAAGCGCATCGAAATCCGGAATCTGCTTTAGGGCTATCTGAGACCCAGGTAAAAAGGCATCTACTCCCATCAGATCTACAACGATTCCGCCCTTAATCCTTTTCAAAAGTTTCCCTTCTGCCAAAGTTCCCTTTTCATAAGCCTGTCTGATCCTGTCCCAGATTTTGATGAAATCTGCTTTCTGCTTGGAAAGGACCAGTTGTCCGTTCTGGTCTTCTATAGCCTCTAAGAAAAGGTCAACTTCATCCCCTATTTTCAGCTCTTCCTGAGGGGGAAACTCTGAAAGAGGAATTATCCCTTCGGACTTAAAACCCACATCCACGATAACATCATCTTTAGTTATCCCCAATATCTTACCCTTAACCAGCTCACCTTCTTTGATCACCTTAAAAGTCTGCTCATACATCGAAAGCATCTTTTGAAATTCCTCAGGGGAATATTCTTTTTCCTCTTCTAACTTAATCTCAGGAATAGGTTTCTTTTTCTTCCTTCTAACTTTTCTTTCTTTTACCCTGGGCTTAAGCTCTTCTTTTTTAACTTTTTCCTTTATCTCTACTGGTACCTTTGATTTTTTCTTAGTAGCCGCGGCGGATTTAGGTTCTTTCACACCTCCTTTCTTTTTACCTTTTTTAGTCTTAGAGACTTTAGTCTTTTTGGCTTTCTTCTTTTCAGCCATTAAGTTGTTCCTCCTTTATATTGAATTTGCCTCAGGGGCATTTTATCCAGTTAAGTTTCTGGTCTTTTTTATGACCTGATTTACAATCCACTTAGGAGTCGAGGTTCCGGCAGTAACCCCAATCCTTTTCTTGCCTTTAAACCACACTCTTTTGAGCTCTGTGGCGGTCTCTATGTGATAGGTGGGTTTACCTTTTTCCTTACAAAGCTTAGCTAAACGAGTTGTATTAGCTGAGTTCTTACCACCAACCACAATCATTAAATCTACATCTTTTGCCATTTTCAGAGTAGCTTTTTGAGTATTAGCTGTGGCATTACATATAGTATTGAATATCTTGATCTCTCTTGCTTTTTCTAAGAGCAGACCTACAATTTGTTTAAACGTATCCAGATTTAAAGTGGTTTGAGCTATCACTCCAATCCTTTTGTCTTTGAGGAGGCTGAGATTTTTAGTATCCTGATTTACCACTATAGCCACATTTTCAGCATAACCTATTATACCCTGGACTTCAGGATGATGAGCTTCTCCCACCACTACGACCCGATAGCCTTCCTTATGTAAAGCCCGGGCATTCTCTTGAGCTCTTCTGACAAAGGGACAGGTGGCATCGATGATTTTTAAACCCTTCTTTTTAGCCTGCTGGATTATCCGGGGATGCGCCCCATGTGAGCGAATGATCAGTGTTCCAGATTTGATCTTCTTTATATTTTGAATCGGTTGCACTCCTTCTCTTTTTAACTCCTCCACCACCTGAGGGTTATGGATCAAGGGCCCTAAGGTGTAAACCTTTTTCCCGCTTTTCTTAGCAGCTTCAAAGGCTAAATTTATTGCTCTTTTTACCCCAAAACAGAATCCGGCATTTTTCACCACTAAGATCTTCATCTTAATAGAACCTTAGCTAAGTTTCTTTCAAAGCTTTTATCCTCTGCATGATTTCCTGGACTATCCTCCGATATCCCTCCCTATTCTTAGGGATTTGAGAAAGCGAGTCTGAATTAAGAGGAGAACCGAATTTTATGATAATTTTTCTTCTCTGAAAAAAAGCTTTCAGCCAGTTTTTAGAATAATCCAAATAAGCTGGCACAATCGGCACCTTTGCCTCTAAAGCCAGCTTAGCCACACCTAATTTAAGCTCCTTCAGGTTTCCATCTTTACTCCTGGCTCCTTCTGGAAAAATAAGGAGTGTTTTTCCAGAGCTCAATACCTCCAGGGCTTTTTTTAGTCCCTTTCGGTCAAAACTTCCTCGAGAGATGGGAATAGCGTTAAACTTCTTTATTAACCAGGCAGATAAAGGATTATCAAACAGCTCTTTTTTTGCCAGATAGTAAAGCTCTCTGGGACTGGCGCATCCAATTAAAGGAGGGTCGTAAATGTCTATATGATTAGAGGCGATCAAAGCTCCTCCTTTTTGCGGGATATAGTCTTTCCCTTGTTTTTCCACTCCTCTTAAGACCTTCAGGAGCAAGTTAATCAGAATCACGCTTACTCGGTAGTGAAATCTCATTTCTTTTTCTCTTCTCATATAGATGTATGACTTTATCTACCTGTTCTTGAATGGAAAGATTTGTGGTATCGACTATCACTGCCTCATCATCTACCTTCAAAGGGCTTTCCTCCCTTTCCGAATCGATCTTGTCTCTTCTGGACAGCTCCTTAATCTGTTCTTGGAGAGAGGCTTGAGTCACCTGTCCTTGAAGTTCCAGCATTCTCCTTTTTGCTCTCTCCTGTATGTCACAATCTAAATAGATTTTAAGACTGGCTTCTGGAAACACCACTGTGGTGGTATCCCTTCCCTCAGCTACTAAATTATATTTTTCGCCCAACTCTTTCTGTTTGGATACCATTGCCTCTCTAACCCTTTTATGTAGTGAAACCTCAGATACAATTCTGTTGACGCTCGGTTCCCTGATCAACTCGGTAACATCGTCTCCATCCAGGTAAACTTTATTCACTCTATCCTTTTCTGTCAAGTCGAGCTTTGACTCCCGGGCGATCTGGGTTAACTTTTCTTCATCCTTCGGGTTTATACCGCTTCTTAATGCTTTCAGGGTAATCGCTCGATACATAGCACCGGTATCTAAATAAACAAAACCTAATTTTTTGGCAACCAATTTTGCGGTGGTGCTTTTTCCTGAACCAGCGGGTCCATCTATGGCTATAATCTCTTTTCTCATCTGCAAAAGAAAACGCCCTCTTACCTTCACTCCAAGCTAAGACAACCCTATCTTAATACTAACAATTTAATGGGCGTTATTTTAGATATCTTCTTTTACCCCTTCAGGGGGTAGCTCTGTTACCAAACTCCTCTCTAAGTTTAAATCATCTTTTCTTTCCTCTATCTCCTGGGGTGAAAAGGTAGAGCTCTCTTTACTCTTTTTTGCCTGAAGCAAGGATTCGAGCTCCTCTATCTTAGGTAGATCTTTTAAATCTTTAAATCCAAAATAGACCAAGAACTCTTTGGTAGTCCCATAGATTAAAGGACGACCTACGCTTTCCTCTCGTCCTGAGATAGTGATAAATTTTCTCTCTAATAAAGTGTGAAGCACTCCTCCGCAATCCACTCCTCTTATCTGGTCGATAGTCGATTTCACCACCGGCTGGCGATAAGCTATGATGGCTAAGGTCTCCAGTCCTGCCTGGGAAAGCCTCTGGGCTCTTCTCAAAGAATAAAGCTGATTTATCCAGGGCGCATATTCAGGTTGGGTATACATCTGATACCCTCCAGCTATTTCCCGGATAACAAAGCTCTGATTATTTTCTTCATATTTACGATTCAACTCCTGGATGATCGATTTTATTTTATCAGCAGGAAGCCTGTCTAAGACCGCTTTTAACTTGTTTAAAGGTAAAGGGGTGTCTGAGGCAAAAAGTAGTGCCTCAACTACTGAATGATAATTTGACTCCGTTAACAACTTTTTTATCCTTTTTTATTTCTAAAAATTAATATCGGGGAGAAATGTCTCCTCTGCATTATCCTGATCTCCTGGAGTCGGATTAGCTCCAGGATAGCCATAAAGGTTACTACTAAGACTAAACGGATTGGATTGTCCTGAAACAGCTCCTCAAATCTAACCTTTTCTTTCTTCGCCAGATAATCTAAAATATATTGAATCCTCTGCTCCAGATCAACCTTTTGAAAGTTGATAGCATGGAAGCTTTCCTTGGGTTGGTTATCCAGGACTTTTTTGAAAGCTACAAGAAGGTCAAAAATGCTTGCTTCCTGTAAAAATTCGATTCTATTCTCTACCTCGATATATGAGAAATCTGAGCGAGGATAAAAAACTTGTTCCTCTTCCTCTTTTCTCTGCAGGGACTGGGCGGCTTCTTTGTATTTCTTGTACTCTAATAGAGCCGCTACCAGCTCCTCCCTGGGGTCTTCCTCTTCCTCCTCCTTCTCCCCAGAGGGGAGAAGCATTTTAACTTTTATGCGGATAAGTGTGGAAGCCATAAGAATAAACTCACTGGCCAAGTCTAAATCCAGTTCCTTCAAAAGCTTTATATATTCCAAGTACTGTCGGGTGATCAAGGCAATGGGGATATCATAGATGTCTATTTTATTTTTCTTGACCAGGAAAAGAAGCAGGTCTAAAGGTCCCTCAAAGATCTCTAATTTAACCGGGAAGGGAACTTTCTTTTCAATCTGTTGTTCTGTTTCCGCTGGAAAAATCATTGGCTCAACCTCATAGCTTTCCTTACTTCTTGCATAGTTTTCTGGGCTTTGTCTCTGGCTTTTTCAGCCCCTTGCCTTAATACTTTTGAAATCGTTTCCGGGTCCTGCTCCAGCTTCTTCCTTTTCTCCCTTATATCTTTTAATTTACGATTTATGTTCTTTGCCAGATTTTTTTTATCCTCCACACAGCCTAATTTACCTGTGGAGCAAGCAGTATGAATCTGCTGATGTTCCTGAGTATAGATCCTGTGCAGGTGATAGACCGGGCAGATATCCGGTCTGCCCGGATCGTTCTTATGAATCTTTTGAGGGTCGGTGAACATCATGGAGATCTTCTTAGCTGTCTCCTCAGAGGTCTCAGCTATGACAATATCATTATGGTAAGATTTGCTCATCTTCCTTCCATCTATCCCCGGAATTATGGGGTATTTAGTTAGAAGCGCCTCCGGTTCAGGAAAAACCTTTCCATAAAGGGAGTTGAATTTACGGGCAACCTCTCTGCTAAGCTCGATATGAGGTAGCTGGTCTTTTCCCACCGGGACATAATCAGCCTTATAGATTAAAATATCAGCGGCTTGAAGTAAGGGATATCCTAAAAAACCATAACTATCCAGACCCAATTCTTTTCTTTTCTCCTTGTAAGAAGGTACCCGGGCTAAGCGGGCTATGGGGATAATCATTGAGAAAAGCAGATGTAGCTCCGCATGCTCTTTAATTTGAGATTGAACAAAGATAGCACAACTCTCCGGATCCAATCCGGCTGAAAGATAGTCTAAAACCACCTCTCTAATCCTTTCCTGTAAAGTTGAGGTGTCATTATAATCTGAAGTTAAGGAGTGCCAGTCAACTATACAGCAATACATCTCATAATCTTTTTGCAGAACTACCCAGTTCTTCAGTGCGCCCTCCAAGTTACCTAAATGCAGTTTTCCTGTAGGCTGCATCCCGCTTAATATGGTCTTCTTCATATTGCTATTATAGTAAATCTTTTAGTCTAATCCAAAAACAGATATTGTTTCCAGCGTTGATCTGAGATGCCGATGAATCGCTGTAGAAAGGTTATATGGTTAGGACTTCTGGGCCTACGTAAAAGCTTTAGCCTAGCCTGCTCCGGAGGTTGATTCCCTTTGATATTGTTGCATTTGATGCAGGCACAGACTAAATTCTCCCAGGTATCTTTACCTCCGTAAATTTTGGGGATGACATGGTCCACAGTCATGGGAAGATGAGTTGCCCCACAGTATTGACAGCGATGTCCATCCCGTTTAATTATGTTCTTTCTGGAAAGCAAGATCCTCTTGGGAGGAACTTTGATATATAATCCTAAACGTACTACGCTGGGGACAGGTATAGACCAGCTAACTGAGCGGATACTATCACCATCGTTTTTCTCAATCAGCTCCGCCTTGCCCAAGAAAACCATCACCACTGCTCTTCTCACACTGCAAATCGAGAGAGGCTCATAATTCTGGTTCAAAACCAGCACATTTCCTGAAAGCCTGTTCAAACCTTCCTCCAGTATATATTTAGATAAATTTATATCTTTTTATTAGGTTGTCAAATGATTTTTTTTCGAGGAGCTGGGTTAAAAGCTACTCCTGATACTCAAGAAGAATCTTAAGGACTGAGGTCCTGATATAAAAGAAAGATTTCTTCTCCGAAAAATCCTCTCTTTTTATCTTGCTTAATCAAAACATTTTTGATATTTTAAAAAAAATTTCGTATTCTATTTGGCAAATCCAAGGAGTGGTTTTAGATGTCTGAAAATATATTAACCAGGATATTCGGCTCTAAAAATGAGCGAGAAATAAAGAAGACCAAGCCTATAGTTGAAAAGATAAATAATCTTTTTGAGGAGTATAAGTCCCTCTCAGATGAGGAGTTAAAAGGTAAAACTGAAGAGTCCAAGAAAAGGATAAAGGAATATTTAACCCCATATCAGGGTGAGGAGACCTCTGAGGAAGAGCTGAAAAAAGCTGAGCAGGAGATATTAAATGAACTTTTGCCAGAGGCTTATGCAGTGGTTAAAGAGACCTGCAGAAGGCTTTTAGGCAAAAGGTGGGAGGTCTGTGGAATTGAGATCGAATGGGATATGGTCCCCTTTGATGTGCAGTTGATCGGGGCAGTGGTTCTGCATCAGGGTAAGATAGCGGAGATGGCAACTGGTGAAGGTAAGACCCTGGTTGCCACTATGCCTATATATCTAAATGCCCTCTTGGGAAAAGGGGTTCACTTGGTCACGGTGAATGATTATTTAGCTAAGAGGGATAGTCAGTGGATGGGCGAAATTTACAAGTTCTTGGGTTTGAGCGTGGGTTGTATTCAGAATGAGATGGACAACCCAGAAAGGAAAATCCAGTACAACTACGATGTCACTTACGGAACCAATAATGAGTTCGGGTTCGATTATCTGAGGGATAATATGGCTATAAGGGCAGAAGACCGGGTGCAGAGAGGCTTTTGCTATGCTATCGTGGATGAGGTGGATAGCGTTCTAGTCGATGAAGCCAGGACTCCTCTGATCATCTCCGGACCGGTTGGCTCTTCCACTCAAAGATACAATGAGATGAAACCTTTAGTGGATCAATTGGTCAAAAGACAAACGGTTTTAGTTAACAAGTTAGTGGCTGAAGGGGAGGGGTTTCTAAAAGAAGGAAATGAATATGAGGCTGGGATAAAACTTCTGACTGCTCACCGGGGTGCTCCCAAGAATAAAAGATTGATGAAGCTTTCTAAGGAACCGGGAGTGAAGAAATTGATCACCCGGGCGGAATTAGATTTCATGCGGGATAAGAAACTCTATGAGATCGACGATCTTCTCTATTTTTCCATCGATGAGAAAGAGAATTCCATAAACTTAAATGAGATGGGCCGCTCCATGCTTTCCCCGCAGGAGCAAGCCCTTTTCGTTATCCCGGATGTAACTGAAGGGATTCACGAGATAGATTCTGATGAAAACCTTTCCTCTCAGCAGAAGTTGGAGAAAAAGGATGAGCTTTATAAACTGCATGCCGAAAGGAGCGAAAAGGTTCACAATATCTCCCAGCTTTTAAAGGCTTATTCTTTATTTGAAAAAGATGTGGAATATGTGGTTCAGGATGGGAAGGTGATGATCGTGGATGAGTTCACTGGCAGACTTATGCCGGGCAGAAGATATTCGGATGGTCTACATCAGGCAATAGAGGCAAAAGAAGGGGTGAAGGTTGAGGGGGAGACCCAGACTTTAGCTACCATTACCCTGCAGAACTATTTCCGGCTTTATCAAAAATTAGCCGGGATGACCGGAACTGCAGTAACTGAGGCTGGAGAGTTCTGGGAGATCTATAAACTGGATGTGGTGGTAGTCCCCACCAATGAGCCGGTCAGAAGGATAGATTACGACGATGTGGTCTACCGTACAAAAAGGGAAAAATATAATGCGATAATCGAGGAGATAAAAGAATATCACCAGGCTGGACTTCCAGTTCTGGTAGGAACGGTTTCAGTTGAGGTCTCGGAGACCTTATCCCGGATGTTAAAAAGGGAAGGGCTAAAACATTCGGTCCTGAATGCCAAATATCACCAGCAGGAGGCAGAGATCGTGACTCAGGCTGGGAAACCCGGGACTGTTACCATTGCCACCAATATGGCTGGAAGAGGGACGGACATAAAATTAGGTCCGGGTGTGGTCAAATCGTTTTATTGCAGGTTAGTGGCAGAAAGCACCAGAGGGGACCAATGTCCCTATTCAGAAGAACTAAAGTGCTATGAGAATGTTCCCTGTGGCTTGCATATCATCGGCACTGAAAGACATGAGGCCAGAAGAATCGACCGTCAGTTAAGAGGGAGGAGCGGAAGACAGGGAGATCCGGGCTCATCCAGGTTCTATTTATCCTTGGAAGATGATCTGATGAGACTTTTCGGCTCAGATAGAATCGCTGGAGTTATGGATAGATTAGGGGTAAAAGAGGGGGAGGTTATTCAGCACGGAATGGTTACCAAAGCTATAGAAAGGGCACAGAAAAGGGTGGAGGCACAGAACTTCGCCATCAGAAAACACCTTTTAGAATATGATAATGTGATGAACCGGCAAAGAGAAGTTATATACGACCGTCGGGCATCAGCATTAGAAGGTGCAGATCTGAAAGAGGAAGTCTTGGATTTAATCCAGAAGGTGGTGGAAAATAAAGTAGAACAATTTACCGATTCCAAGGAATATCCGGAGAACTGGAATTTGACCGGACTTAGAGAGGAACTCAGGAAGATATTTTTATTAGAGCTGAAGTTCAAAGATGAGGATATACCTAAATTGACTCAGTTAGAATTAAAGGAGAAAGTCAAGGGTGCGGTTAAGGAGATCTATGAGCACAAGGAAAAGGCTTATGGTGCTGAGATTATGCGGCAGCTGGAGAGATTTGCCATGCTTCAGGCCATCGACGAGAGGTGGAAAGAGCATTTATATGAGTTGGATTTAGTGAAGACCGGAATAGGGCTGCGGGCTTATGGTCAAAAGGATCCATTGATAGAATACAAAAAAGAATCCTACCAGATGTTTATGGAGATGGTTGAGAGGATAGATGAAGAGGCTTTGTCTTTAATCTATAAATTACAGGTCAGAGGAAAAGAAGAACCAGCTAGAAGAAAAGAGCCAGAAAAAAAATTGCAGGCAATTCATCAGGAGGCAGCGGGAATGGGTTATACCACCACCACACAGGCAGAGGAGCTTGCCCCAGGAAAACCCAAGCCAGTAAAAGTGGGCAAAAAAGTAGGCCGAAACGACCCCTGCCCCTGCGGGTCAGGGAAGAAATATAAGAAATGCTGTGGGGCGTAAATTAGTGATTAGTGATTGGTGATTGGTGATTGGTGATTAGTGATTAGAGGTAGCATCCGCAGGACGATGTAGGGGCAGACCCCTGTGTCTGCCCAGAATGTAGTGCGACCCTTTCAGGGTCGCGTAGCAGTCCGCCTTAGGCGGATTAGACCTCTGCTGCCGAGCCCTGAAGGCTCGGCTACGCGTCATGAAAATAAATAGATGGTAAACCCACGTTGCCCACAACGCAGGTTAAGATTATATCCTACCTTGAGGGCAAGGTGGGAATACAGATTACTTGAAATAAGAAAAGTAAATGAAGTCGTTATATAATCGTCACGTTAAAAATCCCTCTGATAAAATCCTCAGAAAAGAGATAGTTGTTCCTGCTTCGCTTGAGGAGGTGTGGAATGCCTGGACAACTACGGAAGGGGTGAAGACTTTTTTCTCAAGCGATGCGAAGGTTGAACTTGCCGTTGGTGGTCTATATGAGATTTACTTTAATCTTAAGGCGCCATATGGCTCGCGTGGGTCAGAAGACTGTCGGGTGTTAAGTTATCTGCCGATGGAAATGCTTTCTTTTGAATGGAACGCTCCCCCGGATTTTGGAGAGTTACGCAATAAGCACACCAGAGTGGTCTTGCAGTTTGAGGAAATCGAGCCAGGCAAAGTAAAGGTCAAGTGCTCACAGCTTGGCTGGGGTAAGGGAGAAGACTGGGATAAACTGTATGACTATTTCGACAAAGCTTGGTCGTATGTTCTTGGCAATCTCAAAAAGCGCTTTACCGAAGGTCCGATCGACTGGTCGTCTTGTTGTTAGATATTCCACCTTGAGGGCAAGGTGGGAATACTAAAATAATACATCTTTAACCTCACCCTTTCCCTCTCCTTACAAAGGAGAGGGAATTGTAGTGCGACCCTTTTCCTGATAACGGATCCGTAGGACAGGGTCGCGTAGCAGTCCGCCTTAGGCGGATTAGACCTCTGTTGCCGAGCTGAAGGCTCGGCTACGCGTCATGAAAATAAATAGATGGTAAACCCACGTTGCCCACAACATGGGTTAAGATTATATCCCAGCTTGAGGGTAAGGTGGGAATACGGGATCATTTTTGTAGGGGCGAGGTCTCCTCGCCCTGTTATTAAGGGCGGGGTAACCCCGCCCCTACCTTTAGGAATTAAAGCTCCTTTGTAATCTGTCGATAAATTTAATAGGTTTCTTCAAGTAAAATCAGAAAAACCACTTAGGGGTGTGTAAAGTTCATACGTTTGAAAAGAGGTTTGTTATTTTTAGTAAAAATCAAAAAAGGGATTTTTTTGAATTCCAATATGAAGATAAAGGAAAAGGGGAAAGTGTCCTTTAACTTATCTTTTTTCTATTTTCCTTTTTTTATTTTTTTGAAAGGAGGGGGAGATGAATAGTTTAATCAACGGATACCTGCAGCTTTTGATCTTTGGGACCTTTGTAATACTTGTTCTCAGATTTGAAAAAAGGTATTTCAGGTTCTATCCGGGAGTTAAAATAAGTCTATCTTTAGGATTTTTCCTATTGTTTTTAGGAGCTTTTACCGTTTTTTTCCTGCCCTTAACTCCTCTTTCTACATTGCTTAATTCTAATCTTAAAGCAGGAACAGAGATAATCTTATATCTTTTAGGTGGCATCTTGATACTTTGGGGTTTAAAAATCTGGTTTTCGCACTTATCCAGAGCTAAACAAGTCTCTACCAGACGTCTTAAAGAATTAGCCTGTTTGAAACAGCTTCAATCTCTTTTCCAGAATAATCAAAGCCTGGAGATGAATTTAAAAGAGGGTTTTAATAAAGTGATGCGCTTTATGGGGTATCAAAAAGGTGTTCTGTATCGCTCAACTTTTAATTCTCCGGAGATGCTCCTTCTTTCTCATTTCAATCTTACTCCAGAAGAGCTCCAGCGCTTTTATAGCCTGAATTTGAATGAAGGTTTTTATAATGAAGCTATTAAAACCAAGGAGGTTGTATCCCTAAACCAGTTCAAAGGCTCAACTGAATGGCAGAAGCTTTTCCCGGATGGAGAGAAGATTTCCTCTTTTGCCTGTGTTCCTCTTAAATATGCCTCTAAGGTTTTCGGGCTTTTGTGCATCTATGACTCAGATGCGGGAAGGTTTGCATTTGAAGAAGTTCAATTCCTCACCAGTTTGAAAGACACTTTTGGCTTGATGGTAGAACAGTCGCTCCTTATGCAGAAAAACAGAGCTCGAAAAAAGCATTTAGAGACTGTAGATGAGATCACCAGGATATTTTTGGAGTCGAAAAACCTGGAAGAGGATTTCCCTTATCTGTCCCAGAATCTTAGGAAGGTGTTTGAATTTGACTATATCTCCCTATCTTTAGTGGAGGGCTCAGGTAAGAATGTCAAAAAGATCTCCTTAGGTCTGGGAGAAAATCTTCTCCTGGATAAAAATGCAAATCTACCTGTATATGGAACCTCTGTCGGCTGGGTAATCGATTCAGGTGAACCTCTGCTCGAAAACGATATGGCGTCAAAAGGATATTATGAGGATAATCTTTCAAAACTCTTAGGAATTCGCTCAAGAATGATTTTGCCCCTGAAGGTCAAAGAGAATCTCATCGGAACATTAAGTTTGGGAAGCAAAAAGCCCCATCTCTATAATACAAGATCTGCCAAGGAATTGAGTGTGTTCTCCTCCCTTTTCTCTTTATACTTACAGAAAAAGAAATTAAAAGAGTCGATAAACCAGGAACATAGATATTTCCAGACTTTCTACACTCATCTTCTGGAATTTCTCAATCAAAAAGATTTTCAGGAATATCTGGACGGCTTGGCTGAGGATTTAACTCAAATCCTTCCGGTCAGCTTCTGCAGGATCTCCTTCTTAGATTTAGAGAAAAAGAATTTAGAGCTTTTTTCAGGTTATAAAAGGCGAGAGGATATTTGCTTTTCACCAGAGAGTTTGCAGCCTTTAGAAGCTCTTCCTTGGCACCGTCTGAGCTTGGAGACTAAAATGCCGATGCTGATAAATCAGGATGATCCGGAAAGCACCATCTCCAAAGAGGAAGCAACTCTCTTCTTATCCCCAAATCTGAAATCAGCCTTGCTTTTACCTCTGGTACATAAAGAGCAGAGTTACGGTTTAGTTGCCGTAGGAGAGATGAGGAGCTGGGAGCGCAGGCCCTTCAGAAGAAAAGAGATAGATTTTATGGAAAAAATCGGTGAGCAGATAAGCTTTGCCCGCAAAGAGAGTCTATCAAAGGGATTTCTTGATTTAAATCCGAGGTCTTATTTAGGCCAAAAGATATCTCGTTTAGGGTTAGAGGTCAATAATTCACTCACCTCGATCATCGGCTCGGTGGAACTTTTGAATCTGAAGAGAAACTTAACAGAGGATAAATCAGAGCGCTATCTCAAAATCATTGAAAAAGGAGCATTGCGGATAAAAGAGAACATGGAAAAATTTTTCAGCCAAAAAGAGTACGAATCCATAGAAAAATAAGTTTGTAAATCTAAGGAGAGCCGGTTAACGGTTAATAAATATATAACTCTGTAGAGGGTAATAATTTGCTTAACCATTGAAAAAATCAATTCTGTCCATATCATTTTTTTTCTTATCTCTTTTATCAAAATAAAATCAAGAAAAAAAGAATATATTCCGAATAATCTACTATCAGTAAGAAGTCAGTAAGTCTGTGGGAAAATATTTCTAGAGGAGAAAAAAATAAATTGGAGGGCGAGGTGGTAGAAAACCCCGGAGAGGTTCAAGGGGAAGATCTGGGATTTAGTGAAGAAGAAACTAAAACAAAATTGAAGATCCTGGTGGTGGATGATGATGAGAATATAAGAGAAGTCTTAGCAGATCTTCTGCTTCTGGAAGGTCATGAGGTTCTTTTGGCAGAAGAAGGGGAGCAGGCTCTCCTGATTTTCGAGGAAAATCTGCCGGATGTAGTCATTACTGACTTAGGGATGCCAGGTATCTCAGGCTGGGAAGTGGCTAAAAGGATAAAGAAAAAAGACCCCTCCAAAAAAGTTATTGCAGTCTCTGGCTGGGGAGCTTCCTTGCAAAAAGATCAACTTAAGGAAAGCTGCATAGACCAAGTTCTGCCCAAACCATTCCATTTAGAGGAAGTTAAAAAGGTTATAGCTGAGGTGATGTTGAAAAAATAGGTATAGTTCGAGCAACCTTCGTAGCTATTTCTTAAGGGGCACGTTGCAACGTACCCCTTCTTTTTCAAAAAAACCTTGACTCCCTCCATATTTTTTATATAATTATAAAAAACCCTTCGGGGTGAGGTGTAATTCCTCGATCGGTGGTTAAAGCCCACGCGTCCCCTACGGGGTCTGAACTGGTGTGATTCCAGTGCCGACGGTTAAAGTCCGGATGAAAGAAGGGTAAAAAGAGGCTATAGGCTTAAGGCTATAGTCTAAAGGATAGAACCTAACCCCACCCCGAAGAAATTCGGGATTTTTTGTTAAGTGGCCCTATGGATGATAACAAGATAATGCAATTGGCTTTAAAACTTGCCCGTAAGGGAGAGGGTAAGGTCTCTCCCAATCCTATGGTGGGCGCAGTTATTGTGAATGATGGCAGGATAGTTGGCTCAGGTTATCATTCAAGATTTGGTGAGCCTCATGCTGAGATAAATGCTTTGAGAGAAGCAGGGAAAAAGGCAAAGGGCGGGACCCTTTATGTGAACTTAGAGCCTTGTTCCTATTTTGGGAAGACTCCACCCTGTACCGAGTCTATAATAAAAGCCGGGATTGAAAAGGTTTTTTGTTCCATAATCGACCCTAATCCTCAGGTAAATGGGAAAGGGGTTAGGAGATTAAGGTCTTCGGGGATTCAAGTGGAAATGGGCTTATTAGATAAAGAGGCAAAGAGGTTGAATGAGGTTTATCTAAAATATATAACCACTGGTTTTCCCTTTGTGATTTTAAAAGTCGCCCAGAGCTTAGATGGCAAAATCGCCATACTTAAAGGCGATTCAAAATGGATTACCTCAGAAGATTCACGGGAATATGTGCATAAGCTCAGGAGCAAGGTGGATGCAGTTTTAGTAGGCTCTAAAACGATTATAAAAGACAATCCAGAATTAACCATTCATAAAAAAAGAGGGAAAAATCCTAAGAGGATAGTCTTAAATGCCTCAGGCCGGCTTCCCTCTAATTCCTTGATATTAAAAAATAACAAAGATAATAAAACTATCATCGTTACTTTTAGAGTCACTCGCCTCCTGGAAAATTTCCACGCAGAGATATGGGAGGTAAAGAAAACCACTAAGGGTAAAATCAACCTTGTGGAATTCCTGAAAAAAGCAGGTCAAGAAGGGATTGTTTCAATTTTGGTAGAAGGGGGAAAGGAGATTTTCACCTCGTTTCTAAAAAATAGATTGGTTGATAAGGTCTATTATTTTCTATCTCCAAAAATTTTAGGGAAAGGTTTGGAGGCTTTCGGGGATTTGGGGATAAATAGGATAAAAGATTCCCTGAATTTGAAAGATGTAGAGCTTAAAAGATTTTCTAAGGATTTTCTTTTAATCGGTTATCCGGAATGTCCTTGAACGGATCCGGAGGAGAGTAGCTAAGATATGTTCAGCGGAATTATTGAGGAGATTGGAGAAATTAAAGCTATATCTTCAGGGATAGATAGCAAAAAATTGGAGATAAAAGCAGAGAAGGTTTTAAAAGATCTGAAAATTGGTGAGAGTATGAACATCAACGGAGCCTGCCAGACGGTGATAGAAGTTAAGCCAGATTATTTTGTGGTTGAGGCAGTAAAGGAAACCTTGAAGAGAACCAATCTGAGCAGGTTGAAAAAAGGTGAACGGGTGAACTTAGAAAGAGCTTTGAAACTTTCTGATAGATTAGGGGGACATCTTTTAAGCGGACATATAGATTGCACTACTGAGATCAAATCTATAAGTCCAGCCGGGGATAGTTTGATATTTGACTTTCTTTTACCTTCAGAACATTCAAGCTTAGTAATAGAGAAAGGTTCAATCGCAGTTGAAGGAATAAGCCTGACCATAGCTGAGTTAAGGAAAAGCTCTTTTACGGTTTCAGTTATACCTTTTACCCTGCAGATGACTACCCTAAAAGAGAAGAAGGTAAAAGATATAGTTAATCTGGAATTTGACCTTTTGGGGAAATATGTTAAAAGGTTCTTAGAAGAAAAGAAAAATAGAGAGAGTAAAATAACCGAGGAATGGTTGAGGGAAAAACTATAAGGGATTAAAGGTTCAAAAGTTCAAGGGTTTAAAGGTAAAAAATGCTAAGCTACAAGCTACAGGCTAAAAGCCAATGGCTAAACAGAAAGAGGTGAATTATGTCAGGGTTGAATAGTATTGAAGAGGCGATTGAGGATATCAAAAAAGGGGAAATAGTCATTGTGGTGGATGATGCTGACCGGGAGAATGAGGGTGATATGATAATGGCCGCAGAGAAGGTAACCCCGGAGGGGATAAACTTTATCTCCAAATATGCCCGCGGATTGATCTGTGCTCCACTGATCACTAAAAGATTGGATGAACTGAACCTGCACCCCATGGTAGGTGTAAATACCGCCAAGATGGGGACTCGTTTTACTATCTCAGTGGATGCTATTCATAACACCACTACCGGAATTTCGGCTCATGACCGTGCGCGGACCATAAAGGCTTTGATAGATTGCAAAACCAAGCCTGAGGATTTAGCTCGTCCAGGTCATATCTTTCCTATTCAGGCATTAGAGGGTGGGGTTTTGAGCCGGGCAGGGCATACGGAGGCGGCAGTTGATTTAGCCAAGATAGCTGGCTTATACCCGGCCGGGGTTCTGTGTGAGATAATGGATGAGGATGGGCATATGGCACGTTTGCCTAAGCTGAAGGAGATGGCTAAAAAATTTAATCTGAAGATTATCTCAGTCAAAGATCTGATAGAATATCGGAGAAGGACTGAGAAATTAGTTCAGAGGATGGTAACAGTCAATTTCCCTACCGAGTTTGGACAATTTAAGCTGCATGTATACAAAAGTTATATTGACGAACACCATCATTTGGCTTTAGAAAAAGGTGAGGTTAAGGAGAAAAAAAGTGTATTGGTAAGAGTTCATTCCCAGTGTCTGACCGGAGATGTATTCCATTCCAGAAGGTGTGACTGTGGTGACCAGCTTTCCACTGCTCTATCTATGATAGAGAATGAAGGGTTAGGGGTTTTCCTTTATATGCGGCAGGAGGGTAGAGGAATAGGTTTAGCCAATAAAATCCTGGCTTATGAATTGCAGGATCTGGGCCGGGATACAGTTGAGGCTAACCGAGAATTGGGCTTTGAGGCAGATTTAAGGGATTACGGTATCGGCGCTCAGATATTAGTGGATCTGGGGTTGAGCAGTATAAGGTTGATTACCAATAATCCCCGTAAGATAATCGGCATCGAAGGGTATGACTTGAAAGTGGTGGAAAGGGTTCCAATGGAGATAAAGCTTACTCCGGAGAATTTGAAATATCTGGAGACTAAAAGGGATAAGTTAGGACATCTGCTAAAAATAAAGAATAAGGCTAAATGAATTAAATATAAAAAAACTATCAAAACTGGAGGATTTATGCCTAAAATGATTAAGGGGAAGCTGCAGGCTAAGGATAAAAGCTTTGCCCTGGTAACTTCACGCTTTAATGAGTTTGTTACCCAGAAGCTTTTAGATGGGGCTCTGGATTGTCTTTACCGTCACGGTGCAGATGAGAAGAAAATCACTGTTGTCTGGACTCCGGGGTCTTTTGAGATAACCTATGCCGCCTCCAGATTGGCAAAAAGTAAAAAATATGATGCGGTGATCTGTTTAGGTGCGGTTATAAAAGGGGATACCCCGCATTATGATTATATCGCCAGTGAGGTAACCAGGGGAATTGCCAGGATCTCTTTAGAGACAGGAGTGCCGGTTATCTTCGGGGTAATCACCACCGATAATTTAGAACAGGCAATTGAAAGGGCTGGGACAAAAGCCGGGAACAAAGGCTGGGATGCGGCACTTTCTGCTATTGAGATGGTGAATCTGTTTGAGCAGATATAAAAGATGACAAGATTGAAAATGACAGATAAAGGATAAAATCTAGAGCTTCTGTGAAAAGATTAATTTCCTTGGGTAAGGAACCGACAGAAAGCTACAGCGAATACTGGTCTAAGAACAAAGATAGAGATAGGATTAATCAACTTGTAAAAAGAGAGGTCTATGGGTAAACGTAGGAAAGCAAGGGAGCTGGTTTTGAAGTCTCTTTACTCCTGGGAAATAAGTGGGGATAAGCCTGAGGAGGTCTTGAATGATCTTCTCTCCAAAGCTAAGCTTGACCCTTCGTCTAAACTTTTCTCTGCGAGGCTGTTTAAAAAAGTGATCGAAAATCAAAAAAAGATCGATGAGATGATAAAGGAAAATGTTCAGCATTGGGACTTCTCCAGGATCGCGGTGATTGATAAGAATATCTTAAGAATGGGGATCTGCGAATTTTTGTATCTTGAAGATATTCCAGTAAAAGTTTCCTTAGATGAGGCTATTGAGCTGGCTAAAAAGTATAGCTCTGAGGATTCCGGCTCTTTTGTGAACGGGGTTTTAGATGCCATAGTCAAGAAAATCAAAAAAGTTTGAAAGAGGAAATAATTGACAAAAAGATAGAGGGGTGTATATTTAGATTTTTTAGGTTCTTCAAGTAGAATGGAGGTTAAAGGTTATGGGATTTGTTTCCTGGTATAGAAAAGACCCTTTAAACTTCTGGTTATCGCTATTAGTATTCGTCTTTGTATTTTTGGTTTATCTGTATACCATGGCACCCACAGTCTCCTTTTGGGACTGTGGCGAGTTTATCGC
>Ga0114930_10001320_pt1 | contig 23834 bp, 25 predicted proteins | sample AnhtaG_FD_87300 | JGI IMG/M metagenome (GOLD analysis project Ga0114930, IMG submission 87300) | Deep subsurface microbial communities from Anholt, Denmark to uncover new lineages of life (NeLLi) - Anholt_01485 metaG | ecosystem: Environmental > Aquatic > Marine > Oceanic > Sediment | place... | reverse complement strand
GTCAATACAACTGACAGTTTCTTCAACAATTTAAGTGACTATAATCAAGAATTATCCAGTCTTTTTACACAAAAGTTCCAAATTATACATACGGATTAGTATAGAATACCATTCTTTACACCCCAAATGGAATTATTCCATTTCAGTAAAATGGAAAGGGGATTGATTTAGATATGTTATTTCTAGGCAGTCCCTTAGAAAATTGTCTAAGTTGAATTTTTAGATGTCTTCACATTGTCCCAGGAGCTTTGCACCTCCACATTACTTCTGACGCACATCCCCGATAAGTTTACCCTAAATGGAAGGGGTAGCATAATAGCAATTCATGATATAGCTTACTTGTCGCGCTAACCGATCACCATTGAATCCGGGTAATACTCGAAAAGACCATTAGTCTTCATCTTCACCATCACTAAAGTGAGCATTAGGTCATGGTGACGACGACTGCATGCGTGCATGTGGGTGATGAGAAGTTTTTCCTGCATCAGGGGAATGTTTATAATCAGTCCAGAGGTAAAGTACAGGATATTAAATCCTGAGAAGATTGTTCTTGAGATCATCGAAGTGCAGCTTAAGGAATGAGTAAGGATGATATTGTGAGATTTGATGACGAGTATGGGCGTGTGTAGGTGATATTATAGTATGAAGAACAGAAAAGTAGTGGTAACAGGCGGGTTGGGATTTATCGGGTCCAATCTGGTCGAGAGCCTGGCCCTGGAAAATGAGGTCACAATTATTGATGATCGATCAACCGGATCATTGAACAATGTCAAACGTCTTAACCAGGACAATCTCAATATAATCAACAGCAGCATTACTGATCCAGACCTGGTGTCAATATTCAATGATCATGATTATGTTTTCCACCATGCAGCTTTGCCAAGTGTTATCGGGAGTATAAAAGATCCGCAAGCTTCCAATGAGATCAATATTTCCGGAACCCTGAACGTACTGGTCGCAGCCAGGGATGCAGGAGTTAAAAAACTGATATTTGCCTCATCTGCAGCAGTGTACGGTGATTCTCCAAAATTGCCAAAATCAGAGGATATGCCTGTTGATCCGTTATCACCCTATGCCATCGCTAAGGTCACGGGAGAATTTTACTGCAAGGTCTTCCAGGACCTTTATGGTCTTAAAACCACATCAATCAGGTATTTCAATGTATTCGGTCCCAGGCAGGATCCCAATTCCCAGTATGCTGCAGTCATTCCCAAGTTCATCAATGCCATTTTGAATGATGAACCGCCTGTGATATTTGGGGATGGTGAGCAGAGCAGGGATTTTATTTTTGTGAAACATGTGGTGGATGCAAATATTAAGGCATGTGAATCAGATATGACAGGTGTGTATAATATTGCCAGCGGCAGCCGGATCAGTGTAAATCAATTAGTAGATATTATCAATGAGATTCTAGGAAAAGAGATTGATCCATTATATTCTGAACCAGTATCTGGGGATATTAGGCATTCTGTAGCTGATGTGCAAAAAGCAAGTACTTTTGGATTTAAACCGGAAATTGACTTTAAAGCTGAATTGTCTGAAACAATAAAGTGGTTCATTGATAAAAAATAATTGTTATTTTTATTTACACTTTTTATTATATGTCATCATTCCTGTAATATAATGCGAATAAACTTTAATTAACAACGATACTCTCACAAATAGTATGGTAGGAGTCACAAAAAGAGTTAAAATAAAATATAATAACTTTTATATCTAAAATCAACATTTCACCTTATTTAATGGAAATTTATAAAAGTCTGGGAAATTTAAGATTTAATCAAACTCATTCAACATTCTTTATTATTTTTATATTCCTTGCTATCATTGGCACGCAGTATATTTATGTATATGATGATGTAGGAATCGGAATTATCCTCACACTATTTGTTGTTATCTTCATATACATAGTCATATCTGTCATTAAGATGAGCAGGAGCTTCATGGAATCCGCTGAGGCCCTGGCACTTGTTCCATTGTATGTTATGTTCACTTCATCCCTCCCCTGGTTCTTTATAGACCAGACCTTCCTCATGCCAGCCGTGTATTCTATTGTTCTGGCATTATGTTTTTGGCATATTTATTATAAGAACTTAGATTTTAGTGATGTGGGATTGATACCTGGAAATTATATAAAATTCATAATTATTGGAGTCATGATTGGCTTTTTTACTGGAATAATCGAGTATTTTGTTTTATTGCCTGCACCTTCTTTCCCTTCATTTGAGGTGAAATATTTTCTCAGGGATGCTGTCTACATGCTATTATTTGTGGGTCTTGGAGAAGAACTATTGTTCAGGGGGATAATCCAGAACGAACTGATAAGGACGTTCGGTGTCCGGTGGGGTATAGTCGGACAGGGTTTCCTGTTCGGTATCATGCACATGACCTGGCGCTCTGTCCCTGAACTGGGTTTCACCTTCCTTGCAGGCATACTGCTGGGTTATCTATACTACAGGACAGGCAGCCTTACTGCACCCATCGTACTGCATGGGGTGAACAATATCATGCTTGTCGCCGTATTGCCGTATATATTTTTGAAATGATGACATATGAAATCTATTGATGTGGCCCTGAGGATCGATATCGATACTGTAAAAGATGCTGAAATGGTGCCGTTGGTCATTGAACTGCTTGATGGGTTCAGGATATGCGGCACTTTCTTTGTTACCACTGGTGTGGATAATACGTATAAGAATTTCAGGAACAATCTCAATCCCCTGCAATTGAGGGGAAAGATCTCTCGATATGGGGTGAGACAGATGTTCAGGGGTCTTATCTCACGGGAGCATGTGGAGAGAACAAAAGCGTTAACAGTGCTTGTCAATTCAAAACATGAAGTTGGGCTTCACGGTCATGATCATTTTGACTGGATGAATCACCTGGACAGTATGAGCAGGGATACGATCCGTGATCATTTCGAAATGGGTATCAGATTATTTGAAGAGGAATTCGGGGCACCTCCCCGTTCTTTTGCGTCCCCGGGATTCAAGGTCAATGATCTGTCCCTTGAGATCATGGAGAGTTTTGATTTCACGTATGCCAGTGATTTTTTAGGCAGCGAAGTATCCCATAATGGAACTTTGCAGATACCGGTAGCCCTGCCGTCTATTGGTGAGATGAAGACCACACATTCGGATACGGAAATAATGACCGAATATAGTGAGACGCTGAACTCGGCAAGGGAATTTGTCGTGTTCTATATTCATCCTTCGCAAGAACTTGTATTTGATCTTGAGATGGTAAAGAAATTACTTTATTCAATTAAGGATAATGAAAAGTTTAATCCAGTGACCATGTCAGATATCGCCGAAAACTACCGATCGGGGTCGAGCAGATCATGAAGATCCTCCAGATATACGAACTTAATCCCTTTGAATGCGGTGCGGGCGGGGTTGAGGTCGTGATAAAAGAAACTTCAAAACGTCTTGTAGAGATGGGACATGAGGTGACGATACTCTCAGGTGCCAACGCACAGAAGATGGATGAATATGTGGACGGGGTCAGGATCAAGACAGTGGACTTTTTTGGTTCCATGCACTATTCATGGAACCCTACAAATCTCACCTTTGCCAGGCAGTTGATGTTCCCTTTATCGGCCCTGACCCATGGAATGGGGTCATTTGACATTTATCACGGACATATCTATGCTTCGGGACTGATAGCCAACCTGCTGGCAAGATTGAAGGGCGGCGCGGCCGTGAATACTATTCATGGTTCATATTATCCGGTCTGGAAGGAACTAACCGGTCCTTTCAAAGCTGTATTTTACCAAAATGCCGAGCGTGTGCTGGCACCGACTTTGGCACAAATGTCAGGAGTGCAGATCCATACTGGAGAATATTTTGCTGAACAGGTGTTGAAATGGGGTGTGCCTGAGGACAAGATAAGGGTGATCCATAATGGTGTTGATGTGGAAATGTTCAATCCTGACCGCGGCCCGGCCATTCAGTCAGATGTACCCGTTATCCTCACTGCCAGGCGCCTGGTAAAGAAGAACGGGATCGAGTATTTAATCCGGGCCGTGAAGGATGTATTGAACACCAACCAGTGCAAGCTGGTCATCCTCGGCAGTGGGCCAGAGCATGACGATCTCGAGAGGCTTGTTAATTCTCTCGGTCTTGATGATCATGTGGATTTCCTGGACGCCGTGCCCCATGATAAGATTCCGGGGTATATTGCATCTGCCGATGTGGTGGTGGTGCCCAGTATTATTGAGGCGTCCAGCCTGTTCATGCTTGAGGCCATGGCCATGGGCAAAGCAGTGGTTGCAACAGATGCCGGGGGGTTGCCTGAAGTGATGGATGAGGATAGTGGTGTACTTGTGCCGCCCATGGATGAGAAAGCACTGGCCTGGGCTGTCAGGAAGCTTCTGGACGATAAGGAAATCCAGGAGAAGCTGGGTAGACAGGCCCGTAAACTTATGGTTTCGCGATTTTCCTGGGATAGGGTCACAAAACAGCTGGAGAACGAATATTTAAGACTACAGGATTGAGGGCTCAGCTATTTTATATGTCCTGACTTTTCTCAGATACAGATATGCAAACAGCAGATAGTATATCCCAAAAATAATATATCCTAAAACTGCATGGGCATTAACTAGTGTCTGTGTACCGAAATAATAACCAGTAAATACCAATGCTACCAGGCGCACAATGTTTTGAATAAACGTACCTGCTAAACCAATAAAGAAGAATACTGCTGCATCTTGTTTTGGTAAGGGCATATCCAAATTCATCAATGCAAAAATTGCGACAAATAATGCCAGTGCTGCAACACCAGTACAGGCTGCATTTATAATTATTACAATGTTCTCATTGGTTAGAGAATTTATTTCTATTGTATTATTCAGCAGACTCACGGAAATAAATACGGATGAAATTTTTACAGTTATCCATGCAATAATATGCTGAAATGTATCGCTATTTAGATGTTCTGTTAATTCTGGAAACGCTATGGAAAAGCCATAGATTGTCAATAAATACAGAGGTAATAATGCTGATTTTCCAGTTAGCAGAAAGTATATGCCAATATATCCTAAAAGAATTTTGAATAAATTATATGGTAGATCAATATTTTGTGGAATAAAAATTGATAGGAGTATTAAAGCACAACCTAGAGCAAAATACGAGGATTTAAAATCCACATATTTATTCAGTTTGTATGATCCTACTATGTTTGATTTTACAAAAAATATAATGCATAAGAGCAGAACCACCCAGTGGTATAATCCGGTTTCATTAATTTGTTGAAATTGTGTATATACGGATTTATTTGATAATGTTAAATATGCATTTATTGTAATAATTAAAGAACTAACAGTGATAGCAATAGTCTTGATAAGATTTTCTTTATTTTTGTTCATTGAAATCAAATTTTATTATGTCAAATGGTTCTGTCTGGTTATCAATTATTAATTCAAAACTGGCGTTCATGTTGTCATTGATCCTGAACACTCTTGAATTACCATATTTATTTCCAGGTTCTAGATAAACAGTATCTGAATTTATAAAAGAATTATTAGCATAAAAATTAATGGTAAAATTATGTGGATCATCATAAATATTATTTATAGAAATTTGAATTTTTGTAAAATTTTTTGTTCCTTTAAAATCAATACGATCAAAACTTATAATTTCATTTTGTTTAATATCTTTATTTAGGTTGAATGAAATTATTAGAAATATATATATTATTATAAATAAACTAATTATGTAAATAGTTTTTATTTTCATTTAATCCAATTTTTTTCTCAAAATAAAATACGTGCAAAAAAGTAACATTGTTACATAAGTAAATGATGAAAATTCAGGCGCTTCTAATGCTGTAAAAGTTACATAGTCTTGTGGTTCACCACCTCCAATAATATCACCATTCCCATAAATACTATCAAATTCTGTATAGAAAATCTTCCATGTGCCTGCCTCCATGACCGGATAAGATGACTCATATTCATAATTACCAATCAAATCATATCCCACACATTCAGAAAAGGAAGCTTGTGCTCGTTGTTTTTGCGACCATTCAAATTTCATCGAACCATAATTATTAGTTTCACTAGCCCATGATGAAGCTACAGAATCCGTAACATAATCACCACTATAAATGGGGGCGAAGGGGGTTATATGATGAGTATATGTGACCTCAGCAAATGAAGGCCCTGATAAACAGGATATAACAAGAATTATTAAAAATAATCTACTTGCGATTATTTTCACCGAATCCCCCCAACGATCAAAGCGACCTGTGCAAACACTATTCCTAAAAATATAACAAAGAGAACTGTAGATAACCTGCTGAACCGTATCCTAATATTGTCCAGAATAGTATATGTTCTATCGAAGAGTTTTGGTTCTGTTAATTCCAGATAGACCAATAGGATGATCAGCACTATACTAAATACCAGTCCCACATTCATTGCCTTGTCTGTACCGAACGTATCCTGATAGAATCCCATGGAACTGATCAAGCTTGTTGAGCCCATTGAAGAAGATGTTGATCCCATGATGGATGTTGAACTCATAATGGATGTTGAGAAGGTTGCGAAAGAGACAAAACTGCTCCAGACCTGGGGAGGCGCTGCAGGCAGTGAGATCATTTTATCGTAATTACCGCTATCAGACTGGGATTTGACTAAAAATGTCACCTGTTCTCCCAGCTTGAGCGGGTTCAGGTACACGTACTGGAACTGTTTGCTGGCCCCGGCATCGAGGACAGTACTGCCGCTCATTACCTGTTCGCCATTGAGATAGAATTGATAGTTTGTATCAGAGGTTTGTGCTTCAGGATTATACAGAGTATAGGTCACCATAATTGGTGCACCTTCTCTGGGCACCTCTGGCACTACATGCATAGAAATAGGATTATTGACAGACGAGGAGCCATAAGCAAAGCTGGCCAGTACAAAAATGACACACCAAAGTATCATTGTTTTAAAAATCAGTTTATTTTTGACTTTTGTTTTCACTCCATGACCCCTATAACCAACCTCTATAAAATAATTTTTTTTTATATACTCATCTTCTTTACAATATATATACTTAATTAAGTTGTGATAATGATGATGTTACAAATTAAAGAAGTTCATTGAAATTGTATTAAAAAATCAAACAATTAATCTTAATTAACTCCTGATGCACTTCATTCTATCAGGTTTGTGTACCTGGTACGCCCATTGGGTGTGCAGTCACGAATAAATAGTTACATCAATAAGGTTTTGCAGCATGAGTGAATGAAATAAGTTCTCTTGAATTATTTTATAAAATATGTGTTTTTACTTATTGGATCTGCTTCATCCTCTTTATATACCGAAACATTCACCCAGTTATTCTCAAGAGGTGGATAAATATGATGTTCATAGGTAAATATCCTGCCTGCACCTAAAAATATAGACTCGTTATAGCGTTTCTCATCTATTAACATGCATATTGTATAATTACTATCAATAAGGGCGTTATTGGTTATGTCCAACCAGAGAATATATTCATCTCCCTGTCTGATCAGACCAGAACGCTGGGACTGATCGAGGTCTGCATTCGATTTGAGTAAATAACCTGAATAGCCTAAAAGAGAAGCGCATATGAATAATAGGGTAATAAAAATCAGTTTTTTTTTATCCATTCGTTATCTTTTTCCTGAGGATAATGTATACTATGAATGAAACAAAAAACGGTATTGTGATACCTGCTGAAAACTCTGGAAGAGCTAAATCGGTAACAGTAAAACTGTCATCTACGATAATATTTGGATCGATTGCACTATAGGTTATTGAAGGATTTGCAGAAGCATTGAACACCTGCGCATGCCACTCTCCACTATTTTCTGTCGATTTAAAAGTATAATTACTGCTTAAATTTCCATTAGAGTCGGCCTTTTTGGTTTCTGTAGACACTTTTAGATCATCACCATCATAGTAGGCAATTTTATGGTCATAACCCGGGTCCAGATCAGTTCCATGCATATAAACTGTAGAATCTCCTCCTTCGTAATTATTTTCAGGAATATCGTAAGCAAGACTACTGTATGAGTCCCATTCTATCAATATCAAATTTGCAGTCATGATAGATGCAGAAGCACTGATATTTTTCACTCTGACACTGCTGGGCTTATTATTGTAAAGCTTTGAATTGGGGTTAGTTGATTCCGTAAATCCAATAGATGAGATATACCATGGATCAAAAGCATCTCCGCGATTGACTCCATTATCCAGATCATTGAGACCGTCAGCTTCTTCAAGATCCACTAGTTTGTGGTTTTCATCCTGATTGTTTCCCATCGACTCGTCTATGTGCCAGATTAAGAGACCTTCGCCAGGAAGGGCTGCATCAAAACCTATCTTACGTCTATTCTCAATTAAGAAATATTCTCCACCTCCAGTCCCGCCTGAGGTCCAATCACCTGCACCGTCCGGATTATTTAATAGTTGAAACACCTCGCTGTTATTTGCTGCTTGATCGATGTACTCGAAAGCACTTTTATCGAGCACTGTCGGATTTACCCACCCTAAAAATGACTTGCTCCAGGCGTCCATATGTGCAGGTGTATCACCAGCTAGACCGCCGGGAACAGAATTCCAGCTCCCTGAAGCCATTAAGCTCCATTCTCCAATACCTTCGGAATCACCATTGGTATCATATAAATCTGGCAGACCCAGTGCGTGGCCATATTCATGTGCAAAGACGCCTATGGTCTGTTGAGAGCCAAACAATGTCTCTGGCTGGATAACATAATCATTTACTGAAACGTTACGACCACATGTTGCTGAAAAATCATCTGTAGTATAGTTGCCTGACCCGTCTCCATAAACTTTTGCGCTATCTAAATCCCAACTGTGAGACCAGATATCTTTGGCGTCACCCCCTGCTTCCTCACCTGAGCCCTGATGAATTATATCCACAACATCAACTAAGCAATCTCCATCCATATCATATGGTGCAAAATCAAATCCTGCATTATCAGCTGCTATTATTGCTTCTATTACTAGTTCAGCAGGATACCTATCATATCCCCTCACATTTTTCCCGTAATAATCGTGTGTTTCTGAAGCCTGATACCACCCGACAACATCACTTGGGCCTGGTGACACAGTGAATTTTCCATACGATACTTCCTCAAAGTAATCTTTCATGCTTTTTGTGCCTGTACTAAATAGGAGAGTATTAAATTCTTCATTTGTGAATGTTGTAGTTCGATCTGCAAAGTTAATTAAAATAACAGGAATATTTGCAGATACTGTTGATGATGTTAATATATTGGCTGGGGTAGTTGCAGTTGATGACTGTGAAGTAGTATATTTGGAAATTTTTTCTGGTGCTTTTTTATTGGGTCTGAGATGTTTGGGAATATTATTGGGAGGAGCATCTTTTCCAACAACATTTTTTGAGATTGAGAGATTTCCTTCAGGATCAAGTATTGCATAGGTCCAGTCCATAGTAGTCTCGTCAAATACAATTGAATAATTGTCGGACGACTCCCATACATGGTAGTTTTCATCTCCAATCAATTTTGCCATGAAAGTAGACCCATCTTTTTGCTCTAATGTATGAAAGCCAGGCGCCGCTGGCACAGATAATGCAGGTTGTACTACTAAAGATAAGAATAAGGAGATTAATATTAAAAGAATGATTTTTCTGGATATCATCTTAGAGGCCCCCCGGGTATTTGAGCAGGTGTGTCAGCACTGATTGCTATAAAAATTTCACTGGTATTCCATGTACTTTCATAAATAGGAACCATTTGAGTATCTCTTTTTTCCCAAACTACAGGTTTAAGATTAAAACTGATATTTCCTTCAGTCCAATAAACACCACCGGGACTGTCTGTTAATTCTTTCCGGATTATCTTTTCAGACCCATTAAAAGTAATTTCTATTATTTGGACGGGATATGCAGAAATATAATCAATGGTAATATTATTACCCCAAAAAACAAATTGCTCATATTTACCTGCTTTGATATATGTTTGCCAGGGAGCTGGAGCGACATCTGTTGTCTCAGATGGGCTCTGGTTCTCGTCAATGGAATTCTCTGAAATATCTGGGGATTTGGAGATGCAGCCTGTAATTGGAATTAAGATCAATACGATCAAAATAGCAGCTAACCATATACCGATAGTTCCACTGAATTCGTTTTGATTGATATTTTTCTTTGTGTTTGTTGTTGTTTTTTGCAACATTATTTTGTATTTCCCGTAACTCAAGATTCTATTTACTTTTTCAGACTAATATCATGACCACCCTTGTGAAAACCATGCCAACGAATATGATAAATAATACCACAGCCAGGCGGTTAAATCTTATACCCAATTTATTGAGAATTTTATGATTGAATTCTTTCACAGGTTCGGTAAGTTCGAGATAGATAAGCAGAAGTATCAGCACAATAGAGAATATCAATCCTACATTCAGGTGATTTTTATCCCCAAATGAGCCGTCAGAATACTGTTCAGTAGTTATGATAGAAGTAGTAATACTTGCGAAACTCACAAAACTGCTCCATACCTGAGGCTGATATGAAGGTATGCTTACTGATTTATCATATGAGCCGTCATCAGATTCTGTTTTTAAAAGAAATGTGATTTTTTCGCCCATTTCCGGAGAATCCGGATAGAGATAGTTGAATTTTTTTGAGGACTGCTGATCAAGCAATTCTTTTCCCTTCATTAAAAGAATTCCGTCAGAATAGAATTCGTAATTGATCGCAGATTCATGTTGAGATGGATTGCTTAAGGTAAATGATACGAGAACGGGTTCATTATTTTTTGGGAATGCAGGAATTACCATAATGGATATGGGATTAGATCTCTCCTGCACGCTCATTGTTACCGAAACGAGGAACAATATGCCAATACTAACTGCGATTATCCTAAATTCTGATTTATTCATACGCCCACTCATTGAAAATTTTAAGGTATTATTATAGCAATGAAATTCTCAAGCTATTTTACCAACCACTTTTTACCTATTATAATTATTAACCATAAAGTATTTAATATTAATTATACTCATTAAAATTTAATGATGACATTAAAATTTTAGATGTGCCTTACATATTTTGGATATATTTGAAAAACAGTGCGAAAAGATAATCTCAGAGGATATTTCATTATGAACATGCCCAAAAGCAAATATAACTTTATCCAGGATCCGTTGTATAAGAATTCACTTTTTATAATGCTCACATCCGTTTCAAGTGCAGGTTTCGGATCAATTTTCTGGATACTGGCAGCAAAACTATATCCGGCAGAGGATGTGGGAATTGCAACTGCACTGATATCTTCCATGGGACTTATGGTCCTGCTCTCAAGATTGGGTCTGGACTTTTCCATGGTCCGCTTTTTTCCTCAAAGCGATAAAGGCAGGATCTTTGGGACTTCTGCTATAATTACAACAGCTATTGCAGTGCTGCTTGGAGCATTGTTCATCACAGGTGTGAATATTTTCTCTCCGGAACTCCAGCTTTTAAGATGGCCGCCGTATGCATTACTTTTCATTATATTCATTGCCGCCAATTCATTGACAGCCATGTCCTGCACTTCATTTGTTGCAGTTAGAAAAGCAGGATTTAAATTTATTCAAAGCCTTATTGTGGGCTCAAGGATATTTTTTTTGATCTTATTGATGGCACTGGGAGCCCTGGGTATCTTCGGTGCGGTGGGTGTATCACTGATACTTGCCCTTGTATCAGCAATTTTCCTGCTTGCACGATCAGGGATCAGACCTCAGCTTGTGATCGATAGAGGGTTCTTGAATGATGCATTCCATTTTTCAGCAGGCAATTACTTTGCGGGTCTATTTATCGCAGCTCCGACCATGATCCTGCCCATTATGGTTTTGAACATACTTGGGGCTGAGCAGGCAGCATATTATTTTATTGCCTATGCCATCGCAGCATTGCTTTTCATGATCCCTAATGCTGTTGGAATGTCAATGTTCGTTGAAGGGAGTCACGGCGAGGTTATGGGAAAGATCGTGAAGCGGTCATTATTAGCAGTCCTTTTGCTCCTGGTCCCTGCCGCAGTATTGCTCTACATGCTGGGTGGCTGGTTGATGGGATTGGTTGGTCCTGATTATGCTGCTGGGGGTCTGGGTGTGCTCAGGATGATGATCGCTGCCAGCTTCTTTGTGGCACTGAATGTTATGTTTTTCTCTATTAAGAGGATCCAGCAGGATATGGGTTCACTGCTCCTGCTCAGCGGGCTTATCTTTACACTGCTGGTAGGGTCAGGATATGTGTTCATGCATATGTTCGGGGTCGTAGGGGTAGGGTATGCATGGATGCTGAGCCATGGAATTGGGGGTGTGATTGTGGGGGTGCTGTTGTTGAAGGAGAAGTGGTAATTAGAATTTCGGAAGTAGTGAATTATTTGAAAAATATGGATACCACCTCCACTCCCGACCCATGGCCGGATATTCTTGACTGGCGCAATATTCATACATGCTCTGCTCTCCAAGCTTTGGTAACTTAAAATCCTGTAAATCCGTGAAATCTGTGTCTGAATTAAAAATTGATAAACATAATAAGAAAATGTTAGATATAATGTAGAACTAATATGAGTATAAATAGAAACATTGGAATGATAATCCATGGATGGACAAATTGAAGGTGTAAAAACTAAAAACCTGCGAGTTGTCCCTGATGAACGGGGCTGGCTCATGGAAATTCTCCGCAGCGATGATGAGATATTCCAGCAGTTCGGTCAGGTCTATATTACAACAGCATACCCGGGAGTCGTGAAAGGCTGGCATTACCACAAGAAACAGACCGATAACTTCACCTGCGTTTGTGGCATGATGAAGGTTGCTTTGTACGATGCCAGGGATGATTCAAGCACAAAAGGGAGTATAATGGAATTCTTTGTGGGTGAGAAAAATCCACTCTTAATAAGTGTGCCTCCAGGTGTTTATCACGGGTTTAAAGGTATAGGAACAGAAACAGCCTATTTCCTGAGCGTGCCGACTCTTCCCTATAATTACCAGGAGCCGGATGAGTATAGGCTTCCACCAGACACTAAAGAGATCCCGTATGACTGGGGTCTGGATCCCAGCTTGAAACATGGATAGAGATATTATGAAGATCTTAGTAACGGGTGGGGCCGGATTTATCGGAAGCAATTATATCAGGATGATGTTCAAACATTACCCTGATATAGAAATTACCAATCTGGATAAACTCACATATGCGGGAAACCCGGACAACCTGCGTGATATCACTAATCCGGGATATGCCTTTATCAAAGGGGATATCTGCGAACCCGATGTGGTGAAAAAAGCCATGGAAGGAGCAGATGCAGTAGTACATTTTGCAGCAGAAAGCCATGTGGACCGCTCTATCAAGGATGGTTCTGTATTTGTAACAACAAATGTGCTTGGGACTAACACCTTATTGAACTGTGCACTGCAGACAGATGTAACGAAGTTCATCCATGTGTCCACTGATGAGGTTTACGGCAGTATTAATGAGGGATCATTTACTGAAGAAGACCCTCTGGAGCCGTCAAGCCCTTATTCTGCCAGTAAGGCGGGCTCGGACCTGCTGGCCATGTCATACCATACCACCTACGGCCTGCCAGTATCCATTACCAGGTGCACGAATAATTTCGGGCCGTACCAGTATCCTGAAAAACTTATACCCCTGTTCATCACCAACCTGATGGAAGGAAAAACGGTGCCTGTGTATGGAACCGGATTGAACATTCGGGACTGGATCTATGTGGATGACCACTGCTCAGGTATTGATTTCGTATTCAACCACGGCCACAGCGGAGAGATCTATAATATCGATGGCGGGAGTGAATTGACCAACCTGGAGATCACACACAGGATACTGGAGATGCTTGGTAAGGATGAATCCAGCATGGAGTTTGTAGAGGACAGGAAAGGTCATGACCTGCGATATTCCCTTGACTGTAGTAAATTAAGGAAAATGGGCTGGAAGCCGGAATATGATTTTGATAAGGCACTGGTATCTACCGTTCAATGGTACGTTAATAATAGATGGTGGTGGGAACCGTTAAGGTCATGATCCTGGGTGCCTCCGGGATGCTGGGACATGATCTGCAGCATGTTTTTCCTGATGCTGACTGTTTTGGCAGGGACGTTGACATAACAGATAAACAAAGAGTGGAACAGACTATAAGGGAACTAAGACCCGAAGTGGTCATAAATGCAGCTGCTTATACGAATGTGGACGGCTGTGAAGATAATGTTGAACATGCTTTCAGGGTGAATGGTGAATCCCTTATCCAGATATCCGGATCCTGTCATGAGATTGGTGCAAAACTGGTACACTTCAGTACTGATTATGTGTTTGACGGTACAAAAGCAGAATATTATGAATCAGATACTCCGAATCCCATTAATGTATATGGGAGATCAAAGCTATTGGGTGAGCAGAATATCAGGAAACATATGGAAGATTACCGGATTATCAGGACTTCCTGGCTGTTCGGGAAACACGGGAAAAATTTTGTTGATACTATGATTGGTCTGTCCAGCCAGATGGAACATGTGAAAGTCGTGAATGATCAATTCGGCAAGCCAACATATACTGCTGATCTGGCTGAAAAAACGAAAGAGATCATCGGTAGAACTCCAGGGATATACCATATCACCAATGAGGGGATCTGTTCCTGGTACGAGTTTGCCAGTGCCATTATCCAAAATACGGTCCCATGCAGTAGCGAGGAGTTTATCACAAAAGCGAAACGTCCTCAATATTCAATCCTGGTGAATACAAAAACAGGTCCTATGCGTCACTGGAAAGAAGCATTAGCCGATTATTTGAGATCTTAAAGATAGTATATTGCATCCACTTTTCCAGTCCTTTTTGGTTAAACGCTAATATATTCAATAATTCTCTGCTTTTTCAAATACCGGATACACTTTTTACCTGAGTTGAGTGCCTGCGACGCCCTTCGGGCGTGCAGTCACAATCAATAAATTAAATAACTGTTTTCATATTTCAACAGGACAAAACGGATTATTAAATCTAATTCGATTTTATTCATCCTGTGTTGGCATAATTTCAGATGTCTGACCCCACGCTTCTATCCACTCATGCGTTTTATCACATACATTTACACAATAAGACAGTAAGGGAGTAGGAATTACCATACATGTTATCCAATCTTTTCCTTCGTACCTTGCCCTAATAATTGCCAACATTATCACCATTATTAAACCGATAATGAGCACCTGCGTGTTGGCAATACCGTATAAGTCACGATTGTACTCAAATAATCCTATGCCGAATTTTTCAGCAGATAAGGGCCAAAAAAAGGCATATGCCGGATTGGCTATCAGTGCATCCTCGAACATATGAGCCATAAACCCGATATTGGCAAACAGGAATGACACCCTGAATCTTAGTCCTATGGTCTGCAGTAATAATGCTGTAACGAACGCGAAGAATAACATTATTGCCAGATTATGAAAATTACCATGTTGTATCGGGTTTCCATTAATGAGTAAGGTTATCCCCCATTTACTGAATATATAATCCATAAATAGATCAATATCTGGAGCAAAAGCACTGGCAATAATGATCCATGAATGGTCCTTTCCAGTGTATTTGTGATAAATCGCACCTACTATGATTGCTATGGCGATTGAATATATCCAGTGTTCGAGGAACATTTTATCAACCTGTTAATATAAGATTTAAATTTCTATGAGCATTATTATAATAATGATGACTAATGCTATATATATTTTTTCATCCACTCTTTATGCAAAAAAACATACTCGAAATTAATTGAGACACAAACACCCCAAAATAGTGCTACAATGTTACTTTAGCACTGCTGTCAATGGCGGTGTACGTGTAGTCAATAATGATTAATTAAATAATGTTATTGTATATTTAGATGGGAATGGCCCCCCACCAACAATCTTTTCTTCACATTCCTGATAACCATCAGGGTATAACTTCAATAACTTTAAGTAAATACTGCATTATTTATTGCATTAAATAAACAAAATGATTATACAATTACATTATCATATCAATTTTAAGGGAGTAAAATATGAAAGGTATTATCCTTGCAGGCGGCACTGGCTCCCGTCTCTACCCATTAACCAAAGTCACCAACAAGCACCTGTTACCAGTCTACGACAAACCCATGATATACTACCCCCTGCAAACCCTGATAGATGCAGGCCTGAACGAGATCCTGATCGTATCTGGCAGGGGCCATGCCGGGCATTTCCTGGAGCTGCTGGGTTCAGGCTTTGAATGGGGCGTACGCCTGACCTATGAGATCCAGGACGAGGCTGGAGGTATCGCCCAGGCACTGGGGCTGGCCGAAGGCTTTGCAGATGATGAAGATGTGGTGGTTATTCTGGGGGATAATATTTTCCAGGACAGCATCAGGGAGGATGTGGCCGGATTTAAGGACGGCAGCAGGATATTTTTGAAAGAAGTGCCTGATGCTAACAGGTTCGGTGTGGCTGAGCTGGATGGGGATAAGGTGATCGGGATTGAGGAGAAGCCTGAGGTGCCGAGATCTAACTATGCAGTTACCGGGTTGTATATGTATGATGCTAAGGTGTTCGAGGTGATCAGGGAGTTAAAACCATCAGGCCGGGGTGAGCTTGAGATCACGGATGTGAATAATTATTATATTGAACAGGGGCGGATGGGGTATAAGGTGCTGGACGGGTACTGGAGCGATGCGGGGACGTTTGGGAGTTTGTTGAGGGCGGGGATGATAGTGAAGAAACACAGGGAGAAAAAGGAAGGAACCGCAGATACACCCACCTCCTCCGGAGTTGAGTGCCTGCTACGCCCGAGGGCGTGCAGGTAACGCAAATGAACGCAGATCGCATTACAATGACTGTATTAATATATTTCGGCCGGAGCCCCCCACCGCAAAAATGCCTCCCACACAACGTTTATATAAACATCTTACATTGAAAAGTTAAATATTACAGGAAGACCAGAAATTGAATTACAACAGCCCCATATCTCCACCCGGGAAGGGGCGGGGCGAGCTTGAGATCACGGATGTGAATAATTATTATATTGAGCAGGGGCGGATGGGGTATAAGGTGCTGGACGGGTGTCTTTTACGATGCGGGGGCGGTTGGGAGTTTGTTGAGGGCTGGGGTCATGGTGGAGAGGGAGATGGGGAAAGCTAAACGAATTGCGGAGTATGATTAGTTGAATACTGTTCGGAGGATTGCTAAGAATACACTGGTTTTGCTTGTTGCTCAGATTGTGAGCATGGGGCTAGGCTTTTTTTATATAATGTATACTGCCCGTTATCTGGGAGCTGAAGGGTTTGGGGTGCTGAGTTTTGCATTGGCGTTTACGGGTATTTTTGGGCTATTTGCGGATTTGGGCTTGAGCTCATTGACAACAAGGGAAATTGCTAGAGATAAATCGCTGGCTGGCAAATATCTTGGAAATGTTGCTGTAATGAAGATGGTTTTGGTTGTAATTACTTTTAGCCTTATTGTCATCGCAATAAACCTCATGGGATACCCTGAGCAAACTATAAAAGTTGTTTATATAGTTGCTTTAGCTGTTCTTTTTAGTGCTTTTAACCTACTGTTTAATTCGATATTTCAATCTTATGAAAAAATGGAATATGTTTCTATTGGAAAACTTCTATACAATATGTTTATTTTTGTTGGTGTTTTATATGCAATATGGCATGATTTTAATGTTATTGGTTTCGCTGTAATCTATCTTTTGGCAAGTTTGGCAACCTTAATATATAGTTTTGTGGCCATAGTAGGGAAGTTTCATTTGACAAAGATAAAACTTGATTGGGGGTTTTGGAAGCCCACGATTAAAGAGGCTTTGCCTTTTGGGTTTAGTGGGATTTTTATTACGATTTATTTTTGGGTTGATTCTATTATGCTTTCATATATGATAGACAATGAAGTTGTTGGTTGGTATAATGCATCATATAGATTAGTTTTTATTTTATTATTTATTCCAAGTATAATAAACACTGCAATTTTTCCCAGTATGTCAAAATTTTATTTTTCTTCGCACAACTCTTTGAGGTTGATAACTGAAAAGTATTTTAAATTCATGTTAATAATAAGCATACCGATTGGGGTAGGAACGACTTTATTGGCTGAAAAAGTGATATTATTAATTTTCGGTACTGCATACATACAATCCATAATCATCCTACAGATACTTATCTGGGCTATGGTATTTACATTTGTATATGCTGCTTTTGGATTATTATTTCAATCAATAAATAAGCAAATCATCATAACAAAAATAACTGGAATTGGAATGATATTAAACGTTATACTTAATTTATTATTAATTCCACTATTAAGTCATATTGGAGCAAGTATTACTACAGCAATAACCGAATTCACTATTTTATTACTAGTTACTATCTATGCATATAAAATTGGTTATGGTATCAAACGAACAAAATTTTTAAATTATGTCTTTAGACCAGCTGTTGCCAGTGCAATAATGGGAAGTTTTATTTGGAGATTAATTAATATGAATTTGATAGTATTACTAGTATTTTCTATTTTATTGTATTTTGGAATATTATTTACGATCAAAGGTATAAATCGAGAAGACATAGAATTAATAAAAAATATTAGAGGTATTTAAAAATATGAGGACTAATAGATATTTTCAGTTTTCCAAGAATATGATAAAAAATTCATATCGAAGAATATTTCCATCTCTTACAGTTGTGCTTAGAAGAGAATTATCTTATTGTAATACAGTTTTAGATTTAGGATGTGGTAAAAATTCTATAGTACAAAATTGCACAACATCTTTTTCAGTTGGAGTTGATTTATTTGAACCCGATCTTGAGGAAAGCAAGAAGAATGGTATTCATAATCAATATATCATTGCAGACATTAATAGAGTTGAATTTAAGCCAAAATCATTTGATGCAATTCTGTGTTTTGAAGTTCTTGAACATTTAACAAAGGAAGAAGGCTTTTATTTACTGTCTAAAATGGAAAAGTGGGCAAAGAAAAAAATTATAATCACAACACCAAATGGGTATATTTATCAAAATAATTTCGATGATAATCCCCTACAAGAGCATAAATCTGGTTGGAGGGTAGGTGATCTAAAAAAAATTGGATTCGAAGTATATGGTATGCAAGGATGGAAAAATCTCAGGCAATATATGGGGACGATAAAGTATAAACCATTGCTACTTTGGACTCTTATCTCAATTTTAACTCAAAACATAACATATCGCCATCCAAAATTCGCATTCCAACTATTTGCTATTAAAGAAATTAATGATATGGGCGATGAATTCCTATGATTCAAAAATTTATTCATAATATTAAATACATCTTAAGAAATAAAAATAAATTCGCTGGATGTATTTCACACCAAAATAATATTCATATTGATAAATTTACATATGGAAGCCCTCAAATTTATATGTGGACAAATAAGTATCATGTATATATTGGAAAATTCTGTTCAATAGGCGATAATGTACGAATAATAGTGGATGGTAACCACAGGACAGATTGGATCTCAACTTATCCTTTCGGAGAGTTAATTGATGATTTTCCAAAAAATTCAGGCCATCCAATTGGTAAAGGCGATACACAAATTGGTAATGATGTATGGATTGGTAGAGATGTTTTAATTTTGCCCGGGATAATTATTGGAGACGGTGCCGTAATTGGCGCCGGTTCTGTCGTAACAAAAAATATTAATCATTATGAAATTGTTGGAGGCAACCCTGCAAAGCATATTAGACATAGGTTTTCAGAGGTTCAAATAAAATCCTTGAGAATAATCCAATGGTGGAACTGGCCAATTGAACAAATAATAGCGAGTGCACATCTTCTGCAGTCACCCAATATAGACGAATTTATAAATAAACATTCATGACCCGTCGGGACACCCACGAGCATGAAAATAAGAATATTTTCATACCAATGCTAGCATAGGAGTTAACATGATTGATTTGGATGAATACCCAAAAGTTTTTATTGTGGTTCTCAATTGGAACGGGAAAAAAGACACAATCGAATGTTTGGAATCTTTGAAGCAAATAACTTATCCCAGTTATGAGATACTGCTTGTAGATAACAAATCTACTGACGGATCAGTAGAATGTTTCAGGAAACGATATCCAGAAATTGAGACCATTGAAAATGAGAATAATTTGGGATTTGCTGGGGGAAATAATATCGGAATCAAGAGGGCAATGGAGAATGGGGCTGATTGTTTACTGATTCTAAATAATGATACTGTAGTAGACAAGGGTATTTTAAAAGAACTTATAGAAGAATTATATCGTGATGATACAATCGGAATTGTTGGCCCGAAAATATATTATTACGATCGTCCTGAAATCTTGCACATGGAAAAAAAATACGCTGGAATCGAATCTCCGCTAGAAACATTTATATCAGGATGTTGTTTCTTAGTAAAAAAAAATGTGTTTAATGAAATTGGCTTACTTGATGATATATTTTTCTTATTTTTTGAAGAAACGGATTTTTTTTTGCGAGCACGAAAAAAAGGGTATCGGACATTGTATGTGCCAACAAAAGGTAAAGTATTACATAAATTTTCGCCGTCAGTTTCTAAATTAAAAAATGCAGCAGCATACCATGTTGCAAGAAGTGGAATGATATTCTTTAGAAAGCATAAAAGTTTAGTATTTAAAGATTATTTTTTCTCTACACTCTTATATTCAATTATAATTAGGCTCAATTTAAAAGGATTAATATATTTCGTAATTGGACTAAACGATGGCCTATCTATCGATATTAATAAGGTGAAAAAATGAGTATCCCAAGAGTTACAATAATTATTCTTAACTGGAATGGTTGGAAAGATACGATAGAATGTATAGAGTCATTGTACCAGATAAATTATCACAATTATGATGTAATTGTAGTGGATAATGATTCAAAAGATGAATCACTTGAAATGATTGAAGAATTTTGCAAAGGGAATATTGAAGTAAAATCTCAATTTTTTAAATTTGACCCAAACAATAAACCTATAAAAATAATTCAATACACAAGATCTGAATCACAGAGCGCAGAGATGGGGGAGAAGGATGTTAATCAGTTCAATTCAAATCAAAAACTCATAGTTATAAAAAATGAGAAAAATTGTGGTTTTGCAGATGGAAACAATATTGCATTCAAATATGCGTTGAAGGCTTTGATTCCTGATTATGTATTACTTTTGAATAATGATACCGTTGTAGATAAAGAGTTTTTGAGTGAATTGGTAGTGGCAGCAGAAAAGGATGAGAAAATTGGGATAGTGGGGCCGAAAACATATTATTATGATTACAATGGGCAAAACAATATAATATGGAGCGCTGGCGGAAAAATATGTTGGTGGCGTGAATTAGTATACTTACACATAGGATTAAATAAACAAGATGTGGGACAATATGATTTTTTAACTAATGTAGATTGGATTTCAGGAGCCGCGTTAATGGTTAAAGTTGCCACAATAGATGAATATCCATTACTAAATTCAAAATATTTTTTTGGAAATGAAGATGTTGAACTTTGTATCCAAACTCGTAATAAGGATTTGAAAATTGTCTATGTCCCAACAGCTAAACTATGGCACAAAGTTGGAGTTTCAAGATTGAAAACAGGAGCAAAAATCAGAGATTTTGCAGATTATTTCAGTTTCATAAAAAAAAACTTCTCAACATTTGTTTATGCATATCACATTGCACAATTTTTATGTATAATATTACCAAAGTCTGCAATCTCATATGCATTAAAATATCGGGATATAGAAACTTTCCGTAGCTTTATGTCAAATATGAGATATTTTTTGAAAAAATAGGTTAGAAATATGACTGGCGATAATTACAAAATCAAGAATATATATTATTTGATTGTTTTTTTTAGTTTATTAAGCTACGGTTTATTCTTGTATATAAGACATGACTTCTCTTTTGATTATTTGCCCCTATCTAATAAATATGCTCCACCTTTTATTATGTTATTTGTTGTAACAACTATATACTCACTCACGAGAAAAAAGTTTAGAATCGATGAGATATATGAATTTGGAAAAGAGAGTACATCACATTCAAATATTCGTATTCTTGATATATTTTATGTGCTTCTCTTTACATGCAGTGTTCTAATAGTTGTAATGACTAATTCGAGACCTCTATCATATTTTATAATTATTGCAATCATATGTGGTGTCTTAACTCTGAAAATACTATGCCTCCCAGAACATAATAAATATTATTATGCGTCACTCGTACAAGTTGGATTGATTGCTATTAATTTACGATATTTCATCCAATATATCTTTCCTGATAGTTTTATCTGGTATGATCCATACTACCATCAAGAAATAATTGAATATATCATTCTTAATGGGCATACTCTAAGCCAAATGGCTTATTCGTCGATTCCTATTTTCCATGTACTGCTTGCTTCCGAATATTTAATGGGGGGGATGAACAATTTTATTTCGTTATTCGCCATCAATTCCATTGTAAAAGCATTTTTAATCGTTATAATAATATATCTAATGGGATGGAAATTCCTAAACAGCAAAAAGATAGGTCTTTTATCATCTCTCGCATATGCAGTACTTGATAGGACTATTATATATGATGTTTCGTATTCCCCAACAAGTTTAGCTACTATCCTAGTGATGATTATTATTTATCTAATACTTAGTAGAGATATCTCAAAACGCAAACTAACCTTTACTATTCTTGGTCTGTTATTTATGAGCACTCTTATATTTACACATACAGTCACTTCAGTAATGTTACTAGTTTTATTGATTGCGATGTGGCTTTCATCGAATATATCTGTTATGTTAAAAGAGAATGATATCAGCATGCCATCTATTATGAACATTTTTTTTATTTTTTTTGTGGGTCTTTTTGTATCTTGGATCTATATATCTGGTTATTATATAACACAACTTGCAAATATGATTAAATGGGGATTTAAAGTCGATGAATTAGCACCATATATGTCAGCTGAAACAACAACATCTACAATGTTTCAAATACCTCTCATCGAACATATTTTAAGTTATCTAGGATTCTATTTTTTTGCCATTTTGTCAATAGTAGGCTTCTTATACTCATTTCTAAAAAATAAAAATAAATATTTGCTATTTTTTTCGATCAGTAGTGTATTATTATTCATTGTAACATTTTCCGGAATTGTTCTTAAAACATATGTTATTCCAGATAGATGGTGGTATTATTCTGAACATATGACAATCATAATGGTTTTTGGTTTAATTTGTTTGAGTTATTATATAACATTGAAAAATAAAAAAATAACTATTTTAATAATAGTTCTTTTTTTCACATTGTTTTCTTTCATTTCCATTACAAACCCTATCGCAAATCTCGATTCCCCCATATATTCAAAAAATTTAACTGTTCGCCATGTATCCACATCTTCAGAAGTTCAATCTATAAATGCGGTCTCACAAATGCATGGTGGAAAAATATTGACAGACGTGCAATCTATACATAATATCAACCAAACAGATAATGTAAAACTAATAACAGGACCATTATTTAGCAATAAAGAATATACAAATTTTGATGGATTAATTATTCTACGAAAGTATATACTAGATGGCAATCCATTCGATGCAAGAGGACTTTATAAAATAGACCATGATCCACGCATATATCTTGAAAAAGAAAAATTCAGTAAAATATATGATTCCAATACCGTTTACGGTTATGTTAAAATTTAATCCCATAGCACCTGCATATCGGCGATTTTAGTAACTATGTTTGAACCGCATTTCAACACTTGCAATAAAAATACGAAAACCCACATCCTGCAAGTGAATTTTGTTATAAAAATAAGTTGTTTTTTCTATTTG
>Ga0114930_10001317_pt1 | contig 23885 bp, 18 predicted proteins | sample AnhtaG_FD_87300 | JGI IMG/M metagenome (GOLD analysis project Ga0114930, IMG submission 87300) | Deep subsurface microbial communities from Anholt, Denmark to uncover new lineages of life (NeLLi) - Anholt_01485 metaG | ecosystem: Environmental > Aquatic > Marine > Oceanic > Sediment | place... | reverse complement strand
TTTTGTGCATATTATAGCCGGCGAGGTGAAGAACACCTCGCCGAGCAAATATATACAGTTATATGATAAAATGTAAACTATTTAATGCTCTCCGTAATAATGAATACTAAATTACCGTTGACCTTTTAGAAAATCACAAGATTTTTTACAAATATTGACAACGAAATTACTTGAAAATTTTTCATTGCTATTTTAGGGTTGTGTTTTATATCACACATATAAAAATATAATATGATTATTTTGGAACTTTCTTACCGATAATACTTTTATATTATGTATGAGTGAATAATTCACATGAATAAATTTGGAGGAGTCATGCTTACAGTAACTATTAGAGATAATGAACCGTTTGATAAGGCGGTTAGGAGATTTGAAACGGAGTGTAAGAAAGCAGGCATTATCCAAACCGCGCAGCGGAAAATGTATTACGAGAAACCAAGCCGTAGACGTTATCTTAACAAGCACAAACACAAAAACAAACAACATCCCGACTAAAAAAGTTATACATTAAAAGGCGCTCATTGCGAGCGCTTTTTTTATGCAATAAAGAAATGATAAATAATATACAATGAATGGTGATGAAGCTTATAAAATCAGGAAGAGGGATAATAACTATGGATTAAATATTTTTTACAGCGAAGTAGCCGCTGGGTGGTGGGAAAGCTCGCAAAGGAAATCTTTATAAATATCAAAACTTTGCCACGCCAAGCAGTGGTCCCTATGTAAAAGTGGCAACTTCACGGCGGTCTTTTGCGACTTTGAGTGATATATATCATAATGATAATTCCGGACTATCACATTGAAAGTATGTTAATCATCATCTAAATCTTCGTCTCTGGTAATTGCAACTGTGTCAACACTTCCGGGAATAATACCTTTTGTCCAAAATCCTTCTTTACGTTTTGCTTCATCGATGAGTTTTTGCCATTCTTCTTGTGAACGCTCAAGTTTAACGGATTTAGCCGTCTTTTTCTTCTTTGGAGTCCATAAAACAGAAGTATCTTTTAACGTATCCACAATTATCACCATCCTTTGATAAAATTCTACACTAATTACAAAAAGATGAGCCTAATATTCAGTTTTCTTCTTGTAATTAACACATTTATGGTAAAAAAGTTTCCAATTGTTTTTAAAAGTTTGGCAAATTGTTGAATATAAGGGAATTTTCCTTTAATAATTGTTTTTAATTATCACATTTTATAGTTACTACTCAGGTCATTAAATTGTTTGCATTTTACAGTTTTTACTTCGCTGTCTCCCGAGTACTCGGGATTCACCTTCGACTCTTATACCTTTTTGTATATATCAAAGCTGGCGAGGTGAAGAACACCTCGCCGAGCAACTATAGACTGTGATATGATAAAATGTAAACTATTTAATGCTCTCCGTAATAGTAACACCGTTTATTTGTCCAATTATGTCAAAAAACTTTAATTTTTGTAAGTATTCCGGTTGAAATGCTCCACCATAGGCTGAACTTTATCAAAATTCTATTGCCGGGATCGAGCAAACAACAAACCTGAAAGATACCCAACAAAAGGCGCAATACAATACGAATATACAATAAGAATTATCGCAAATTTTGTGCCAAGAATACTAACCTCAAAAGGAATTCTGAACAAACCGATAGTTGCCCATCCAGTAAAATATACCACTGCAGGATAATAAATATTTCATAATTACGCAAATGGAATTTCTACCTTTTATAAGAGTATGGAATAGCGGGTTTCTGAAATTCTCTTGCGAATCATTGTGTAAGATGTTACATTAATCAAACAATTCATTGATGGTAATGAGGTACGGTACTATGGGTACGAATAAAGTCATTGCATTAGACGGGAGTTCTCTAACCATTGAGAAACTTGCAGCAATTGTCTATGAAAACAGACCGGTGCATCTTACTGGTACTGCGGTTAAAAAAATTGAGAATGCACACAAAAGAGTGCGTAAGATTCTTGAATCTGAGCAGACCGTATATGGAGTGAATACCGGATTCGGAGCATTAAGCCACGTAAGAATCCCGTCAAAGAAAGTCAAAAAGCTCCAGCTCAATCTTGTGAGAAGCCATACCAGCGGTACAGGCGATCCTCTTCCGGAACCGGTTGTAAAAGCTGCACTTGTATTACTCGTTAATGGTATCTCAAATGGATATTCCGGGTGCCGGAGAGTACTTGTGGAGACACTGGTGGAAATGATCAATAAAGGTGTATACCCAATAATACCGTCACAGGGTTCTCTTGGCGCAAGCGGAGATTTGATACCTCTGGCTCACCTTGCGATTGTAGTAGTTGGCGAAGGCGAGGCAATATACAGGGGAACACGGTATTCGGGCAAAATGGCGATGAAAAAGGCAGGCATCCCGGCTCTAACGCTTGAAGCTAAAGAAGGATTGTCCTTAATAAACGGTTCGTATGTTATGACGGCGCTCGGTTCATTGGCACTGCGAAAAGCGGAAATTCTGAACAAATTGGCAGATGTGGCAGCGGCAACTACACTTGAGGCAACCACGGGCAGTAAAATTCCGATGAACCCGGAAATCCACAAGATCCGCCCCCATCCCGGACAGATAGCAACTGCTGCAAATATCAGGAAACTTGTTGAGGGAAGTGAGATAATAGCATCGCACAAATACTGCGACAGAGTTCAGGATGCGTATTCTTTGCGATGCATTCCGCAGGTGCACGGCGCCGTAAAAGACGCGGTACGCTGCTGCCGTTCGACTCTTGAAATAGAGATGAATTCGGTGACGGATAACCCGCTTGTTTTTGAAAATTCCGTGATCTCGGCAGGCAATTTCCACGGTCAGCCGCTGGCAATTTCACTGGATATGCTCGGCATTGCAATGACCGGTCTGGCAAATATTGTAGAGCGCCGTATTGACCGGTTGATGAATCCTGCGATGAGCGGATTGCCTGCGTTTTTATCCCCGAACCCTGGTTTGAATTCCGGCTACATGATGGCGCATTATCTTGCCGCTTCTATTTCTTTCGAAAACAGAGGGCTTGCTACGCCGGGCAGCATAGATTCGGTGCCTGTTTCAGCAAATAAAGAGGACTACAACTCCAACGGCATGTGGTGCGCCCGGAAGGCATGGCAGATTGTCAATAATACGGAAAAAATAATAGCGGTTGAACTATTATGCGCAGTTCAGGCGCTGGACTTCATAAAGGGTTGGAAACCGGGGAAAGGCACACGGGCGGCGTATGATGCAATAAGGCAGGAAGTCCCAAAATTAAAGAGCGACCGGATAATTCAAAAGGATATTAACGCGGTAATAGAGCTTGTACAAACCGGTCAAATTCTGAAAGCGGTTGAAGATGCTGTCGGCAAGCTGGAAAATTAAAAAGCCGTAAATTCAGCATTGCATCTCAATGAAATTATTTATATCTTTATACATGCTTGATCCCGCTGAGCGGGACAGCCGGGGTGGTGAAATTGGTAGACGCGCTGGACTCAAAATCCAGTGTCCCTTTGGGACGTGAGGGTTCGAGTCCCTCTCCCGGCACAATTGGAAATGTAGTAATATCAATATAAAAAACCTTCCAATAATAAAATTGAAAGGTTTTTCTATTTTGTGTGTATTACAAAATGTCTCAGATTTGTCAAAAAACAAATGAATATATATCAACGGTATTTTACTATGAGCGGCTGGATCAAGGCAATGGTTTTTGGAAGCGGTTTTAATTTTAAAAGAAACGGAAAAACTTGTGAGCAATTCTGAGGTTGATACATTCAAAAGCCCGTATTCATATTACATCGAACCCTTTGATATGAACGGACGACCAAAGCGATTTTTAGAAATTTTTGCATCAGTTCTCAAGCACACAAACTATCGTTTCATTCTCGATCTATATTCCAAAATTACCGCTAAATGTTCGCGGTGTTCCGCAACCTGCCAGATTTACCAGGCTTCCGGAGACCCGAAAGATATACCCTGTTACCGCTCGGAGCTTTTGCTTAAAGTATACCGCCGTCATTTCACATACAGGGGATTTCTGGAAGGAAGATTTCTTGGTAACGGCTATTTGACAGATGATGATATAGATGAGATGGCGGAATCGTTTTGGCATTGCACCGCCTGCCGCAGGTGTACACTCGAATGCCCGATGGGCATAGATAATGGATTGGTAACTCATCTTGGACGCTGGATTCTTTCGGAAATGGGGATCGTACCTAAGGCGCTGATGGTCGCCACGCGCGAACAACTTGAAGGTCCCACGGCTAATACGTCCGCAATACCGGCGCCGGCTATGATAGATACCTGCGAGTTCCTCGAAAGAGAACTCGAAGATATTACCAGCCAGAAAATCAAATTCCCAATTGATGTGGAAGATGCAGAATTCGTTTTTTTCCCGGCTGTCAGTGATTTTCTCCTTGAGCCGGATACTCTGATGGGTAATGCTGCGGTTATGCACGCCACCGGCGGTTCATGGACAATCGGAACGCAATATTTTGACGGTATCAACTACGGTCTTTTCTATAGCGACGTCTGGCTGAATCGTATCGTTCAGAAAGAGGTCGAGGAGTTGAAGCGCCTCAGAGCCAAAAAGATCATGATCGGCGAATGCGGACACGCCTCACGATCGGCAAAACAGTTTGTGCCGGTATTTTGCGGCGGTCAGGAAGCGCCGGAGGTGATTAACTGCGTGGAATATGCACTCGATATGCTTGAGAAAGGCAAGCTGAAAATCAAGGGAAAAGTAATTGAAAACCGGGTAACTTATCACGACCCGTGCAATATCTCGCGGAACGGTTGGATTGTCCATCAGCCGCGAGAAATTTTAAAGGCAATCTGCAAAGACTTTGTAGACATGAGACCGATGGGAACAGAAAATTATTGCTGCGGCGGCGGCGGTGGAACCGTATCGGTTGATGAGATCCGCAGCTACCGCACGAAAATTACCGGCAAAACGAAAGCTAATCAGATTCGCGACACCGGCGCGGAAATCGTCGTTTCACCATGCGCAAACTGCAAGAAGCAGTTACGGGAAGTTTGTGAAGATAACAACCTTGAACACGTTCAGGTAAAGGGCTTGCACGATCTTCTTTTAGAAGCAATTGAATTTTAAGAAAAAAGGTAAAGATTTAGTCATCTGATTTTGCGCTTTGAATTATTTAATTTATACCTGTTTGTTACCCCGAGAACTCGGGGTTATAATATGCGTTCTCCCAAGTACTTGGGGGAACGATACCCTCTCCCTTGAAGGGAGAGGGTTAGGGTGAAAAATTAAACGAGTTCAAATAACTAAATCTATACAGAAAAAAGAATATTTACAATATTACACAATAAGGTTGATTTGCGGTAACCATATGGAAGCTTTCTTAGAATTTGCCCGCGGACCACTCTTCAGGTTGGCGTTTGCGATTATGGCGCTCGGACTGCTCCGGCATCTCGCCCTTCATATATTCGGTATGGCGCAGGCATTAAAAAGAGTGGATAGTCCTGTGCGTCCTTATGCAGCGTCTTTTTCAAAACTGACGAAGACCACACTCAAGTGGTTGGTCCCCATTACACACATGAAAAACCGTGTCGTTTACACCGTTACTTCGATAATCTTTCACATCGGTCTGATACTGGTACCGGTTTTCCTGTTTGCGCATATTAAATTATGGCGCGAGGGTGTCGGTTTCGGTTGGTATGCAATCAGTCAGCGGCTTGCCGATGTGCTCACGCTGACCGTAATTGTTACCGGCATATTATTGTTTATTATGCGTGTAGCTAACAGGGATTCCCGTTTTCTCAGCAGGTCTCAAGATTATCTGCTGCCGTGGCTGCTAATTATTCCGTTTATATCCGGGTATCTTGCGATGCATCCGCAACTTAACCCTTTTCCGTATACTATGACAATGATAATTCATGTACTGAGCGGCGAACTGGTTCTTGTGCTGATGCCGTTTACCAAGATAACGCATTGTGTTTTGTATCCTTTTGTTCATTATGCATCGAACTACGCCTGGCGGTTTGTGCCAACCGGCGGTGAAGACGTGCTCAAAAGCCTGGGAAAGGATGGGAGTGTATGAAAGCAATACTTACAGATGTGACGAAGTGTGTCGGCTGCGAAAAATGTGTGGATACGTGTGCCGTTGAACACAGTCAGCGTCCAAACTTTTTCTGGCGGTGGTCGTCTAAGGATGGTCTTTCCGGCGACAGGTTTACGTCAATTATACGCATGGACACTGAAACATACGTCCGTAAACAATGCCGGCACTGTGTTGATCCGGCATGTGTGGCGGCGTGTCCCGTTGGAGCTCTGACAAAGACCGAACACGGGGCTGTCATATACGATGCGGATAAATGCATGGGCTGCCGCTACTGCATGATGTCCTGCCCGTACGGAATCCCACGGTATACCTGGCAGGATAATGTTCCGCTGATACGCAAGTGCACAATGTGTTACGAAACCAGGCTGAAAAATGGCAAGCAGCCAGCGTGCACCGAAGCCTGCCCGGAAGAAGCGACAATTTTCGGTGAGCGGGATGAACTAATTATCGAAGCCAAAAGACGCCTCGTAGCCGAACCGGATAAATATATTCAAAAAGTGTATGGAGAGTATGAAGTCGGAGGCACCTTAGTGCTCTATATTTCCGATGTGCCGCTTGATATTCTTACCTGGAAAAAAGAGCTGGGCACCAAATCAATACCAAAAATAATCGCACCGGCAATGGATGCGGTACTGCCGGTCTTTCTTGCCGTTGGGATCGGCATGGGATTGACCTACTGGATTACGAAACGGCGCAGTGAAGTTGCACAAGTGGAGCAAGAAAAAAGATCTGATATTACGCCAGGCAATCGGAGTATCGACAATGAAATTGAAAATAGTTAAAGGCATATTGTGGTTTTTCCTCGGTATTGGCAGCGTTTTTGGCGCTGCCCGCTTTATTTTCGGGCTTGGCGCAACGACTAATTTGTCTGATACCACGCCTTGGGGGCTCTGGATCGGTTTTGACGTAATGGGCGGCGTTGCACTTGCAGCGGGTGGATTCGTCATCGCAGGAACGGTGTACATTTTTCACCTTGCACAGTATAAACCGATTCTGCGGGCTGCAGTTTTAACGGCGTTTCTGGGATATGTCGCGGTGGCTGTTGCTCTTCTACTTGATCTTGGTTTACCCTGGAATATATGGCATCCCTTGAAGTACTGGAATCCACGTTCTCCGCTCTTTTTGGTCGCCTGGTGCGAAATGCTATACCTGACGGTGTTTTTTCTGGAATTCTCACCGGTACTACTTGAAAAAAGCTCTTTCAAGAGACCACTTGGCGTGCTGAAAAAGGCGACCATACCGCTGGTCATCATTGGTATCGGACTTTCCACGCTGCACCAATCATCACTGGGATCGCTTATGTTGATAACGCAGTTCCGGCTTCATCCCCTCTGGTACAGCCCGATTATACCGGTTCTTTTTCTGGTCTCCGCCGTCGGTCTCGGTCTGATGGTGGTAGCGCTGGAATCGACTGTCTCAAGTTGGCTGTACAACAAAAAGCATGAAACGCGCCTGCTTTCCGGACTGGGTAAAGCCGCTGTCTGGGTATTTGGTTTTTATACTGTGTTAAAACTCGCCGATCTCGCATTTCAAGGCAAACTCGGCATGCTCCTTGAAGGCTCGTGGGAAAGTTTGATGTTTATCTTTGAATTGCTGATTTCTGCGCTGATACCGGCTGTTTTACTGGCAATTCCGAGAGTCCGCAGGAGCAGAGCCGGTTTGACAGCCTGCGCTGTTATGGTCGTTATCGGTTTTGTCCTTAACAGGATCAACATCAGCGGCATTGCAATGATACGTGCAACCGGGAGCGATTACTTTCCGTCACTAATTGAAATTTCAATTAGTTTATGGGTCGTTTCTCTTGCGATATTGGTGTTTCTCTTTTTTGTTGAGCACTTCAAAGTGTACGATAAAGAAGCCGGGACAAAGATTCCGCTGCATTCTCCCCCTGTGTTTGACCGCCCATCAGCTGTCTGGACAGATGAACCGCTTTACGGAAGTATCAAGCGTAACTCGCTTTTATTTATAATGGGGGCTGTAATAGCTTTTGCGTTTTTACCGGCTGACGCCCGTAACGGTGCGAGTCCTCTCGCAATGCCGGTTCAACGTGCACACATAGCCGATGAACTGCTCATCGACGGAAACCGCGCTGATATGGCGGTTTTATTCGATCATCAAATGCACATTGCAAAGAATGGCAATTATAGATCATGCACCCTCTGTCATCACATGAGAAAGCCGCTCGACAAATATACGCCCTGCGCAGACTGCCATAGAGACATGCAGCTTGCGACGTATATTTTCGATCATACTCTTCATCAGACTAATTTAGGGAATAATGACGGGTGCATAAAATGTCATATTGACCCTTTGCTTCCTAAAGTAGCAGAAAATATCACGGAGTGCAAATCCTGCCACACGGATATGCGCCTCGAAAGTGCGGTTATTACGATTTCTGCTGCTACACAAGAGAACTATGCACCCGGTTATATAGACGCAATGCACGGCTTATGTATTACGTGTCATCAACAGAAAAAGGCGGAATTGAATAATCCGCGGCACGATGAGTGCGCAACCTGCCACCGGGAATTGCCGCAGAACATTCTGGATAAAATTAATTTATTATATGGTGAGAAATTGCTGATCAAAAGTATAAAACCAAACAAATAAAATTTTAATGGGTTATATATTTAGCTCAGCAAGTGTATTATTACGTTCTATTAGGTTATTGTAACAAACATGCAGCTTTCAGCGGTCAGCTTTCAGCAGTCAGCTTTCATCTCGTTCCCCCGAGTACTCGGGGGAACGCATCTCGCAACGGCTCTGCCGTTACCTACAGGAATAAGTTCAATAAGCATTCCCAGTCAGAGACTGGGAACGAGAGAACTTTCAGCAATCAGCTTTCAGTCAGACAAGTTTACCAGATTGCCATTTTTTTACTAAAAGCTAAAAGCTGCTCTTCTACAGCTTTTTTCTGAACAAACATATCTGTTTGTTAAATATCCCTTGATTATTTTAATGAAAACTCCGATATTGGAAATAGTACATAATAACGTTACACGGGGCAGTAGCTCAGTTTGGGAGAGCGCATCCCTCGCACGGATGAGGTCGGCGGTTCGATCCCGCTCTGCTCCACTGTTGAAAATACTGAATTTACTTGATAATATTAGACTTACGGTTATTCTGCCCATCTATTGTCAAAATCCATTTTGGTAAATATTAATATATTTTTGATATTTTTGGACACACATGCAAATCATATTTGTAATATTTGTAATATTTTAGGATTGTAATGTTAAATAGCCCTTCACACCGTCAAAAGCTAACCGGGCGCTATCTAAATGAGATGACAATGAGATATTCTTACCCTGCACCATATAATGTAAAAATGGCTGAAAACAAATTGGAAGAACAATTCAAATAAATATTCTTGCATCTTATTATTCTTCAATTTCTTATACGTATAATATTAGCCCATTTAATGTGGGGTTTGAGAACCATTATATTGAGCCCCTGCAGGACTGTACAGATTATTAATTTTGATTAATTCATAAATTTCCCTTCTAACATTATGTCCTGCTTTGTAAGCTCAGAATCTAATTCAAAAAACCAGATCCTGAACCAAGTTCAGGATGACAACAGGGGTGGCACCCCCAAACTCGTTTGGGGGTGATTATTGCAGCAAATATAATAATAACAATAGTTAGCAGAACGAATAAAACTATTTTATGAATTATTCAGGTAATGTAATATCCGACAACTTGTAAAATATTTTCCCTCGTAGGAACACGCCGCGGCGTGTTCCTACAACTTAGCAATCACATACTGATAAAATGCCATGTAGATAATCTCTTTGAAAAACAGAAATTTCCGTATTAAAACCTACAACTGCTTAAATTATTGAAAATGTACTTTTGTGAAACCCTATTATTATAATTCTGTTTGCTTGTGTTTTTATCTTTGTGGTCTTTGTCCCGAATCTTCGGGATGAATTGTCCAGGTGAAAAACAAAAAATAGATTAAGTAAAATGCAAAGAAATCAATTATTATGCAATATGTGAAATAAAATTGAAAAGGAGAGGAACGGTGAAAACGTTTAAGAATGTCAAAAGGTTATTCCTTTTCGGATGTATTGCCGTATTAGCGCTTGGATTGGCGTACTCGCTGAATACTCCTTCGGCGCCGGAAATTCAGGAGTCAGAGTACGAGGGTTGTACAAGTGTTATTGTGGGGAAACTGGCATCAGTCGATGGCTCCACAATGACTTCCCATTCATGTGACAGCGGAACAGACCGTACGTGGATAAATGTGGTGCCGAACATGAAGTATGAACAGGGAGATATGTGTGAGATTTACCTTCAACCGAAAAGGACTAAAGTACCCGATGATCCCGACAGGCTCATTGCCGGAGAAATCCCCCAGGTGCCGGAGACCTATGCATACATCAATACAGCCTATCCGGTAATGAACGAACACCAGCTCGCCATCGGAGAGACCACCTTTGGCGGAAAACGCGAATTGAGGTCTGGTGAAGGATTGCTCGATTGTCCGGAGTTGTACCGGTTGGCACTGGAACGGGCAAAGACCGCCAGAGAAGCGATTAAAATTATCGATGACCTGACGAAAAAGTATGGATATAACGATGGTGGCGAATGCTTTACGTTTGCCGACCCCAATGAGACATGGCATTTCGAAATCCTTGGACCAGGAAGAGGAAGAATAGGCGCAGTATGGGCAGCAGTCCGTATTCCGGATGATCATGTCGGTGTATCCGCCAATGCCAGCCGTATCCGGCAAATCAATCTCAGCGATAAAGAGAATTATATGGCATCCGAGAATGTGTTTTCATTAGCTGAAGAAATGGGCTGGTGGGACTCGAACAGCAGCGAGCCGTTTGAATTCTGCTATGCGTATGCATCCCGTACAAGTATGAGCAGCCGGCGGCGGGAATGGCGGGTGCTAAGCCTGGTCGCACCCTCGCTCAGGCTCGATCCTAACGCTGAAAATTATCCGTTTTCGGTGAAAGCCGAAAAAAAGTTGTCGGTTCAGGATGTTCTGGAGATTTTCAGAAATACGTATCAGGATACACCGTTCGACATGACAAGAAGCCTGACAACGGTAGACCGCAGCGGCGAAGTTGTAAAAAGTCCTGTTGCTAATCCGTTTATGAATCGTGATTGGTTAAATCTTTTCAATATTCAGTATGAGAGAACGATATGCTGCTCAAGAGCAACGTATATCCAGATCACGCAGTCTCGTTCATGGCTTCCTGATGCTGTCGGCGGAGTCGTCTGGTTAGGATATGATAATCCGGTAACCACCCCGCATACACCGTTTTACTGCGGGATTTCGCAGATGCCGGAATCATACATGGTTGACGGCAGAAGAAAATTCAGCCGGGACTGCGCCTGGTGGGCGTTCCGGCGTGTCAGCCAGCTGGCGCTGCTGAGATGGCAGCCGATGAGTATGGATATTGAAAAAGTCTGGAAAGAGATCGAGGAAAAGGCGTTTGCCGATCAGCAAAAAATTGAAGAAGAAGCATTGAGTCTGTATAAAACAGATCCGGAAAAAGCCAAAGAATTTTTAACAAAATATTGTCTCGATATTGCGAATAACGCTGTCGAAAGATACTGGCAGTTGGGTGACGATCTCTGGACGAGATATAACAGGAGCTTTTAGCATATATAAAGACTTTTGTAAATTTTATAATTAAGGTGAATTGTTTCAGTCATTCCCCCTTAATAAAGGGGGATTTATTAACAAGTTTCCAGTTTCTGATCTGGAACGTTTCTGTGTACGTTAAAGGAAAATATAAGTTTTCGCTCATACTAATTTTTACAAAAGCTTTGATATATGTTATACAGTTCTGATTCCATATTGTCTGGTCTTATTCTTTTTGACCGGCTCCGGACAGATACGGCGGTTTTTTGAAGACTGGTTTTAGCTTTATTTTTGGTTCTTCAGATCCCGCTCAGCGGGATTTGACAAATTAGCGGTATGTTCGTATATATGTTTGGTCTTATCTCCGTAGGAACACGCCGTGGCGTGTTCATTATCCCGAGTACTCGTGATTAACGCAATCAACCAAGAACCCCGAGTACTCGGGATTCCTACGGATAAACATAATAGTATATCAGGAAATCCAATCATTTCCGAAATTTTCAGCTATGTGCAAACAAATTTCATGATGAACCTTATTTTTAATATTTTAACAAAACTTTGGCAAATTTAGTTTAAACTTTTATACATGAACATATTTCGTATAAAACGGAGAGTATCCGTTATTATCAATCTCGTAGGAACACGCCGTGGCGTGTTCATTATCCCGAGTACTCGGGATTAACGCAATCAACCAAGAACCCCGAGTACTCGGGATTCCTACGGATAAACATAATAGTATATCAGGAAATTCAATCATTTCCGACATTTTCAACTATGTGCAAACAAATTTCATAATGAACCTTATTTTTAATATTTTAATAGTATTCAACAATCTTATTCGGCTTAAAGTGAAGGCTAAGACTATTTTAAAAAGTGTTTTTGCTTCCTTTCTTAGCCTCAGCCTTTGCTTCTTTTAATGGAGGAATATTATGAGATGTAAAGTAATTATTTTAACGGCTGCAGTACTATTGTTCCTGATTAATGGCGCTGTTGGTCAGGAAAAAATTAGTTGGGAAGAGCTGGATAATTGCACCTCGGTTCTTGTGACCAAAGGTGCCTCCGTTGACGGTTCTGTTATGACAACACATTCATGTGACGGCAATTATGAATTCAGAATTCACCTGATTCCGGCTAAAAGACATTCACCGGGAACAATGAGACCTGTCTATAAGGGAGGTGGACGAGGAAGAGAAAGAGGGGAGGCAAGAATTGTTAGTGAAATTCCCGAAGTTGAACAGACCTTTGCCCGGTATGATGCTGCTTATCCGTTTATGAATGAAAAACAAGTGGCTATCGGGGAGACAACCATCGGCGGTAAGCGGGAATTATACAATAATGAAGGACTGTTCGACATTATGGCATTGGAGAGAATTGCACTTGAACGGGCTTCCACAGCACGGGAGGCGATAAAAATAATGGGTGAACTGGCAGCCGAGTACGGTTACAGCGATAATGGAGAGTGTCTGACGGTGATCGACCCGAAGGAAGCATGGATGTTTGAAATTTTTGGTCCCGGACCGATAGAAGTAGGCGCCGTTTGGGCTGCGCAACGAATTCCGGATGGTGAGATAGGAGTCAGTGCGAACCGAAGCCGGATCACTACCCTTGACCTGAAGGATAAAGACCATTACATGGCGTCCGAAAATGTCTTTTCATTAGCAGAGGAAATGGGCTGGTGGGAGCCCGAAAGCGGAGAAGAGTTCGTATTTAATAAAGCCTACGCCAATCCTCCCGGTTTCTACAACATCCGCAGAGAATGGCGCGTGTTTGACATACTTGCTCCTTCTCTTAAACTTGATCCCTGGGATACGAATGTACCATTTTCTGTAAAGCCGGATAAAAAAGTTGCCCCCAGAGACCTCATGAGGATACATAGAGATTATTATGAAGGAACTGAATTTGATATGACAAAAGGACTTGCTGCCGGCGCATTCGGCAGTCCGAACAGGTGGGCTACACGCACAAGAGCACCGGAAGGAACAATCGGCTGGGAACGTTCTATTTCCATATTCCGCTGTTCCTACTGTGTTGTACTGCAGTGCAGGGACTGGCTGCCCGACTGGATCGGGGGAATTGCATGGTTTGCCGGGGATGACCCGAAAACATCCTGCTTTGTTCCTTTTTACTGCGGGATAACGAAACTTCCCGAAGCATTTGAGATTGGTGGAAGGGATAAATTTGAGCGGGAATCGGCATTCTGGGCATTTAATTTTGTTGCTAATTGGGCTGAGCTGAAGTTCTCTTACATGATTGAAGATATTAAAACGATGTATATAACATTTGAAGAAGGATTTTTCAATTTGCAGCCAATAATCGAAAAAAGAGCACAGGAATTATACAAGGAAAAGCCCGAATTAGCACAGGAATATTTAACCGAATACTCATGCACAATGGCGCAAAGAACGGTTGATGAATGGTGGAAATTTGGCGACTATCTAATTACCAAATACAGCGACGGCTATATCAACCTTCCAACTACCGGGCGTACCGTCGGCTATCCGAAGGAATGGCTCGATGCTGTCGGCTTTGGAAAGAAGAAAATAAAAAAGTAGGAAAAATTATTTAAAAACAAGTAATTGCACGGGCTTTCACGAATTATTTTGGTTAGTATAAACTTTGGTAAAAATGCCATAAAGATTCCGAAACAAGTTCGGAATGACAGGTTATCCCTCTGTCATGCTGAACTTGTTTCAGCATCTAATGAGAAATTTACCAATGTTTAGTTAGTGTAATTCATGTAATTAGTTGTTCTATATTTTAGCTCATTTCAAACAAAATGCCAGAAGAACCATATTTTTTTATCTTTGTGATCTTTGTCCCGAAGCTTCGGGATGAATTATTCAGACTAAATGAAAGGGAGGAGAAAAAATGGGTAAAATAGCGTTAGTTGTTGCAGCAGTAATAGCCATTGGAGCATTATTAAGAATGACTGTTTTTGCGAACAATGAAGAAGGGAAAAGAGAACAGATTTTGCGTAATAAGTCAGAAAACATCTCTGCTGTTACAAATCCAAGCATCACAGTTATTTTCGACAATTATCCATATAAGGAAGGACTAACGACTGCATGGGGTTTTTCCTGTCTTATACGGGGCATTGAGAAAACTATTCTTTTTGATACGGGTGGAGACGGTTCAATATTGTTAGCAAACATGAAGAAGCTAAATATTGATCCTAAAAAAATAGACCTGGTCGTATTTTCTCACATTCACGGAGATCATACAGGAGGATTGCCAAGCTTTCTTGAAAAGAATCAGGATGTTATTGTTTATATGCCGGAATCTTTTCCGGAGGGATTTAAAAGGGATGCGAAGAAATATGGAGTAACAGTAGTTGAGGTTAAAGAGCCTTTGAAGATTTGTGAAAATGTTCATTCTACCGGTGAGCTTGGAACAAGTATTATAGAGCAATCTTTAATCATTCAAACAGATAAAGGGTTGATTGTAATAACCGGATGCGCACATCCCGATATAGTAAAAATTGTAAGAAAGGCAAAAGATGTAATTAAGGATGATGTGCTCTTCGTAATGGGTGGTTTCCATTTAAGTGGGAAAAGTAAAACCGAATTAGAAAATATCATTTTCGATTTCAAACAATTAGGTGTGCGCTATGCCGCTCCTACTCATTGTTCAGGAGACAATGCAAGACAATTGTTTGAAAAGGAATATCGTAAAAATTTCATAAATATTGGAGCGGGAAAAGTTATAACAATGGAAGATTTGAAATGAAGCTACTTTATATAACACAGCATACCGCTTTAGACTCCGCAATCAGTCTTCGGCACGTTACTTGCTATTAGTTACGATGCCGGGTGTACCAGAACGCTATGTGAAATGCCCAAACCCGTATACATAAAAATTATAATTAGAGGTGATAAATATGGCATTTAAAGCTGTCTTCCTTGCCCATACACCTGATGCAGAGCCAGAGAAGCATAGGTGCGTGATTGAAACGTCAAAGTATAAACTCTTTGTAGTGCTGGTCAAGGATCAAGATCAGGCGGTTGAAGTGTGCAAAAAGCTTGTCAAAGAGGAGGGAATTCACTCAATCCTTCTCTGCCCGGGATTTACACATAGAGATATTGCGGAGATATCAGAAGCAGTTGGGGAAAACGTCGGAGTATCCGTAGCCAGAGGAGACGGCCCGAGCAGCAAGGTTACAATGCAGGTAAGGACGAGGGAAGGCTTGGTTTAAAAAAGGTAAAGAGTAAGCTTTCCCATTTTTCTTATGGTTTCTCCCAAGAGATAAAAGGCAAAGAAGTAAAGATTTGACGTCAAATTAGAAGAAGCGGGCTTGGGCACTCTTCGGAAGTTTACTTAACCGGAAAGCGGCTTCGGACAACTTCTTATGTACGCAAAACGTTAGGTGCAATGCTGCTGCAAGATAACTTTTGAAAATCATGTCTAAAAATGAGACACAGATAAATAGAGTCACAAGGTCAAAGAAAGAAGCCAAAACCAGTTACGATAAGATGAGTAAATGGTATGATGTCCTAACTTGCCGCTTCGAGAGAAAATATAGAGATGTGGGCTTGCAAAAGGTGAATGCTGAGGAAGGTGAGATTGTTCTTGAGATTGGATTTGGCACCGGACATTGCATACTGGCTTTGGCTAAATCAGTCGGCAACTCTGGTAAGGTCTATGGAATTGATATATCGGAAGGGATGTGCAATATTGCACAATCGAGGGTCGAGGAAGCGGGATTATCGCAAAGGGTGAAACTGATGTGCTGCGATGCTGCTGAACTTCCTTTCGCCGCAGATTTCTTTGACGCAATTTCCATGAGCTTCGCTCTTGAACTTTTCGATACACCTGAAATTCCAACAGTTTTACACAAGTGCCGAAGAGTTCTTCGAATAGGCGGGCGTATCTGTATTGTCGCAATGTCTAAGAAGGGGAAAGCCGGTTTGATGATGCGGCTCTATGAATGTTCGCACAGGAAGTTTCCTAAATATGTTGATTGCCGTCCGATATTTGTTCGGAAAGCCTTGGAAGATGCCGGTTTTCGAGTTATTGATGCAACAGAAATGTCTATGTGGGGGCTGCCGGTTGAGATTATTATGGCAAAAAAAACATAATTGAAATGATGTATTCGGCACTATATCTGACTTAGTGTATGCCGTTAAGAACATTCACCCAAGTTTCCATACTTTTTAGCTTCGAGACGTCATAGTAATTGAACTTTTGTAAATTTAATAATTAATATGGATTCATAAACTAATTTTTCCGATCAAGCATAAATCATTGTAGAGACGCATACCATGCGTCTCTACGGGAGTATTTAGTATAGGGTAAAAACTTTGATTTCATTATTATTCATTATACCTGAATAATTCATAAATTTTCTTAATTAATGTTATAAGTTGTTAATTTAATAGAAATTACCCCGAGTTCTCGGGGTCATTCTGTCCCGAAACTTCGGGATCAGAATCTTTTTTAAGATGCCGATCCCGCTTAGCGGGAGTGGCAATCTCGTCGTCAAAATCCTGGTGCTATCTATTTTAAGCTGAAGTTATTAAATTTACCAAATTTCATTAAATATTGACAATGGAACCTGAAATTTATCTTTTGCCGATTGGCGATATTGATTCCGACCTCAAACAGTATTTAAAACTAACTGTAGAAAATGCGTTTCACTGTGCAGCGGAGCTGATGCCGACGATGAAAGAAGAATTAGACTTTGCCTACGATGCCGGAAGAAATCAATATTTTTCCACCGCCATTCTTAAGAAAATATTCTCCCGCAAACCCAAAGAAAAGCGCTTATTAGGTATAGCTGATGTAGACCTATTCGTTCCACGTCTCAACTTTGTTTTTGGTGAAGCCCATATGACAAGAGGCGTCTGCGTTATATCACTTACGCGGCTGAGGCAGGAATATTACGGACTTGAGCAGGATAAAGAACTCTTCATAGCCAGGGCAGCGAAGGAAGCCGTTCATGAGCTGGGGCATACGTATAGTCTGGGTCACTGTCGGGATTATAAATGTGTGATGTTTTTTTCTAACAGCCTATCAGACACTGACAGAAAGAGCACTCAATTTTGTTCACGCTGCAAAAATTTTCTTGAGATTAATGATTGAAAAAACAATCTATACCATCGGTACAAGCAATCGCACATTGAGGGAGTTCACTGCGCTTTTAGAGAAATTTGAAATTGAAATGCTTGTTGATGTCCGCCGCTTTCCAACCAGTAAGTTTGAACATTTCAGGAAGAATAATTTGGAGGGATCCTTTAAAAAAAGGAAAATGGATTATATTTATCTCGGTCTGGAACTGGGCGGTTATCGCAAAGGCGGTTATCCTGAATATATGAAAACACAGGCGTTCAAAGATGGAATGACCAAATTAAAGAACTTAGCCGGATGCAAAAAGGCGGCGGTGTTTTGTGCTGAGCGTTTACCGTGGAGATGCCACCGGCGGTTCATTGGTAATTATCTTCAGGAAAATAGCTTTCGGGTGATTCATATCATTGAGGAAAACAAAGTCTGGGAATCGAAAAATGAAGGAAGCAGCCCATTACACAGTTCTTAAAGGCAATGAGGTTGTGTGCATTATCTGTCAAAGACGTTGTGTTATACCCGAAGGTGAAAGAGGGTTTTGCTCCACACGTTTGAATCACAATGGAAAGCTGTACTCGCTCTCTTATGGTGAAGTTTCTACGTTAGCTGTTGCACCTATCGAAAAAAAGCCGCTTTTTCATTTCTATCCGGGAACACGGTGGCTCTCATTCGGCACTTTGGGTTGTAACTTCAAGTGTCCCGGCTGCCAAAACTGGGATATAGCTCATGCACAGCCGCCTGAACGAAAAGTGGAAAAGAGTATAAGCGGAACAAAATATATTTCTCCGCAAGAAGCTGTCAGGATAGCAAAAGAAGAAGGATGTATCGGGCTTTCGTTTACATACAACGAGCCGACAGTGTGGTTTGAGTACACTCTGGATTGTTCAAAATTGGCAAAGGAGAACAACTTACTCACAAATTATGTAACCAATGGTTTCATAACAAAAAATGCCCTTGACGAAATAGGAAGCTATCTCGACGCATTCAGGGTCGATATTAAGGGTTTTTCCAGAAAATTGTATAAGGATATAGCACAAATAGATGATTTTCGTGGAATCTTAGAAGTTACAAAGCGCGCCAAACATACGTGGAATATGCATGTCGAAATTGTAACCAATATTATACCTGCTTTTAACGACGATGAAAAGCAGCTCAAGGGAATAGCCGCATGGATAAGGGATGAGTTAGGGCATGAAACACCATGGCACGTTACAAGGTTTGTACCGCATTTGAATCTGTCCCATATTAGTTATACCCCTGTGGCAACGCTTGAAAAAGCAAGGAAAATCGGTTTAGACTGCGGTCTTTCTTATGTCTATATAGGTAACGTTCCGGACCATCAAGCCGAAAATACGTACTGCCCTCACTGCCGAAAATTGTTGATAGAGAGAAATGATTTTTTTATCAGGCAATTTAATATAGTTGACGGAAGATGCCCCGGATGTAAAGAACCAATCCCCGGGAGGTGGAAATAAATATGGCACGCTGCATCCATTGTCATAAGAAGTCGATTCTCATATCTTCCCCGCTCGAAATTTGTGTGGATTGTATCCGCACACATTTTGATGATGTCAAACCTCATATCGATAAAGTACATGCACGGGTGAGAGAGAGATTCAACCTGCCGCCGAAGCCGCCCAAGGCGAATGGAGGGTTAAAGTGTAATATTTGTATGAATCTATGTCAGGTAGCAGAAGATGAAAGAGGTTACTGCGGGGTGCGGGTCAATAAAAACGGGAAATTTACCGGCGGAAGGATGAACGAGGGGAATTTTACCTGGTATTATGACAGTCTTCCTACAAACTGTGTAGCAGAATGGGTCTGTCCGGCGGGAACAGAGTGCGGATTTCCTGAATTTTCATTTACCAGAGGTATTGAATATGGATATAAGAATTTGGCGGTATTTTTCAAATCCTGTACGTTTAACTGTTTATTTTGTCAGAACTGGCATTATAGAGAAGAATCGACAAAAAAGGGGGAGCTTCGTGCAGAGGAAATAGCCGATGGTGTGGATGAAAGAACCGCATGTATCTGTTATTTCGGTGGTGACCCTACGCCTCAACTGCTGTACGCCGTAAAAGCCACCAAACTGGCGATGGAAAAAAGGAAAGGGGAAATTCTTCGGATTTGCTGGGAGACTAACGGCAGCATGAATCCAAAAGTTTTAGAAAAGATTGCGCAGTTCTCTCTAAAAACCGGGGGCTGCATAAAATTTGACCTCAAAGCCTGGCACGAAGAAGTCCATACCGCCCTCTGCGGAGTCTCCAACCGCCGGACACTCTCTAATTTTAAGCTTCTGGCAAACCATATCGCTGAAAGACCAGAGCCTCCTTTTCTGACGGCTTCAACCCTTTTAGTTCCCGGATATGTGGACGAAGAAGAGGTAAGCAATATAGCGCGGTTTATTGCCTCTTTAGACCCCAACATCCCCTACAGTCTTCTGGGATTTTATCCTCAATTTTATATGCGGGACCTGCCGACAACCTCACGAAATCATGCGGAACGATGCCTCGAGGTAGCTAAAAATGCCGGCTTGAGAAGGGTGAAGATAGGAAACGTCCATTTATTGGGCAATGCCTATTGAGAATTCAATATTGTGAATGTGGTTTTTCTTAAATTCCGTTCTAAGTCCCCCGGATTCAAAGTAATACACATTAATCCACGACTGTAGGAACACGCCGCGGCGTGTTCCTACAATGTAAAATACGATATATACAATAATAATGTGACATAATCCTTATTTCTGCTGTAATAATTTCGGGGACACAATACTAAATTCTTAAATTTTTACTGTCTAGCAATTTAATCTCGTTCCCAGTCTCTGACTGGGAAAGTGGTAGGGGCGAAGCATTTTTGAATAATTCTTTTCCGCAAGAGCCGGATTAGCCTCTGCCTGAGAAATCAGGATTTTTCCTTCGTCTAAAATGCTTCGCCCCTACTCGACGCTCCCTGCCTCAATAATTTAATATTGTGTCCCCGTAATATTATTTGAAGGATAATTATATAAAAAAACTTCTGAATTGTAGTATATTGGAAGAATAATATCTTCATTATTCAATACTTCAAATGATAACATTAAACGAAAAATACCTTGAAATTTAATTATTTCTACAGGTAAATAAATCTTTTTGTTAATATCCAAATTTTCATCCAATACATATACAGCAAATCTTATATTATTTGTTTTTGAATCAATATCACGGTTAATTTTTATAAAATAGATTTTACCGTTCCTATAAATAACATCATCGAAGAAAGGATTGTAGAAAACAATTTTATCTTCTTTTAGATTTTTATAAGGATCGGTTTTGAGTTTTTTCTTGAAGTTTCTGATCTCCTGTATTTCATCCATAGAACGTTCATACAAAACCTCCCCTGTTTTATCGAATACTTTTACAATTTCTATCATTGATAAGAAAATATAATAATTTCCATTTTCACTCATTATAGGACGACCATGACTATAATAATAATCTGTCTCTCTACTTTTGCCGATTTCCGGAATAGCTCCTATTTCCCTGAGTATTTTGCCATCTCTTGAAAAAATAGTAAAATAATAACCCCTTTTAGGAATATTTGTAACAATTTCATTATCGGAATTCAAAGATAAAGAAGATAATGAGGATAAACCATTATTTATACGGAAACTATTAACATATTCACCTTTTCTCGAAAATATAGTTATTCTTCGATTTCCTGAGTCGTATACATATATATCTCCATTTAAATCTATATCAAAAAAATATGGTTTTAACATCTCACCAGGTCCCTGACCCACTCTACTTATTTTCCTGAGAAATTTACCTTCGTATGAAAACACATAAAAACAAACATTTCCTACATCAAGCACAACTATCTCATTAAATGGATTCACTCTGATCATTAAAGGCTTATTTAATCCTTCATTATTAAAAACATAATCCTGACTAATTAAAACTTTTCCATCATAAGTAATTTCAGGATATGTTACAGTAGATTCTTCACCGCATCCGCTGCAATTTAAATTGAATAATTTTGCTAATAAAATTATAGTAATTAAGATTAAATTACTAAATACGTTATATTTTATTTCTTTAAGCATATTAAAATCTCCTTTATATTATTATGCCTGATTAATTCATAAATTTTCCTACTAACATTATGCCCTGTTTTGAAAGGACAGAATATAACTTAAAAAAACAAGATCCTGGTCCCGAAACTTCGGGACAGGACGACAGCAGGGGTGGCACACCCATCCCGAAGCTTTCACAAAGCGACCACTTCGTGGCGGGATTGGGGGTGATTGTTGCAGTAATTCTAATAATAACAACAGTTAGCAGAATAAATGAACATGTTTTTTGAATTATTCAGGTATGTAAAAAAATCTTACAAATTAATTTATATTTTAGCTGATTTATTCATAAATCCTTTTCTGTCATTCTGTCCCGCTCAGCGGGACAGAATGACAGGTCCTTAGCAACATAAATTACATTAACAAGATAGAACAATTAGAACCTATTTCATCCATAGCCTTCAAAAGTTATCAATGAATATTCTTATATAGCTTCCTACAGACGATTGATGTAACAGAACAAAACCAATACACATTTACTCTAAGTGGACTTAACAAAAATCCATGCGAAAAATTACATTTATTTCAAAAGTAGTTATCGTGTACCATAATTATACTGAAGTGTAGTTTTTATTTTCGGTATTGTCAAGTAAAAATGGAAATTTTTTCTTTGCCATAAGACAATCGAATGCAATTAAAAACATATTGTTTTCAAAGGCATTATTAATTACATTATTACGTCTTTAACATAAATTGCATGTGAAATTTTACCCACGCTATTGCGAAAAGTTTATATTAATTTTTAGTATTTAGTATCCAAAATGTTTTGACAACATATACTTCGCTATTTGTTAAAAAAGTGTAAACACCTTGATAAAACAATACATTAGGGAGCACTAACAAGGTTACATTTTATTTTGTTACTGACTATTATTACTTGGCAATCCCGCTTAGCGGGATTCACCTCGCCGGTTTCAGTATACAGTTAGATGCGAAATAAGTCGAAGGTGAATCCCGAGTACTCGGGAGACAGCAAAGTTAGCGCCATGTATAAATTCAAACAATTATACGACCTGAGTAATAATGTAATCCGGAAGGGCTAAAAAGAGGAAACTATCAATTTTCCCGTACACTCCGGCTGAATGCGTTTTGTTTAAGGAAGCAGGGTTATATAAGATGAAAATCGGTTCTCAGTATCTCGGAAACGGAAAATGTGATTTTATTCTCTGGGCGCCTTTTTTGAAAGAAGCGGCAGTACGAATTATCTCTCCTGAGGAGCGCATTATACCAATGGAAAAAGGCAGCAAGGGCTGCTGGCGTGTTACACTCGATGATATTCACACAGGGACAAATTACTACTATAGACTTGAAAATGCCCTCGATAGACCGGACCCTGCCTCAAACTTTCAACCAGAGGGAGTGCACGGAGCTTCGCAGGTTATAGACCATAACCTGTTTCAATGGGAAGATGAGAACTGGCGCGGTTTAGCCTTAGAAAAAATGATAATCTATGAACTTCACGTTGGAACTTTCACCCGCGAGGGAACATTTGATGCTGTTATTCGGAGGCTTGATGAGTTATCCGACATTGGAATAAATGCCATAAACATTATGCCGGTTGCCCAGTTTCCCGGCGAGCGAAACTGGGGTTATGACGGCACCTATCCTTATGCCGTACATAACTCATACGGCGGACCCGAAGGACTGAAGAGCCTCGTTAACTCCTGCCATAAGCGAAATATGGCTGTGATTCTCGATGTTGTTTATAACCATCTTGGACCGGAAGGAAATTACCTTAATGATTTTGCTCCGTATTTTACAGACAAATACCGGACGCCCTGGGGGAGTGCTGTTAACTTTGACGATGTTCACAGCGACGAGGTAAGAAATTACTTTATTGAAAATGCCCTTTTCTGGTTTCAACATTATCATATAGATGCACTCCGGCTTGATGCGATTCATAGTATTCATGATATGAGCGCCAAACCTTTCCTTTTGGAGCTTGCTGAAAAAGTTGAAGATTTTTCAAGAAAGCATGGGCGGAAACATTATCTTATTGCCGAAAGCGACCTGAATGACGTGAGAGTCCTGCGTCCCAGAGAATCTGGGGGCTTCGGGATAGACGCTCAGTGGA
>Ga0114930_10001313_pt1 | contig 24026 bp, 20 predicted proteins | sample AnhtaG_FD_87300 | JGI IMG/M metagenome (GOLD analysis project Ga0114930, IMG submission 87300) | Deep subsurface microbial communities from Anholt, Denmark to uncover new lineages of life (NeLLi) - Anholt_01485 metaG | ecosystem: Environmental > Aquatic > Marine > Oceanic > Sediment | place... | reverse complement strand
TCCCATGGAGTCAATTACGAAAAATGTGAAAAGACAAAATCTGAACTTTATCTCGAGGCGGAAAGTGCCTTCAATACTGAAAGAATTGAGATCTCAAATCGAGAGCTTCTTATAACACAGCTAAAAAATCTAGTTAGAAAAGCACGTTCTGGAGGGAAAGATTCTGTGGATTCTGATTGGCCAGAGGATGAGGCAAATGTTGTTGCAGGAGTGTCACATCTTCTTCTGGAAAATTTCGGTTATATTAGGATGCCGCCGCCTTCGTTTGGTTACGTTGAAGAATATTTAACTCCAGAAGAAAAGCTTGAGAGAGAGAGCATCGATTGGCTATTGGGTAAACCAAGGAAGAGAGCAGTTGCAGATCTTGTGGGAAAAGAAATAATAGATCCTGAATCAGATGATGAGGATAAAGGCGGAGGTGGGACAATCACACACGGATGGTGACTTATATCCAACATTTTTCATGTCTTGGGGTCTAAAGGATGGATATTCTCATATTCCCAAATCGCAAAAATAAAAGGATCAGGGAAAATAGATTTCAGTTCGTCAGCGAAATCCAAAAAACAGTATATATAAAACATCGTTGCAATCTCTTTGTATCTGCTCGAATTTTTCATATATCTGCTGTAATTAATTCTAATTGTATCTTTAGTTAGTTGAGGAATTCTTCCAAAAAATTGATTCCACTTTTTATTTATTGAAAACCACTGTATCAGTTCGCCTATAAATTGGAAATCGTCATAATTGCTTTTTTCTTTCACTTTCATTGCGAGAGACCATATCAAAGTAGTTAATGTACATGGATTGATATTTAGTTTTTTAACAGGAATTTTGTAATGAACTTTGTCAAGTAATTTGAAATCAGTTTCAAATCTTTCAATCCGTTTCTCTAGGATTTCAAATAGAAATTTCAGATTGAATTTATTTATGATGAATTCGTTTTCTTTTTCTTTTGTCGCAAAGATTTGTATATCTGTTCTTTTTTGCTTTAGAACCTCCCAAATATCTGTTTCGATAAGAAATTGTTTAATATTCTCTATAACCCTTGATTTCTCGATATTCAATCTACGAATTTTCTCTTCAATTAATGATTTCTTCCCACGCTTTGTTTTATAAGTCAAGTAAAACAAAGTGACAATGATTAAACTATATGAGAACTCCCAAAAGCCGAAGGTGTATCTCTCCTGAAGTTTTTTATCAATTTCTTCAATTGTTGATTTTGGTGATATAAATAGCATTTAACTCTGATCCCAGGCAGAGCACTTAAGCTTTTTCAATATTCATAAATGTGTCCTTCGACAGATTCATTATGGTGTGTTCTCATTGTAAATGATGATAGTGATTATAGTCAAAGGAGTTTCTCATGAATAGAGTGAAACAAGTAAGGAGAAAGAAAGGGCTTCGCCAAATTGATTTAGCTGAAGCGGCAGGAGTCAGTCTGACCTGGATATGGATTCTTGAAAATTCCCAAGGACAGGGAGTAAGTAAAGAGATAAAACAAAAAGTGGTTGAAGCATTAAATGTTGAATTGATCATGCTCTTCCCTGACGAAAACGGTGACGATAAGTTTGGAGAACCAGATAGAGGTAAAGCAGTAAAGACTGCCAATTCCTCAAGAATAAAAGGTGAATAAAATGGCTAAACATACAAAGACTCGGGAGTTAATTGATGCGGCTATCGAAGTGCTAAAAGAATACCAAGATGAGCTTCCTATGACTTTGCGTCAAGTTTATTATGAGTTGGTTTCGAGACAAGTCATAATGAATGTTAGAAGTCGATACAACGCGCTCAGCAAAGCATTAGTATTTGCCCGAAAAGAGGGAATCATTTCTTGGGAGTGGATTGAGGACCGTCTTCGGCGGCCCCGGTCTGTAAGTATGTGGGATTCTTTTTCTGATTTCGGTAAAACAGTCATTCATTCCTTCCGTCGAAATGTATGGGAAATCCAACATGAATACATTGAAGTTTGGTTGGAGAAAGATGCTTTGGCGGGGATATTTGAGAGAGTTCTCAATCCTTATGGAATAACGCTGAATGTAGGCCGCGGTTACGATGGATGGGATTCGATAAATAATGCAGCAATGCGGTATCTAGAGTTTACAGAGGTGTCAGTCCTGTACTTTGGGGATTTCGATCCGTCTGGAGAAGATATGTTTCGCAGCTTTGAGGAGAGATTGGGCTTTTTCGAATGCTTTCCAAAGATTGTAAAATGCGCATTGAATATGGATGATATTCGGCGATATAAGCTGCCGCCAGCTTTAGCAAAAAAAACTGATACGAGGGCTAAGAAATTTATTGAAAAGCATGGCGATGTGTCGGTTGAGTTGGATGCTTTACCGTTGAACGTGCTAAAGGAACGAATACGGTTTGAAGTTGAGAAAAGGATGGACATGGTTGCACTTGAAGAGATCCGTGTAATTGAAGAAGAAGAACGACGAAGGCTGAGAAGAATTTTCGAATCTGATAATTAACCGAAGAGTCCAAATAGAGAAAAAAAAGGGAGAGTATGAGAAGTTTCATCTTAAAAGAGGAGCGAGGTTATGAGCGGGAGGGATAACCAGCACGTGCTGATCTTTCTATAGGGAGAGAGTAGTTGCGCAACAATAAGGCCCGTTCCGGGCGAAAAAAAACCAATCCCCATATAACACTGCCCCAGAGTCAACTCGATTGGTGGGCATATTACAAATCTCATGGATTTAACTATCTTCTTCCTTTAAAAAAAGACAAATCTCCAACTGTTAGACGGTGGGATCCTCTTTACGATAACCCCGCATCAGATGCTCTAATTAAGGAATGGAAGCGATATCGTTATACCCGAATAGGTATTATCACAGGTAAAAAGAACGATCTCAGTGTGTTCGATGCGGATTCAGAAGAAGCTCTCAAAGAGTTAATGGATGTACTACCCGGCAAGCAATTCAATGGGCCAATAGTCAAAACACCATCAGGCAATTATCATTTTTATTGTAGATACTCAAAAGAGATTGGTCGTACGAAGATGCACAAAGGAGTCTCAGGCGACATTGACGTGAAAAACTCCAAAGGCTATGTCGGTTCTCCTCCAATGTATGCTGAATATACCAAGAAACATCCTGTGACTAAGGAAGATATAGAGTACAAGGGAACATACGAATGGATTAACAGCCTTGATGATTTTCCAATTCCACAAGTGCCGGGTGTGTGGATTAAGCTAATTGGTGAGACGTCAGAACGGGAAGAAAAGCCTCTGACTCTTCCACAGGATAGCTCGAAGTATGAGGGGGTTATCCCGAAGGGGGAGAGACACCCCACACTCCTCAAGCAAGCAAATGCCTGGGCAAGGGAGGGGTTAACCTATGAGGAAGTTCTGAGGCTTCTGACTGTGATGAACAACAAACTGTGTGAAGAACGAAAGGAACAGAAGGAGATTGAGAAGATAGCACGAGATGCCTGTAATCATGTTGCAAACTCCGTAGAGTCAGACGTTCCTATGTCCCACTGGGCGTCTGAAGTAGAGAGGAAAGAGATTATATGGTTATGGAAAAATTATATCCCCTGTGGTGTCGTAACCATGTACGGAGGAGATCCCGACGCAGGGAAATCGTGGTGGACTCTAAATCTGTGCTGCAAGGTATCGCAAGGCGCAAGGTGGCCTGATACTACACCCGGTGAGCAACCTGCAAATTCGTTTTTTATGACCTATGAGGATGACGCCTCAAGCGTCCTTAAAAACAGGATAGAACAACTTGGAGGAGATCAGAACCGTATTGCGCTCTATAATACAGCACATCCCATTCATACCGAGTTATCTAAACCGGAAGGGCTAGTCCGGTTAGAAAGAGAGCTTATTCGACTCGGAAACGTTAAACTCGTGGTGATTGATCCTATAGCAGACTTCACAGGAAAGACAAACCCCAATGCTGTCCAGGAAGTAAGAGCGATTTTAACTCCAATGGCAGAGATGGCAAAACGGTTGAAACTTGCATTGGTGTTAATAGCTCACATGAACAAAGATCAACAAAAGGCTGCTATGTATCGAATAGGGGGATCAGTAGGTGGTTGGATAGGGAAGTCAAGAGCTTCATTTATAATTGCCAAAGATAAGGTGAACTGGAGGCATGTTTTTCCGTTCAAGCATAACTACTCCTGGCCCGATCCCATCAAGTTTAAGTTCAAGATCACTCCAGAGGGTCTTGATATTCATTCATCGCAAGCAGACATAGAAGAGGTACTGTGTCCGCAGAGAGGGAGACCGATCGCAGCATCAACCAACATAGCGAGAGAATTTATAGCGAATATGTTTAATGAAAGGACGATAATTCTCGATTCAGAGGTTAAGGCTGCCTGTAGTGAGCGGGGAATATCGAAGTATGCTGTTCGGAAAGTTAGGGTAGAAGAAGGATATTCAACAGAATGGGACAGCGAAAGAGGTGGATATGTGTGGAAAAAGTCATAAAACCCTAGTGTCACCTTTATATATAAGTAAGCAAGCTCCCCTGTCGCTTGTCTATAATTCAACAAGCACTCGGGTAGGTTGTCTATTTACCGACAAGCACTCGGGGGCTTGTCGATATGTCTATATATCTCGCACCCTGGCATATAAGGTGGTCAATGTTGATTAGGAAACGATAGATGATGAATCGACTTCTGACTCTGAGAGAAACGGCAGACTTGCTATCAGCGTCTCCCTCAACGGTTCGTCGCCATGTCCGCAACCTCGGCTTTCCGTGCCACAGGATCGGGGGACGGCTCAAGTTCATGGAGAAAGAGGTTGAAGAGTGGATAGAGAATCACAAGATCAAAAACCAGATGAAAGCTCGAATTTACAACCGGAATTTACAAAACCGCTTGACAAAAGATTCTCAGGCTCGTATTGAAGAAGTGAAAGGAGATGAAATGGCGAGGTCATCACGATCTCGCCGGAACCATGGCTACGGTTCGGTATACGTGAGGATGACATCGGAGGGAGTCCCACGGTTTTACATCGACTTCCGGGATCGTACCGGAAGGAGAGTTCAAAGGCTCGTTCCTATGGCGATGAACTGGGATATGGCGAAGGATGCCTTACGGGATGCTGTTCTCAAAGAGCATTACAGCGAGTATGGAGTCAAAGAGCAGAAACAAATCAGGTTCAGGAAAGTTGAAGGGATGTTCATAGAAAACTACAGCAAAGTGAACAAAAGAAGTTGGAAAGACGATTTTTACAGGTTGAGGAAATGCTCTGATTTTTTCGGGAACGTCAACCTCGATGAAGTATCACCGCTTGACCTTGAAAAGCTCAAATCGTCCATGCTAAAAGCCGGTATCTCCAAATCCACCATCAACAGACATCTCGCGATCTTAAAGACGTTCTACAACGTTGCCATTGAGTGGGGATATGCAAATCAGAATCCTGTGAAGGGCGTCAAATTCTTTTCGGAAAAGGACACACTTCGGCAAAGGATTTTGACCGCAAAGGAAGAAGACCGTCTCCTAGAAGCCGCCTCAGAGCATTTAAAGCCAATTTTGATTATCGCATTACACACAGGAATGAGACGAGGGGAAGTCTTGTCCCTTCAGTGGTCACCACACATTGATTTTGAAACGCGAGAGATCAGAGTCGAGGAAACAAAGAGTGGAAAGCCCAGGATCGTTGACATCAATTCCCGTCTTTTTAACGAGCTGATGCGGCTGAAAAACGAGAACCAAAACAACCGGTATGTGTTCGTCAATCCCAAAACCGGAAAACCCTACAGGAAACTCCAAACATCTTTTGATGGTGCGTGCAGGAGGGCGGGAATTGAAGGGTTGAGGTTCCACGATCTCAGGCACACATTCGCAAGCCGTCTGGTGGAGGAAGGAGTCGATCTTATTAGAGTCAAGGAACTCCTGGGCCACAGCACCGTCAAGATAACGGAACGGTACACTCATTCCAGCCGTGAAGAGAGGAAAAAAGCGGTCGAACTTTTGTGTCAGAAGCCTCCTCAAAGGGACCAAAAAAGGTACAATCTGTTACACCACGGGGACATGGAGAAAGGGAAGAAAAAATCCGAGCCTGTAAGTTCTTTGTTTTCTATGAATTAGAGAGATGGCAAAATCAATGAGTACCGGCCTTACAAGCCGGGTGTCACTGGTTCAAATCCAGTACCGCCCAGGACAAGTGGATATCATAGGATGATGAAGGATATCAAAGGACTTCACAGCTTGTCTTATTTTTAGTTCTTCCCTATAATCGAAAAACAAAGCCTGCCCGTTGCTGGCCATGAGTATGAGTTCAGAATGTGACGAGAAACTTATCAGCAAAATTGTCGAAAAAGACGAGGACGCCTTTGTCGAGTTCGTGCGGCGTTACCAATCCAGAATTCTCAACCTCTGTTTCAAGCTGACGGCAAACCGGGAAAGTGCCGAGGAGGCGGCTCAGGAGGTGTTTCTCCAGGTCTATCGTGAAGCCCGTCAGTTCAGAGGCTTGAGTAAAGTTTCAACCTGGGTTTGCCGAATCGCCGTCAATCGGTCCCTGAACATCTGCAGGAAGGTCAATCGTCAGGGGTGGATGGGAAATTTCAGGTCTCTTTTAAAAAACGGCATCCCCGAGTCGGACGAATTCCCCGCACCCCCACAATATTCACCCGATGAGATTCTCGAGCATAAGCAGGAAAGGGAATTCCTGAAAAAAGCACTCAATACTCTACCTGAAAACCAAAAAATCGCCTTCCTCCTTCGTCACGTTGAAGGGCTCTCCTACCAAGAAATCGCTGAGATTCTCAATACTTCAGTCGCATCTATCGAATCCCGTATCCATAGGGCAAAGGACAGGCTCCGCAAAAAACTGCTGTCCCGGTTGAGAAACTGCTGATTTCATGAAAAAACTGCGCAAGTTTTTTCTCGAATCGGTGTCTATAGGAGTGAAGTCCAAAAAAAAGATGAAGAGAAGCGATAAATGCCGGGATGTCGAAAAACGTCTCATCGAAATCGCGGAGACAAAATCTGCACCTCCTTATGGGAAAGACTCGGAGGAGCATCTCAGTGAATGTTCTGAATGTAGACGCTTGGTCGAGGATTTCGCGCGGCAATGGCAAACACTCACATCTCCTCCCGAAATCCAACCTTCTCCATCTTTTCTTTCCCGGGTCCTTAGCCAGGTCAAAGAGTCCGAAACATGCGATCGCAGCATGAAACCCACCCGGGCGATCTGGCGGCCGGTGTTTCGCGCAATTACCTTTACAGCCCTGATCGTTCTTGGAGTCCTGACAGGAGCCTATCTGGGCCATCGACCTTCCTCTGCATCTTTCGGGGTTTATTACGAAAAGCCTTCCGGAGACGCAATCCGGCAATATACGGAGCAATATTTTGGGGGCTTTAAAGAATTCCCCAGAGGTTCGGTTGGGGAGGCTTACACGACAGTGATCCTTCAGGAAAAGGAAAAAAAGCCATGAAGAAAAGAATCCTTATGTCGGGTTTGATATTTCTTGTCATCATCAACATTTCCTCCCTGATCATACTGGCATACAACCGTCTGCTAAGGGAGGAACCATCCATAATCGCCTCGGGCCTCCAGGCGTCCCCAGCTTGCCTTCAATCCGAACTCAATCTAACTCCGGATCAAATTCAAAAGATGCAGAAACTGCGAGTTTATTTTAGTAAAGATATTGCCGGTCTTAGCCAGGAGATACAGGAGAAGAATGCGTCTCTATTTCAGGAAATGAAGAAAGTCAAACCGGACATGGCCAGAATCGACTCTTTCATTGACGACATCAGCCGGCTTCAAGCACAAATACAGAAAAAGACAGTCTTGAACCTAATGAAAGATAAGTCCGTTTTGAATCCTGGGCAAAGAGACTGCTATTTCTCTATTTTTGAAACACACGTTTGCGGCCGGAGGTCGAAACATTCCGATAAAGAATCGCGGCCAGAATCTTCCGGTTGCTCGAAGTCGGATGGAAAAACAGAAAATTTAGAACGGTGAGTGAATTAAGTGGCCAAACTTCTCAATATTTTATGGAGGTAACATCATGAAGAAAGCTTCGATCGTTTTCTCGTTCCTAGCCATGATCGTATTCATGGCGGCCTATCCCGGGCATGCCCAGAAAGCCCCTGAACAGAAACCCATGCATCAGGGGATGATGGGATGCAAACAGCTCAACCTGAGCCCTGAACAGCAGGAGAAAAGGCAAAACCTTTGCATTGACTTCCAGAAGGAAATGCTGACGTTGCGGACAGCTGTTCAGATCAAAATGCTTGACCTGAAGAAGCTCGTCCTGGAGAAGACCGAAACAAACGCTATTAATGGTGCCATTGACGCCATAGCCAAAGCCAGAGCCGAGATTCAGAAAAAGGCCTTCGCCCACCACCTGGAGATTGGCAAACTGCTGACGGATGAGCAGAAAAAGATCTTTGACCAGATGGGATGCGGCATGGGAATGCACGGCATGGGATGTGGCATGGAGATGAAGGGCAAAGTGTGCAGCCAGGGGTGCAGCCACGGCGAGGATGCTCACGGATGCAGCCACAGCTGTGGAAAGGGCGAAAAGAAACACTGTGTGAAAGAGCAAGCGAACTGCAAAGACCACGGCTGCTGATTCCGAGGATTGTCCTGAAGAACAGAACATCAAGGGAATCATCAATCTGAGAAATAAGCCTGTGCCTCAAATGAGGCACGGGCCTTCTCTCTTTCTGAGTCCCCTCCTTTTTATTCCTTCAATCAAATCCAACAAAAACAGACAAATTCGCCATTTTTTAGCATTTTATATGTCCCTCTTGAATACATATTCTTTATTTCACTCATGATTTTCCGTACCCTCTGGAAGGAAGCCGACCCTGGGATGACTGAGATGGATGCGAGAAAGAGGCTGGCTGGGTTGAGGGAAATGGTGGACAAATGAAGAATCAATACTTCGCCGACATCAACGACTACCTAAAATACGGCATCTTAAGAGCGATCGCCAACTCCAAGCTCAAGATCTGCCTGTGCTGGATGCTGACCGAAGATGATAACAGAAATGATGGCGGGAAGATTCGGTACCTCCAGGATTCAGACAAGTGGCGCGAGTATGATCTCGCCCTGTTCGATGTAATGAAGTGGTCGATTGAAAAGAATAAAAGATCCATAGATGTTGCCGAAAAGAAAGACCTGATTCCAGATGCCACTTATCACCCGACATTGCTTACAGATGACAGGGATGAAAGAGAACAGTATTTCAAAGAACTGACTGACATCTCTGCAGCATCCGATCTCATTTTTTTCGATGCGGACAATGGAATGGAGGTGAAATCGGTTAAGAAGGGGAACAAGAATTCCAGCAAGTATCTCTATTGGGATGAAGTTGAAAGATTTGCCGATACTCATTCCATCTTGGTTTTTCAGTATTTTCCGAGAACGAACAGGGAGGAATTCGTTGAGGGGATAAGTCAGAGGCTCAAGGCAGTATCGTATTCAACATCGGTAACGGCATTGATTACTTCGCATGTCGGATTCTTTCTGGTTCTGCATCCTTTACATGAGGGGAGGTTGAAGGAGGCTTGTCGGAAAGGAATGAAGAACTGGTATCCTCACATCAGTATTCATCCGGCAGAAAGACGCCGATCCTGGTATTGCTGAGGTAGAGGATGCGAAGGAGAGGCTGGCTGTATAATACAAATTGGGGAAACAGGCAATGTGCCCTAAAGGAGGGTTTTCCTGTCCAGCCAGCAAAACAGGATTTCTAATATTAAAATAAAGAAATTTTAAAGAATTTTAAAGTGACATAATGTGAAATAAAGTGAAATAAAGTGACATTTCGTCGAAAAGCTTGACCAACATTGTTTATCTGACTACATTTATAATGCGATAGATTATATTTCTAAAACTATAGACGGAAGGGAAATAAAACGACAAAAGAGACAACAAGGGATCACGCACGGTGCAGTTGCGGGTGAATAATTGATTTTCTGTTCACCCGTGTTAAGATTCTTACTTTTATTATGAACATAAAGCAAGATCAAACTTTAAACTAACAAAAGGAGGGTTTTTAACATGGAAAAAATTAGAATCATTATTCAAGTAGTATCCTCTCCAGAAAAGCTTGTTGAAACTTCACCTCTTGTGGAAAAAGTGATGTCATTTGAGGGATTCAGTATGGACAAATCTTACTCCCCACAAATGGTCACAAGACCAAAGAGGCAAATCTCATTTGAAGAGGATGCTATGTCTATCGGTTTTGGTCCCACCTACCCAGGAAAAGAGCCAACAAGCTTAGTCAGGGGTGAGTTTGAATCCCGTGAACAAGTAGATGCACTAATCCAGCATGTACAGATAGGAGAAGTAAAGGATATAGTCGGAATATTTTCTGACCCATTAATCCAGACAATGCCACCGATTTGCCCAGGTGATCCTCCTGAAGGGGATCACAAGGATGTTTTCAACCTTCTAGATGTAGCTGATTTACATGGTCAAGGGCTCGACGGTAATAGTACAAGGCTTGCTATAGTTGACACCGGTATTAACGTGGAATACTTAACCAATAAAGGAGTCAATGTTAAGTTGGACGCTAATAACAGTTGGGCTCCTCCTTCCTCTCCCCCTGGAAATATGCCCGGACAATATCCAGTAGATCACGGAACAATGTGTACATTCGATGCACTTATTGCGGCGCCAGAGGCAAAAATACTCGATATTGCTCTACTTCAAACCCAAAGAGCAGGAGATACAGTAATGTCTGGTTTTTTGAGCGATGCCATAATTGCCTACAACCATCTTCTCAATTTCATAAATACACAATTCCCCAATAACGCAAAGTTAATCGTTTCCAATAGTTGGGGTATGTTTCATCCAGATTGGGATTTCCCACCAACTCACCCCTCTAATTACAGCGATAACCCCAATCATCCCTTCAATCTTATCGTTGAATCACTTGCGGAGGCTGGTGCAGATATTCTCTTCGCAGCCGGAAATTGTGGCAGTCACTGCCCGGACGGTCGCTGCCGCGGTGTTACAGAAGAAGCCATCTATGGTGCAAATTCTCACGATTTAGTAACCTGTGTTGCAGGCATTGATGTTAAAAAAAACTGGGTTGGCTATTCTTCTGAGGGACCTGGCAGGCTAAATAAATGTAAGCCAGACATCGCAGCCTATACTCATTTTAAAGGTTCTGAAGTATATGAAGCTGATGGAGGAACTTCAGCTGCCTGTCCTGTTGCAGCGGGCATTGTAGCGGCACTAAGGAGTAAGCATTCAGCAGCAGAGATATCACCTATTCAAATGCGGGCTATGCTATGTAAGACAGCCAAAGAAAAATTGTGGTATGCAGGGCACAGTATGAAATATGGATTTGGAATTATAGATCCTTTTCAAGTGATTTCTAAATATGGCGATCATTTGACTTAAAAGCTAAATTCGATATATTTGCAATTAGATGATTGAAATGGAAAAGTTCGTAGTAAACATAGTGCTCGATCCTAAAAAAGCTACGTTAGAGAATGTGAAAAAAATGCCTGCATTTGCAGCAGTTGAGATAGACAAAGAATTCGGATTGATAAATGTAAGTAAGAAGAAAAAGATTTATGCTGTGCGCGTTATAGGCAAAATAGATAGTCTTGGTAAGTCTGTTCAAATTATTGGTGTATTCCCAGAAATGAAAATTGAACCATTCTAGGTTCATGAAGCGACAACACTTAAAAAGCGGGACTGTAAGAAAAACTGTGTAAACCTTCTTAGTGATATAATTCACAAGGAGATGATATGGTACTCGACCGAGATTAACTTTAACGGCTTCTCAAAGAAGAAGTTGCAGAGCATTATGAGAAATTCCTCTCCCTCTGGAAGGACGCCGATCCTGGTATCGCTGAACTAGAGGATGCTAGGAAGAGGCTGGCCGGCCTCCAGGTACCCTAGCCTGCGGGCAGTCGTTACTTTCCCCCGGTACTTAGTCACCTAACTCCAAATTACCTGCTCCATGTACACATAGGTACCATTTTTCAGCCTGAACCTCCTTACCCATACCAAAGCATGGGTACCAGGTAGTTTGCTCCTAAATGTGCTATATAGTGTTGTTTTTAGGCAGGAACAGGCTTTTGTGCCTGGGATTCTAACTCTGGGGGTGGTATACAATGATTGGGGGCAGGTCATCAGGGCTTAGAAAGACTCTCAGGGCTTCAGAGATTGGAGCAGGATCGGAGGCTGTCAGGGGCTGGAAAGTTGCCAGGAGTTGAGCGGATTTGGTTTTTAGTATGCATTATGGTTTGGGCTCATGTGTTACACACTAATTAAAATAATGGCATGGATGACAGGTTGTTATTCTCCTTTCAGCAGTCGGGAGTTTACTAATTTCCTCCCTGACAGTCATCCTTGCCTCCAAAACAGATAGAATATGGGAGCAGAAATTGCCAGTTAAAACCATTCAGGGAGCGGAACTTCCAGATTAAGCTTTTGACGGGAGGCTTACTTTAGATCAGACTGAGTTCTTCGCTTAAAAGCCTTCTTAGAGCGTCAGAGAAGCATTCTAGTTGACAAACAATGATTTTAATCATATCTTTAATATACATGATTAAAGCATATAGTAGGGAGTTAAAATGAGCCAAGAAAAATATTCAGTTATGTATTGCAGGGTGAGCAGTAAGGAGCAAGAAGAAAAAGGACTTTCTTTAGATGCTCAGTTTGATTTGCTTTCCAATTATGCTGATGAAAAAGGATTGGTAGTGATTAAAAAGTGGAAAGTCTCAGAATCAGCAAAAGCAGAAGGAAGAAAAAACTTCAATGAAATGCTTGCTTACTGCAAAGAGAATGAAATCAAACATATCCTGGTTGAGAATTATGACAGGTTGACAAGAAACAAACCAGATGAGGTGAAAATTGAAAAATTCATAAAAGATGGTGGAGTTATTCATAGAGTTGGAGAAGGAATTGTAAGAAGCGAGGATACTGATATTGAAGATGAATTCATGGATGATATCAAATTCTCATACTCCAGACATGAAAGAAAGAAGATTTCAAAGAGAGTGAAATATGCGGTAAGACAAATGCTCAAGAAAGGAGTCCCAGTTGGGTTACCTTTAGGTTATAAATGGAAAGGCAGAAATAAGAAAAAAGGTGGAGAGAGAGAAATCCTTCTTACTGATGATGCAGACAAAGTAGAGAAATTCCTTCAGATTTTCCATGATAAGAAATATTCATTAAGCCAAATGCTAAAAGTGGCAAAAGATATCGGGTTGAAGAGTGTTAATGGGAAAGCGTTTGTTAGAAGAGAAGATGTTGCTAGAATCATCAGAAATCCTTTCTACTATGGACAGTTCCTTTATGATGGGACTCAGAAAAACCTTCATGGAATTTATGACATTAAGGTGATTGGATATAAGCCATTAATTACCAAGAAAATGTGGAATGAGAATCAGGAAATTTTGAAAAGCAGAATGAGATATAAAAAACCTGAGACTAAGCTTTCATTCAGGTTTAATGATTTAGTGTTCTGCTTAAAATGTGGACATTTGTTTTATGGGTTTGATTCAGTACACAAGATGAAGTGGCAAAAGAAAGATGGAACCTGGACAGAAAAAGAATACAGGTCTAAAGATGTTCAATACAGGCATGGAAAGGGCTCTTTCTTTACCATAGATGGTGTAAATAAGGTCAGGAATGAGCTAGTTGATCCTGGTAATATGACACTTAACAAAGATGTAACCTATGAAGGAAAGGTGATTCATAAGAAAGAGACTCCAGTAAAAAAGGAGAAATGTGATATTCCTCAGATTTGGCAAAAGAGCATTAATGAAGAGATAGAGGAAGAGTTGGGTTATATCAAGTTTAATAAAGAAGCTTGGAATGATTTGAAGGGAAGACTCTTTAAAATGGAAGAGAAAGAATTCCTGGATTTTGAAATCCAACAGTTGAGACAAGAGTTAACAAAGAATGAAACAAAAAAAGATAAATTGTATTCTGATTATGAGGCTGAAGTCATTACAGGTGATTTTGTGAGAAAGAAAATGGAAGAGATTGAGAATAGACAAACTGAAGTGAGAGAAAGGCTCAAGGAACTTGAAGAACAAAGAGAAAATTATGATTCTAAAATTGGAAAGGCTATTGAGATTTTAGATAAACTTAAAGACTTTCAGAAAATTTGGAAAGAAGCCAGTGAAGAGAAAAAAACTGAAATCCTCAAGTTAATCATGATTAAAATTTTTGTAGTACACAAAAAACTCAATATTAAGGGAAAAGAAACAATCATTACAAACCTGGAATTTGTTTATAATGATGAGTTTAATGAGCTTTTTGACTTAGGTTTAGTAGAGAAATCCAAGGAAGTTGACACTCCCAAAATAGGTGGAGGAGGGAGTTTTAATCTCATTGCAAATAGGCATGCCCGTAGCGACATTGAAGATTTAGCCTTTCCGATTCGTTCTTCGAGGGAACCCGGAGAATCCGGGCTCCGAGTATGTATTGAGCAATGCAGTATGTTAACAGTGATGTCGAGTGAGGAACACAAGACATCCAGATTGTAGTACAGAGCAGTTGCGTGAGTTACGCAGGAGCCGAGAAGGACGATGAAGAAATGGCGTTAAAAAGCTGCACTAGAGCGGAGGGTATACCTAATGTAAGAGATCCGCTTACTTTTTGAAGACGATCTTGCCGCCCACGATGGTGTACAGAACCTCCGTCGTTGGGATTTCTTCCTCAGCAACTGTCATGATATCTTTGGAGAGTATGGTGATGTCCGCCAGCTTTCCGGGCGTCAGGGAACCCATTAGATCTTCCTGGAATGCGGCATAGGCCCCGTTTATAGTGTAGGAACGCAAAGCCTCCATCCGGCTCATCCTTTGGTCCGGAAAAAAGACCTTTCCTTCCCATGTCATGCGTGATACCGTCGCATAATAACAGGCAATAGGATCCACATCCTCGACTGGAGCATCCGTTCCGTTGCAGATAACAGCTCCTGTTTTCATCAGTTTTTGCCACACATAGGCTCCCTCTTCAGCCCTCTTTTCACCCAATCGTTTGAGGACATAAGGACCATCAGATGTGCAGTGGATCCCCTGCATCGAGGCGATCACGCTCAATTGGCCAAAGCGCGAGATGTCATCGGGGTGCAGATGCTGGGAATGCTCGATACGCCACCGCAGGTCTTTTTTACCAGGATAAGCCTTGAAAGCCTCCTCATAAATGTCCAAGACCTCCCGGTTGGCTCTATCCCCGATGGCATGGATGTTGAGCTGAAAATCATTTTCAATGGCTATTTTGGCCGTCTCTTGGATTTCTTCGACAGGAGACGTGTTCAATCCCGTGCTGGATGGAAGATCAGCATAAGGTTCGAGGAGCCAAGCCCCATGAGGACCCAAAGCCCCATCGATCAGGCGTTTGATCGAACGCACCGTCAAGTGATTGTTTCCCATCCCGATTATTCTGTATTCGCAGAGTCGTTCTCTCAATTGATCACTGCTGGCAGAAGCCATGACATAAAGTCTCACCCCGAGTTTTCCCTGCTCCACAAATTCCTTGAAGAGATCGATGGTTTCATACGAGGATCCCGCATCGTGAAAGCTGGTAATTCCCTTGGAGGTACATTCTTTATCCGCCAACTCCACGATTTTTCGCCGCTCGTCATTGACCTGGTCGGGAGTCCGTTCGTCCATGTAATCGCTCTGGGCTCTCCTGACCAATCCTTGTGCCGTTTCCCTGAACACGCCGATCGGATTTCCCTTCGGATCCTTAACGATCTCCCCTCCTGGGGGATCAGGAGTATCCTTTGTAATGTTCCCCAATTCCATGGCTTTGGCGTTGGCAAATCCGGAGTGTCCGCTGGCATGGGAGAGAAAAACAGGATTATCAGGAGACACTTTGCTCATTTCATGATGGTAGGGCAATCCATCGACATTGGGGTCGGGAGTTTTGTCCCACTTTTCCTGGTGCCATCCTCTACCCAGAATCCACTCCCCGGGCTCGGCATCCTTCACGGCTTCCGCGACCATGGCTATAACTTCATCCCAATTCTTGACATTCATCAAGCCCATCTGCATCTTTGACCGTCCTATGCTCGTAAAATGGCCATGGCTTTCAATGAATCCCGGGATGGCCAGCTTCCCATCCAGGTCGATCACCTTGGTGGTTTCTCCGATGTAGGATTCGATCATTTTATCGCTTCCCACAGCCACGATGACATCGCCCCGGACAGCCACGGCTTGTGCCTCCGGTTTAGATTCATCGACCGTCACGATTTTTCCATTCTTCAATACCAGATCAGCCGGCTCCTTTTTTGCGCAGCCGAAAAACGTGGCCATCACAAAAAACATAACAAAAATTAAAAAAGCATTGGGAATGAATCTGTTAAACATGAAAATCCTCCATAAATATGGACCTGAATAACCAGAATGGAAAAATTATTCTTGGATTCTGTGATAATGTCAAGACAAATCAGACAAATCCCTATCGATGTCTTTCCCCATATTGATTGTCTCAGTGGGATTTTATATGATTGACAGACTTAAGTTATGGATAGATCAAAATGAAAGTGACCGTCTGCGAATTGTGTAACGATCCCGAAGCCTTTATCTGGGATTCGGTCTCTGGATTCCGATATGCGCACACCAAGTATTATCTGCCTAATGAAGAGGGATACTGGGAGGCCTCCTGGTATGAAAGAGGGGATGGGGATCTTGAATTGACAAAAGCCGAAAAAGCCAAGCAGACTTATCACAGATATGTCAAAGATTAAAAGCCGTGAGATTCGGCTGAAGAATCGCCCGATGGGTATGGCGACCGAGAACGATTTCGAGCTTGCCGAGGTCATGATTCCTGAAATCGAAGAGGAGCAAATCCTCGTCCGGAACGCCTTCATCTCAGTCGACCCTTACATGAGGGGACGCATGGGGGAACGGGAAACCTACATAGTTCCTTTCGAACTGGGAAAACCTCTGGACGGCGGGTGTGTCGGTCAGGTTATCGAATCCAAGTCGGAAAAGTTCAAGGAAGGCGATTTTGTCCTGGGCAACAAGGGATGGCGGGAATTTTTTGTGACAGATGGCCGAGGACTCGTCCCGATCGATCCTGATGCCGCTCCGATTCAGAACTATCTAGGTGTTCTCGGAATGCCCGGATTTACAGCCTATGTGGGACTTTTGGATGTCGGACAGCCAAAGGAAGGCGAAACCGTGTTTGTTTCAACGGCTGCCGGCGCAGTCGGTTCTCTCGTTTGCCAGATTGCCAGGATCAATGGATGCAGGGTGGTCGGAAGCACGGGTTCAGATGAAAAGGTCGCTTGGCTCCAGGAGGAAGCCGGTATAGATGCAGTGTTCAACTATAAAGCAACCGACAACCTGCTGGACGAACTCCAAAAACAATGTCCAAATGGGATCGACATCTATTTCGACAATGTGGGAGGCACCCACTTGGAGGCAGCCATAGATTCCATGAATAACCATGGTCGAATCGTCCTTTGCGGGATGATATCCATCTACAATGCCACAAGACCGCCCCGCGCCCCGAGAAATCTCGTGTCTGCTATTTCCAAACGCTTGACTCTCAAAGGCTTTATCGTCAACGACCACAACGACCACATGCTCCCCTTTCTGCATGACATGGGGCAATGGCTCAAACAGGGACAAATCCAATGGAAGGAGACCGTCGTCCGTGGTATCGAAAACGCTCCGAAAGCTTTCCTCTCCCTCTTCTCCGGCGAAAGCTTCGGCAAAATGCTAGTCAAACTCTAACATCTTCAACCAGAATTATTCCGGTACACCATGGCCGTTTCCGGACTATCCTGTTTCACTACGATCGAAGATCTTTTGAATGATAAAAATCTCCCTTATTATGCGCTTGCCTTGACAAGACATTTCTGTAATCATATATCTCATCAATAAAGAGGAGGTCCGGATGAAAAACAACCATTATCGATGGCTCATCAGAGTCTTGACTGTTTTACCTGTCTTGCTTTTTTTAATTCTTATCCCTCCAGGATGCAAAAAGGGTGAAGAGGCAAAAAAACCTTCAGAAACCTTAAACCCTCCTGTCGCCAAAATCATTCCCAAAGAATTGACCGCACACGGACACACCCGGATAGATAACTATTACTGGTTAAACCAACGAGACAATCCCGAAGTCATCGCCCACCTGGAAGCCGAAAACACCTTCAAAGAAGCGGTCATGGTCCACACCGGTGACTTTCAGGAAAAGCTATTCGATGAAATCATCGGAAGAATCAAGCAAACCGATATGTCTGTGCCCTACAAGGATCAGGGTTACTATCAGTACACCCGATATGAGGAGGGAGGGGAGTATCCGATCTACTGCCGCAAAAAAGGAAGTCTGGATGCAGAGGAAGAAGTCGTCCTGAATGTTGACGAAATGGCCAAGGGGCACGACTATTACAGTGTCGCTGGTTATTCCACAAGTTCCAACAACAACTTGATTGCCTATGGCGTGGATACAGTCAGCCGCAGGTTATACACCCTCTATTTTATGGATTTGACAACCAGGAAACTCTTCGACGAACAGATTCCCAACTCATCGGGCCGGGCAGCCTGGGCCAATGATAACAAGACCGTTTTTTACATGCTCAAAGATACAACAACCCTGCGTTCTTTCAAGGTGATGAAGCATGTTCTCGGAACTCCCGTTTCTGAAGACAAAGAAATCTATGTCGAGACAGACGAAACCTTCAGCACATATGTTTATAAAACCAAATCCAAAAAATACATGATTATCGCATCAGCACACACCTTATCTTCTGAGTACAGATTCCTCGATGCGGACAATCCTGAAAGGGAATTCAAGATCGTCCAGCCCCGCGAAAAAGACCATGAATACAGCGTTGATCATTATAAGGACAAGTTTTACATCCACACCAATCTTGATGCCAAAAACTTCAGGCTAATGGAAACTCCTGTGGATAAAACGACTAAGGAAAACTGGGAAGAGGTCATCCCCCACCGAGATGAAATTCTGCTGCAAGGATTCGAGGTCTTCAAGAATTATCTCGTGTTGAGCGAACGCAAGAATGGACTGACCCAGATCCGGGTCATCAAATGGACGGACCAATCCGAACACTATCTCTATTTTGGAGAAGAGGCCTATCTGGCTTATATGTCAACAAATCCTGACTTCGATACTGACCTTCTGCGTTATGGTTACACATCACTCACAACGCCCAGTTCTACCTATGACTATGATATGAATACCAAGGAAAAGACTCTGCTGAAACAGCAAGAAGTGTTGGGTGATTTTGATCCCAGCAATTATACGACCGAAAGACATTTTGCCACTGCTAGAGACAGTACAAAGGTCCCGATTTCCCTGGTGTACAGAAAAGGTCTGGAGAAAAACGGCAGCAATCCTCTCCTTCTGAGCGGGTATGGTTCCTACGGATCCAGCCGGGAACCGACCTTCAACTCTGTCCGTCTCAGCCTTCTGGATAGAGGTTTCGTGTACGCCATTCCTCATATCCGCGGCGGTTCCGAGATGGGGCGTTACTGGTATGAGGAGGGGAAGCTATTCAACAAAAAAAACACATTCACCGATTTCATCGACTGCGCCGAATACCTGATAGAGCAGAAATTCACCAATTCGGATAAGATGTTTGCTATGGGCGGAAGTGCCGGAGGCCTGCTGATGGGCGCAGTCGTGAACATGCGCCCTGACCTTTGGAAAGGCATCCTAGCCGGTGTCCCTTGGGTGGATGTGATCACCACCATGCTCGATCCCAGTATTCCCCTCACTACAAGCGAATTCGACGAATGGGGTGATCCTAACAAAAAAGACTACTACGATTACATGCTTTCCTATTCTCCTTATGACAACGTGGAAGCCAAAGACTATCCGGCCATGTTGGTTACAACCGGATATCACGATTCCCAGGTCCAGTACTTCGAGCCGGCCAAATGGGTGGCCAAACTCAGAGCCCTCAAAACGGACAACAATCCCCTGGTTTTTCACATCAACATGGAAGGAGGCCATGGGGGTGTATCGGGGCGGTTTCGCAGACACAGGGAGACCGCTCTCGAATATGCTTTCATGCTCGACTTGGTGGGAATCACAGAATAATAAAATAAAGATCTACTTCTTGATCGGTCGTTTCTTCCAAGTGTCATAAAGGGTTTCCCACCAGTTACCCAGATCCCTATCCTTGCCGTTGATGAAGAGGTGTTTGACTTCTGACCTCAAATCGAGGGGATCGCCGGTCGTGATAAAGAGGTCGGCATCCTTTCCGACTTTCAGGCTGCCAACGCGGTCATCGATCCCGAAAATCTGAGCTGGATTGATGGTCAAGGCTTTGATCGCTTCATGCCTATCCAATCCAAAAGCCACGGCTCGAGCGGCATGATAGGTCAAATCTTTTCCGAGAGCCGGATCGTGCCCAGTCGAGAAACAGATCTGGACTCCGGCTTTCACCAACTCTGAAACATTACGGAAAGGAGCATCATAACCATCCTCCGGTTCAAGGGGGCCTGTGTACAGATCATCGATGATCACCGGAATTCCCGCTTCTTTGATTTTGTCGGCCACCTTGCCACCCTGAACACATCCTCTGAATATAGCTTTGATCTTTTCTTCTTGGACAAATTTAATAGCCAACTCAATGTCCTTGGCCTTCTCGACAGATATAATAACAGGCAACATGCCATCCAGAACCGGGGCCCACGCCTCGTACTTGGGATTCAAATCCGGCACGATGATGTTGGGATCATCCGCCCCCTGTTTTCTCAGCTTCAGATAGTGACGCACTTCGTTCAAGTATTCCTGGATTTTCTCGACCAACTTGGCTGTGATGTCCACCTTGGATTGCGTTTGAGGCCCCATTCTGGCGCCCCTTGTCAGCCGCGGTGACATCGGAAAATTGATGAAGGATGTTGCCACCTCTTTGACGAGCATCTCATCGATGGTCCACCCATCCATTTTCACCAGAGCCGACATCCCTGGATAAGTCCCGCCGGAAGGAGCGACCAATGCGGTCGTGGTTCCGTTGATACGGGAGGTCTTGAAGTGAACCGAATGGGGATTGATAGCCCAGGCTACTTTGAGCTCTGGATTCTCCTTGCCCATCTCCCTCATGTCCACTGTGCTGGTGATAGCGGCAACCTCGGTCAACCCCAAATGTGTATAGGCATCGATTAATCCTGGGTAAACGAACAGGCCTGAAGCATCGATGATTTTCGTTCCATCAGGCGCAGGGATATCGTCGCCAATGGCAGCGATCTTTCCCCCCTCTATCAACAGGTCTGCGTTTTCGAGAGGCTCTCCCTCGACCGGTATGATCGTGGCGTTTTTAATCAGATACCTATCCCCATCTTCCTGCGCTAAGACAAACACAACCATCGCTGCAACAATAATCGCTAGTATCGCAATTTTTTTCATGGCAACACCTTCCCTTCAGGTCTTTTCTTTTCTGGTTTTTTCTTCTCCTCTTCTTTTTTCTTTCTCTCTTCTTCAGCCTTCTTTCTCGCCTCTAAATATTGTGCCCGATCGAACAAAATCTCCCCGTCAACCACGGTCATCTCGCATATAGTGTATGGATCGAAGGGATGTCGGCTAAAAATGGCCAGGTCACCATCCTTACCTTCCGCTAGGGTCCCTGTCCTTTTGTCTATTCCCATGATGATGGCCGGATTGAGTGTGATGGTCTTGAAAGCCTCGATTTCCGACAGGCCTCCGAATCGCATGGCTTTTGCCGCATCATGAAACAGTCGGCGCATTCTCTCGGCATCATCGGAATTGACGGCCGTCAATACGCCTCTTTGGGTCATCAACGCTACAGCATGGGGCATGGTTTTGAAGGCTTCCCACTTGTAAGACCAGTAGTCGGCGAATGTAGAAACAGCCACGCCGTATTTCACCAGTTCGTTCGTGATCCGGTATCCCTCGAGTCCGTGTTCGAAACACACCAGTTTCACCCCGTACTCTTTGCAGAGTTTCATGATGGACAACATCTCCTCGGCTTGGTAAGCATGGCAGCGGATCAAGTATTTTCCCTTGAGCATGTCGGCAATCACTTCCAGCCGATAATCTTTTTTGGGGGGCAAGGGCGCAGGCTTTTTTTTCTTTTTAGCCAACTTTGCTTTGGCATCGTAATCTTGCCAGTCCCGCATATAGTCCTTAGCTTTTTCGAATTCGCGGCGAATAGAGGCCTCCACTCCCATCCGGGTTTTCGGATACCGGGCGGGACCGATTGAAAAAAAATTGCTCTGCTTGGGATTTTCCCCGAGAGCCCATTTGATAGTTGGAGGCGCTCCCTTAAAAATCATCTCCTCGGCACTCTTTCCCCAACGAAGCTTCAAAACAATGCCTCGTCCCCCGATGGAATTGGCCGATCCGTGCATGGTGTGAATGGTGGTAACCCCACCCGCTAGGGCATAAAAGATGTTCATATCTTCGTACCAGATCACATCCTTGATATCCACTTCTGATGTGATGAGATTGCCGCCCTCGTTGACTCCCCCCTCTATGGCAATGTGAGAGTGGGAATCGATGATACCGGGCATCACCCACTTACCGTTCAGGTCCACCACCTGTGTCTGGGAGTCTGCTTTGAGTCCTTTGCCAATCTTATTGATCTTGGTTCCTTTGAGCAGGATATCTCCACCTTTAATGGTATCGCCTGCAACCGTGATGATATTGCCGTTGGTAAAGAGAATGCTTTTTTCCGCACCTGAGACGAACGGGCTTCCTGCAAATACAAAAACCGCTAAAATCACTATCCATCCAATCGCTTTTCTCATCTCGTCCCTCCCATTCCTGGAATCCGCTTGGCCGTAAATTCAGACGATCCTTCGGTTCCTTGCACAACCGATCCGGTCATCTTGTCGTTTTCCACAACTCCTGTAAAATACAAGTCGATCTCTTGACCTCCGACAGACAGACTCATCTCGAAATAGACTTGGTTGCCGGAAACCGTGCCGCCTGAAAAATCAAAAACACCAAAAGGAGTGGTCAATTTGCCAGACAAAGCGGCTTCTTCCTGAACAAAATCCATTGTCAGTTTCAATCCGACCTCTTCGATGGAAATCTCCCATTTCCCGGTTACATTGACAGTGGGTTTTTCTTCTTCCTTAACTGCGGCTTCTTTGAGTTCGAACTTATTGCCGTCTGCAAACACGTACTTGACCTTCGCTTCTTTGGCCAATATTTCGCCCTCGACCAGTGCAAGATTGGCAATTTTGCCCGGCTCGATTGTCCCCAAAGCTTTTTCCAACTTTAAAAACCTGGCTGCTCCAACTGTCAGAGCATCCAGCGCTTTTTCCTGAGGAAGCCCGTTTTCTATAGCCTTCTGGATCCCTTCCATAAAGCTCTTGGGATCGTCTGTTCCGAAAGAAGTGAAGGTAAACGGGATGCCTGCCTCAGCCAATTGTGCTGGATTTTTCGGATATGATTCTTTTTCTGCTTTATCCAGCACATCCCTTCCCTTTTGTGCATGAATGCTGGTGCCGGGAGCTTTAAAGGTTAAGGGTAAGAATACCCGAGCTTTAGCTTTTTTTAGCTCTGGAATCGCCCGGAAGGCCTCGTTACCGATATCACAGATGAAGTAGTCCAGCTTCAATTCTGCGGCCAAACCGATGGCCCGGCGGATATCATTCTGATTCCGGCAGAGGAAAACCACCGGTTTTCTTCCTGTCGCATAATCGGAAAGCAATTCATGTTTGACACTGTATTCAGGACGGGAGATTCCGTTCATTTCTTTCATCCACCGCTTGTTGTGTTTATCAAAATAAGCGGCGTCAGATAACTCCTGCCTGAGCATCGCCACAACACCCATGAGCGAGCTGGGATACACCATAAAGCTGGAAACGGAAAAACCGACACCAAGGCAAGTATCTCGCAGGATTATGTTTGCATTTTTATCCGTGCCGCTGAGGGAAAACACAGAAGCTTGGCCTGTGAATATGCCTCTCTCCGGCAGCACTTGGGCGGTCGTGAAACCGGCCTTGTGATATTTTTCCAGCGTCGATTTAGTGATTTCAAAATGGTCAAAGGCTTTAAATCCAGGCTTTATTCCTCTGTCCTCATCTGTGTACTGTCCCGTGTACATCTTTGTTTGATCGAACTTTTGTTCCGGGAGCTTGAGCAGAGATTTTCCCAGAGGATCTATCAATCCCGGATACACAGTCAGCATGCTCCCATC
>Ga0114930_10001312_pt1 | contig 24031 bp, 25 predicted proteins | sample AnhtaG_FD_87300 | JGI IMG/M metagenome (GOLD analysis project Ga0114930, IMG submission 87300) | Deep subsurface microbial communities from Anholt, Denmark to uncover new lineages of life (NeLLi) - Anholt_01485 metaG | ecosystem: Environmental > Aquatic > Marine > Oceanic > Sediment | place... | reverse complement strand
TTTTAGGCATGTTAGCCATTTTACGAGCACGCAGTTTATATCTCCGTGCATCGAAATATTCTCTGTCAAGATAGGGATTTCTATCAAGTTTGAGATGTGTGTGTCTCACGATCTTTGTATCTGAGAAGAGTTTTTGTTTGTTCTTTTTCGTAGAAAATACCCAGTTCCGGGTCCCTTCACTATGCCAGTATTTCTTGGCTACCCAGGACCTGGACTTTTGGGGATGTCTCCTTTTTGCCCATTTCTATAGCATGTTCCAGACTATATTGTCCAGTTTGCTAAATGTCTTTTTGGACACCACTGATTGGTGGTAGTTTGTCCATCCGGTTATAATGGGATTAAGAGCACCAATGAGATCTTCCTGTTTCCATGCCTTTCCTTTTTTGATTCTGTCACTTATTTTTTGTGTGACATTCTCAATAGACTTTCTGGAAGGCTTGATTAGGAGTTTCCCCTTGTATTTTCTGAAATTCCAACCTAAAAAGTCAAAACCCTGGTCTATGTGAGTAATCAGAGTTTTCTCTATTGATAGTTCCAGACCTCTTTCCTTCAGGAAAACTTCAATTAATTCCTTAACTTCCTTAGCAGTCTCCTCTGAATTAGCAGTCACAATAAAATCGTCCGCATACCGTAAAAAGTTCACCTTTTTTGGGTTGCGGCCTTTCCAGATTTTTCCGGTATAGTACTTTTCTGAAATTGCACTTTCAATTCCGTCTAAAGTCATATTGGCCAGAATTGGCGATATTATACCACCCTGTGGTGTGCCTGCTTTGGTAGGATTCAGATGGTGATTATATACAAAACCTGCTTTGAGAAATTGTTTCATAATTGATTGGTCCATTGGGATATTGTCCAGTAACCATTCATGGTTGATGTTATCAAAACAGCCCTTTATATCACCTTCCAGTATCCACTGAGCAGAATTTTTTCTGCTCAGGTAGTTGAAAGCCTGCTGACATGCATCCTGTGCGCTTCTATATTTTCTGAAACCAAAAGAATCAATATCAGCAGTGGCTTCTGCAACAGGCCCCAGTGCAAGGGCAAATAATGCCTGCATGGCTCTGTCGTGCATGGTCGGGATACCTAAGGGTCGTTTCTTTTTCTTACCAGGCTTCTCAATGAAAACTCTTTTCAAGGGTTTTGCTTTATAACTCTCGTCAGATAAATCAAGAACTGCATTCATTTTGGCTTTGGGTGTTAACCACTTTTCACCGTCAATTCCTGCTGTTCTTTTACCTTTATTTTGACATATCGTTCTCACTGCTAACAATTTCGCATAGAATGAGTGGGTTACCAAATATTGTAGTCTCTTTACTAATTGCCATTTTCCTTCTTTAACTGCTTTTGTAATTCTGGTTTGTAGCCTGTTAACACTTGTAATGACCTTTTCCCAATCGATATCGTTCCATTGGGTTTTTAGTCTCATATCTGCAAGTCTCTCGCTTTTGGGCGTCGTTGAATTACTTACATTCACAGGTTTACCTCCGTTCATACAATGAAACACCATTGGCAAGTCTGCACCTTTTCAGGTCGAGGCAAAGTTTGAACCTCTATCCAGTCCATTACAGACTGACATTCGCTTTTTACCGTTTCCGCTACCCTCTGAGCCGTCGTCGTTCCTTGCGGAGTCCCTACCCAGTAATTGGGAGCTCATGGGGTTTACCAAGTTCCATATTTTGAATAATTTCAAATGCCTTAGAAGCCATCTGTAAGCCGAGAATCATTTGTCCATTCCCTATAACGTAAGACGAGCCGTTATAGTCCGATTCCGTGCCTTTTGGCTCAAGCGTATACAGTCTGCTTTCGCTTGTTGCAGATAACGACTCTTACGATGGTTCAACGTTAGTTTCTTCATAGCATTCATTACCCTAGCAGATTATCCGGATCAGACTTCCAGAGTTTTCCAAATTGTCTTGTGGGCTTCACACATTCCATTACTGATAATGCATGCCACAGTAGGGTCACTCCGAGTGGAAGGAGTGGCATTTCTGCAATTCAAGATATGACTTTCTTGTCACATCGTCCTGATCTGCTTCGCCCGGTCTTGTGGGGTGAGGGGGGTGGCAGGCGCTTTTCGATTGAATCGGCGGTTTGGGGGATGTGAAATTAGATGTTATGTCGGTAAGCACCGGAGCCACCGCAAATATATTTTTAATGTTGTTTAAATGAACGAGTTCCCATCCATTCTTCGGCTCTCATGTTGCCCCATTTCGTCTTCACTCTTCCCGGGTGCCCGTCCTGATCTGATTCAGCCTGCTCTTGTGGTGGGGGGGCAGGCAGGCGCTTTTCGAATTATTTGACGGTTTGGGAGATGTGAAGTGGATTGAGCAGTTTTTCTACACTGGTCTGTCTAGTGGATCCTGGAAATTTCATGTCAAAAGCTAATATTCACTATCAGTAGGGTAATAGAATGAAAAAAACTCTTCTTTTGAACACTTACAAATAGAGACCGTTACAATTCGTGTTGGCGGATAAGATAAAACCGCAGATAAACGCAAATGAACGCAGATTTTCAGGTGGCGTATCCGCGTTTATCTGCGTTCATCTGCGGTTAATTTCATCGTACCAACATGTAATGTAACGGTCTCTACAAATAGCAAATACTATTTACTATTATATTCAGCAATATTACAGCAATAAAATCTCTAATGAGGACAAATTATGGACTATATAAAGATCATCCCCTGTTTGGATGTAAAGGACGGACGTCTGGTAAAGGGTGTCAATTTTGTAGATCTCAAGGATGTGGGCGATCCGGCAGAGAACGCTGAAGCCTATAGTAACGCCGGTGCCGATGAACTGGTATTTCTAGATATTACTGCAACTATTGAGAAAAGAAAAACAATGATCGATGCAGTAAAAAGAACGGTAGACAGGATCAATGTACCGCTCACTGTGGGTGGAGGAATTGGGAGTATCCAGGATATTCAGGACCTCCTGGATGTGGGTGTTTCAAAGGTATCTATGAACACGGCTGCGGTGAACAATCCGGAATTAGTACGGGAAGCGGCAGAACAATTCGGCAGTGAAAAGATCGTGGTTGCCATTGATACGCGAACCTCATCGGCTGTCCCATCCGGGTTTGAAGTGATGATAAACGGAGGCAAGAAATCCACCGGCATTGACGCAGTGGAATGGGCTATAAAAGTTGAGAAACTGGGTGCTGGAGCAATCTTACCCACAAGTATGGATGCAGATGGAACACAGGCCGGATATGATATCCCCATGACGAGGGCAATAGCCGATGCCGTCAGCCTGCCGGTAATTGCATCAGGAGGAGCCGGGACACTGGAACATCTATATGAAGCGGTACATGACGGGCATGCCGATGCAGTCCTTGTGGCATCGATCACTCACTTTGGCACGTACTCGATCAAAGAGATGAAAGAATATCTGGCTGGGAAAGGACTTCCTGTAAAGCTTTGATCCTAATAGAGCCTACTGGCCATATTTATTTCAGAGTGCTAGCCCATTACTTCTCTGGCTCTCGCGCCCCCAGCTTCTCTTCACCAGGGTACAGCTTCATGATCTATGCGAAAGGATGATTGGATTAATGTAGCAAGAAGGGGGAGCATTAGTGATATGCAAGTCTGCTGCTTTTCACAAAAAGATATACATGGACTTACGAACAACACACCCATATCTAGAAAATTCATTGTGGAGTGCCACCTTATCACTCAATTCTCCGCCTTTTTTTCAAATACGATCTCAGCATTATCCACATCCACTTCAATGGAATCCCCTTCACCGAACTCTTTATTCAGTATCTTCATTGCCAGAGGGTCCAGGATCTTTTGCTGGATGGTACGTTTAAGGGGCCGTGCACCGTACGTGGGGTCAAATCCTGTTTTGGCTATGAAATCCCTGGCTTTTTCAGTTAACACAATGTCAATTTTCCTCTCTTTCAGGCGTCTGCTCAACAGGCCCAGCTGGATATCCACGATCTTCACTATTTCGGGCAACTTTAACTGGTGGAACATTATGATATCATCAAGCCGGTTCAGGAACTCTGGCCTGAATTGAGTCCGTACTGCCTCCATTACCATTTTCCCCATCTCGACTTCATCATCGCCATGTTCGACTATCCACTGGCTACCGATATTGGATGTCATGATGATCACCGTGTTCTTGAAATCCACAGTGCGCCCGTGCCCGTCAGTGAGCCTGCCGTCATCCAGGATCTGAAGCATTAGATTGAACACATCCGGATGTGCCTTTTCGATCTCATCTAGCAATAATACTGAATATGGTCGCCGCCTCACAGCTTCTGTAAGCTGGCCACCTTCTTCGTACCCCACATACCCGGGCGGTGCACCAATAAGCCGTGCCACTGTATGCTTTTCCATGTACTCGCTCATATCCAGCCTGACCATCGCGGCCTCATCATCGAACAGGAATTCGGCCAGCGCCCGCCCCAGCTCTGTCTTACCGACGCCAGTAGGGCCCAGGAACATGAACGAACCTGTGGGGCGGTTGACATCTGAGATGCCGGCCCTGCCCCTTCGCACGGCGTTGGCAACAGCAGTAATTGCTTCATCCTGCCCCACAACGCGCAATCTGATGCGGTCTTCCATATGTACCAGTTTTTGCATCTCACCTTCCAGCATCTTGCTCACCGGTATGTGCGTCCAGTTGGACACTACCTCTGCTATGTCCTCCTCCTCCACCTCTTCCTTGAGCATTTTCTGGTCCTTTTGAAGTTCTACAAGTTTTGTATTTTCAGCTTCCATCTGTTTTTGCAGTTCCGGTAGATCGCGATACCTGATTACTGATACCTTCTCCAGATTGCCATCATGTTCAGCCTTATCTGATTCCATCCGTTTCTTCTCGATGTCGCCTTTTATTCCCCGTATATTCTGAATAGTATCCTTTTCAAGCTGCCAGTGTGCCTTCATCTGGCTGGTTTGCTCTTTAAGGTCAGATAATTCTTTATCGATCTTCTCCAGGCGCTCCTTTGAGTAATCATCCTTTTCCTTCTTCACAGCCTGGCGTTCGATCTCAAGCTGCCTGATCTTCCGCTCTGAATCATCCAGTTCTGCTGGCATACTGTCGATCTCGATCCTGAGCTTTGATGCGGCTTCATCGATCAGGTCAATGGCCTTGTCAGGTAAGAACCGGTCCGTAATATAGCGATGGGACAGCACTGCTGCTGCCACAAGTGCCGAATCCTGGATCCTGACACCGTGGTGTACCTCGTATTTCTCGATCAGTCCCCTCAGGATGGAAATTGTCTCATCCACAGTGGGCTCGTCCACCAGCACGGGCTGGAACCTGCGCTCCAATGCTGCATCCTTTTCAATGTGCTTCCTGTACTCGTCCAGCGTGGTGGCACCGATAGCCCGCAGCTCTCCCCTGGCCAGAGCAGGCTTTAGCAGATTTGAAGCATCAATTGACCCTTCGGCCGCCCCCGCGCCTACGAGGGTGTGCAGTTCATCAATGAAAAGGATGATCTTTCCTTCAGAATCCTGTATCTCTTTGACGACTGCCTTCAAGCGCTCCTCGAACTCACCCCTGAACTTGGTACCTGCCACCAGGGCCCCCATATCAAGAGCAACCACTTTTTTATCCCTGATAGTTTCTGGTACATCTCCAGTAAATATCCGCAAGGCCAGTCCTTCTGCGATCGCGGTTTTACCCACACCTGGCTCGCCTATAAGCACTGGGTTGTTCTTGGTCCTGCGGGAGAGCACCTGGAGTACCCTGCGTATCTCGTTATCCCGCCCGATCACAGGGTCAAGTTTTCCCTGTGATGCAAGTTCAGTGAGGTCCCGGCCATACTTTTCCAGTGCCTGGTATTTCTCTTCTGGATTCTGGTCAGTAACCCTGGAAGAACCCCTGACCTCCTTGAGTGCTTTAAAGAGCCCATCTCTTGATGCGCTGTTCTCTGTTAGGATCCTTGAAGATATGCCATGTTTCTCATCAGCTATTGCCAGAAGGAGATGTTCAGTGCTCAGGAATTCATCATTTAGTTGTTTCATCTCATTGAATGCTGCTTCAACCAGATTATTGACCCGCTGGGACATGTATAGCTGCCCCCCACCTGCTACTTTTGGGAGCTTTTCTATTTCTTCTTTAAGCTGGCCGGTTATTCCGGGTACGTTGGCACCCAGTCGATGAAGGATCTGGAGGGTAAGCCCTTCTTTTTGGTTGATCAGAGCCAGCAAGAGATGTTCTACATCCAGCTGCTGTTGGTTAAGATCAAGCGTGAGGTTCTGGGCATCAGCAAATGCTTCCTGTGCCTTTATGGTAAATCTATCAAAGCGCATGGTAATCACTACATAATTTACATAGTCTTTCTCAAATTAATAGATTAGCGTGCCAAAATCTCATAATACAAAATATACTTACCAAGCGGCCTCAAATTGAATACGGCTATTTTTTGGATCTACATGTCCCTTCCCTCACCGCATCCACACCAATAATATAATCACCTTTCACCCGATGCGCAGCCATCCCTTTAAAACCTGAGGGGCATTTTTTCAGATCATTATTACTTCGACTTGCAGCCCATTCAAGCAGCGGCAATATCGCTTTTCTGAGTTCAATACCGTCATTTGTCAAAGAATATTCAACCCTGCGTGGTATCTCAGCAAAGGATTCCCTTCTTACCAGCTGCTCATTTTCCAGCTTTTTCAGAGTATCGGAAAGCGCTTTGGGACTAATCCCTTTTAAATTCTCCATGAGCTGGTTGAACCTGAGTTTTTCATGATTTCCAATGTCATTGACAATAAGAAGAGCCCATTTCTTGCTTATAGTATCTATAATGCCTTCCAGGGGGCACAAGCAAAGATGATTACTATCTTTTCGCATAGTAGCTATATTACTATAAACTTTGTAGTTTAAGTACTTTCAATTTTCTATTAAGGAATGGAGATGAACAATAATGTGTGAAAACAATCAAATGAGAATGCATCCCGGACATGGTGGAAAGGGTATGCATCCCGGACATGGTGGAATGGGCATGCATCCCGGACATGGTGGAATGGGCATACATCCCGGACATGGTGGAATGGGTATGCATAAAGGACAATGTTCTTGTGGATGCCATGGCTTTAGCAGGCATCTTAAAACAAAACAGGAAATGATAGGAGGATTAGAGGAATACCAGCAACAGTTGGAACTTGAACTTCAGGCTGTCAAAGAACACCTTGAGTTCCTGAAAAGCAAATAGTGCTGGAAATCCCCTATAGAATGTCGCTATAAAGTAGACTTAAGCCTGGTATTATATTTCCAATCGTTCAACAACCTCGCCGTTTTCAATGTGTGAATCCATTATTTCTTCCACATCACCAGGCGTGACCTTGCCATACCAGACCCCTTCAGGGTAAACAAGGACGATTGGACCTTCTTCACAATTCGCGAAGCAACCGGTATTAGATAACATCACTTCACCTTCCAGATCCCGGTCCTCGATCTCTTCCATAAAATTGGATATGATCTGGATCGATTCCTGCTTTTTACAAATTCCTTGCTGCTGTCCGTTTATCCTTGAACTGGAACAGACAAATATGTGTTTTTTTGGTTTTTCCATTTCTTGCATCTCCATTTATTATTTTACTATTGATTGTGATTTTTATTACAGTTGAAGCACTTTCTATGCGGTCTCGCCCAGAATCTTCCGTTTCTCTTTTTCAGATAACTCCAGCGCTTCCACCTTCCTGACCTCTTCCTCTATAGAATGATACGGTGAATCCGAACCCATCATTACCCAATCAGCCCCCAGTTCATCTACACACTGTTGGACAACATCGATATTGGGCACATCTGTGGTCTGGATGAAAATATTATCATGTGCAGCAGTCACGTCAATGAAGTCGCAGCCCCGCATGTGAGCTAAAATGAACGTTACATCAGGGAAAGCTTTGGCCAGGTCCCCAATGAGCTTATTGGGGGAGGCAGGTTTGCCGTTATCGAATATGATCGGGATGTCAGGGCTTACATCAGCCACGTGTGCTGCGATCTTGTATACTGTCGGGTCATCGATAGAAAACTGCTGTGCCGTAGGGTGGAGTTTTATCCCGACAAGGCCCAGCTCTATACAGCGTTTTGCCTCCTGGACCGCCATATCACCGTAATTCGGATCAAGCCGGGCATAACCTATCAGTCTGTCCGGGTGCTGAGCTGTAGCAATATAGGTCCGGTCATTGCTGCTGGAAAACGATACGCCTGGTTTTGCATCATTAAAGGGGAACACTACTGACATATCCACACCGACAGCATCCATCCTGGCTATCATCTCATCTACATTCTGGCTCATACCGTCACCCTTGTCTGGCCCGCCTAAATGATTGTGGGCATCAATCACTATTGTCATATTTAATCCTCATTATGCTGACATCTGCACAGGTTTTTCGCACTCTTCCTGTGCTTCAAGTATGGTATTTGTAATACGGTCTATTAATTCCATAGCTCCTCTATATCCTACCATGAGCAGTCTTTGTGCACCCACCCTGTCATGAATGGGCAGACCTACACGTACTAATGGGATACTTTCTGCTTTTGAAATGTATTTTCCATTAGAATCCCCGATAAGTATGTCAGGTCTGGTATCCCGTACCGCATCATTGAAGGTATCAAAATCCACACCATCCAGTATTGTAGTCTCACAATCTGGTCCGGCGTCCTTTAAATTAGCATTTATGTAGTCCCTAAAACCATGGGATTTGCTTCCCGAAACCACCAGTACAGGATGCATACCCAATTCCAGCAACAACGAGACCAGACCAGCGACCTTGTCAGGATCTCCGTATATTGCCATGCGGACGCCGTAGAGATATTTATGCACGTCCACCATGGTATCCAGCAGCCGCCCCCGTTCATTCAGGTATTTTTCAGGAATCTGGCACCCTGATATCTGGGTTAAGGTCTCAAAGAATGTGTCTGTATTCTTAAGACCTATAGGCAGCGGCACATTCAGTCCTGGTACGCCGTGGGTCTCAGCCAGGTATTCAACAGCCGGGTTATGGCTGATCAATCCCATACCTATAGAGGCATTGCTGTTCTTCATATCTGCAATATCTGTTATCGAGGTGCCGCCAGGAGCAATTTTAGGCAGGTCATCCCGCATAGGTGCATCAAAAGTATCAGATATGTCGGGCAGGAGAATGTATGGTCCCGAAATATCTGATGTGATCTGCTTGATCTCGCGAATATCTGCTGGAGAAAGATTTTCTGTAGGAATAATATTGACCTTGCCATTGGGTGTGTTTTCAGCTCTCTGAGGAGTAATGTGCCTGACTATCGCATCAACGGCTTTAATGTACCCGCTTACATGGCTTTCATTATAGCTGGGTGTGGATACCGGAATGATCAGTACGTCATTGTCCCCGATACCTGCTTCCTCTTTGAATTCATTTATTATATTTGGAACATCATCCCCTATGGTCTCTGCCATACAGGTGGTTGCAACGCCGATCACACTGGGATGGTACCTGTCGATCACGTTTTTCAGTCCCTTTTTCAGGTTCTCACTGCCCCCGTACACTGCGCCCCTCTCGCTCAGTGAACTGGAGGCAATGTCCACAGGCTCCCTGAAATGATGGGCCAGGTGCAGCCTCATGTATGTACTGCATCCCTGGGAACCGTGCATAAGCACCATGGAATTCTCCACACCCTTGAATGCCAGCACGCTGCCCATTGGCTGGCACATCACACATGGATTTACTGTCACAAAATTACGCTCAGTCATACCGGCACCTCCAGCTCACAGGAACCATGCACAGGTTCTACCACCACAGTATCATGGGTACTGTCATCTTCTTTCATCTTTTGTCTCACAGCTTTCCACACAGGACTGTTTATGGACGCATCGATTTCCCTGGCAAAGTTGACAAACCCGTCATACCCCTCGAACTCAACTGTCCTGTCGTGGTTGAAATCACAAAAGGCAATACCCAGCTTGTAGGCAATGAACCGTTCTTTGACGCCAGCCACCATCAGGTCTGCTTCCTTTTTCACCAGCAACTCTGCCAGCTCCAGAGGATTTGCATCGTCTACGATCACGGTCCCGTCTTTGACCGAATAGCTGATCTGCTCATAATCGGCACGCTTACCGGTCTGGGTGCCTATGATCACCACTTCCATGCCCAGTTCCCTGAATCCCTTGATCAGGGTCAGTGCCTTGGCAGCACCACCCATGTAGATGGCTGCTTTCTTTCCGCAGAGCCGTTCACGGATCCGCGTAATCTCAGGCATGATCCTGGCACTCTCTTCCCGTATAATATCTTCTGCGATCTGCTTCATCTCCTCAGACCCGAAGAAATCCGCGGTCTGTCTGAGGGCGATGCTCAGATCTTCCATGCCAAAGAAGCTGATCTTGATAAATGGTATGTTGTACTCTTCCTGCATCCACTTTGCAAGATATGTCATTGACCCGCTGCACTGCACCAGGTTCAGGTGCGCACCATGGATCTGTGATATGGCGTCTGCTGTGGAATCCCCTGTCATGGACACCATTACCTGGATACCCGTCCTCTCGAACAGGGGCTTGATCAGCCACACATCTCCTGCCACATTGAAATCACCCAGCAGGTTGATCCTGTATTCTGATGTGATCTCAGGTTCTTTGGTACCTATCAAAGTTTTAAGTGCACTACATGCTGCCTTGTAACCGTCTTTTTTGTTACCTTTGAACCCTTCGGACTGTACAGGGATCACAGGAATATTATGTTTCATTGTCGCAGCTTTGCATACAGCCTGCATGTCATCCCCGATGATCCCTACAATACAGGTGGAATATACAAACATCACGGGCGGTTGGTACAGTTCAATAATCTCGTCAATGGCGTTGGTAAGCTTTTTCTCGCCACCGAACACCACATCCAGCTCCTTCATATCAGTGGTAAAACTGGTGCGGTAGGTCTCTGCTCCGCTTGAGAGGGCGCCCCTGATATCCCAGGTATAGCTGGCACATCCGATGGGGCCATGCACCAGGTGCACAGCATCGGTAACCGGGTTTAGCACAACCCGTGCGCCGGAATACACACATGCTCGCTGACTCATGGCCCCGGCTATGGAATTGTTATCACAGGCCAGGGGGACCTGCTTCCCAGTGACCTGCTTTTGGGCAATATATGGCTGTCTTTCGTCTAGTGTATTCACTATACTCATGACTTCTGGCATGTCTTTCCACTCCTTGTTGCTGATTACTGGATTACCTCTAGCACTGACGGGTCTGCATCCCTGTCCTTACGCTCCAGTAAGGTATTTCCTATCCATTCGATCAATCTGGCTGCCCCTGAATATCCCATGATAGGGAAATAGTGCAGGTTTGCCCGGTCCATGATGGGGAACCCTATCCTGATCAGCGGAATATCCTCTGCTATGGCAATATGCTTACCATAGGTATTCCCGATCAGCAGGTCAACAGGATCCTGCTTGATCTTCTGGTGCAGGGTGAACAGGTCAGCATTATCCAACACCTCTGCTCTGGGACTATCAGACCCGATCAATTCACAGGTCTCGTCTACAAATTGCTTGCTCTGGGTTCCTGACAATATAAATGCTGGTTCCATTCCCATTTCAAGAATAATACTGGTCAGTCCCTGGATAATGTCAGGATCACCGAATATTGCGACCCTCTTTCCATGGAAGTGTGGGTGTGCGTCGGTCATCATATCTACCACACGGCCGCGTTCATGTTCCAGTTCCCTGGGAATGGATACATCAGCCATATCTGCCGCGTTCATAATAAAGCGGTCAGTGTTTCTGATCCCAATTGGTGTGGGACCGATAAATGCCGGCACCTTGAACTTTGTCTTAAGAGACTTCGCAGCAGCACCGCCTGCCATTCTACACATGGCAATAGTACCAAATGAATTTGCAGCATCCTCGATCTCGCCAATAGGTGTTCCGCCTTTAGGAAAATCTGATACCTCACCAGTTATTGGTGCATCGAACACGTCAGTGGTGTCAGGGAATACAATGTTGGATATGCCCATAATAGACAGTATCCGCTTGATCTCCCTGATATCTGCAGGTTCCACAAAACCCGGGATGATATTGAGCTTTCCATTAGGTTTGATCTTTTGGGCAAATTTTGTTACAAAAGCGTCCACCATCCTATCATATCCTGTCAGGTGGGAGCCCACATAACTGGGCGTGGATGCTGCACATACCTTAATGGCCGGATCGATGAGTTCTTCCGCCTCAGCATCTTCTACTATGGCCCTTGCATCATCGCCGATAGTCTCAGCCACGCAGGTGGTGTGAACAGCTATGACATCCGGGTTATAGATGGTAGCAATATTGACCAGTGATTCTTTCAGGTTGGAAGCACCGCCGAACACTGCCGTACCTTCATAGAAGCTGCTACTGGTACCCAATGTGGGTTCACGGTAATGCCTGGTCAGGCACATCCTCAGATATGACAGGCAGCCCTGTGACCCATGACTGTGAGGCATGCAATTGTGCACACCCATAGCAGCAAAGGTTGCGCCAATTGGCATGCATATCTTTGCCGGATTTATACAGGCAGCTTTTCGTTCTATTTCTTCCTTTGGAATATAATCTAACATTCTCTTTACCTCCTATGTCGCCTTCCATGGGGGAGTTATGAATTTCCATGTAGGCGAATGTATTGCCATATCGATGTCCCTTGCAAAGTTCAGTACTCCAGAGAACCCGGTATATCTGCCACTATAATCATAGGAGTGAATCTGCCGGGATGGAATGCCTTTCTTCTGTGCCCATTATTTGTCCTTCACACCTGAACAATAAATATCTGGTTTCAATTCATTGAGCATGAACTCAGCTTCATGGTGGTTCAGATCATCAACTACAATGGTCCCTTCCTTTAACTCAGGCATCATTCCATTATAACTCATAAGACCAATGGTTTCTTTCAATTCAGCTATTCGTTCAGGACTGATGGGTGGTTCAACGTTTTCATCCATCTCGTAATGGATATCCTCAAGGATCGAACTGGTAGCCTTTTTCTTGACCGATGCGAGGATATCGCGCCCCTCATAATCATCCCTGTGTGCAAACTGGTACCCTGCCATAACCACATGCATGCCAAGGTCCTCGAACAGGTTGACATAGTGATGGCTCCTGGACCCACCAGCATATATGAAGGCGGTCTTTCCCTGGAGTTTTTTCCTGTAATGGTCCAGCTGTGGCTGTATCTTTGCCATTTCTTCCTCAATGATCTCCTCGGTTTTCCTGGTGATCTCAGGGTCGTCAAAGTACTTTGCCATTTTTCGTATTGATTTGGCAGTCTGCTTGGTACCGATATAATTTACTTTCAACCACGGCACCCCGTATTTTTGCTCCATCATCCTGTTTGTATAATTAATGGACCGGTGGCACATCAGGATACTCAATTTTGCCTTTTGCGCTTTTGCAATATCATGGAATGATGCATCTCCGGTCATTGTTGCCACTATACGGTAACCGATATTCTCTAGTAAGGGTTTTATTTCCCACAGGTCCCCGCCAATATTGTATTCACCAAATATGTTGATGTCAAATGGGGTTGGATTCTCGAGCTCTTCGGTACCCACTAATTTCTCCATGAGCACATTGCTGGCAATGTGGTGACCTGCCGACTGGCTGACACCCCTGTACCCTTCGCACCTGGCAGCCATGACCTTAATGCCATACTTTTTTTCCGCTTCCTGTGCAACAGCATCAATATCATCACCTATGAGTCCTACAGGGCAGGTGGCAAAGATACCGATAGCCTTAGGATTGAATAACTGCATGACCTCATCTATGGCCTGCTTGAGTTTTTTCTCACCGCCGAATACAACATCAGTCTCCCCCATATCAGTGGATACACAGTATTCACCGAAATTGTCCTCACCTTCCTCAGCTTTTGCAAAGTTCCGCCTGGTACCCCAGGTATAATAACCACAGCCAATGGGGCCGTGGGTTATACATAACATATCTTTTATAGGTCCGAACACCACACCTTTGGCACCTGCATAAGCACAGCCGCGGTTTGTGGCTATTCCAAGGATCACTTTTGCGTTTGCTTCAATATGCGTCTGGGTTTCGCAGCTCTTCACAGCTAAATGCTTGCGCCTGTTTTTCGCTACCTTCTCAGGATAGATCTTGAGCATATCTTCAATGAGCTTCTCACTTTTTTCAACTGCAACGGAACTCATATCCTTACCTCTCTACCTACGGTCTCGTTTCCTTCTTCACCAGTACGGATCCGTATTGATTCAGTAATATCTGACACAAAGATCTTCCCATCACCGGCATGCCCTGTCTGGTTAATCGCAATGATCTTTTCTATCACGTTTTTTGCAGCCTGGTCATCCACCACAATGGTAAACATGCGTTTTGGGATGAACCGAATACAGTTCTTGGTCCTGATATCTACTTCATCGTCCATTCCAGATAACGGGGGGTCGAATTCATAACACAGGCCCTTCTGCTTGCCGCGCCCCATGACCACTCTGACCGTGAACGAAGGGTATCCGCAGATAAGGAGTGCATCCTTGGTCTTCTGGACCTTATTCATTCTGATGATCGCTGTAATTTCCTTCATTGTTCATCTCTCCTATACGTTTTCGTAACAGGACTATAATCCGGATTCGCCTGTGCGTATGGTGTATGCTTCTTCCATAGAGCTTACAAAGATCTTGCCGTCCCCATATTTTCCAGTATATGCGGATTTTTTAATGGTCTCGATCACTTTCGATTTATCTTCATCCTTAACTACAAGCATAAGCAAGGTCTTGGGAAGTTCATCATACTGAATTTCTGCTGTATGGATTCCTTTTTGCTTACCCCTTCCAAACACTTCCATTTTGGTTAGTGAGACAAATCCTTCTTTTTCAAGACTGTCAACTACGTCTGCTTCTTTTGCCGGGCGTACTATTGCTCTTATCATCTGCATTTTTTCTTTCTCCTTATAATTCGACAATTCCAAACTCCAGCATCATGGATTCCAGGTCTTCCATTTCCATGGGTTGGGGTACTACGAATTTTGTATTGTTCTCGATGTTCTTTGCCAGGGTCAGGTATTCATTTGCCTGGTTTGATCCGGGATCAAATTCTATCACTGTCTTTCTATTGATCTCGGCCCGCTGGACCAGGTTGTCCCTGGGTACGAAGTGTATGAGATGGCTGCCCAGCCTCTCGGCAAACGCTTCAAGCAGTTCCTTTTCTCCGTCAACCTTTCTGCTGTTGCAGATTATACCGCCCAGGCGTGCACCACCTTTTGCGAACTTGGCAATACCTTTGCAGATATTGTTGGCTGCATAAATGGCCATCAGTTCACCACTGGCCACGATGTAGATCTCCTTGGCTTTACCTTCACGAATTGGCATGGCAAAACCTCCGCATACCACATCACCCAGCACGTCGTAGAACACGTAATCCAGGTCGTCAGTGTATGCCCCCAGGTTCTCCAGCAGGGTGATGGACGTGATGATACCTCTTCCGGCACAACCTACGCCCGGTTCCGGACCGCCTGATTCCACACACTTGATGTGGCCGAAGCCATCCTGCAGGAGGGCATCAAGTTCAACACTTTCTTCATCACCTTCACTTCGCAGGGTGTCCAGTACGGTTTTCTGGTTCAATCCCCCAAGCAGCATCCTGGTAGAATCTGCTTTTGGATCGCAGCCTACAAGAAGGATCTTCTTGCCCAATGTGGACAGAGCTGCTGTTAAATTTTGTGTGGTAGTGGATTTGCCAATTCCACCTTTTCCATATATTGCTATTTGCCTCATTTATGGTATCTCCAATTATCCGGTGTGTTTATATTAATCATACAACGGCATCCTACTGTAGATTTAATCTTATATAAAATTAACTCGCAAAATACAGGATTTAATCTGAACGGATACCGTAATCAATGATAAAAACACATTCAATTGCAGCATATAAAAAATATATCTAATGAAATTATAAATCGGACATAAAACCTAAATATATTTTTTCCTTTATTTCAAAGCAATCTGTTCATGTCCCCATAATCCATGACTGTATAAACCGGGATTGTAGTAACGTCTACTCCGGTTTCCAGTACTGCTGCCAAAGGATTTACCCCTGCATAGATCGGTATGCCGATCCTGCCGGGACTGATAGGGGCAGATAAAACTGTTTCTCCGGCATGGATGTGTTCGATCACCCCGCCGATATCGGCCTTGTTCAGACTTTCAATTACTTCCATGATCCTGCCTTGGGCAATTATAGGAGCCTCCCGCAGATTAGCAAGCAGATGGCCGCTGTTATTTTCTAATATCCCGTTTATATTTGTCATTTTCTTAGACATAAATATCTTTATAGGATCCAGGGAGGTTCCTGTATATGAGATTAAATCAGTAAAACGGATGGGATTCCCTTTGTCAAATTGAACGATGCCTCCGTATTTTGTCTCGATAGGTATCCCCTTTTTCAATAGCACCCCATCTATTGTGATAGAGCAAATAGTCGCTATACCCACAGAACCTGGTTGTATCGTTACATTGGAAACTTTTTCACCCTCTTCAAAAATATGGTGTTTAGGGCTGACTGCATAGCCTTTTTGAACTACAGATCTCATAAGTTCAATATTTTTTTCAAAATCATCTTTATCCATTATGGACAGGTTGATAATTATATCTCCTTTTTTTGTTTCAGGGTCAAAGGTAGTTTTGTATACGAGTTCATTTATCTGGCTTATAAGAAAACCCATGCGATCGCCCACAAGCGCATTGTCTATTTCGTCACTCCCTTTTTCTGTTATTATTCTTCCGGAATACCCGATCCTTTTAGTCAATCCGCTGACATCCATCATCTTCAGGTGGTATCTTACACCCCTTTCTCCTATGGAATATCCCCTGCTGTCCAGTTTATCTGCAATTATTCTGGCCCCTAATGGGGGGTCGCTTTCATTCAAGATCTTTAATATCTCTATTAATATCCTTTGAGTGGAATCTGTCATGTGTGTAAATCCTGTCATCTGATAATGAATTAAATATAAGTCGGTAATCTACTGTAGGGTTGATGGTATAAATAAGTTAGTATTACCCCTTTGAACCCATGCTGGCAAAACCATAGATATTATCAAATGCAATATCCGGAAATTTACCCTTGCACATGAACACTGTTTTGCCCACAACTTCAAAACCCAGGGCATTCAATATATCCCAGGCAGATGTATTTTGCGCCGGTACATCCACAAGGATGCGATCCCCCTTCTTTTCAATCATTGAACGATCCAGAATCTCTGCAGCGGCATCCCTGTCATTTCCAATCCATGGACCTATTGTCCAATGATCCATATTCTTTCCATATCCAAAACATGCACTATTGTTGCAAAGGTATGACCTGTGCTCAATAAACGCCTCTAACATTTTTGACCTGTCTTCATTCCAGTATTTTTTATCCAATCTAAGTATTTTTTTAAGATCAGGTTCATTATTTACAGGTATGAATGCTCTGTCTTTACATTCCCATCGAAAAATATCTATTACTTTGTTGAACCCAAAACTGGAATATAATCCAACCGCCATTGGGGATGCACATAAGAGTTGTGTGGGTAGGTGCGAAAGCCGCCGCAAAGCTCTGCGAAACAGAGCTTTCCCAAGACCTTTAAGCCTGTATTGCCGATCCACCACAAGATTGCCGATCCATCCGCTATTGGGGTAAGCAAATGTCATCACCCCACCCACCACGTTATTATCTGCAATACATGTGAAACATCCGTCCGGATTTAATTGAGTATACAATTCAAATTCCAGCATCTCAGAAGACCAGCCTTCCACATGTGCCATTTCAAGCAGGATGCCAAGATCCTCAGTTTCCATCTGCCTTAAATACATATTTTATCCCCCTTCCCATGTACGTTGCAGGTAATCTCCTGATTATCAGGAATAATCCCACACCTGTCACAAAACCGATTCCAATATTGGCAAATACTGACACCGCGGCCACTGCCAATGTTAAATATAAAGATTCAGTATCCCTGAATTTATTGCCCAGCTCGTATCCGGCAAAAAGCAGCAGAGCACCTGTGATGCCACCTGGCAAAAGCATTAGAAAATCTGCTGATACAAAGATCGCAGAGATGATCAGCACCATCCCCATGATAATATTGGAGCCGCCTGTCTGGGCCCCGAACTTATAGTGGGCTGCAACCCCTGATGAACCGTGACACATGGGTAGTCCGCCTAATGGCGCCGAGACCAGATTCATGATCCCTGTACTAACTGCGAGTTTGCCTGGTTTGATATCCTTTGAATATAAATCCCCAACAAGTAACGATGTTCCAAGAATAGCATTCACAAAAGTAAGCGGTATCTGGGATACGGCACCGATCAAAGCTCCATTAAGAAAATCATTTTGATCTGGAATATAAAGGGATAGTTCAAGCTGGGGTGCTATCCCGGGCAGCCCATACACAAACACTCCATACAAAAAACCCAGGCCAAGTATTGTGATGGAAGAGAAACCGGCCCTGCCGATCAATAAGAATCCAAGGATCAAGAATATGCTGAGTGTCCCGGACATTGGGTTGAGCTGGATAATATCCACTGCCTTAATGGCAATTATTAGTGCCATGCCAAGCTGTGTGCCCCTGATAATGCTTTTTGGCATCGAGTTTGCAATGCGCGAGATCGTGCCGCTTAAGGCCATGATCAGGAAAAATATACCTACCACAATTCCTGCACCCACGGCCTGTCCATGGGTTAGACCACCTGCTATTACCAATGCTCCAATGGCCTTCATAGGCTGGACCGACATTGGGATCCTATAGAATAATCCGGTAACAATGTGGGCCAGGGCGAACATCAAAAGCACAGGTGCCAGCTGGAAATCTGCTATTAGCACAGCACCAAGAATAAATGGGACCATGCTGCCCATATCAGCTAAGGAGCCAGACAGCTCTTCAATAGTAAATCTAAATCCTGAGCACATTGGATTGAAAATAAAAAAAAATAAAAAGGACGCTTAAATAGCGTCCCCGTCTGTTTCTCCTGTTCTGATACGCATGGCAGATTCAATAGGGATAACAAATATCTTGCCATCTCCAATATTATCTGTGGATGCTGAAGTCTTGATGATATCCAGCACTTTGGCCAGATGATCATCAGGAACCACGATCTCAACCTTGATCTTTGGCAGCAGGTCGACGCAGTATTCCCTGCCGCGCCATTGCTGCACCATACCTTTCTGGCGTCCCCGACCTTTAACCTCGGTTACGGTCATGCTTACATATCCTGCTTCGTCCAGCGCGATTTTTACATCATCTAACTTATTATGTCTGATGATTGCTTCGATCTTCTTCATATTTCACACCTCTAATCGATTATATATTCCGGATAGGCGTTGACGCCGTGTTCTGATATATCCAGACCCTGTACTTCATGAGCTTCCGAGACCCTTAAACCAAGAATGGCGTCCAGGAGCTTGAATACTATAAAGGCTACTCCAAATGCCCAGACAATTGTCAGGATCACGCCTGCAAATTGTGCAATGAACTGTGCGGTACCGCCGTAGATCAGTCCGGGAGCTTCTGCTGCATAAACTGCATCAGCCAGGATGCCGTTTCCGATACCCACACTGAATATCCCAACAGAGAGCAGACCCCAGGACCCACAGTATCCGTGTACTGCTATGGCACCTACTGGATCGTCAACCTTCAATCTGTTCTCATTAAAGAACACGCCTGCGACCATAATGATGCCACCGATGAGTTCTATTACTATGGCTGCCCAGTTCTCAACTGAACCAGCGGGTGCTGTAATAGATACCAGTCCTGCCAGTACACCATTACCGGTCAATGAAGGATCTGGTTTGCCGTTCTTGATCCAGGTGATTATCATGGCCATTACTGCTCCTGCAGCTGCTGCCAGGAAGGTGTTGACTATGACCAGGTTCATGAAGGCGTCATTACCGTCAAGGGTACTGCCACCATTGAAACCAATCCAGCCCAACATCAGGATGAGTGTACCCAAAAAAGCCATTGTCAGGTTGTGACCTGGAATGGCCTGTGCCACACCGTTCTTGAACTTGCCCAGTCTTGGACCAACTACAATTACACCGGCCAGGGCTGCATATCCACCAATACTGTGGACCACACCTGAACCTGCAAAGTCATGATGTGCTGCTCCTGCAATTTTGACAATAATACTTTCTCCACCAGTAAGGAGTGCGAAGTCAGCGCCGCTCCATACCCAGTGTCCATATACCGGATATATAAGGGCTACCAGGACTATGGTAAATATAAGGTAAGCTCTGAAACTTGTCCTCTCTGCCATGGCACCTGATACGATTGTGGCACCAGTGGCCGCAAAGACCATCTGGAAGAACCAGCCGTTCCAGAGTGAGTTATCTGCCCCTGCCAGGAAGAACTGGGATCCACCTAAGATCCCTGCTATGGAATCTCCATACATGACGCCCCATCCGACAGCCCAATAAACCAGTATGCCCAGACAGATCGTCATCATATTCTTCATTAATATGTTCGCTGTGTTCTTTGTCCTGGTAAGACCAGCCTCCACCAGCGAGAAACCCGCATGCATGAAGAACACAAGACCACCGCATAACAATAGCCATACAAAGGTCAGGCTTGTCTGAACCGATGCTATTGCATCTGCATTCTCTTCAGCCGTAGCGCCCATTGCTGGCACTATCAATAACAATAACAACATCGTTGAGATAATAACGTATGCTGAAATTTTTTCTCTCAATACCATTATTTTCCTCCTACAATTTTTTTGAAACCGGATTTTATCCTACATTTTTTCGTTTACCTCGCTTGCAAACAAAAATATCATCTGGCAATTTTTAATCGGTAAACGGTAATCTATTGGTTAGTTAATAATATATAAATTTAACTACTACTTTGAAAAAAGTATTTATACGCGTGTAAGTATATATCAAATAAAGAGGAGATAATATGATAAATGCTAATGATTTTATGTACAGATTTCAGACCATTTCCTTCCTTGTCGGAGGGTTCGTATTTACGTTAATGGGTCTGTCAGGCTTGAAACAGCTGGCATATACTCCTGAATATCCTGGTGTTGGTCTGATCTTATTTACTGCATTTATAACATATTTCGGTATCTGGTCATTACGCAGGTTCTATATACGTTTTAGAACAGGTTAATGGCATAATATCCTTACCAGTCCGGCCATATACATCAAAATGGAAAAAATGAGGGGTGAGTAACTCACCCCTGGCACAAACTATCTGCCGTTTGGCTTTGGCATTAATTCTATATCTATAGAAAATGTGTTCGCTCTGAAATTGTCAGATACAACTCCGTAGATGGTTCCATTTGTCTCATCAGTATCACCCGATGCATGCGAGGTTATTGACACAGGCTTATAAACTATCTTATTGCCAGTCAATGGATTGATATCAGGACAGGTATAATCCTTCTCCAGCCAGAATGTCAACCTGTACCATCCTGGGTCCAGTTCGCTAGTATCCCAGTTGTAACCATACAATAGAAGCCCCATTTCATTCACCTCTGCCGAATAGTAGTCGTTCGGCCCTTCTGCAATGAATACCCCCTGGCCTATTGAACTCCAATACAGGTCGTCTCCGACCGGAACCCCGCCGAGCCCGTTGATATTCTCTATCTTAAGATGGGCAGTCAATGTATATACTGCAGGATCATTGATCCCATCCAGATGGTGCAGTATGACCTCTGTTCGTATTTTCTGTCCGGCAGGGAACTTATGGAAGACAATGTTATCAGACCAGTCGATCATTATATTGTCTGCACCGTCCACAATGACTGCGGGGAATTCACGATCAGGGCTCACTTCATACCCGTCCAGACCGATCCCCTCGGAATAGATTATGGACTCTACAGGTTCAGTAATTTCTCCACTACCCAATGATACTAAGGCTGCCATCAGAATAATCAATCCGACGGAAAATATTTTCCATTTAATATGCATTCCTCCATTCTCTTTTATTATACTCTGTACAGATCAGCCAGACTATTCATTAGAACCGGGCGACCTGTGGGATTTGCAGGTAGTTCTGGTGTGTGTACAATGGTAATACAGCCAGACATACGGTGCCGTATCCGGATCATTCCCGTGGATGCAATGGTAATTTCCCAAATCATCTTACAAAGTAACATTCCAGAAACGAACATTACATAACCCCTTTAAACAGGTGAACTTGTTAATATATAAAATTTTCTCTGGGCAGGATTCTATTTTATATAATATATAAATAATTTTATGTAAGAGTATGGTTCAAAGGTACCTGGTGAGGAGGATAATTCTAAACCCTGATAAAGAGATGGAACCAAACACGACAGCTGAACTGAAAAATCCCTATTTTGATATTCAGGTCAGGATGGGGATCACAAAACACCCGGGTAGTCTGAAAGCTACACGAGAACTGGCAGAACTCTGTGGTATAAATTCTGAGAGGTACGTGCTGGTGGTGGGATGCAGGTACGGCTTATATGTTGGAAGGAAGATTAAAGAAATCTAAATAATAGACTAATAGGGAAATCTGATTGATTTAAATACAATACAGCTATTCCCATCAATTATTTTATTGTCTTTTTTGTATGGCCTTCTCTAATTTTTTTGCCCACATATCTGATTCCTGTGTATATTCACATTCCAGATAATGAGTCACTGCTTTAGCAAGAGCATCTTTTGTGTTTTGTTCACCAGTTTTTTTTTTCAGAGAGGTCAGGTCATCTTCCAATATAACCATTTGTGCATGCATAATTTTAGACATAGTATTACCTTTAAATGTATTAATTAAGTATTCGAGTTATGATCATTATGCTATGATGATGATGATGTATAATATATGTTTGCATTGTTTCAATATAGAAATTTCCACCATTCTTGGTGTTCTATTTAATTATTGCAGAAAGTGGGGATAAGTTTCGAATCAAATAAAAATAAGCAAAAAGACAAGAATTAATCCCAGTATTGCCCAAATGTCACCCAGAGTTCTGGCAGATGCTCTTGCAGCAATTCATTTTGGGTGCAACATTCATCCAATTTGTGTCTTTTTTCAAGTGATCTGGCCAGAGGTCTGGCAAGTAGCCTCCTAACCCTGGCCTCGTATTGCCCAAGTAGCGTTATATCGTCATTTTCAAGAGCCCTTATGATCGCATTCCCAGCCACCTCGCCAGCCAGCATGGCATTATTTATACCTGCGCCAGTCACAGGATCTGCCATGCCTGCACTGTCCCCCACCAGCAATATGTTATTATATACCAGCTTTTCCCGAAGTCCACTAATCGGAAGGGCGCCTGCGACATATTTGTTGATCTTACCATCCAGCCGTCCTGAAATATTGGAATATTTAATAAATGCGTCCAGGTATTCATGGGGGGACTTTGATCCAGCATCCGTAATTCCCAACCCCACATTTGCAGAATCCGGTCCTGTGGGATATATCCACACATACACACCCGGCGCATAATCTGCATCAAAAAAAATCTCACTGGTATTGTGGAGAGGTTTTATTTCATTTATATGATACTGGGCACAGAAAGCTGCCCTTTGTTTTTTTATGCCAAGAATTGAGGATGTTTTTGAAAAAACACCATCCGAACCTACAATAATCTTCCCGGATGCTACACCACCTTTAAATCTGACACCATCAGTGACCAGATCGATAAGAGGTGATCTCCACTTGATATGGGCTCCCGCCTCTTCTGCTTTGTTGACCAGGGACATATCAAATTGTGACCTGTCAACTACAAAACCATTCAATTGGAAATCATGATAAGAAAGATCAGGGAAATATGTACGCATTTTTGATATTTTTGACTTAATCCCGCAATCATCAGGCATTTCGATATTGATCGAAAGGCCTACATATCCTGCACAGGGAGATTTGCATACCGCATCCCTTTCCAGCATCAGCACGCGATATCCAGCCTGGGCTACTGCAGAAGCGGTAATTGCCCCTCCCGGACCTGCACCGATAACGATAACATCATAATCCATTGTTAATCTGCCCTTTACAGGTTGTCCCAAAACTCCGTATAAACAGCGGATTATTACATTAATGCCGTATATTTTTTAAAAGTTTTGTTTTTCTAGTTTTCAAATGTCTTTAAAACCTCGACCAATTCATCGAGATTAA
>Ga0114930_10001310_pt1 | contig 24046 bp, 26 predicted proteins | sample AnhtaG_FD_87300 | JGI IMG/M metagenome (GOLD analysis project Ga0114930, IMG submission 87300) | Deep subsurface microbial communities from Anholt, Denmark to uncover new lineages of life (NeLLi) - Anholt_01485 metaG | ecosystem: Environmental > Aquatic > Marine > Oceanic > Sediment | place... | reverse complement strand
TCAGGAAAATGACAAATATTCTCAGAAAAAAGATTATCAAAAAAGAAATCTTTCAAAAGGTGTCCTTTGAGGAGCTGCTGCTGGCAACGGGTGGATATGGTATTTCACGGATTGCCGTCAGTGGCGGAAGTCCCGTGCTTAACAAGACGCTTGCCAAGTCGGGACTCAGGGAACAGGATATTATGGTGCTGGCGACCGTAAGGGGCAGCGAAACAATACCCAATCCGCCGGCAAACATGAAAATTCTGCTTGCTGATGAGCTTATATGTTTTGGGAAATTAGAGAACATCCGAAACAGGATTTGTATGAATCCTTAACGGCGAATGGTCAAGAAATTAACAATGTGTCTGGTAGTGGGTTGACAAAATAGCTTCAGGAACAACCGATATGGATAATCTACTTCTTTTCAATTCGGGATTTTATACGTGGTTTATTCTGCCATCTTTAATCTTTATTGCGAGGATTATCGATGTTAGTATGGGCACAGTACGGGTCATATTCGTTTCGAGGGGGTTGAAATACCTGGCTCCTGTTGTTGGTTTTTTCGAGATTCTAATCTGGCTTCTTGCTATCGGTCAGATTATGAAGAACCTTTCCAATCCTGCCTGTTATATTGCCTACGCGGGCGGCTTTGCAATGGGTAACTATGTGGGCATTTACATAGCTGAAAAACTGTCCTTAGGAATAGTGTTGATAAGAGTGGTTACCAAGAGAGACGCTCAGCCTTTGGTAGAGTATCTTAAAGCAGAAAACTATGGGGTTACCAGCGTTGATGGGCATGGCACTGTTGGGCAGGTAAAAGTTATTTTCACAATCGTGCCGCGCCGAGAGGTACGTCGTGCGGTCGATCTGATTAAGAAGTTCAATCCGCAGGCATTTTACTCAATAGAAGAAGTGAGCTTTGTTGAAAAGGGGATATTTCCTATTAGAAGAAGCTGGCGAAGTTTGCATCTGCTAAGGCTGTTCAGGCCGTTTCGAAAAGGCAAATAGCACTACGTTTCTCTTGTAGTAGGTCGTTTGGTCAATAAGAAAAAGCTACAATACACTTCGCAGAGGTGAAATAAGTAACTGTGTTCGGTATTGTCCGATTTTGATTTTCACTGTTTTCGTGCGGGAGATAACTGATGAAGATAATCGATTTGCGCAGCGACACCGTTACCTTGCCGACGCCGGCGATGCGAGAGGCGGTGTATCACGCCGAGCTGGGCGACGATGTGTTCGGTGAAGACCCGACGGTAAACCGCTTTGAGAAGATGGCGGCTGAACGGATGGGAAAGGAGGCGGGCCTGCTGGTGGTCAGCGGGACGATGGGTAACCTGGTGTGCATTCTTACTCATTGCGCCCGCGGAGAAGAGGTAATCCTGGGTGATAGGTCGCATACGTTTCTTTACGAGGCCGGGGGGATGTCGGCGTTGGGTGGGATACACCCGCATATCATCAGCAATCAGCCAGACGGCACGATGCGGCTGGAGGACATTGAGGCGGCCATTCGCGGCAGTAACGTGCACTTTCCGCGGACCCGGCTGATTTGCCTGGAGAACACTCATAACCGCTGCAGCGGCTCGGTGCTGACGCCAGAATATATCGACTCAGTGGCGGCGCTGGCGGAAAGCCACGGGATTTCGGTACACCTCGATGGCGCCCGGATATTCAACGCCGCCGTGGCTTTGGGGATAAACGTAAAGGAGCTGACTCGTAGTGTCGATTCAGTGAGCTTTTGCCTGTCGAAGGGGCTTTCGGCGCCGGTGGGTTCGGTGGTCTGTGGTTCCGGCGAGTTTGTCGCCGAGGCGCGGCGAACGCGTAAGGTGCTGGGCGGCGGGATGCGCCAGGCGGGTGTCATCGCAGCGGCGGGTATTACAGCTCTGGAACAGATGGTGGATAGATTAGCGGAGGACCATATAAATGCTCGCCGTCTGGCTGAAGGAATCGCCCGCATCCCCGGATTGTCGATTGACCCGGCGGGGACGCAGACGAATCTCGTTTATTTCGAGCTTGTCAGCGACCGGCTGACGGCGGAGGAGCTGGTAACAGAACTTGGCAAGAAAGGAATCCGGTTATTATGTACGGGGCCGTCCCGCCTTCGGATGGTAACTCACCACGGCATCGGCCCCGAGGACATTGATGCGGCCTTAGCGGTGCTGGGCGAAGTGATGGAGGGGCCGTAGTGAGTAGTGACTCAAAAGAGACAGGATATCCGCCTGCGCGTGTGCAGGGTGTTGGTTTGAGGGGGGAAGAAATTGATTATTTATTTTGGAGATTTTATTTGGGTATGGGTATCATTACACTGTGATAACATTTATGACTTGTTCCAGAAATTGAAGGCGTGGACCAAACTAAAATGTATAGGCAAATGTGGAGTTACTACACCTGTGCTGTTATCGTAGCTCATCCCGATGACGAGACTCTGTGGGCTGGTGGTACAATACTGATGCATCCGGAAGCTAAGTGGACCGTAGTTACACTTTGCAGGAAAAATGATCCTGATCGTTCACCCAAGTTCTTTAAAGCTCTTGAAAGGCTGGGTGCCAGTGGGGATATGGGAGATCTTGACGACAGTCCTGAGCAGAGTCCGCATATCGGCAGTGAAGTGCAAAACATGATACTGGAATTACTTCCTTCAGAGAGATTCGACCTTATTATCACTCACGGGCTTTGCGGGGAATACACACGCCATCTAAGACACGAGGAAACTGGAAAAGCAGTAATGGCATTGTGGGAAAGCAAGAAACTATTTACCAAGGAAGTGTGGAGGTTCGCTTACGAGGATGATGATGGTAAGTATCTTCCTCGGCCGGTTCAGGATGCAGATTTAAGTATAAAACTGCCGGATGAAATTTGGCAAAAAAAATACGACATTATCACTGATATTTATGGTTTTGGTGCTGATAGCTTTGAGGCTAAGACCACACCATGCGAAGAAGCCTTTTGTTGCTTTGGAGCAAACAAAAAAAGTCCAAAAATAATTCAATAAAGAGGAAGCGAGAAATGAAAGTATTAGTTTTATACGATTACCCCCCTTCACCAGCAGGACTTGCAACACAGGGAGATCTTCTTCATAAAGGACTGTGTGAACTTGGTGTTGATGTACATTCGGCACACTTTGAATCAGCTCAGGAAAAAGAATGGTACTACCGATGGTTTGAACCGGATGTGGTAATTGGCATTGGGTACTGGGGGCACACACAGCATCTTGTGCTGCACCCTCAAAGATATGGCGTTCAACCTATTCCATGGTTAGTTGCCGATGGCTATATGGCCAACTACCAAGAAATACTTGACGCTCTGCCTCTTATCCTGGTTACTTCCAGATGGGTTAAAAAAGTTTACATGCGAGATGGACTCAATGGGAAGAATATCGAATTGCTTCCGGTGGGTTGCGATACAGACTCCTTTATCCCACGAGACAAAAATGACCCAAAAGTGGCTGCTGTTCGAGAGGCACTTGGCGTCGCACCGGAGCAGATAATGATTCTTACCATAGGAGGAGATGCCACATCAAAGGGAGCCCAAGAGGTTATGCAGTCTTTGGCAATTAACGATACTAAGGCACCTGACTGGAAATATGTTTGTAAGGTTTGGCCACAACCTCGAACAGAACAGCAGAACTTGTTGGATCTGCAGTTAGCCACACAATTGGGCATTGAGAAGAATGTGGTTTATACGACCAATGTCATCTCTCGAAATTTTATGCCTTACCTGTTGGCAGCATGTGATATATACGCCGCACCGTCACGTTTGGAAGGATTTGGAATGATCCAGGTTGAAGCAGCAGCTTGTGGCAAGCCGGTTATAGGTATCAAGGCAATGGGAATGTTGGACACAATGGTGCATGGTCAAAATGCGTTCTTGGCTTCAGTGGCTCAAGAGGTTAGGATGAGAGAAACAATGCTGGGCGATGAGTCTGGATATGAACCTGGACATCGGGTTGTTTTCAAAAGCCCCAGGATAGTTGATTATCGTGCCAGTGTACATGACATCGCGAATTATCTAATGGATTTAATGCAGAATCCGGAACTGCGAAAGAAAATGGGTGAGACGGGAAGAAAACGGGTTCTGGCAAACTATGACTATCGCATCATAGCCAAGAGATTCGTCAATCTCGTTTCTAATAAGCTCGGAATTTCATGAAATGAAAAATCGTGATGAGAATTTGATCGAACGTGCAAAGGAATCTGCAATCAAAGTATTGCTTCATAACGCCCATGGGCCATATCGCGGACTTCCGCGGGCTGCCGGATGGGGCTACCCTGAGCCATATACTCGTGATATTATGATTTCTTCTCTTGGGATTTTAATTACCGGAAATATCGAGCTAATTAAATCTTTGCGGCGGGCTTTGGAAACTGTGGCCCGAAATCAAAGCCGATTAGGACATATTCCCTCATTAGTTCACGACCCGGATGACCGTGGAGCGAGCGACTGCACACCATTGTTTTTGATGGCCGTGGCCATTTTACGAAAAGCAATGGGCGAGTCCGATTTTCTCCAGGATTCTGTGGACAAGGCTATGAGGTGGATGGAATATCAGAGCCCTTCAGATCGTGTTATTGTGGTTCAAGCCCCAACCAGTGATTGGCGTGACGAACAGTGGGTTTTGGGATACGGGTTGTTCGTAAACACGATAGTCTACACCTATCTGCGGCTTTTTGGCCAACATGAACGCGCTTCAAAGCTGCAAGAATCAATGGGCCGATTTACCATCAAAGGCGATAGTCAAAATCGACACGTGCATGAGGGTTTGGTCTTAAGGCATAAACCTTACTACGCTTTATGGTCTTACAAAGTTTACAGAAGCGAGCGGTTCGACCTTTTGGGAAATAGCATTGCAATCCTTTCAGGTATTGCTTCTCCTTCCAGAGCCAATGCCCTTATTTCGTGGGTCGACGCCGAGTGTCACTCATTGAGGAAAAATGAAGAACTGGCAGTCGCTTTACCGCCCAATTTGTTCCCTTATATAAAGCCCGGAGACCCAGATTGGATTCCAAGATATGAGCGATATAACCAACCCGGTGAGTACCATAACGGTGGCATTTGGCCTTTCATTTGTGGTTTTTACGTAGCTGCCTTGGTAGCGGCTGGGCGGTACAATCTTGCCCGTAAAAAGCTTCTCGCTTTAACTGAGCTTGTTCGTCCTACCCGCGTGGCGGAAGTGGAGTTTGGCTTCAATGAATGGTGCAGAGCCCAAGATGGGACGCCCCAAGGCGAAGATTGGCAGAGCTGGTCAGCTGCGATGTATTTGTACGCTGCCGCTTGTGTAGAACAAAAAAGGACTCCATTTTTCGAGGAAATCCGAGATTTGCCAAGAGCAAAGCAGCCACAGGAAACCACAGTTTCGGATTACTAAACTAAAGGAACACCTAAGCTTCATTCCTTTCACAAGAAATGGTTCAATAATAACTTCCTTCACAGTATTTCCGCTGAATCCGTAATTTGCAGTGTGCAAATGATGCATCTACAGTTTGGGCTGGATTTTTCAGCGTGGCCAATTATTATTTTTAATGTTCTGATGAGGAAGGCGTAAATGTCGGCCTGTTCGTCGATGACTTTGGAGATTGGTTTGCCGCTGCCGTGTCCGGCTTTGGTTTCGACGCGAAGCAGAATGGGATTTTTGCCGGCGGCTTTCGCCTGAAGGGCGGCGACGAATTTTTTGGCGTGAGCGGGGACGACGCGGTCGTCTGTATCGGCTGAAGTAACGAGAATGGGCGGATATTCGGCGCCGGCTTTGACGTTGTGGAGGGGAGAATAAGCGTATAAAACCTTGAACTGCTGGGGGGTGGCTTCGGCATTGCCGTATTCCGGTATCCAGTATCGGCCGACGGTGAACTTGTGGTACCTCAGCATATCGGTAACGGGGACCTGGCAGACGACGGCACCAAAGAGACGGGGCCGCTGGAGCATGCAGGCAGCGACGAGCAGTCCGCCATTGCTTCCGCCTCTTATGGCGAGCTTTTTCGGATTTGTATATTTATTTTCGATGAGCCATTCGGCGGCGGCGATGAAGTCGTCAAAGACGTTTTGCTTTTTGTCGAGCATCCCTGCCTGGTGCCATTCTTCGCCGTACTCTCCACCTCCTCGCAAGTTTGCGACGGCATATACGCCGCCCAGCTCGAGCCAGGTCAGGGTATAGACGGAAAAATATGGTTTGAGGCTGATGTTATATCCGCCGTAGCCGTAAAGCAGAGTGGGGTTGCCGGCGTCGAGCTTTAGACCTTTCTTATGGGTGATGAACATAGGGATGCGGGTGCCATCTCCGGAATGATAGAATACCTGTTTGGTTTCATAGTGTGAAGGGTCGAAATCGATTTTGGGTTTGTGAACAGTTGCCAACCGCTGAGTGAGAAAATCATAGCGATAGCTTGTGCCGGGAAAGAGAAAAGAGGTAAAAGAGAAGAACATTTCAGGGTCGTCCTGCTTTCCGGAGAGGCCGCCGACTGTGCCGAGGGTCGGCAGGGGGATTTTGCGGACAAGAGTCCCATCGAGATTATAGATTTTGAGCTGGTGGTGCACATCGTGCATATAGGCGACGACGAAGTGGTTGTTGATGAGGGAGACGTAATTGATGACGTCGGTTTGCTGGGGGAGGATTTCGCGCCAGTTTTCGCGGGCAGGATTGTTGACGTCGATGGCGATGATGCGTCCGCGGGGTGCGTCCAGGTCGGTATCGAAATAGAAGATTGTGCCGATGTTGCCGATGAATCCATATCTGGCGTCGGCGTCGTCCAGCAATCTGATGAATGGGTCGGTGCTTTCGACAGGGCGGTAATAAACGCGATTCTTAGGGTCGGTGCCGTGATATACGTGGAGGATGAGGAATTTGCCGTCTTCGGTTATGAGGGGATAGAAATCTAATTCCTTGTTGTCGGGGCGTTCGTAGATGAGTTGATCTTCGGATTGGGGCGTGCCGAGCTGGTGCCAGTAAACACGGTTGTAGTTGTTTCGGTCTTCGGGAGGGACGGTGTTGGGGTCGGGGAAGCGATTGTAAAAAAAGCCGGTGCTATCGTGCTTCCAGGCGATGTTAGTGAATTTGCACCATTTAAGAGCCTCGGGGGAATCCTTTTGGGTATCAATGTTGCGGATTTTGACATCCCGGTGGTCGCTTCCGCTTCGGGAGAGGCCGTAGGCAAGCAGGTTGCCGTCTTCGCTGATGGCGGTAGTGGTTACGGCGACGGTGCCGTCGGCACTGAGTAAGTTGGGGTTGATGACGACACGCAGTTTGCCTTCGAGCGTTTCTTGTGTGTAGAGGACAGATTGATTTTGCAGTCCGTCATTTTTCCAGAAGAAGTATCGGTCGCCTTTTTTGTACGGAGCGGAATACCTGGGGTAATTCAACAGATGGGTCAGGCGGGCCTTGATTTTCTCTCTGGCGGTAACACCGGTGAGGAAGTCGGAGGTCAACTTGTTCTGCTGCGCTACCCACGCCTGCGTTTGGGGTGCGTCGGCATCTTCGAGCCAGCGGTATGGGTCGGGGACTTTGGTGCCGTGATAAACGTCGGCTGTGGAATCCTTTCGCGCCAGCGGATAAGTCAGTTTGGCGGTCGGGGTTTCGGTCGGGAATAGTCTCTGGCATCCGCAGCATAATGCGGCGGAAACGGTCATAGTAACAAGTAAGCGAATGTATAACTTTTTCATAACAGACTACACCTTATATTGTTCGATTCGAGTGGTTGGCTATTGTTCCGAGCAAGCTGAAGCATAGCTTGCCAAAGCGCGGGCTTACTTTAATTGGGCGGTGCGGGGTTTTCAAGTAAAATTTTTTCCGGTCGTTAACCGCGGATTGTACCTCGTATTTTGTGCGAGGATTTGACTTGACAGCGCTGATGGTTTTGGTTATTGTATGGCCGGCGTCCGGGATTTTGTATTTCAGGAGCCGGTGACGGCCAAGAGAAAAATAATCGTCTGTATTTATTGTGAAAAATGAAAGGAGAAGGAAATGTGTAAAGTGTGGAGCAGGTTGTTAATTCTTACCCTGGTAGTGGTGATAATGGCGGGGAGCTGTGCTCAAGCAGCAGCTGAACGGCCGAGGAATGTCATCCTCTTTGGATGGGACGGCGCCCAGAGAGACCACGTGAATGAAGCTCTCGCGCGCGGGGAACTGCCGGTCCTGAAGAAGCTTGGTGCAAAAGGGGCCTATGTCAAGATGGACATCGAGGGAGTGACCGACACCAAGGCCGGCTGGTCCCAGATACTGACGGGCTACTATCCGGCAATTACCGGTGTGTACAGCAACGGCCGGTATCAGCCGATCCCCAAGGGACTGAGTATCGGGGAGCGGCTGGAGAAGCATTTCGGGCCGGAGAACGTCGTTACGCTGGCGGTGATTGGTAAGAAGGGCCACGTTGACGCCGAGCCGCCCAGGAAGATAAGAATCAAGGAGAAAGCTGAGAAACCCAAGGCCAAGAAAGGCAAAGCAGCAAAGGCACAAGCCAAGAAGAAGAAAAAGCAGCAGGGCAAGATTGTCGAGGAAGACGGCGTGAAGTACCGCCTGATACCGGGCAAGCCGCACTACAACATGAGCCGGAACACGGACTTGTTCGAGAACGGCCTGCAATTAGATAAAAGAGTCGGCACCCGGGCAATCGAATTGATTGAGAAGCATAAGGACGAGCGGTTCTTCTTCTTTGTTCATTTCGCCGAAGTCGATCAGAAGGGCCACAAGCACGGAGAGAACTCCAAGGAATACAACGACGCCATAATCTCCAACGACACGTGGACGGGCAGGATTATGGACAAGGTCAAGGAGCTGGGGCTGGCCAAGAAGACGCAGTACTACATTACGTGCGACCACGGGTTCAACGAGGGTGGAACTGGGCACAGCTTTGCGCCCTACGTTTTCCTGGCCACGAACGACAAGAAGGTCAATCGCGACGGCCGGCGGCAGGATGTGGCCCCGACGATACTGGAGGCGTTCGGTCTGGAGTTGAGCAAGATTGAGCCGCCGCTCGATGGCATTTCGCTGACCAGGCCTGACAACCGTCCGCCGGCGAAGATTGGCCCGGCGAAGAGGCGCGCCGGGTCGGCTAAGAAGAAGCCAGCGAAGGCCAAGAAATAGATTTTGGGTTGCGTTGCATCGCCTAACGGCGGATTTGTGGCGTGTCTTACTTGTTCAAATGGCCTTCGGCGTTTCGCAAAGGCCGGGGACGTCAGGTGAAATGTTAGTAAGGGTGTCCAGGAGTATGGCCGTTAGAAATTTGGCAGCGAAACTGGTTTTGCTCATTGTCTTGCCTTTCGGCTGTGCATCCGCTTCGCCGCCAGAGTATTCCGTTGAGCCGCTGCCGGAATATAATGCGCTGTTTTACAACGAAAAGGGCTGGACGGGTGCAGATGGGTCATACTCAGTGGCACTATCCGATAGTACGACTCTCTGGTTGTACAGCGATACGTGGATTGGCGATATCGTCAACGGAAAGCACAAGAACGCAACAATGGTGAACAACTCGATTGCGATTCAGCAAGGCAAAGAGCCGTCAACGGCCGCTGTCAAATTTTTCTGGCGCAGAGCAAAAGATGGAAAGCCGGAGGCCTTTGTCAAGCCAGCCGACGGCGTTGGCTGGTTCTGGATATTTGACGGCGTCGTAGCCGACGGGAAGTTATACCTTTTTCTAATGCAGATAATTAAAAGCGGCGAGAAGGGTGTCTTTGGATTTAAACACATCGAAACGTGGCTGGGGGAAGTTGAAAACCCGCACGATGAACCTTTGGCCTGGCGGATTACACAACACAAAATCCCCTGGGGGCGATATTCAAAGAACGGCAATATGTTTTTCGGCTCGGCGGTTATGAGGGACGGAGATTTTGTCTATATCTACGGCAGCAGCGAGGACTGGGGCGAAGGGATGAGCGGACGAAAAATGATAATCGCTCGCGTGCCATATAATAAAATGGCTGATTTTGAGCAGTGGCGTTTCTTTAGTGACGGTACGTGGGGTGTTGATATAGCCGGCATATCTGAACTCTTTGACGGCATAGCAACAGAATATTCGGTTTCTTACCAGCCGGCTTTAAAGAAGTATGTAACCATTTATACAGAATGTGGGATGTCGAAGAATATAATGATGCGGTTTTCTCCGACGCCCGTTGGGCCCTGGAGTAGTGCCTGCAAGGTTTACGAGTGTCCCGAATACAAATGGCATAAAACTTATTTTTGCTATGCGGCGAAAGGTCATCCTGAAATTTCGAGAGCAGATGAGTTGATAATTACGTATGTTTGTAACTCTATGGACTTCTGGCAGATGGTGAAGGATGCGCGTATCTATTGGCCGCGTTTTTTGAGGATTAAGTTTGACGTTCGAGGAAGATAAGAAAACCAAATGTTCAAAAAAAAGAAAATATTTGGCGTTCGGCTTTTATTAAATAAAATGAGGTGATGGTTATGGACAAGCTTAATGAAGAATCAGAGACGGGCTGCTGCCCGAGATTTAATCCTGAGCCGTGGGATGAAAAAGAGGTAACTTTTCAAGACAAATTGTTCGTTAAAGACCAAGTCAGAAGTTTTCTGCATATCCCGCTGAACTTCGGGAAGGTGATGGTGAAAAATATGGAAAGGATTAAGGAAGCAGGAGCTCTTGCACCGGAACCTTTTATGCTTTCGGATGAAAAATCTCTCTGGGGAGCTGATATCTATATTGCAGTGGCCAAAGAAGTTCCGGGCGCAGAGATGGCGAGAATATCAGGGACTTTTTTGACTAAAGTTTTTGAAGGGCCATATAAGGATGTCGGCAAGTGGGCCAAAGAAATGAAAGCCTATGTCAAATCGAAGGCCAGGGAAATTAAGAAAATGTACTTTTTCTATACTACGTGCCCGAAGTGTGCTGAGTATTATGGTAAGAATTACACTGTCATATTGGCAGAGGTTTAAGTGTCTAACAGAATCTCAGATGTTACCTGAAACGAGGAGATTCTTCGCTTCGCTCAGAATGACAATAGGGAGTGTATTATGCCTTACATTTTAGCCGTAAAAATACCTTATACAGCCATAACTATAATTTTTATTGTTCTGGCCACCGGCGTTGGCGCTTTTATCAGAAGAAGAAGCAGGGACAAATGCCTCAAGGATTTTGGGCGGAATATGGTAACGCTGGAAGAAACATCGGGCAAGACAATCTGGGGTAAATTGAACGTGGAAAATACCGGGCTGGAATTCGTTTACCCGACAAAGCACAAAGACCAAGAAGGACACGATGAGACGAGCTATATTCTATATAAATACGAGTATCCTAATATTGCGGCCTTGATTCGCTACCACGATGAATTAAATGAACGCAATAAGAAGGAAAGGGAGAAGGAATTAAAAAGGACCTATCACCCGACACTGCTGCGAAGGGTTAAAAGAAGAATACAAAACGTCTTCAAGACGTTGAGGGATTCGGTAATGGAGGTAGTAAATCTGTTAATCAGTCAGGCCAAGAAAGCCACTCCCGCCGGGGCGGTACTGACTTCTCAGGATAAATACGTCTCGCGGATGAAACAGGAATTGATGGGTTCGGTGGGGACTTCCTTCGAGCCTTTGTTAGAAAGATATATCGGCCGCAGGGTTGTGCTCGAGCTGATTAAAGGGGATAAGATATTCGAATGTTGCGGCGTGTTAAAGGATTACACAGCAGAGTTTATTGAAATTATGGACGTTGATTACAAAGTAAAAGACGACCAGCCGACCAGAAAGGCGGATTTGGTTGTGCTTCGGAAATACGGCGTGGTCCGACATCTCGGAGAATAATATTCATATCTCATATTGCGTATAGCGGAGGGTTCGGAGTAAATGTGGGGGGTGCTTACGCGGGAATGGCATATCAGCGTTTGAGTCGGCGGCGGCGGAAGATTAGAAAGACCACAAGCGCAGTAACGATAACGATTACCAGAACTTCACCTTGACCGAACAGTACAGCAAGCATAGCGATTTTGCCTTCCGATTTATTCCGCCCTATTCTCGATTCCCGTATCCAGTATCGAGCATCCGGTATCCAGTATCGGAGTGAGTTTAGCCGTACAATCCTTTTTTGTCAAGCTGGTTGGAGAAAATATCTCGTTGCTCGTGTTGCGGGTTACGGGTTACGGGTTGCGGGTTACGGGTTACGGGTTGCGGGTTACGGGTTACGGGTTGCGGGTTTTGTTGGGAAATATTAAAAATGTGTGAGCAATTTGCTTTTTGCGCGCATAATACTTATAGAAACTGGTACCAGAAAGGGACGTTCAAGAAAGTGACTGAGCAGTCTAACCAACGAAGTTGGACGGGAATATCTGCAGGCGATGCCGATATATGGGGGGAATTCCTGACCCGGGAGATACCGCAGCTCTACGGGATGTTTATAAGACGTTGGCCGAACCCGACACTGGCCGAGGAGCTGGTGCAAAGGACGGTTTTTGACGCTGTGCGGGGGCGCGGCAGTTATGACCCATCGAGAGGCAGCCCTGAGGGATGGATTTTCGGTATCGCACGGAACAATATCCGGCTTGAGATGAGAAAGCGTGCGAGCCGGGGCGGTGTTGACGGCGATATCAGCAGCTATCTTGAGGCGATTGACAGCAAGCCGTCGCCCGACGAGGTGCTCGAACAGAAAGAAACGGCTGCGGTTGTTCGGGCGGCTTTGAATAGATTGGAAAGTAAAGAACAAGCGGTGCTGACGGCCAAGTATATCGAAGGTCTGTCGGCACAGGAAATAGCCCGGCAGATGGGTATGACCGAAAAGGCGGTGCACAGCTTATTGTATCGGGCGAGGATTTCTCTTCGCCAGGAGCTTAAACGAATGGCAGTCCGTCCAAAGGCCGGAGTAAAAAGGGGTAAAAATTATGAAATCTAAAGAAAACAATTTAGAGAAAAATGTCTCGCGATTGGTCAAACTGGCCGGCGATTCAAATGAACCCGGCAAGGCATTTGCCGACTCGGTGGTGAAGAATGCTCTTGATGAGCTCAAGGGGACGAAGGCAGAACGAGAGGAAAGCGATAAATTCGTAGGAATTAAATGGAAGAGGACCCTGTGCTGGGCGGCTGTGGTTCTTGTGGTCTGTGGGATAGGGTTTGGCATTTTGATTTCTAATGCAGGCAAAACGGGCGAAACGACTGGGGTGGATTTCTCAGGTGGACCGAATGAATTGGTAGTGAAAGATAGCGGAGTTGAACTTGTTGTAGAAGAAACCAGCCTACCTACAGGATTTGTTGCCGATGAGGCTTACGAAAGCCTAAAAGTTTCCAAGAATTTAGATGCGTTCCTTAAACAGAGCGAGCCTAACTACAACATGCTATTGGCTGCAGCAGCAAAACCTAAGGATATGGGAAAACCAAAACCTGGAGACTCAACACCTGTAGCCATAAACATCGCGATGTCTCACGGCCCTGTAAAGGATGGACTTGCCGCTTTTCTGATATGCCAACAGAAACAGTTCAAGATTGGTGAGCCAATCATAGTTATTTACGGGATTGTACTTCTGCGGGGTACTGAAAAGCAGGAGATAATGGTTTGCCCCCCAGGACCTCTGGTGGACCACGATTTCTCATGGCTTTCAGTGAAAGGGCCTGGTGGCAAGGATGTTCCTTATACGGGGTTTCACATCGATTACGAGATTTCGGATCCTAAGAAGATTATGCACCGATTGTGGCAACGGCAATTCGTTGGAAGCTATGACTCCGTGGAACAGATTTACAATTTGAGCGACCCTGGGACTTATACGGTCAAATGGAACTACAAGGCCATTCCTGGTTATCCTTGGTGGCAGGGGCATCTCGTCTCGAACGAAATCCAAATCGAGGTCGTAAAATAACTGTGTCTACTGAAAGCGGAAAGGAGCAAAAAATGAAGAGTACAAGACCTGGATGGATTACAATGTTTATTAGCTTGGTCGCTCTGATTGTCTGCGTGGCATTGAGTCAGACACAGCAGAAACCGCCCGAACCAAAGAACGTTAGCACATCTGAGGAGTCGCCGATTGCAGGACTATTGCCGCATGGGGAGGCTAAGGACGGCCTGGCGGCCTTTCTCTTGTGCCATCGTGCTCGTTTCAAGGTTGGCCAGCCCATCCCGCTTAGCTATGGGATTATAAACGTCGGTTCGGGCCTGGAGTGGGAAACCGACCTTCAAGAAGCCGAACAAAATTCAAAGCTCAAGACCAGAGTTTGGTGGTTGCAGAATGAGCCGGAGCTCCGGTACAACTACTCGTGGTTTGGGGTAACCGGCCCTGGCGGAAAGAATGTACCCTATCATGGTTCTACAGGGACTTTGCCGAACTACACGGCGGCGGTCGTGGACAAGCTCTCTGTGGTGCTATATCATCGTCAGTTTGTTGGAAAACATTATCCTGACCTTCGTGGCCCGCTTGCTTCTGACCCTAACCATGTAAGACATTATTATGACCTTAGCAAACCTGGAACCTACAAAGTCCGATGGGGATACAGTCCATGGTGGAAGGTTGGCCCATGGACCGGCACACTGATGTCCAACGAAGTCGAATTTGAGATTGTAAAATAAGGGCACTTGCGCGCCAAGCAAAAGCTGGGCATCGCCAACACAGCGAGCCTCGCCCAAGGGCGCTGCTTAACAGACTATTATTGAAAGGGTATAGAAAATGAAAGTCACTAATAAAGTAACGTGGATTGTTATCACTTGCATCGTTGTATTCGCTGTCTTAGCGCGCGTTACACTTAGCGAACGCAAGGACACTGATGACACGAATATGTCGGCGACCAGTGTGCCAGCAAGAGACATGAACCTTAAGATCCAGATGTCCCACGGCCCTGTGAAGGATGGGCTTGCGGCCTTTCTGATATGCGAGCGGAAGCAATTCAGGATTGGTCAGCCAATCCCGGTTCTGTACGGTGTGGTTTATGGTGGTCACGAAAAGCATATGACCATCCAGGCTCCATACCCGGCATGGGTGCCTAATCTTGTGTCGTGGTTCTCAGTAAGAGGACCTGATGGCAAAGACATTCCATACACGGGTCCTGAGCCAAAGCCGATCCCCCCCAATCCCAAGGATACGTTGCGGTTGCGGCGGCACGGATTTTGTGGAATAGACTGGCCCGATATTCGGTGGGGGCATAAATTGAGCAAGCCCGGTGCCTATACTATCAAATGGAACTATCGTGCCCATCCCGCTGACTTTTGGTGGCAAGGAGAGCTTGTCTCAAACGAAATCCAAATCGAGATTCTGCCTTAACTATGACGGTTGGGTTCTCGTTGACTAAAAAGTAATCTTGAAGTCCGTATATTGGGGGTTGAGGGGGATTTCTTCGATTTTGGTTTCCCTTATATAGCCGGCAAAGGAGTCCCGGATGTCTCGGATGCAGTTGTCAATGTCTTCAGGACTGCCCTGTGTGAGCATCTCAACATTGCCGTCAGGTGCGTTGCGGACAAAGCCGCTTAGCTTATAGCCATTGGCTATACGAAAAGCGGTGAAGCGAAAGCCGACACCCTGCACCTGGCCGATGAAAATTATATGTTTGCCAGTCATTTCTCGTATTGCGTATTGTGTATATCGTATTGCGCATTCAAACCAACAACATAATATCGTAACCTAAAACGATTTTTGGTGCAAGCGAGCAAATTGTGAAATAGATTAGGGTTCACCAGGAGCGCAAAGTACCGTATAATTCATACTTGATTCTCGATGAAATGGTGGTTGGTTAAATAGTTACCACTCACCAATGTTACTCTGCGTAGTAGCAACGCTACGTAGCACGAGTTACCGGTTACCAAATTTGATTATGGCAAAAAAGACAAAGAGACAGATGGAAAGAGATGAGCAGCTTTATCAGCTTACCACGCTTGTGGCAGGTGATTTTTCGCTTCAAGAGGCGCTGGATAAGCTTGCTGAAGCGGCCGTGAAGATTACCGGCGTCAAGGCCTGCTCGATTCGTCTGCTGGATGAAGAGGCCGACGATTTGAAAATGCGAAGTACCTATGGCCTCAGCGAAGAGTACCGCAACAAGGGGATGGTTTCAAAAAATGATACCGTTGTTAAAGCTGCTTTTGCGGGCAAGGCGGTGGTTCTGGACGATATGCGAGTTGATGACAGGGTCAAATATAAGGAGGCGACGATAAAAGAAGGTCTTGTCAGCCAGCTTACCGTTGCGATGCAATTCAGGGGCAGAGCGATTGGCGTGCTTCGGCTGTATAGTCCCAGGCCGAAACGATTCGATGAAGACGATATCGGCCTTGCCAGGGCGGTAGCTTCGCAGTGTGCTGTTGCGATAACAAACGCCAGGCTCTATGCGGCGGCGATTGAAGGAGCGCGTATCGCCGAGCAGATGCGGCTGGCAGGTGTTGTTCAGCGAAGGATGATTCCGGAAAAGGCGCCGCTGATACCGGGTCTGGATATAGCGGCTGCTTATATTCCCTGTTTTGACGTGGGCGGTGACCTTTACGATTTTCTTCAGGTAAGTGATACCTGCGTTGTGGTGGCGATTGCCGATGTGATAGGCAAAGGTATTCCTGCGGCACTAATGATGAGTTGTTTTAGAGGCGCTGTGCGGGCTTACGCCGATACCGAAGGCAGCGGCGAAGCCATACGGGAGATTATCGATAAGCTCAATAAGATGGCGTGCATTGAGTGCAGGGACGGCGAGTTTGTCACGTTGTTTTATGCAATCATTGACGTTAAAGATATGGCTGTAACCTATTGCAATTGCGGGCACGAGCCGACGGTGCTGATAAGGGACGGGCAAATGACGCAATTGCAAAAGGGTGGCCTTGTGCTTGGAGTCGACCCGCAGGCGGAATACGAGATTGAAACGATGGCGCTTGCGGACGGTGATTGTTTGCTGTTTTACAGCGATGGGCTGGTTGACGCAGCCAACTTCGATGGCCAGTTCTGGGGGAAGGAAAGTTTGCTGAAAACCGCAAAGAAATTTACCGCAGGCTCGGCAGAGCAGATGGTTAAAAATATACTCGGGTACAGAAGGCGGTTTGTAGGACTTGCCAGTCAGTCTGACGATACAAGTATTATTGTTGTCAAGGTGGTTAAACGGTGATTGCTTAAATAGTTGCCAGTTACCAGTTACCAAATCTGATATGTCGAATCTGGTTATTACAATTGATGGTCCTGCGGCCAGCGGCAAGAGCACGGTGGCCCGGCTGTTGGCTGAACGGCTCGGTGCGAGCTTTCTCGATACCGGTGCGATGTATCGGGCTGTAACGTTAGCTGCGATTGAGGCCGGCGTCGATATGAGCGACGAAGAGAAGCTGCTCGGCGTTCTGGAAACAAGCGAATTTCAATTTGCGGTCAAAGAGGGCAGGATGGCGGTTCGCATCGACGGGGTTGACGTTACCGAGCGGATACGCAGGCCGGAAGTTACCGCCAAGGCCCGGCATATTGCCTCGGCGGCGAAGCTGCGGGAGAAATTAGTCCGGATGCAGAGGCAGTTTGCGGCAGGAGAGGAAAAAATAGTTACCGAGGGAAGAGACCAGGGCACGGTGGCGTTTGCCGACGCTGATGTAAAATTTTATCTGACGGCTGATGCCGGCGAAAGGGCAAGAAGAAGACTGGCTGAGCTGCGGGCCAGAGGCGGCGGTGAACCCCGCCCATCGGATGGGCTGGGTGAAAGTTTTGAGCAAATACAAAAGGCCATAGAAGAAAGGGACAAAAGCGACGAGGACAGAGCAGTCGGCCCGTTAAGACCGGCTGACGATGCTGTTGTTATCGACACCACCGATTTGGGTATAGAAGAGGTTGTAGAAAAGGTTTTGTGCTGCGTAAAAGAAAAATGCCTGAAAGAAAATCAAAAATGAGATGGTTCCGGTTTGCACGCTGGTGCTGCAGAGTTTTTTGCAATCTGTTTTTTCGGATTCAGGTTTACGGGAGGGAAAATGTTCCTGATGAAGGGGCTTTTGTGCTGGTCGGCAACCACCAGAGCTATCTTGACCCGGTATTTTGTGGAATACCTTTGAAAAGGCCTTTGTATTTTCTTGCCCGTGATTCGCTCTGGAAAAACAGGTTCTTCGGCTGGCTGATTTCTTCGGTCAATACTATACCGGTCAAGCAGGGCAAACCGGATTTGTCTGCGATGAGGAAGGTCATCGGCAAACTCAAAGAAGGCAGGGGAGTTTGTGTTTTTCCGGAAGGAACGCGGTCGATTGATGGCAAAATTACACCCTTTAAGCCCGGCTTTGGCCTTCTGTGCAGGCGTGGAGAGGCGGCGGTTGTGCCGGTATTGATTGACGGCGCCTTTGAATGTTGGCCGAGGCATAAGAAGATATTTTCACCCGGCCGGATTGACGTCTGCTACGGTGAAGCCATACCGGCCGAGCAGGTAAAGGATATGAGCGACAGGCAACTCGCAGAGGTTTTGACCGATACACTGCGCCGGATGCAAACGGAGAGCCGGATAAAGCACGGCAAAAAACCGTATGATTATAGCGGATAGCGTTTAGCGGATAGGAAGTCTGAATCCCGCCATATCGGGCCGACGTGGTAATCTCAAAAAATAATCATTAATCATTAATCAATAATCAATAATCAGTAATCAGTAATCGATCCTCAAACCCCTGCCAGCCAATAGTCACAAAAAATCTTCAAATCGCCGCCATCTACCGCGTCGGAGAAATCAAGGTCGGCCCCATCGCAGTCAATTGAATCGCTGCAGTTTAACTGGCCCCAGTGATTGGCAAAAAATGCAAAGTCAGCAAAATCAACTTCATACCAGCCAATGAAATTGACCAGTTTCCAGACAAGCTTCGGATAATCCTGACCATCATGAATAGTCCAGATATCCTCGGTCCCATTTACGCTCTCTGCCAGAAAATCCCAGCCGGCATTAGTAAAGGTGCTCATCGTTTGCATGTCGGCTGTCATCAGGCCAGTTCCGCCGGCACTGGTTGTCTTCTCACTGGTTTCAATATCCCAGAATGAATTCGTGACCGTGCCAGAATTTCTTGAGACCAGGCCGCCGAAATCCATGTATCCAGCAACCCTGCCCCTCGAATAGCAGTTTGATATTACACCTCCATTGTATTCCACGAGACCACCCGTGCCGAACCAGCCCGAAAGGTACACATTTGCATAACAGTTGGAAATCGTGCCGTTATTGGCTCCAACCAGCCCGCCACCATCGGACTCAAATACCTCAATTCTGCCTCTTTCAGCAAAGCAGCCGGATACGGCCCCATTTTTTAACCGGCCAACGAGCAAACCAACCGTTTGATAACCTCCTCCAGAAATACACGAATCGGTCAATCCTAAATCTTTTATCTCAGCCTCTACGCCATCCACGATGCCAAAAAGGCCTTTACAAAATTCACCCGTGGAGCGATAACGCCCGAAGTTTGAAATCACATGGCCGCCACCATCAAAAGTTCCAGCAAATGGAAACCACCCGTTGCCAATAATGAAATGTGTCTCCCCTGTTAAATCAATATCCTTGGTTAATTTGAAATGTGCATCCATCAATCTCGGATTATGACCAATACGGCTCAAATCAGTTACCGTTGAAATCAGGTAAGGGTCATCTGCCTTTCCAGATCCACCTGAAAAGGTAGGTAATTCCGATAGCTCTGTAAGCTGCCACCACAAAACCGGATATCCCCCGCCGATAGGCTCTCCCCAATCGTCATTTGGCCCATTTTCATATTCGCCAACAAAATCCCATCCCGCAGCAATAAAAGTATTCGGGTCCTGCATCTCCGCAGTTGTCTTGCCCGTCCCACCATCACTGGTTGCCTGCCCACTTGTCTCCATATCCCAGAAAGAGTTGCCCCCACCACCTCCATCATTTTTTCCAATTAGTCCGCCGGCATTAAGGTTTCCCGCAACGCTGCCTGTGGCGTAGCAATGAACAATTGCACCACTCGGAGTAGATGCAATTGTCCTTCTATTCCATCCCACCAGACCCCCGACAGTATCGTAGCCCGAAACATTGCCGTGGGCATAGGATTCATATACAGTCCAGTCATTGTATCCGGTGAGCCCGCCGACATTATCGTAGCCCAAAACGCTGCCTGATGAAGCGCAGCTGAAAATTGCGCCTGAGTTATATCCCACAAGCCCGCCGACGTAGCTACCGGTTCCGAAAGCGCTGCTCGCGGCATAGCAGTTGGATATGGTGCCGTGACTGAATCCTACCAGCGCGCCGACATACGATCCCGTTCCCGAAACGCTGCCGCCCTCAACGTAGCAGCCAGATAGCGTGCTGCTGTAGCTTAACTCCCCAACCAGAGCCCCAACTTTACTGGCTGTTCCGGCATGGATATTAGGGTTCCTTAACCCCAAATCTTTGATCTCTGCGCCGTAGCTAATCCTTCCGAAAAGTCCTATGAAATCTATCCATGTGGAGCTATAGCTGAAATTTAAAATCTCGTGGTCATTACCGTCAAACACACCTATAAAGGGCGTCGTCTCGTTCCCTATAATATTAAAAGCTGTGCCCGTGTAGGCGTTCAAATCAATATCCGCCATAAGCTTGAAGTGCTTGTCCCAGTCATTGGAATCAGCGCCAATCGCGTTCATCTGGTTTGCATCATAAATCAGATACGGGTCGTCCGCCGTTCCGCTGCCATCGCCATACTTTGCTTGAGCTGGCAAGGCGGAAAAGCTAATGGCAAGCAATACAAGTAACGGCATTGTTAATTTACCGCAAGTTTTGCTTAAATTATCCATTTGAGCGTTTCTCCGAAAAAACGGAGTTAATAGCTTCCGCTTTTGAACTATATAAGTCTACTATTTATTCGAACTAAAATCAAGTTTTTTTGCCGGATGAAATTGCACTTGACTGCGTCGCCGGTTGCGAGTATTCTTGTACGCCGACTGCGTTATTCATAGGTCGAGGGTAGTTCCCTTACATTGCATAGTAACAGGAATTGGTTTTTTATTTTAGGAGAGATTAAGATGTATCAAAAGAAAGCGGTATTGGTGGTTTTGTTGGCGCTGATGGTTGCATTTGTTGGCTCCTGTGCGGAGTTAGGGTTAAGTCCGAAGCAGGACCTGCTGGCCAATGGCTTGGCCGACTGGCAGCAGATAGGCGGGCAAGAAGGAAGCTGGAAGCTTGAAGATGGAATTCTGTACACTGCGGGCGGCGACGGAGGCTGGCTGTCCACCAGGCAAGAGTATGACAACTTCAAACTGGAGCTGGAGTTTCGCGTCCCGCCGGGTGGCAACAGCGGAGTTTTTGTACGGGCGCCGCACGAAGGCAATCCGGCGTATAAGGGGATGGAAATCCAGATACTCGATGATTATGCGCAGAAATGGGCCAACTTGAGGCCGAGTCAATACACCGGCAGCATTTACGATGTTCAGGCCCCCTCGAAGCAGGCCACTAAAAAGGCAAACGAATGGCAGAAAATGATTATCGTTTGTAACGGGCCGAGGGTGCAGGTTACTGTGAACGGCACGGTCATAGTGGACACCGACGTGAGCGAGCACACCGATAAGCTGGCCGCGCATCCGGGCTTGAAGCGAGCGAAGGGTTATATCGGTCTGCAGGACCATGGCCAGCGGATTGACTACCGCAACATTAAAATCACAGAACTAAAATAGCTCCCATCCTACGCCATATTGCACAATGGGAGCCCTATAATTAAGGAGGACTACAAAATGGCTGAATGTGAAAAAACTACAATCACAGACAAAAGCCGAAAGCAAATCACCCGTCGTCGGTTCATTGCCGGCGCCGGCGCGACGGCACTGTCGTTTACGGTGATTAAGCCGGCGCTTGTCCGCGGCTATGACGCCAACTCAAAGGTTGATTTGGGGATAATCGGCTGCGGCGGCCGGGGAACCTGGATTGCCGAGCTGTTCAAGCAGCACGGCGGATACAATGTCGTGGCCGCGGCGGACTACTTCCAGGACAGGGTTGACGGCTTAGGTAACAAACTGGGTGTGGATAAAGCCCGCCGATATGCCGGCCTGTCAGGTTATCGCAAACTCCTGGATAAGGTGGATGCGGTGGCGATTGAGAGCCCGCCGTATTTTCATCCCGAGCAGGCCGCTGATGCGGTGGACGCCGACTGTCACGTGTACGTTGCCAAGCCGCTCGCTGTGGACGTGCCCGGCTGTCAAAGTATCGCCAGAAGCGGCAGGAAGGCCACGGCCAATAAGCTTTGCTTCCTCGTCGATTTTCAGACGCGTGCCGACAAGTTTTACATTGAGGCGCTTAAACGCGTTCGCAATGGCGCGCTGGGTGAATTTGTGTTCGGTGAGTCAATTTATCACGCCAACTGTCCGTTCGGGCGCATGTACAAAACCTGGCGGGATGACCCGAAGAATCCGGAGAACCGTCTGCGGGCGTGGGGACTCGATAATATAATTTCGGGCGATATTATCACCGAGCAGAACATTCACACGCTCGACGTAATGAGCTGGATAATGAACCAGGAACCGATTTGGGCGGTGGGGACCGGTGGGAGAACTGTGCGGCCCGTCGGCACCTGTTGGGACCATTTCGCCATTCTCTTTGAGTATCCGAACAATGTGGGTATTACGTTCAGTTCAAGGCAAATCGAGGGTCACGGTACTCAGCCTTCGGGGATTAGGAATCGAATGTTCGGCTCCAAAGGTGTGCTCGAAACCGAATATGGCGGACAGGTCCTTATCCGCGCAAAGGGAGAGGATTTCTATCGCGGCGGCAGAAGCCCCGGGATATATAAAGAAGGTGCTGTCGTCAACATCGCAACATTCCACAAAAATATTACCGGCGGAAATTTCGACAATCCGACAGTTGCCGAGAGTGTTCGCAGCAACCTGCTAACGGTACTCGGCCGGACCGCGGCCTACGAAGGCCGCAAGGTCACCTGGAACGAGATTATCAGGAGCAAAAAGAAGTTGGACGCAAACCTTAAAGGTTTGAAAGCATAAAGAGAAATTTGAGTGCGAAAAATATCGGCTTGTTTTTGGCTCGCCCCGTAAGTTGGCCGTTGGTCTTACGGGACTCGCAGTATTGGTTTTTCTGTGGAGGTATGAAAATGAAACGGTTGCGTATGACTCGTCGCGAGATGATGGTAAACAGTGCCTGTGCCGTCGCCGGGCTTACACTGGCCACCTCGTGTCGCTCTTTCGACGCTTTGTTGGGCGGCCCGGCCGGTCAGGGTTTCAAAATTGGCGTCTGCGACTGGACAATACACAAGAAGACCAATCCCGCTTCGCTCGAAATGGCCAAGCGGCTGGAACTCGACGGTGTGCAGGTGGACTTTGGAAGTGGGCAAGATGACCTACCCCTGTTCAATCCCGAGCTGCAGAAGAAATTTCTCAAGGCAGCGAAAAAACACAATGTCCAGATTGCGTCACTGGCCCTTGGGGTTCTTAACGGTGTCCCCTACAAGAGTGACCCTCGCGCTGAGCGGTGGGTCGCCGAGAGTATTGACGTCTGCAAGGCAATGGGGGTCAACGTTGTTCTCCTCGCCTTTTTCGGCAAAGCTGACCTGCGAAACGACAACAAGGGAACCGATGTCGTCATCGAGCGGCTTAAGAGGGTAGCTCCGAAGGCGGAGGAGGCGGGTGTTTTTCTCGGCCTGGAAAGCTGGCTCAGTGCCGAGCAGCACCTAAATATCATCGACCGGGTCGGCTCGCCCACCGTCAGGGTTTATTACGATGTGGGAAACTCGCATAAAGCCGGCTACGATATCTATGAGGAGATACGCCTGCTCGGCAGGCACATCTGCGAGTTTCACGCCAAGGACTACGACGACCTGTACGGCAGGGGCACAATTGCTTTCGAGGAAGTCCGCCGGGCGATGGACGACATCGGCTATCGCGGGTGGATAGTTATGGAAGGTACGGAAATGCCGCTTGGGCTGGAGGAGAGTTGTCGGTACGACGCCCGGTACCTGCGTCGCATCTTTCCGCCCAGAGTGTAGAGACGGAACGAATAAAACCAGCGGATTGGTCCCCGGTTTGAGGATTCCGAGAAGCTCACCCGTAGGGATCTCCGCTTCGCTTCGAGTTTGATTGGGTTTGTTTTCACCAAGTGTCCAATTGGATTTATTTTCATAATCCACTGTATGAAAAGACGTTACGTTCATTTGAGCATCCAGCAAATTGGGTTTGTTTTGGCTTTGTTTTTTCATAGCCCTTATCCGCATTTTTCTTCATAATCCTTTGTAACTACACACTTTGCATCAATTTTACCCTCTGG
>Ga0114930_10001308_pt1 | contig 24055 bp, 21 predicted proteins | sample AnhtaG_FD_87300 | JGI IMG/M metagenome (GOLD analysis project Ga0114930, IMG submission 87300) | Deep subsurface microbial communities from Anholt, Denmark to uncover new lineages of life (NeLLi) - Anholt_01485 metaG | ecosystem: Environmental > Aquatic > Marine > Oceanic > Sediment | place... | reverse complement strand
TTATTATGGTCCTCCCAAACTTAAAAAAATTGTAGATTCAGAAGAATTATCGTCTCCAAATACGCTTCTAAATAACTGGAAAAATCTAAAAACTAAGCTCCCAAAGCAAGATTTTGAAAAAAAGCGTTATCGATTCCTTGATAGCACTCTTACAGCTATAAAAACCATATTAAGAAAATTAAATGGAGAGAATATTCCATATTTAGAGCAAGTTAAGAATTTTTTTAATTTAGAACCAGTTTTATACGACGATAATTTTTTTTATGGTTTAACAAATAAAGCAGAAGAATTGTATAAAGGAAAAGGAACGCTCTCGGAACGAATTAAAAGGATTGCCACACAAAGAACTATACCTTCAGATCGTTTATTAGATTTGTATATGAAGGCTATACAACTAGCAAAAACGCGAACGGAAGAAGTATTTCCTAATTTGCTTCCAGATAATGAAAAAATTGAAATAGCTGAAGTAGATAATCAAAATTGGCTTATGTATTGCTGGTATAAGGGGGATTTTACATCTAAAATTGAACTTAATACAAGTACTTTTCATTATTGGACTCATTTATTATTTTTTGCTTGCCATGAGGCTTACCCCGGGCATCACACGGAAAGATCAGTAAGAGAGAGATTATTATATCGTAAGAAAGGTTACTTTGAGAGTTCTATTCTACTAATTTATAGTCCTGAGATGGTTATTTCAGAAGGTATTGGAGTAACCGCTGAGAGCGTAATGTTTAGTGCTACCGAAAGTATCCGGTCATTAATAGAGGAAATTCATCCCGTTCCAATAATTGAAGATTCTATAGAAACTCTAATCGAACAAAGTGAAATTAGAAAGGGATTTAGAAGGTTTGAAAGCAATCTCGCCTATCATAAATATGTAAATAAATGGGATGATAGAAAATTAATTGATTATGCTAAAAGTTTTAAAGTAATTCCAGACACATCAATTAAGGCACAACTAAAATTTATTTCCGATAAAATATGGGCTCCTTATACCATGGCATACCAAGGAGAGCGCCTTATCACTGAAAAATATGGCGTTCGACCATCACCAAAAGATTTTCGTCGATTATTGACTGAACAAACTCTACCTTCAGATATTATATAAAAAAAAAAAAGAATGATGGTTTCTCATTAAAAGAAACTTACGGAACTACTCCTCCAGAGTGTGGCATATTTGTTCTCACCATAAACATTGCTTTAAAAATCTACTCACTTACGAAAACAATTTAAAAATGACATATTAAAACCACACAATTTTTACTGTGATAATATTAATAACCAAAAGATTTATAGATTATTGACTGAATAAACTCTGCCATCAGACTCGATATAAAAAAAGAAGAATGATAATTTCTCATCAAAAGAAACTTACGGAACTGTTCCTCCAGAGTGTGGCATGTTTGTTTTCACCATAACATTACTTTAAAAATCTACTTTATTTGAAAACAATATCGGCTTGGCAGGTACGGTTTCTAAAACTAGAAGATTAATTAAGGCACTAGCAAGATTGCTTAAGGATGATGGGCAAATAATATGTGAAATTGTTAGAACTCGAACTGTAGATACTTGGATTGTGTTGCTTACACCGCTATGGAACGGTAAAAAGGGGAAATCGTTTAAGTGGCTTCATTTTTCAGTTAATTTCCTCTCAAAAATGTGTGCCAAATATGGCTTAGAAGTAGAAATGTTGGAAGAAGAAGAGATTTCTGGCAATGTTTGGTCTTTGATCAGGCTTTCTAATAGTAAAGGAAGTTGTAATAAAGTACTATAGTTTGTTGACCGACAGAGTTAAGCCTCCATCTACGATAAAGTTCTGTCCTAAGATGTAATCGGCGGCTGGAGAAGCTATAAATAGTGCTATATCTGCTACCCATTTGGATTCTCCAATTCTATCCAAAGGAAGTTTAACTCCTCTCGTTTCTAAGAATTGTCGTATTTTAACGGGATCATTATCATATATAGGTGTAAGAAAAACACCCGGAGATATTGCATTAACGGTAATATCGACAGGACCAAGTTCAAGAGCCCACAGTTTTGTGAAGGCTATAATTGTGGCTTTACTAGCGCTATATATACCTAACATTGGGTTGATTCCATTAGCAGTCCCTGCACAACTGGCAATGTTAATGATTTTAGCTCGAATTGGTTGAAAATAGCGTTGACTTTTCATTTTTCTGAAGAAAGTTTTAGTTACATTCCATGTTCCTTTAACATTTACTCCCATAACTTTATTGTAGGTTTCTTCTGAAGCAGAAAGTGATTTGTAGGCACCTCCATCAATCCCTGCGTTATTTATCAGCACAAACACATTATCAAATTTTTCAAACACTTGTTTTTTCATTCTTTCAACTTCTTCGAGCTTCGAAATATCAGCTAGGGCGAGGAGGATTGGTGTAGAAGGAAAATCTCTTAAAACTAAATCACGCGTTTCTTTAAGACCAACCATATTTATATCGTTCAAGACAAGAGAGGACCCCTTTTCAGCAAATACTATAGCCATTTCTCTTCCAAACCCACTACCTGCCCCTGTAATTAGGGTTACTTTTTCGCTTAAAAATTTATTATCATCCAAAATTTATTTCACTTCCATTTTATTTAAAAAAATTTAAAATATATTAAAATTAGTAACCTGCCCCGAATAATCCTTTTTTCGATTTGTAGGTCCCCAAAAACTTCCCAGCTGGCGGTGATTCAAAAGCGATCGCTATATTAAGAACACTTGGGAGCCCAGAATCGAAAGCTCGTTGTAAAGCAGGTTTAATATCCTCCGGTTTCTCTATATTTTCTCCGTAACATCCAAAACTTTTCGCAATTTGAGAATAATCAATATTGGGAAGGTCAACATCACAATATCGTTTCTTCATAGTATTTTTCTGGTTTGTCTTTAGCATTCCCCACGCACAATTATTTCCTACGCAGATTATTATAGGAAGTTTTAACCTAACAGCAGTTTCAAGTTCCTGAACGTTAAACAGGAATGATCCATCTCCATTAATACACACAACTGGTTTATCAGGTTTTGCTAATTTTGCGGCAATAGCAAAACTTGATCCTACACCAAGATGTCCCATTCCTATAGAGCAAAAAGTACTGCGTGGATTTCGATGAAAATTAGAAATTAATCCATAAGTGAATAATGCTATGTCTCCTCCATCTATTGTTATTAGAGTATCTGGAGGGATAAAATCTAGGATTTCAACAATCATTCGTTCTGGTTTCATAGGAAATTTGTCAGATTTCAAAATCTTATTCATAATATTCCTATCGATTTCGCTAGCCTTTTGAAGATAGTCATTCCATTGAGACCAAATGCTAATCATATTTTTCGGAAGATTATCTTCCATTGATACTAGCAATTGATTAATCGTAGTTTTAATGTCGCCAACTATTGCAACCTCTGCAGGTCGATTTTTTCCAATTTCTATTGGATCAATATCCACCTGTATGATTTTTTGATCTTGATTCCAAATAGGATCAGTACCGTAAAAGGTTGTATAATCCCACCGACATCCAAGAGATAAAACAACATCAGCTTCAGAAGCGGCTTTGCGAAAGGTGCTAGACAATGGATAAGAACCGGCATATGTTTTCTCATCAATCGAAATTGCACCTAATCCTTTTACTGTTGTAAGCGTGGGGATTTGATAAGTTCTTGATAATTTTTTTAATTCAGTTGAAGCATCAGATGCAATAGTTCCACCTCCTGAGATAATAATCGGTCTTGCTGCTTTCTTTAAAATATCAACTGCTGCTCTTATCATTTCAGGATTTCCACTAGGTCGGTAAAAAGGACGGTATTTTTCTGGAGGGATTATCTTTTTTATATCTTTTTCAGTTACATCCCGAACCAATGCGGTTTCCCTAAGTTCTAGAAAAACAGGACTAGGTCTTCCAGTTAAAGCTGCTTTAATACATCTTTGTACCGCGAAAGGAATTTCATACGGTTCTTCGACAGAAATTTGTAATTTTGTTATTGGCTTCATTAATTCCATTTGATTCAATCCACCTTGCAGGATTCCCGTATCATCAAACATTCTGGCAATTTGAGCTCCGATAACTAACAAGGGTATAGAATCTGCTTGAGCAGCAGCAACCGCCGGCACGAGATGAGACACACCTGGTCCTGCAGTACCAAGACAAACGCCTATTTCTCCAGTAGTTCGCGCCCAAGCATCAGCCATATGTCCTCCTGCTTGTTCGTGACGAACCATTACAGTATCAATCCCTTCTTCGCGACCAAATCTTTCGACAGCATCATAGATTCTTGTTAATTCGCCACCTATAATTCCGAACATTTTAGTAATTCCTTCGTTTAGGAGACATTTAACAAGTAAATCGCCGCCATTTAGTATTTGTTTAGACATAAATTGAAGTATTGTAAATGAAAAATAAACTTTTTTACATAGATAGACATTAAGAGGGTGCTGATTTTTATAAGGAATTATTTAATACTTTCAGCAAAATCGAGTTTTCCAGTTGGTTTTTCTAACTGAAATTCTTCGTTAAGGATCATAAGTTTTAACTGCTCAGCAAGCATGATTGCCCCGGCTCGATCTGATTGCCTTAAAACTACGGGGATTTCGCTTTCTTCAAATGAGATCGACTTGAGGTCTAGTTTAAAGGCTTCTGGACACAATCGTGCACAATTACCACAATTAAAACATCGAGATCTATCAATTGCTATGATAAGCCCATCTTTTATAATGAAAGCGTCTGTAGGACATTTATCAATAGCTTTGCATTTATAACCTTTTTTGCATGCTTCAGGGTTAAATTTCATTACAAAGTTATTTTCCCAGACGTCACCGTAAGTGATTTCTCCCACTTTTTCTCGTCCGACCAAGCTAAGTATCTTTAATATTACCTCTTTGTCAGATTTAACAATATTATTAAACACGCGTTCGCTGAGAATAGGGATTGGAACTGCTATCGAACAGATAGGCTCAAGTCCGTAAGAAGTTTTAAACGCGCCCATATATTCTGGACTCATTTGAGTCATCGGAGCTATTGTCATCATATTAGGTTTTTCTACATAATTACGGGTACCTGGCCCCATGAGATAACCAATAGCGCCATTCACTAAAAGTGGGGTACCTACGCCAAAAGATTGAAATTCGGGATCATTCTGAAACGGATTTAGAGCACCACAGCCGGAAAAGGTAAGCTCTGATTTATTAGGTTCAAAAGGAAGGCAGGAAAATATGGTATCTACGGGGTATGATTCACAGTTAAGCATTGCATTATAATTCTTTATAGCTTGACGAGTTCCCATTAGTTTCGCATATTGCATATCTGTTAAAGTTAATTCTTTTTCGACTTTTTCCCCTTCACTACTTTTAGCGAGAATTTCTACTGGTTTTCCTTCAACGAGTTCTCTAAATAAAGAGCCACCACAGTATTGCTCTCTTGTCTGGCTTTGAGCTGTTCCATAAACTATGAGATCAGCAATCCCTAAATACTCATTGGGGCACGGACCGGGAAATGCCGGGATGCCATTTATACTAATCTCAGTAAATTTCCGTAATGTTTTTGGTGGACTCAGTCTGAAAGAAAATATTCCCATTATTCCACTCATCAAACCTTTTGTGGCTGTAGTTATTACATCTACGTCTTCAAATGTGATGTGTTCTCCATTGTTTATTTGAGTGATGAATTCTTGAACAGTAATAACATTTGCAGTACCGCTATTAATTTTATTCCTTATTTCAGAAAGCTTTCGTTTATTAGGCATAAGAACCACTTATATTATAAAAAAGTATAACATGTAAAATATTTATTCTAATAAAATTTTTTTTATTTAAAACTATTAAAAACACTGAAAACACTACTTAAAAATTCAATCTTGTAAACAGAGGTTATTTTCTTATGTCATATTTTGAATCAAGATTAAGACTAAATCTTAGGAATTTCAAAGATATCGAGCAGAAGTTAAATTTTTGCAAAGATTTAGGTATCAACAACTTAATTTTAGAGTTCGAAAATAATGTAAAGAATGTAACACCAGAGTTAGAAGAAAAAATTAGCAAATCTTCTGCACTTAAAATATATTATCGCACAACAATTAGACCAAAAAATCTAGATGACTTAAAAAATAGGCTTAAACAAACCAAAAACTTCTCAGGTATTATTTCTGTTGAATCATCCGATAGAAAAGTTCAAATCCAAGCAGCTAAAGATTCTAGAGTAGATATAATTTCATTTTCGGAAGAACATATAATTAAGACAATAACTCCTGGTGTAATATCGCTTACAAAACAGAATAATTCGTTTATAGAATTTTCTTTAGGGCTAATTATGGTAAAAAATAAAGCGGTTCAATCTAGGTTTCTTAGAAGTTTATACCGCGCTTTACAATTAGCTATGCAACTAAATGCTAATTATATAATTAGTGGAAATTTTGACGATGCTTATAAATTAAGACATCCCAGAGCTTTAGTTAGTATTTCTCATACATTATTGGGAATGTCTTTATTGAACGCTAAGAAAGCCTTTTCTGAAAATGTGATAACTCTAATCAACCGCGCACAAATGCGCCAAGATAGAAACTTCATTGAACCAGGAGTTAAACTAATAAGTAGAGGTGATGAGTAATAGTTAAAAAAGAGAGACATAGATATATATTATTCAAAGTAATTAAAGAAAGAGAGATTGTTTTGGACCAGAGAGACATCTTAAATTCATTATGGGCGTCGATTTGGAAATATTTTGGATTAAAAGAGGCTAGTAAAATAGGATTATGGTTGCTCGATATTAATTTTGCAGATGGTTTTGGTATTGTCCGGTGCTCTCACCAGACAAAGGAAATAGTATTATCTGCGTTAACGCTAATAACTGAGATTTCTGGGAAGAAGATAGTTTTATCTCCGATTAAAACTTCTGGAACTATTCGCAGCATTAATAAATTAAAAGAATCAATGTTAATTAAAGAATAAATCCTGTGTAAGATAAACTTAAAGAAGAGATAATGAGGAATCCTAATATAATATTTGCTCGAATTGATCTGTCTTTAGATGGCGAAAAATATAAAGATTTAAAAATATTTCTGGATAAAAATAAAAGTAAATTCAAAGATATAAAATTAGAAGAATTAAGTTTGTCTAAAATTAAAGTGAACCTAAATGGATAGATGGAAAATTAATTTAAAATTTTCTGATGGAACTGATAATGAATTAGAATTATACGATGCTAAGGCGTATTTTAATGGATATTTAAAGATAAAGAGATCGTACTTTATAAGATTGGTTAAAGCAATTAAAATGACAAAAAAATACTCTACTGGTCGTGCAATAGAGAAAGTAATTGGCCCCGATGCAAAGGAATGGACTGAAAACGCTTGGATGCTCCTTTTAATTAAGGATAACGAAAAAAAGAATCCATTTTGGCTTTTTATAAAAAGAGAGAAAGATTTATCTGGTTTATTAATCGCAATAGGGCCAAAATCGTTTGTGGAATATAACAATAGTGATATGCTTGAAGCTAAACGAAATTTAAAAAAATTGATAAATTATGTAGTAGCTTATTTAAACAAGTTTAACTGTAGTGTCCTACTCCCTAATTATCTCTCGTAATTCATGGTATAATCTTAAAAAGATGAAATTGAGTTCTTTTTTTAAGATAAAAGAATTACATATATTTGATTCGAAATCCTTAAAATTTGATAAGATAAAGAAAAAATATTAAATTCACTTTAAATTATCAATTTTATAAAGTTTCTTAATTTCAAAGCAAAATTGAACAAGAGCTTAATTGAAAAAAAAGTGGCTAAAGAACTGTGAAAAAAAACATAACAAGAATATTAACTCTTATATTCATTACTCAAGTACTCCTTAGTTCAGTATTTTTAATAACAAATAGCTATGGAACCCCAATTGAAGCAGAAGTGGGGTTTGGAACCGTTCCTATTATAGATGGAGTTATAGATGTAGCTAATAACGAATGGAACTCTGCGGAAAAGCTAAGTATTAGTTTATTTCCTGATTTAGTAAATCAGAGCGATGGATTACCTATTGATTTATGGATATTACAAGCAGATTTAAGTTTAAATATTTTAGTTCGGTTCGATTTAAATGATCATAGTTCAAGCGAATATGATACAGAATTTATAGGGATATTAATAGCAGATTGGGAGGATAGTTTAAACTTTACTGACGCTAAAATTGTTCAATTTTCAAATATAAGTGAGAATACATTGGAATATTTAGATTATCATATTAATGATACAGAATACTATGAAGACACTACCCTTGACGGGGAGGGCGCTGCTAATTTAGAAAGTAATGAAATTATTTACGAATTTTCAATGCCCGTTGAAAATATTGAAGACGGGATAGAGGATGTAGAATTAGAGCACGGTGTTATATTTGATTTTAAAATCGTATTTGGCACAACTCCAGATTATCCTGAAGGTATTCTTATTTCAAATATAGTTTCAATATACCTAGAGTTTCCACCTGTGGATCCAGGTGTAGATATTGGTGAATTTTTAATGTCTATCTCAACACTTATCATATTTACCACAATAGGGGCCCTTTATGTATTTTATATTTATCGAATTACTCAACTTAAGAAAGAAATCGAAAGAATAAGGATTTAAAATGTCAAAAATAAGAAAAGATACTGTTAAATCAGAATCGCCTAAAAGGAAATCAAAATTTATAGAGAAAGCTGCTTATCGTTCTGTTATACTTTCAGGCTTACTTGGAGGTGTTTTTTTAGCATTATCGATAATAATAAATGGAGAAATTATTATTGTATTTACGAGTGATGAATTACTCTGGGTAAGCATAGATATCATTCTTAAGGTCCTTATCATTTTATTCTTCTTCTTCTTCATAATGATTAGTGTTGGAAATTACAAAGAATTGACAGGTAAACCAATAGATTTTAAGATAATTCTGCTTATTTTTATCATTTCGTTAATTCAATCATTTAAAAATTCAACAGTTTTCTCGTTCACTCTCGTAGGTCTATTAGTAATAGTAGTTTATTTGTATGTAGTTCAAGAAAACTGAAAAATATTAACCATTTCATTTTCTAATTTCCATGTTGAAATTTTTTATTGGTCATAGAGGGACTAGAATCGATTACGATGAAAATACATTAGATGCGTTTGAAATTGCACTAAAATCCGGAGCTAATTACATTGAATTTGATGTTAGAAAAACAATAGATAATGAGTTAGTAATTTTTCATGATTCTAAAGTTGATAGGATTACTAATACATTAGGATATTTAGAAAATTTCAGATATTCAGAAATTGCTCGCATGCATTTTAAATTAACAGATTCACGCGTTCCGACCTTAGATGAAGTATTAAAAAGGTTTAAGAAAAGAATCAAATTTATAATTGAATTAAAAAGCGAAAATATCAAAGAGAATGTGCTAAAAACAATAAATACCCACTGCCTATTAAAGGACTGTATCATTAGCGGCCGAGATTTGCATGATTTGGAACTGATCAAACAAGATTATCCTGAAAACTATGTGTGTTATAATATTACTAAAGGAGAAGGTTTGAACCTTGAAGATTTTATGAAACAGGGTAAGGATAGAAGCTTAAATTTTATGCCTGATCTTATAAATTTACATTCAAAAAAAATAACAAAAGAATTCATAGAAATTTGCCATAAAAATGATATATTAGCATTAAGTTGGGATTTCATTGGATATATAAAACCAATCGAAGTTATAAAAGGCTTAATTAAATTGGGAATTGATGGAATCTTATTCGACAATTATAAAAATATAAAGCACACTAAACAATGGTTAGGAAAATTCAGTTAAATTTCTTAATTTTAGATGTTCCAGGAGGAAGTACAAGTATGAGATCATCTAAGGGTAGAATTTTCGCCCACTTCTTTTTTTCAGTTTCTAAACTATTAAGAAATATTGATTTGATTTCTTTTGCTAATTTTCCTTTTGTTTTTCCGGATTTAGAAGGCTTAATTATTACAAGGTTTTTCTTGTTTTTAAGAGCATTAGTTGGCCCGCATAAAATTTGTGGATAAAATAATTGAGATTCTGGAGTAGATTCATTATTAATTTCTAAGAATTCTAAACCAAGGGCTAGTTCTGTTTTAGCATCTTTAATGAGATTCTTTTTCCCTGAAATCATAAAACTTCCTTTTGGTAAATATTCGCCAGATGGGGGTGTCTTAGAAATTTGATTAGGGAAGATATAAAACACATCAACGATGCCCCAATTTTCTTTCCAAGCTATTGAATAGCTAGCTACGAAATCAGCCGTCTCTTTTATTGTATCAGTTGGGATCTCTTTGTTTTCAGGATTTTTAATTACTGCTAATGGCGATCCTGGAAAGTTTGCATGAAATATTAAATCGTTAGGGTTAATGTATTTTTTAAATATTGCCTCATTCGAGCTTGCATCTCTTCCACCAATAATTAAAAACCCATCTGATGATTTGAACCATCTGAATTTCTCATACCATTTTTTTGTTGGCTTTTTAATTAGAAAATCAATTTCTAATTCAATTGATTCTCTCTTAATTTTTAATTTTCTAATATTATCTTCTGTCTTTTCAATTGCTGGAAGGGTTCCTTTTAACTTTTTTTCTGCTTTCTTGCCTTTTGTATAAATTAAATTTGCGTTTTCGCCAATAGTTTTATTTAAATCTAAATATACCTCGTTGTTTTTAATCAAAACTATCACTTGGCGAGTTGCAGGGATGAGTCTAACAAAAAATGCTAAATCTTTAAAATCTTCGTTTTTAGCGAGCTGTAATTTAGCGTTAATTTCTCCAAAATTGTGCCCCTTTTCTTTCGCATCAAAAATTACATTAAATAATTTTTGCATAACATTAAAATTAGAGTATACAAAAGCTCCATGATCGTAATACATATCTTTTCTTTTTTTAAGGTCTTCGAGATATTCTCTTTGATTTGCCAATATTTTTTCCTGAGATTTTATTTTTTGATTTATAGCATGATCTTTAGGTGTAATCATTTTTTTCGAATCTATTTTAGAGAAGTATTCATCTACAGCTTCATTAAAAGAGTTGAAAGTTCTCTTTTCATTATTCTTAAAAAGTTCTAATTCAAAAGGGATAACTGATATTTCTTCTCCTTTCTCACTAGCTACAATACTAGCATTTATTTCACCAAATAATAATTGATTTCTTAATATTTTGAAAGCGTCATATAATGAAGCCATTTCTTCTTGATTTAAATCACTTCCCACTCGATTTTTTTCAATTCCCGCTTTCAGGCATATCTCTTCCGATATTACCCCCGAGATATTAATATTTCTTGCTAAAATTCGTACTAGTTCACCTTCAAAATTATGGAAAATTTCATTAAAATCTTCCTGAGTAATAGTTAGAAAATCTTTCCCTCGAGATTTAGGAAAGGAGTACTCTCGATTTGCTAAAATGTTTCTATCTTTATATTTGCTATATTTTTTTGCGATTTTTACGATATTGTTCTCGTCCAATACAATGTAGTTTCCCTTATTGAATAATTCAATAATAAACTTCCAGGGTTTCCCATCTACATTGCTCAATTCGAAAATAACAATTCTATCAAAATTGTATTGATTTACTGATAAAATTTTTCTATTTTTCAGAAGTTTTCTTAAGGATATTATATATTGACTTGGATATTTCGGGACAGAGTAATTATAGTCTGTAAAATTGATGCGTGAATCGTTTTTAACGATTAGTATCTTTTTCTCATTTAACTTGGTTTTGATCTTTAGGATTAACAAATCCCCATTAATGTCATAGACATTATCTATTTTGCTTTGCGCAAGAATTTTATCCAATTCTTTGGTAATAGCAAATACATCAAAATTTGAAAATTTTATATTTCTTTTCATTGTGGTAAATTGTCTAATAGAATTCAATTTTAATATAAAATATGCATCAATAATTTTCTATTTTATCTTTTTTCCAAGAAACTTAAATAAATTAGAGTGAGTTTAAATTACATAATTTTAATAAAAAAAATAATATTTATAATACTAATTATGGCTAAAAAAGATAAACGGAAACCAAAAAGGATTAATATTAAAAAAGAACGCCAAAAACTTATTAAAGAGAAGAAAAAATTACATCCCGATCAAGATTTTCAAATGGATAAAAAGTCTACTAAGAAGATTGACATTCGACTTGAAAAAGAAACAAAATTATATTGGATACGAGCGATTACAGGAGTGACATGTGGTTTAGTAGGAAGAATATTATTTGGTATCCCAAATACCAAAATGGTTTTTGGTTTTTGGTTATTTATTTGGATGTTGTGTTTCTGGTTTATCACACCTTTTATTGTTAGTTTTTTTGTATTGAAGTATGAATATGATAAAGAAGAGTGGAATTGGAAAAACATCATTAAACCAGGGATAGGTATTTATTTCTTATTGTTTATGATTATTACGGTACTTACACATACCTTTCTAGCCTTTATTTAACCAACTACAATTGGATGGATTGTTTGATCTTCTTCTCTATCTTCTCTTTAGAGCTAAAAACGATTTCATCCAATTTATAAATTCTATTGCAATATACGCATTGAATTTTTAATGGCTTTTCTTCCAACACATTAAACTCAGTGTCAATAGGCTCTTCTGAATTTGAAATACAAGTTTTATTTTGGCACAAAATCAGCTGTTTAATAATTTCAGGGAGTTTTACTTCTTCTTTTTCAATAACTTTATAGTCTTCTATTAATGATATCTTAGCGTTTGGTGAAAGTATTGAAATCTGCTGCATTTGAATTTTATCTAGAAACTCACCTTCAATTTTTATAATATCTTTCTTATTGTATTTCTTTGAGGAAACATTAACGCCAATTGTCATAAGATTTGGAGATTCACCAAGTCCAGTTAAATTTAGAATTGTTAAAGCGTACCCACTATCGATATGATCGATAACAGTTCCTTTCTTTATTTTATCTATTTTTAATTTTTCTTCGCTCATGTTCTTATTTATAAAATTTTCTTATTGAAAAATTTTGCGAATAAATGTCTTCAGTTTCTTAGGCTAATATGAATATTGATATGAAAAATAAAATAGTTGATAATACAAAATTATAAGACAAATTATCGTCAATATCTAAATCTAAATAATCTAAAATCCCAATAGTCACGGTTCCAACCAAGGGAAGCAGAATTAAAATCATGAGATTAATTGCGTATAGTTGACTTAATATTAATAAAGTAATAATTCCGGATATATATGCTACACTCATTCCAGCAAATAAACCCTCATATGTTTTTTTTGTTTTTCGAATTTTATTACACCCGAATTTTCGTCCTATTAAATTAGCAGCCATATCTCCAAAAATTGACATAGTCATTGATAGGCATATAGAAAATGGGCCAATAGGCTGAAATGGGCCATACAATATAATAATTGAAAAACAACCAATTCCCATTGATATATGCGGTCCTAATCTCATATGGCGTTCCTTTTTCCTAAGAATCCGATTAATTCGTTTTAACGGATAAAGGTTTGGTTTTAAAATTCTAATAAAGTCAGCTGTCATGAGACCAATTAATGATACTCCAACTAAAAAAACCACTAAATATTGAGTAAAAATCATTTTATTGGATTCAATGTTATAGATGGAAAAGAAAAAATCAGAGATGATACTCGGAAAGAAATCTAATATATATACAAAGAAATTTTGTACGAGAAAACCAAGTGTGAAATAAAAGAACGCAATTCCTAAGACAACTAAGTGTGTTGATTTTCTATAAAGTTCGTATTTAAATGGGAGTTCCTCTGTTAAGTATAAGGCATTTTCTTCCATTGTTTTTTCTTTTAATCTAAATTTCCGCTTTTCCCTATATACTGAAAACGAAAAATGAGGTAAGAAAAAAATAATAAAAATTATCATAAATATATCAAATGGGAAAACAATAAAACCAATATTAGAGATGTTAAGGGCATTTATGGTCATATTAATAGAAATGCTAATTATGAGGATTAATGAGTTAACCAAATTATTAATAAAGGCTCCTTTTTCGCTTTTTTTTTTCGCTAATAACGCAATATAGAGCGAGATTAGTCCATATATATACAAAATAAATGTAATGATAATTGATAACAGATTCAAAAATCAATAATCTCCTTAAGTTTTCTTATAGATATTATCTACGAAATATTAAAACCTTTATCAAAATTGAGTTGATAACAATTAAATAAAAAAAAATTAAAAATTTGATCTAAAATTGGGTTTCGTCAACATTGGGCATATCAGGTGCGGTTAAAGCTTTTTGAATTTCTTCGTTCGGCATCTCGTAATCTACTAAATTGCCAATCATGTATTCTTTGTACGCTAATAAATCGAAAAATCCATGGCCACTTAGACAGAATACAATATTTTTCTTTTCGTTGTTCTCTTTGGCTAATAATGCCTGATCAATTGTTTCTTTTACAGCGTGGGCCGCTTCAGGTGCGGGTAAGATACCCTCAGTTCTAGCAAACATCAATCCTGACGCAATAACTTCGGTTTGATGGTGCATAACGGATGTCATTAGTTTTTTACTAGTTAGAATTGAAATAATAGGCGCCATTCCGTGGTATCGTAAGCCTCCTGCGTGAATTGGGCTAGGTATGAAATTGTGTCCGAGTGTGAACATTTTTAAAATTGGAGCTTTTTTCGCCGAATCTCCGTAATCCCATCTGTAATCTCCTTTATTAACGCTTGGACAAGCTCTTGGTTCTACTCCTACGATCTCTAAATCAGGTAATATTCCGTGTAACTTATCTTTAACGAAGGGAATCATTAATCCTCCTAGATTAGAACCTCCGCCCATACACCCAATTAAAACATCAGGTTGAACTTCAATTTTATTAAGTTGGGCTTTGACTTCTTGTCCTATAATAGTCTGATGTAATAGGACAAAATTAACAACGCTACCTAATGAATACCTTGCTTTATCACTTCTCATACTATGCTCAACTGCCTCAGATATCGCAATTCCTAAACTTCCGGGGTGATTTGGATCGTTTTCATAATAACTTTTTCCAGAATCAGTGAGATTTGAGGGACTTGCGTGAACTTGTGCATTAAAAGCTCTCATCAATATTTTTCTTCCAGGTTTTTGTAAAAAACTAGCTCGTACCATATATACCGTGCATTTTATATCGAATAAATTACACCCATATGATAAAGCTGAGCCCCATTGACCAGCACCAGTTTCAGTGATCAACTCACTTACCCCATCCTTTTTAGAATAATAGGCTTGAGCTAAAGCTGTATTCGGTTTGTGTGAACCTGTTGGAGAGACTGATTCGTTTTTAAAAAATATTTTTATGTCTTCTCCTTCTATTCCAAGTTCTTTTTCTAAACCATAGGCTCTATGAAGAGGGGTGGGGCGGTATGTTTTTGCAAAAATCTCCCTTAATTCTTTTGGGATGGGGATTAACGGTTCTTGAGAAATTTCTTGAAGTACACACTCTTTTGGAAATATTGCAAAAGCAAGTTCTGGAGGTGCAGGTTTTCCATCCATTGGATTTATTAAGGGCGTCATAGGAGCAGGTAAATCGGGTAAAATATTAACCCATTCCTTTGGTATTTCGTTTGGTTCGAGTAGAATTCTTGTTTTATTAAAATCTATCATCTTATATTCCTTTTTATATTATTTCATCATCTATTTTATATGATGTCTCATTTTAAGATTGGAGCTCAATTATAATAATGCCCAATTGCAAACGCAATTGAAATTTTAAAATTCGATGTTTAGAAATAAAAAGAGCACAAAGTTTGGTTTAACCATTGAGTAAGCGTTTTCAAGAACGCCAAGGCCACTGCCAACAAAACCGCTGATCTTTAGTAACCATTGAAATAAACCATTCTTTAATATAGTGACATTACTATTATCGGAAACTTATAAAGTTAATCGTTTGTATCTTTTACTTTTTTTCAAAAATATCTGCTAAATTTTTAGCAGCAACCCTCATTACTTTAACGGTCTTCATTAAAGTATCAATTAAAGTCCCTGCACATACAATAACTAAGCGTCCGGCATTACTAACGATAATATAACCATCTTCTGCCCTCACAATTATTTCACTTAGCTCCTCTTGAAATAATGTTTTGATTGTTGAGCTTCCGGTCATCAGCAAAGCGCTCGCAAGTCCACAGAATTGATCCCCGTCTACTTTATATTGCGGAAGCGCTGAAAATGCGATCTGGTACCCTTCTACGCTTACGAGAGCAATGGCTTCTATGTCGGCATTTGAAGTAATAAATGTAATTTGAGGGCTAATTTTTTCGATCTCTTCGGGTCCAATACCTAAATCTGTTCCAAATTCCAAAACATAATCACCTTCTACAGCAGTTAGTTAATTAAAAAATTGAGATTTTACTTTACTTAAATACTATTAATATAATATTGATACTTTTTATTTCTTTATTTTTTTATCTCCCTAACTTTTAACTAATTATTAGAAAAATTTGGAAGATCTTCATCTCTAAAAAATATCTATTGCTAAAAGTTAAAATAGATCATTATTATTCTTTATAAAAATAGATTTGAAAAATAACAAAATTATGATAACAACACGAGAGTCTATTAATTATCAATTTTCCTTAATTTTTGGTTACTCAAGCCCTACCGATTTAATCGTGGGCGATGTAATTGGTCCAAGTAAATTAACTAAGGAGAAAGTAAACGCGTTAATGCAAGAAGTTATTAAATTTCTTCGAATGTACAATGCAGTTTTACGAGACTTTGCCGGCTCTGAGATCTTTGCTATTGAGTTCGAGTTGTATAATTTCGATGAAAAAAACGCAATGACTAATATATATCCTAAATCTATGTTATTAATTCCCGGCAGATATAAAGATTGTGAGAGCCTCTTACTTGCATTAAAACCGGAAACGGGTTATTTAGACCCCCATAAATCAAGAGAATCATTAAATAATATCAGCAAGTTGTTCTATGAAGTAGAAGAGTTTACCAATCACCCTGAATTAGAAAAAAGTAAAAGTAAAAGGATTCAAGTTTTTGAGAAATTTGCAACGCGGTTTAGTAAAAAACTTTATGGGGATTTGATTGAGAATAAATGGAATAAGAAATTAATTGGCCTTAGTATTTCTTTACCAACTGAAAAAGAAATGTTATCTACTTACGCGTCAATTAAAGCTGATGTCAATTATCTTTGGAATAAAAGCCCAATTGGAATCAATTTTTCAAATCACCAATTTGAGCGTTTAAAATCGCCATATTCAGGGAAATCGATAATTGACCATCTGAAATATGCAATTTCAGAGCCTAGTGCAAATATTATTGTGGAAAATACATTAACACTTGGGACTAATCTCCTTAAATTAGCAAATACAGGGACAATAGACGAAATTCAAGATGAAATTATTTCCTATTTTCTTGCTAAAATTGAAGAAAAATTACTAATTATTAAAGATCTCCACTCTAGTGAGGAGCTAATCTTAAAAATAGAGAATATTTTAAAAGAATTAAGCTATAAGGTGGATATTTTTTTAAAGTATTCTAATAATTTTCTAACAACTGGCGAAACTGGAAATGTATCAGAACTCTTAGACAAATTCTACAAATTTATTATGGATAATGCGGGAATTAATAGTGAAATTTTCACAAATCTTTGTCAATTAGCAATGAAATCTATTAAATTATCAATTAGGAAAGGGGATAAGTTAAGATCTATTGAATTGAGTTCTGCAATCAGTTATTTTACAGAAATTATTAGGAATAGTTTTAAAGTTATTAGAGAATCTTTACCACGATACCTTTCAAGTCGTAGATTAAAAACTTTAACATATAGTTTTATAGGAAGTCTTTACGATAAATTTAATAAAGAGCAGAAACCCTCTAAAATTTTAGGACAAAATATATTAGAAAAGTTTGAGCAGCATTTAATATCTCAAATTGAAATAAATCCAGTTGTTTTGTTGAAAACGCGTGAATTTAACGAGGATTTATTGCAAAGAGAGTTTAAAAAAATAGTTAAGGCGAATATTAAATCATTCTTTGAAAATATTAAATTAAACATTAGCGATTTAATCGCGTTCGCTGAAATACAAATGGATAAGGATCCAAAGGCAATAAAATCGCATATAAAGAAATTTGAACGCTATTCTAGTGAATTAAAATACTTACTAAGTTATATTTTAAGATATTCTACTATTAATCGTTTTTTAAAAGAAGAACCTGATGCAGAAATAAAGGATCCGGTTACTTTTACGAATAGGTTCCATCGGTTCTTAGAAAAGAGAGTAGGTGGGATTAACTTAATTTGGAAATCTTATATGTTAGAATGGATAAAAGATTACGCTAAAAAGTTTTTTAATGTGGAAGAAAAAAGAGATTGGCATTTAGATGAGACATTATTTGAATTCATAAAATATCTTGAAGAACGTGAATCAAAAGAGCAAGAACCCGAAACTTTTTTCAAATTTTTAGATAAATATATCCAAAAAGTCACAGATCAAATTGAAAAAGAGAATTTAATCGATTTTTATAAATACTACGAACATTGTATTGATATTAAAACGGAATTTCCTAAATATGTCCAAAGTAAGGTTGAAAAAGAAATTAATCTATTTACTATTGTTCGAGAAAAAAAAATCCCAATTGACTATCTTAACATCGATGAGAAAGACACATTCCAGAATTATATTACGGAAAAAGAATTAAAATATTTTTCTAAATTAATAGCAAGACCGCTATCTTTGATTTTGAAACAAGATTTAACAAATGAAGAAATAGAATTATTTAATGCTGATTTGTTTCATGTTTTTGAATTTAAATATTGGCATAACAAGACTAAATATGATATAGCAGACAATTTTAAGGAAGTTTATAGAGAATGGATAAGAAATTTATGATAAGTGGAGTGAAAAGAAAATCAACTGCAATTGAGAGTACCTATAGGTTCTTTCAAACTATAGATTTGATTATATCACATTTAAAGAGAAAAGCAGATAAGAAAATAATTTTTGAATTGATTCGCAAAAACCCCAATTTGCGATCGCTTTTAGTTGCTACGGCAGCAGTTCATTTGTATCATTATATGGGTATAAAAGTGCAAGACTCATTAGATTCAACTTTATTGACAATTGATTCCACCCAAAAGTTAGAATTAAAAGAAAAACAAATTTTAATGGAGGAAGTTGATTCTTTATTAAAAAACTCGTTTGAATTAGAGAGGGGTATTTTTGATGAAATCATAGATTTAGAAAATTTGTTTTTAACACTTTTAATTGAAGAAAGGCTCGGTAATCTTCAAGAAACTGAGAGGATTAAAAAAAAAGAGGATATTGAAGATCAAATTGAATTCGGATTGTTAAATATCATTTCTAAATTCCCCTCCTTTTACTTTTATGATTTCATAGGTGATTTGATCGGTCTTAATGATGATATAAAATGGGAAATTTTAGAAGAAAGCGCAGCTTTAAAAGGTGTATCTGTCGAGATAGAAAAAAAATTAGAGCTGGAAGAAAAGGAAGATAAATTTATTGAGGTTTTTACCCTAAATCGATTAATTAAGAGGATGCAAAACCAATTTGAATTTAAATCTTATAAGGAATTGCAAGTTCAAACGATGCCTGTAAGAATGATAAAAAAGAGTATATTAGAACATGAACTAAATAAATTTCCTATTTCCGTTTCCGGATTAAAAAGATTTATCGAAGGAAACAATCTCAAACGGGAAACTATTAAATACATCAACAATGCTCTTAAAGAAAATCTTAATTACGAACAATTTGAAGAGAGAATCCTTTCAGATTTAAAACGTGAAATAACAAAGCAATTAAAGACTAACCCTAACGACTATATTTATTTTCTTCAGAGTTTATATGAATCTAGTTTTGAAGATGTTATTTTTTTGCTAAATAAAAGAGGAATTGAAGATCCTTTACATTTAAGTAATATAGATTATGAGTTGGCAGAAAATGTAAAGAAAAACATGATTAGATACAACATTAAAAAGCAAGATTTAATACTGTTGAACGATAACAAAAAAAATTTGATTAATTTAGCAAAAAAAGCGTTATGTAATTTAAAATTTCCATATCTTGAAAAATTTATGAATAAAATAGGAGATATTACAGAATTTGATTTATTTAAAATTCTTTATAGAAATGATATTGAATTTGAAGAGTTATGGGATATTTTAGAAAAGAAAACAGGTTTTTCAATTAATAGTTTGAGAGAATTTGTAAGAAAAAAGCAAATTATTGATAAAATATTTTTTCAAGATTTAAAATTAACTAATTATTCGCAAATCATTCTTCTTATTAATTACGACGAAGTTTTTAACAATTTAGTATCTGATTTATATTACAGCATTTTAGCTAAAATTCTAAGACAATTATGTAGGATCATTGAATTATATGGTATAATTTCAAATGATAAAGCAATATTTTCACCCGCTTTAAAGAAAGCAAATCAAACTAAAGACGTTGAAGATTGGGGTCAAATTAAGTTAGAAGAATTAAGTATAGAGCGGCTAATGAAAAGACAAAAAGATTTAGTAGTTGTTTTTAACGCTCTAAATCAAGTTTTTCTAGTAAATGGGTTTATATTATCACGTTTAACTAACAAGTCTTTAAAAGAAAGTATTTTTGAGTTAAAAAACAAAGAAAGTTATGTATATAAAGATATCTTACCTTTAAAGTTAAAAGCAGATTTAGTTTCTCCTATATCATATTGTATTGCTTACGATCTAATCAAGAGATTTGAACATTATGGAGAATCTGAAAAAATAAAAGTTTTAAGTGCTAATGTAGATAAACAGAGAAAAGAGGATGATAAAAAGAAAGAGTTTCGTAAAGTCCAACAAGAAAATCCCTTTAATTGGATCGAACGTAAGATTACATCTACTTTAATGGGAATTAATCGTCCTGGAATGAACCCTAATCAATTCTATTGGGAAAAGAAAGACACAAAAATCGCAACTGAACAGATAAAAATGCATAGCGGTTTAAAGGGTGACCCTTTTAATAGTTTTTGTGAATTTTATTATTTTGCAGTAGAAAAAATTAAATCTCATGTTGAAAATATGAATTTACCTAATTTTGAAGAAATTAAACACGAAGTTTCTACTCTTATAAATGATACACTGTCCGATAGGTTAAATCGTACGCCAAATTCTCAGGAAGTCAAAGATATGATTGAAGGTGAAAAATACAAAGTAGCAAAAAAAATTGCGTTAAAAATAGGAAGTTTATTGGATAAAGCGCTATATCTTAAATTCAAACAGAAACCTAAGAAATAACTAAACACCTCATATTAAAATAACAAAAATATTAAAATTATTATAATTTAACTTATTTACAAATTTTATTTTAAAATATCACTAAACGCATGTGATTAAATCATGTCTGAGTTAAAAACAGGTTTAGGCTACATAAAAGATTCATTTTCTCAAATTGTAAAAGGATTTATTCTTTCTATACTCGCTACTTCTGGTTTAGGATTCGCTATTCTATTGAAGTATTTTGGTTATAATGGTAGCACAATTGCGTTTGCGGGCATTGTTCTGGAAGTTATTGGTTTGATTTTAAGTTACATACTCCTCCGAAAATATGTTACGATAGCAGAAGAAGATAAAGGAAAGGAGCAAAAAGGCAAGGGAAAGTTTAAATAAATTAAGTTTATTATATGAATTCCTCCCATTTCCTTTCAATAATTCGCTGTGATATTAGATAGTCTTTTACATCTGTTAATAAAATATGCGGATCATATTCCCATGCTTCCTTTCTGTTAAAGGAAATACACTTTATTTCGTGTAAATTAAACATTGATTCTATAAAAAGTCCATAAGTAGCGACTTGGGGCAATGAAAACAAAAAGTTACCTTCGGGTTTATAATCTATCACCTTTACGATACCATTTTCAATTTGGATGAGATCAATATGACCTGTGATATGATCGTTGTTTATTTTTTTCCATATTGGAATCTCAATTGCAACTGAATTCTTATCTTTGATCAATATGTTTTTTAAAATTGGTTCATGACCTGGCTTTTTTCTGATGTCGCTTGTTTTAAAATTTTCGAATACATCGTTTACATGTTTAGGTAATCTTGAACCTGGTCCATGAAGTTTAATTTTTCCTTCCCGAATTAAGTTTTTACTGAAACTCGCCATAAAGGCAGGTCTTAAGCCTCTAATTTTAAACTGTGAAACTCGTGGAAGATTTCTTAGATTGAACAAATTATTTGGAATAGATCCTTGATATACCTTTTTAAAATACGATCCAAGATTTCGAAATTCCTCTCGATTTGGATCTGATTCGGCTAATTTTTCTTTATGATGGACTATATTCCAATTAAATGCATATGGGATATTTTGATGGATAAATATTTTTTTCTTAAGCATAAAATCAAATGTTTGGAAGAATGATTAAAAAAAACCAATTAATAAATAGTAATGATTCAAATTTTAAAAAAAAATCATATTAATGATTTATTAATTTCTTAAACCTTTATTTTTTAGGGTCCTATAGTTGTTATTTATTATTTTTCGTATCGTTTTAATTCGTGAGAAAAGTTAAAGCGGACCCGGCAGGATGTTCGTTTGAATTATAGGTTAATTCAAAATTTCGAACCTGCGACTTTCGGATTAGAAGTCCGACGCCCTATCTACACCGTTTATACTGGAGTAAAAACAACCATGCTAGGCTACGGGTCCTTTGTTCCAAAATGATTTATTTAAATCTTGATTATGATTTTTATTAATTACCAATAAATTAAAATTTTACCATTATTTTAAAGCAGACTATATGCTTTTTTGCATCCTATATCAAAATTAAAGTGTTAAATTTTGATTATTTCAGTAAAAAATGTGTTGTTTTAATATGTCTTCTTTGAATTGTTCTTGTTAGCGATTAGATTTTTCAAGTAACATTTAAGGTGAAAATAAAAATGCCACACGCTGGAGATTCAGTTCCATAAGGTTCTCATAACGAGATACCATCATTTTATTTTTTTTTTATATAATATCTGAAGGTAGAGTTTGTTCAGTCAATAATTTATGAAAATCTTCTGGTGCTGGTCTAATACCATATTTTTCAGTGATAAGACGCTCTCCTTGGTAAGTCATGACATAAGGAGCCCAAAGTTTATCGGAAATAAACTTAAATTTAGCCTCAATTGCCATATCGGGAATTACCTTAAAACTCTTTGCATAAGCTCTTAATTTTTTATCGTCCCATTCATCTACATATTTGTGATAGGCAAGATTACTCTCAAATCTCCTATAACCTCTTCTAATTTCATTTTGGCCTATTAGTACCTCCAAAGAATCTTCATTTTTAGGAATGGGATGAATATTTTCAATTAATGACCTGATACTTTCTGAAGGACTAAACATTACGCTCTCAGCTGTGTCCCCAATACCTTCTGAAATAACCATCTCAGGACTATAAATTAGTAGAATAGAACTCTCAAAGTAACCTTTCTTACGATATAATAATTTTTCCTTTGCTGCTCTTTCTGTATGATGCCCGGGGTAAGCCTCGTGACAAGCATTAAATAATAAATGTGTCCAAAAATGATATGTGCTTGAATTAAGCTCTATTTTTGAGGTATAATTTCCCTTATACCAGCAATACATAAGCCAATTTTGATTGTCTACTTCAGCTATTTCAATTTTTTCATTATCTGGAAGCAAATTAGGAAATACTTCTTCCGTTCGCGTTTTTACTAGTTGTATAGCCTTCATATACAAATCTAATAAACGATCTGAAGGTATAGTTCTTTGTGTGGCAATCCTTTTAATTCGTTCAGAGAGTGTTCCTTTTCCTTTATACAATTCTTCTGCTTTATTTGTTAAACCATAAAAAAAATTATCATCGTATAAAACTGGTTCTAAATCAAAGAAATTCTTAACTTGCTCTAAATATGGAATACTCTCTCCATTTAATTTTCTTAATATGGTTTTTATAGCTGTAAGAGTGTTATCAAGGAATCGATAACGTTTTTTTTCAAAATCTTGCTTTGGGAGCTTAGTTTTTAGATTTTTCCAGTTATTTAGAAGCGTATTTGGAGACGATAATTCTTCTGAATCTACAATTTTTTTAAGTTTGGGAGGACCATAATAA
>Ga0114930_10001306_pt1 | contig 24058 bp, 23 predicted proteins | sample AnhtaG_FD_87300 | JGI IMG/M metagenome (GOLD analysis project Ga0114930, IMG submission 87300) | Deep subsurface microbial communities from Anholt, Denmark to uncover new lineages of life (NeLLi) - Anholt_01485 metaG | ecosystem: Environmental > Aquatic > Marine > Oceanic > Sediment | place... | reverse complement strand
GAAGGTGCTACTATACCTTCAGTACTGCTTGAAATTGATGGTTTTTTAATAGTATTTAAAGCTGAAATTAGGATTTTTTCTTCTTTGTTTACCCTTTTTACACTTTTTAATACCTCTTTCTCTTTGTTTTTATATCCGGCTTTACTAAACAATTTTGCAGACGCTTTCAGGTAATCAACTCCAATATTTAATAATTCTTTTCTTTTACTAATTTTTAATTCATAATCTGCTTGGATTAAATGCCACGCAGCGTCAAAATAAGTTGATGTTGCTAAAGCCCAATCAGCAGCGTTTTTAAATCCACCCTTTTCATAGGAATTAGCAGCATTCCTCAGAATAGATTTTACCTTTAGAAATAGATTATTTTTTACATCAATGTCATGAGATTTATCAAAATTGCATCCTTGCTCTAAAGCTAAACAGAAGTTTGAATTTCCTATTGCTAATAATTTCAATTTGCTTTCTCTGAATAATTCACTAGCTCTTGAAAATAATTCTGCTGACATTGCATATTTATTGGGGTCTTCATAGATTTCAGCAATTTCCATATTCTCCCAAGCTTTACAAAGGTAATATACTGCTTCTAGATCTACGCGTTCACGCTTGATCTTAAATAAAGAGCAAACATTCCTAACTTGGGTCGCAGCAAGGGCAAATCGCTCGGCAGCGTTGAGATGTTCGCCCTCTTTTGCTAACATTCTTGCTCTTTCAAGATTTGTTCGAGCTGAGCAGTAATCCATTCTTATATTTGCTACTTTCTCGAGTTTTTTTAATTCTTTTGACGGTTTTTCCATCTTTCTTTTATATCTTATAGCCATCTTAGCAATCCTAAAATTATCTTCTGCTTTCTGAAAGCATTTTATAGCCTCCTGAAAATTCTCAAGTTTACTGTATTGCTCCGCGTTTTCCAGAATTGCCCAAGAATAGAAATATGAAGCTTCGTAATTATAATCGGGTAATTCTCTAAGAATATTACATGCTTTTTCATATTCTATTTTTGCAATTAGATGTTTTTCTCTTTTATGGTTTGCTTTTGCATTTTCGATTACACTCCAAGCATTAGCATACTTAATTTTATTATTAACTCTATCTTTTAGGGGTTTATATTCAATTGATGATAGCGAATCCTCATGAGCGTTTTGTGCTTTTTCATAATATTCTGCAGAAATCATATGATTACCTAAACGATCTTCTAAACGAGCTATATATTCATAACAAGCAGCACTATAATAGAGATAACCATTTTCTGATGCCTCTTTTATTATACGAAGAAAAAGTTCCCTTGCTTCCATCAAGGGTTTTTCTTCAGTAATTAATATTCCTAATTCCTCGTAAAGTAGACCTAAACGTATTTGAATAGCTAAAAACAGTCTAAAAGATTCAATTGAATATTTAATATTATTCTTAGCAGCTCCTATTGCAAGTTCTAGATTTTTAATTTTTTTATCTTTATCTTTAGTGATATCCGCAAGAGTTCTATATGCTCTGTAAAGTGAAGTGAAACCAGATGACCTTACAATTCCTCCTTTAAAATCTTTTGAGAGATTTTCAGCCTTTTTAGCATAATACAACATTTTTTGAATATATTCTTCTTGAGGATCATCTTCCGAAGAAAGAATCGCTAATTGTGAATAAAAATGAGTTAAATACTGGTAAATAAATATAATATAAGGACCAAACGCAAGTCTTTTCAATGATTTATTAGCATACTCAATTCCTAGTTTAGCATAAGACTTCCGTGTATCCGCCCTTAAAAAACTTCTACTCGCGAATTCGTTATAATAAACAACAGGTATGAAATCCATAGCATAATAAATCCCAACATATAAATTATTGAAGATTTTATCTAGTTTTTTTACTTCCTGCACATCATTTAGAATTCTCTTCTGCAGATATTCAAATCTGCCAAAAATACCTGCTTGATAATCTATACTATATATAGCACCTATAGCTCCACAAAAATTTCTTGATTTCTTATAAAAGACAATAGACTTTTCTAATAACTCAAATCCTTTTTCAGCAAACTTTATTCGTTCTTTTTTTTCTTCAGCAAGTAAACTCCCAAATATACAATAGATAAAACCGGTTGCGCTATAGATATCTCCAAGAATGTAATCACTAATAACATCATCACAATTTTCGACTAAATTAAGTGTTTCTTTAGATCTTTTTAAAAATCTTTTGTTGATTTTTTCTTGCTTTTTATCTCCATAAGTAAGTTCCGTCCACCTGTTCATATGAAACCTTAATAGATATTCACCATACAATAGCCTACTTCTAACTTCGATTGTATCAACTTCTTTTAAAAGTATCCAAGCCTTTTCTATTAAATTAACACCCCATTGGCTATAATACTCTAATTCAGAAGGATTAGACAATATAAACATATGTAACATCATTGGGTCTACTGCCAGAGCTAACAATCTTATAAAATTTTTTGTATCATTTGCTTTTGAATATTCTTCAATAAGTTCTAATAGAATATCAACTGATTTTTTTATATTTTTTCTCGCATCTTCAATTGATGTAATAACAAAGCACATTTGAGCAAGTGCTTTAGCTTTGCATTCCATACTTAGGAGGTTATCATTGGTTTCGTCAAAAAGACTCTCCGCCTTATGATAGGCTTTAATTGCTTGTTTATTCCAATTTAAATAATGTTCTTTAGTTTCTGATGCAAAAACAGCTCGTAGGCATATGTCTCCAAACTTATTGTAAATTTTTGCGGCCTTCTCTAAGCTTTTTTCTTTTATTAATATTAATCCAGCCTTTTCATATAATTCGGCAGCTTTCTCCCATTTATAATTCTTTTCCTCAATCTCTGCCCTATCCAGTAGACCAATTTGAGCTTTTTCAACCATCGTAGATCAAATAGAAAAACTTTAATTCTAAAATTCCGCAGTTTACAAAATTCGCAACTTAAGACTAATTAATAATGAGCTTTTGAAATTTATAATAGTTTACATTTTTATAAATCATTGATACTGAAAGAGAAAATATTAATAGTTTTCTTTTAGAAATATATTCTATAAGAATTGGTAAAAAATACAAATGCAAAATTATATTCTTCTAGTAGACTGTAGTGATGAAAAAGGTCTTATCCATAAAATTACAGGTGTACTTTATGAAAACGGGCTAAATATCATTAGTAATAACGAATTTGTTGAAGAGGAAAGCGATCATTTTTATATGCGGTCAGAATTCACTGGAGAAGTTAATGAAGATACTATTATTACTCAGTTGAGAGCCACATTACCGGATGATACCAATATTGATCTCATTAAACATAAAAAAAAGAAAATTATTGTATTTGTTACTAAAGAACATCATTGTTTGGGAGATTTATTAATAAAAAATGAATATAAAGAAATAAATGCAGAAATTGTTGCCGTTATCGGAAATTATCCTGATTTAGAATCTTTGGTTAGTAAATTTAAGATTCCATTTTTTTATTTTAGCCATCAAGATAAAACCAGAGAGGAACACGAAAAAGAAATTTTAAAAATACTTGAAAAATTTAACTTTGATTACGTCGTATTAGCTAAATATATGAGAATCCTAACTCCACATTTTGTATCAAAATTCAAAAATCGAATCATAAACATACATCATTCATTTTTACCAGCTTTTGTAGGAGCAAAACCATATATTCAAGCCTTCAAACGAGGAGTGAAAATTATAGGAGCAACATCTCATTTTATCAATAAAGAATTAGATGAAGGTCCGATAATTGTCCAAGAAATTATTCACGTGAATCATAAGTATTCTGTAAAAGATATGCAACAAGCTGGAAGAGAAGTAGAAATAATATCTCTTTCAAAGGCATTGAAACTTGTGTTTGAAGATAGAGTATTTATTAGTAATAATAAAACAATTATTTTTAAGTAAGAAAAATAAACTTATAGGAATATAAGACCTAAATTATTAAATTATTAAGTTTTTTCCTAATATAACTAAGAATTATTGAGATAGTTTCCCATCAATATGAAGAAAATAGAGCTTATTAACAAAGCAATGGAATTAGGCTTTGAGGATATAGGATTTACATCAGTTGAATCATTTGAATCACAGAGAGAAATATTAACCTCGCGAAAAGATGAATATTCATGGTTATTAAGTAAGGGTATAGATATTTTTAGCGGAGTAGATCCGAAAAATTTTATGCCGGACGCAGCAACGATTGTTGTTTTAATTGATGTATACTTTAAAGAAAGCTTTCCCACGGAATTAGAGGGTCATTTCGGGCGTACTTATATAGACGACGATCGCATGACTAAAGGACAACTGTATCAAAGAATCAAAAAGCTTCGTGGTTTTCTAAGAGATAATGGAATTGAGTCAAAAGTTCCATTTAACATGCCCCACCGATTATCTGCTGCTAGAGCGGGATTAGGAACTTTCGGTAAAAATAATTTTTTCTATTCTAATAAGGTTGCGAGAAAAAGTTCGTGGATTACTCCAATTCCAATTATCATAAATTATGAGTTTGCCCCTGATAAGCCTACAATTGAGGTAGGTTGCCCAGATTGGTGTAAAAATACATGTATAGTTTCTTGTCCCACTGGTGCTTTAAGAAAACCTAATACGGTTGATCCGAGAAAATGTATTTCTTATCTCAGTTATTACGAAGAAAATATTACCCCAACTGAACTAAGAGAACCTATGGGCCTTTATGTGTATGGCTGTGATCGATGTCAAAATGTATGTCCTCGTAATCAAGCATGGTTAGCAATGGATTTACCTCTAAATAAGAGAGTTAAAGCTAAAATGGACGATTTCGAATTGACGAAATTACTCCATATGAACAAGCAATATTATAAATCAAATATATGGCCACACATGTTTTACATGTCCTATAATGATATCTGGAGATGGAAGATGAATGTTGCTAGAGCTATGGGAAACACTCATGATCGCAAATATATCCCTGAATTAATTAAAGCCTTTGGAGAAAATAAAGATAAAAGAGTACAGGGTATGATTGCTTGGGCTTTGGGCATTCTAGGTGGTGAGGAATCAAAAAAAGCTTTAAATTATTTCTTCTCAAGAAATGAAGGGTTGGTGAAAGATGAAATCACCAATGCTTTAGACAAAATCAACTAAGAAAAAATACCTAAATAGGAGGAAGTTATTATCGTCTTTTTCGTTGCCTTAAGATTTCTATAAAGCTTTCTATTTGATTTGTAACTTGCACTTCGTTTAATTTCCTCGGATCATTCATATCAGCAGTTATTACAAGACAAGAAATATCATAATCTTCCATTAAATGCTTCTTAAGATCATAAAGACCACATGAGTTCGGCCTACAAGAAAGATTTTCATGCATGATAACACCATCAATTTTCCACTCCTTAACTGTTTCAGCGAATTTTTTTATCCTTGTTTCAAGATCATAGACATACCAAAAACTCATCATAAGTTCTGACATTGCTTCGATTGGCTTATTGAGAACCATTTCTTTTGTAACATTAGGATTCATGTATTTACTAAACGCATATGTATAGGGTTCGTAAACTATGATCGCGCCATATTTTTCAAGTTTGCTAAAGAAAGATAAGTTGAACCAAAAAGGTATTCCTTCAAAAAGCAATCTATACTTTTCATTTTTCAAAGCACCGATGCCATTGTCTACGCGTTCCTTTGCTTCTCTAAACATTCTTTTATATAATTTTATTGGAGCCTTTAACCCGGGCATTGTAAATAATGGAAACAATCCCCCGAATGTATCTCTTGTGGAAATTGGACACGGAACATTTTTCCTCAAGTTATAGATGTCCTGCCATACCATACTTAGATTCCATGAATTTTCAGTTACTTCTCTTGCTCTTTCCTTATTATATTCATGTCCTGTAATCTCCTGCATGAAATCTACAAATTCGTACAATTGCTCTGAAATGTATTTTTTAAAGTAATTTAATTGCCTATTGTTTGTATTGCTTACGACATGCGGAACATCAATAGTAAAGTGAGGGACATTCATTCTTTCAGCCTGAACTTGAAACCAGTTCACATGTGTGTCACAGATAACATCAGTTGAAAGCATAAATGTGGGCTTTCGGGTACCACCTTCTGTCATTCCCGCATTACTTGCCACAGCCCCGATGTTAGTCTTAAAATAAGAGCATAAATCGTATGAAAATCCTTGCGTTTCAGCAATTTCTATAAAATTTTGAGAAAATTTCTGAGCAGCACTTACCGTAGCGCTATTTTCTGGGAGCATTGGTTGTACGTCCATGGAATATAACATTTCAACGGGACTACCAGATGTAGCCCACGCAGTTGGTTTGCCATCTCTATAAGCTTGCTCAATTGCTAAAAAATGTCTACCCATTATATTTTTTAACCCTTGGGTGGCATTCAACATTTTATTGTGCGTTTTTTCAACTTTTGACATTTGATCACCTTTAGATTATTTCAGCAAAAGCTGAAAATCTCGTTGATAACTGTTTATATGATTCTCTGTTATATGTTACTTCAATAAATAAATACGGAATTTCGAGTTCTTTAAATTTTTTTTTTAAGTATGGATGATCGTATAAAACTGGCTCGCAAAATTTATGAGCAATATTTATAACACCATCAACATTATATTCAGTAGCTAATTTCTTAAGCACTTCAAATCTTAGATAGGAAGGAAATTTAGTTGAATGAATTGGTTTATTTAAGTGGTACTTAACGATGTTTTCAATTGGATTCCCGTTTTCTTCGACGTCGTTTACAAAATATTTATTACCTATACCTAAATCATCAATTACAATTTGGAAACCTAAACTTTCAATATATCTAATAAGCTCTGTATCGTCGAGATCTGAGCCTGTTAAGAGTATCTTCTTAAAATCCTTTTTAGAGAATGGTTGCCTATTTTTTAGGTTTTCTTGCTTAGATTTAAGAAGATCTAAAGCTTTATCTTTGTTTAGTTGTTGAACATTTTTCACTAATCCATGGAATTCTGAGCCCGTGATAATCGCTTTGCGGCGATAATTAGAAATTTCTCTTAGTAATTTACGAATCTCGTTCATCTTTTTGATAGCTTCATTTAATTTATCTTCTGTTATCTTCACCTTAAAGTGATCCTCTAGTTGAGTTATAAACTCATTCATATCGTTAATAAAAAAATTTAAAGCAATTTCATCTCTTTTTCTTGGAGAATTAAGAAAATACATAAAATCAATATCTACACACTCTCGCCATATATCAAATTCACGATTAGTGCGATCACAGCCGTGAGTTGTAACTATACCAACAATTTCTTTATCAAGCTTATTTATTGCTAGTTCTAAAAGGTTTCTAGTCCAAACGCAGTGGGTTGGAGGAATGTGTTCATTAACTTTGTCAGGTTCGATTGTGGGGTCTCCAAACAATCTATAAGGAGTGAATCCTGCAGCAATAATAATTTCTTCGGGTGTGTCAACGCAACTATCCACAATTCCTATCTTTTTCCCAATCTTTTTCATAATTTGTTTCCAAATTTAATAGATTGTTTAATTAAAATATTAATGTGAAATTAAATCGTTAAGAATAAAAAAATATTTATATTTTAACTACATTTTATACAATATTCTATATGGTTTACAGAGTTTTTTAAATGTCACAGCAAACAATCTCAAGGACCTTAAGTAAAGCAATATTAAAATCGAAAGTGCGAATCAAATTAAAGATTTGGAATACCTACTTAACAGGAAGGCTAATTGAGTTCGACAATTACATGAATTTAATTGTTGAAAACGCTAAGGAAATTTATTTTGGCCGTGGTGGAAAAAGAAGTAAAGATCTTGGGACTGTTATGATAAGAGGTGCTTCTATCATTTTCATTGGGCAAGATAGAAAGAAACTAATTTTTACTGAAGCTGAAGCTGAAGCTGAAAAGGAAGATGACCCGCATGATCAATTAATGCATCGGAAAGAATCAGGAGATAGTTAAAAAGAAAAGAGGTTAAATAAATGGGTAAAGGAACTCCGAGTAAGGGGAAAAAAAATAAAGCTGCAAGTCATAAGACATGCAGGAGATGTGGAAGTCATAGTTACCATAGAAGTAAAAGGTTTTGTGCGCAATGCGGATTTGGAAGAACTGCTAAAATGCGGAAACCAAGTTGGAGGACTAGACATAGAGCTTTCAACAAAACGAAAGGCTTTCATGCCTAGAACAAAAAACAACTTGATGATCATACTTTTTTTTAAAACAAATTAAAATCTGCTTTAAAAATATTCATTTCCATCTAAAACTGGTAGGTATCGCATATTTTTTAAATTAAACTCTCTTTATTTGTTATATCTATTCATATTTTTATTAATTTGAAAATCTCAATAAAATGACGGAATCACCAAAAATAGACGACATCACAAGAGAATTGGATAAGCTAGAATTAGTGAACGGGATAATTGGGACTGCTATAGTAAATCGAAACGGTTTAACTATTATTTCTAGATTACCGAGAGATATTGATAATCGTAAATTTGGTGCTATGGCAGCGACCATGTTTGAAGCAATGGAAACGGCGACAAACACATTAAAAGATATTGTGTTAAATTTAACTGTAGAATTTGATGATTATCAATTAATCGTTTATGTTTTAAACGCTGAAGTTATTTTCGTGTCTCTTTTAGAGTCAAATATTGATTTAGGGCTTGTTCTTATTGAGATTGAAGAATGCACAAAAATCATCCATAAATTTTTAGAGGTGTAAGAAAATTCTTACCGAAGCTCAAAAGAAAAGATATTCAAGACAGATAATATCTCCATCTATTGGAGAAGATGGACATGAGAAATTATCTAAGGTTAGAGTATTACAAATAGGTGCGGGGGGTTTAGGATCTCCATTTGCACTCTATCTCGTTGCAGCAGGAATAAAAGAATTAACAATCGTCGATAATGACACATTATCTCTTTCCAATCTCCAAAGGCAGATACTTTACAGCGAATCTCAAATTGGAATGCAAAAAGTGCTTGCTGCGTACGAGAGGTTATCTGCTCTTAACTCCGAAGTAGATATTAAAATCCATAAGGAATATGTTGATGAGGACTCAATAGAGAAGCATATTAAAAATAAAGATTTCATTGTTGACTGTAGCGATAATTTTAAAACTAAGTTTTTAGTTAACCGAGTTGCGGTAGATTTTGGGGTTAAATCTATTATTGCAGGAATTAAGGACTTCTTCGGTCAAATTATAACAATCAATCCAAAAGTATCTGCTTGCTATGAATGCGTTTTTAATCAACCAGAATCATTCGATACTTCAGGGAGCCCTTTACCCGTAATTGGCGTCACACCTGGGATTTTAGGCACTTTAGAGGCATTGGAGGTAATTAAAACGACATTAGGCCTACCAAATTTAGAAAATAAACTTTTAATGGTAAATCTATTAAACTTATCTTTCGATACTATTGATCTTGTAAGGAGTGAAAACTGTTTTTGCTCAAAGTGAGGCTTAAGCAAGATTTAAATAAAAATAGAAAAATGAATGATTAAATTAAATTAATCATTTTAGATTTATTCTTTACTAAATAGAAACGAAAAACACCCATAGAAAAATCCATTAACGATTCCAGGTATCATTATATATAGTATCGCACCGATCAATCCAAACGCTAATTCAAAAATAGCCCATACACCACCAAGATAAGGGGAAGCACCTTGACCGAGAATTAGAATTAATAGATATACAAAGCTAGAAATAACAGCAGTTAAAAACCAAGCTAAAAAAGATATTTTACCGGAATCTCCTAATCTCGCACCAATGATTGCTGCTACTATTGGAGGGATAATTAACGCTAGAAATGATAGAAGTAGTACTAAACTAAATGCTGGTCCTAGTAGAATAGGTGACATAAAAGTCATCCCAGGAGGGTTTATAATCGGAGAAAATAGAGTAGAAACAACAAAAAGGATGTCATCAAGTGGAAATCCGGGAGCTGGAGTTATAAAAATAGCAACGACAAGGAAAACAGCGTTTAACCCTAGGTAGATAGCAAGTGTTATGAAAAAAGTTTTTATAAAATTCGTTTAAATCACTCTCATTTATTTTTTGTATTTGTAATATACAATTTTGTTAATATCTGTTAGATTTTTTTAATATATAAACATTTTAGAAGTCACTCATAATTTCAGAAGAAAGAATATTAAGGCAGAATATTATTGAGGTAAGATTAAGGATAATCTATAATTGATTATTATAAATCAAAAAAAAAGATTAAAGTTAAGGATTTGAATAATCAGGATTCTTTTCAAAAAATTCTTTAAACTTATTACCATTCTTAGCATATTCTTTAGACGTTTTTGCTCCTTCCATTTTACCTTTTTGAGGTAGTTGCTTTTTAATTGTGGCTGGAACACCAACGGCTAAAGTTCTTGGGGGGATTTCTTTTCCGATTAAAACACCACCAGCACCTATAATTGCACCTTCCCCCATTTTAGACCTATGTAACACATTAGCACCGATTCCAACCAAACACCCATTTCCAATGGTACATGGCCCGTGTATCATCGCGTGATGTCCGATAATGCAATCATCACCTATATCCACTGTAGATCCTACTTTGTTGTGAATGGTAACATTCTCTTGAATACTAGTATTCCTTCCTACAATTATCGAGCCCCAATCTCCTCTCAACACAGCTCCAAACCATATATTACTTCTTTCTCCAATAATAACATCTCCAATAATAACTGCGGTTGGCGCTATAAATGCGGATTCGTGAATTTGGGGTACTTTGCCTGTTATAGGGCTAGGCATGATTAGTGGCATGATCTTTTCACTAACAATTTGTATTTTAAAAATGAAAAATTAAAGAAATAATAATAAGCTTATTGTATTAAAAAAAAAAGAAATAATGGTTACTATACGAGTTTTGCATCTCTTAGAATTTCTTTATGATCAAATGCTAATTCAATAGTTTTAAGTTGGTTTATGGGTATTAATTCTGCGTTTTTAGAATCGTCGCCACCCCTCATTTCAGTAAAGTCTCCAATTACCCGACATTTGTAAGCTGTCGTATGAACATTTCCTCTGGGATCACGTCCTTCTTTCTTGTATACACCTATCTTCGATTCAATCTTTACATCTAAATTAGTCTCCTCCTTAACTTCTCTGATTAGCGCTTCAGCAGGTTTTTCTCCTTTTTTAATAAAGCCTCCAGGTAAAGCAAAATAATTTCGGTAGGGGGGATATTTTCTTTTAATTAATACTACATTTCCTTCCTGATCATCAATTATGGCGTCAACGGTGAGACTAATATCTGACTTTTTGAGTTGAAATCGTGTATAGACATAATATAAGATCGTAAAAGATAATATTGAAATTATAATAACCCCAACTATACCATTCAATAGAGATGCAAAGAGTGTTCCTTCTTGTAAGTTAAGACTCTGAATAATGACACCCGCTAAACCAACTAGCACGTCCGATCCAACGAGTAAGTTAAGTATGCTCAAATGTCTTTCTCTTTTTTGCTGATCTTCTTGGCTTTTCTTATGGTATAAATCTTGCATCGCGTCATAAATCGTTGAAAATTTTTCGTTTACTCGTTTTACTACATCTTCTATCTCGAATTCAATTAAAAGATGTTTTAAAACGCTTGTATAGTGTTGCCTTCTATTATTATCAAGTTCGTCGTAAACCTTGCTCAAGTTTGTTTGAATTAAGCCTCTTAGTAGTCTTAAATTTTGAATTTTATTTTCAATTGATTTTAAGTCTTGAAACATTTCAGATTGCGTTTTTAAAAAGAGAAGATCCAAGGACGCGTTAATGGATCGTAGAGCAAATAATACTGCGCGCATTTTTGGTGTAGGATCAAGTACATACTTTATCATATAAGATTCGAAATATTTGTCATAGCTTTCTTCTATCATATATACAAAACCCGAGTTTCTGTGGATAAAATGTAGCTCAGATAGCCGATTAGATAAATTATTTTCAATACGTTTAGCATATAAAGTTTCTGAATAATCCTCCCATTGCCCAGAATAGATTTCTGTCCAATCCCCTATTAATCTTTTATATAACTCAATATTTTCCTGCGTCCATTCAATAATATTAGGTTTTGTGTTATTTGAAATTAGGAATACATAAACAGGACTTTCAACATCTATGAGAATCCTGTTATAAAAAGCATCTTTAAAAAATTCTTTTAAATCATCTAAAAGAAGATAAGGTATTTGCTGAATCAGCAAGGGTTTTAATTTATCTCTCTTCGAAGGTTGATCAGGATAGTGTTCGACTTTAAATTGGAAAAACCCTAAAGTGTTAAACGCCCTATTGGTATTTTCATCCTTGTAAGGAAAAAATTCGAGATATGAAACCCAACTACATTCAATTGAGACATTTTGAACCATGTCAATTATACTTTCTTTAAGATCTTGACGATAGAAGTCGTTTGGTGTTAAATGTTTAAATTTATATTTAATAAAATCTTCAATCTTCTTCGCAGTCTCTATTCCACTTACTTCTTTACTATTTAGAAACGCGCTTATATACCAAAACTCTTCTTTGTAAACAAAATGTAAAAGTTCACTCATCGATTTTTACCTTAAAATTAATATAAATTCAATTAAATAATTACCTTAAAATTATTATAAAATCAATTAAATATTTACCTTAAATATTATAAATTCAAAAAAAAAATGTCAGTTAAACAGATTCAAGAAGAAGTCATTAAACTGAAAAAAGAAACAGAAACTACAATTTTAGCTCACTACTACCAACCTATCGAAGTTCAAGAAGTAGCGGATCATTTAGGTGATTCTTTAGTTTTATCTAGAATTGCGAAAGAAGTAAATTCGGAGTATATTATTTTTGCGGGCGTAGATTTTATGGCTGAGACTGCTTCTATTTTAAATCAAGATAAACACGTTTTACTACCTAATCCCGAGTCTTGCTGTCCAATGGCAGCTTTTCTTACTCCTGAAAAGATGAAAAATTATAAAAAAGAATATCTTGACTTGCCTACAGTGGTGTATGTTAATTCTACGGCAGCAGTTAAAGCAGAATCTGATGTGTGTTGCACTTCTTCTAATGCAGTTAAAGTTGTAAAGAAAATCAGTTCAGAATTTAATTCTGACGCAGTGTTATTTGGTCCTGATGCAAATTTAGCTGATTATGCAGAGCAGATTTCAAAAATAAAGACTATTAAAATGCCAGAAGAAGGTCATTGTTACGTTCACTCTCAGATTAAACCTGAACATGTAATACAATCGAAAAGGGACCATCCAAATGCAAAAGTATTAGTTCATCCAGAATGTATTAGGGAAGTTAGGAATTTATCGGATGTAGTTGGATCAACTTCTTATATGTATAACACTGTCAAAAACAGTTCTTCCACAGAGAAAGAATTTATTATCGGAACCGAATCGGGTTTGATGGAAAGGATGGCACAAGACTTCCCAGATAAGAGATTTTACTTAGTTATGAACAAGCTGGTATGCTATAATATGAAGAAAAATACAATAGAATTGGTGAAGTATGTACTTGAACATTTAGATGAGAAAATGTTTGAGGTTAAAGTCCCCTCTGATATTGCCAAAAAGGCATTAATACCAATCGAAAGGATGCTGGAATTTTCATAGATTGATGTTACTGAACTAAGTAAGGATAATTGTATGGCAATAGACTGGATGGATTTAATGTCTAACTGACAAAATAGATCAGTTACTAAAAACCCCAGTTTTTTTGAATTTTTAAATGATAACGGTCTGCAATAAAATTAGATTGTTGTTCAATAAATAATAGCTCTTACGTTTTCTTTTTCAAAGGAGTAAGGCACTCTGGGCACTCAACCCAACTTGTTTTTACATAATAGTTGCATTTTGGATTAGGACATTCTATATCTTTTTCTTCTTCAATAGATGTAATTTTATACGCAACGCTTAAATCACTTGCAGCCTCAATATCGGTTATTAATTCTTTTTTTTCGAAATTTAATCCGCACCTAACACAAACATTAGATAAATCATTTTTTAACACAGTTTTTCCACATTTAGGGCAAAAACCCCGTAATAGCTTTAAACTTTGAAATAATTCGGTTTCATTTGATTCTGATATTGAAACCAAATTCAAATCCTCGAACCGTTCAGAATCGTTTATAATATTATAGAGAGAGTTTTTTCCCCCCTCTGCTTTTAGCAATTTTTTAGATTGCAAAGCAATATCCATCAAAGATGTTTTTGGAATGCCCATCTCTTGTGCGGATTTTATTATCATCTTCTCAACCAACATTTCAAATGGTTCTCTTATCCCACTGATCTCTTTAGATTCATTAATATCCCATATCAATTCCATTTCTAGTAATTTTTTCGTTATGTCTTCAGCTAATCTATCTAAATCTAGATCAGAAATCATTTTTCCTTTAGCTATACTTAACTCGACTATCTCGTTTATCAAATTATCTTTAATTAATCGAATGGTACTAACGCCAAGCACATCTTCTCTATGAAAAAAGAATTTATCCTCGCCCCGACTAAACATATATATACCTAAATCGCTGGATAAAAGACGATCTACGTAAAAATCAATTCTCAATTTTTTTACATTATAATGCTTACAAAATTCGGTAATTTCAAATTTAAAATCTCTTGTTAAAACAGAATTGTTGTAGATGTAGAAAAGTGTAAGATAGAGATCGCGATTTTGTTCTATTAGAAAATAATTTTCACCCATATTAATTATGTTTCGAGTGATATCTGTTATTATAGAATCTGCAACACTAATTTCTTTGTAAAAGGTTTTTAATTCGGAGAGGTTCGATAAAAGGTCATTAATTTCATTAAAATAAATAATTTCATCAGGACCGACGTAATCTTCACCAAGTTTTTCAGTACCTAAATCTGTAATAAAATAACGCTGTTCTTGGATATTTTTTGAGGGATTTCGATAAATCTTTTTTTCAATATTGTTTTTAGAAATATGGAATTTAATATATTTAGATACCGTAGATCTACTCAAAGCAGAGTATTCTATAATGTTAGTAAATCGTAAAGGGCCTAAATTCCTTAATAAATAAAGAATACGCAATTCGTTTTGATCAATTTTTTTTATTTCTGATAAAACTTTTTCCTTTACTTTAGCAGATACTACGAATTTAGACATAAATATAAAAAGGAAATTAAGGAATTTATACTTTTGTCTATACTTATACTTTAGTTTTAGCACGGTTGACTTTAAGGAGTTAAGAATCTGGACCTTGCTTTATCTAATAATACATGTCTTAGCTAAGTAAACTTCAATTTAATTAAAAATACCTTCGTTTTTAATTAAAATTTTTCACATTACAATAGTAATAATTAGAATATAAAAAAAAATATATGAAGTGATAAAAAAATGACCCAATATAGGTTTAGGCTCACGGGTGTACCACCCGATCAGGCAATTAAATTAATTGAAGTAGATCCAAACCAATCCATAGCAGAAATAAAAAAGACAGTTCAAAGGGAATATAAACTTAATCCTATTCTTGCTATTCAATTTATCTTTAAAGGAAAAGTACTTCCTGACCAGTTAAAATTCGCTAAAATAGGAATTCATCCAAAAAAGGATGTTATTACTGTAATGGCTACGCAAGCTGGCGGATAATAAATATTTTTCTTATTTTTTCTCTTTTTATTTTATTTTACTAAATCTTTTAACTTTTTACAAATGAATACTAATTATGGGTCCTATAACCAAAATAGCTATTCAGAAAATTAAAAATGAGGATGTGAAAACATCTGTTTTTTCAGCGCTTGAACTTATTAATGCTGAACATTTAATGCAAAAAGATAATATGATAGTGTTATTAAAACCTAATATCTTAATGGGTAAACCAGCTGAGAGAGCAGTCAATACTCATCCAGAAGTGATCCGAGCTGTGATTCAATGGGTAAAAAAATTCAACCCCTCAAAAATATTTGTTTGTGATTCTGCTGGAGGTCAAAAACCCGGGACTACAGAGACAGCTATGAAGGAAAGTGGTATACAACGCATTTGCGAAGAGGAAGGAGCAATTTGTGTGCCTTTTGAAAAAACAGAGAGAGAGATTTATAAAGTCAAAGATGCTCTTGAATTGAAAGAGATATCAAGTTCTCGTCTGATTAAAGAAGCAGATTTGATCATTAATATTCCTAAAATTAAAACCCATTGGCAATGTACCTTAACATGCTGCATTAAAAATATGTTTGGGACCGTGCTTCTTGCAAATAAAGCTAAAACTCATGCTCAAGCAGCAAAATTGGAGCGATTTTGTTCTGCTTTAGCAGACATTTATTCAATATCTAAACCGCAATTAACTGTCATAGATGGTTACTATTGTCAAGAAGGTAAAGGGCCTTCTAGCGGCGACGTGGTTAAGCTAGATATAATTTTAGCAGGGTACGATGGCGTTGCTCTAGATTCTACTGTATGTAAAATAATTGGATTTGATCCATCGGAAATATTGTATCTAGAAAAGGCAGAAAAAAAGAAGTTAGGAACCACAGACTTAGATAACGTAGAGTTTTTCGGTGATACGATTGAATCTGTTTTTCGAAAGTTTGAACGCCCAAAACTTCGACCTATATCAATGCCTTTACCAAAATGGTTAGCAGATTATCTTGGAAAGACAGTTTTTAGAGCTAATGTTAAGTTCAACAAAGAAAAGTGCAAATTATGTTCTACTTGCTGGACTAACTGCCCGGTTAATGCGATCACTCCACCAAATGAGATAAAAAAAGGAAATATTCCAAAATGGGATAGTAAGAAGTGTATAACTTGTTTCTGTTGTGTTGAATTATGTCCTCACGAAGCGGTAAAATTTAACATTAACTATGTAAAAAATGCTCTATTTTCATGGATGGGGTTAGGTTGCATTGCATTCTTAGCAATAATAACCTTGTTTTTCTCATGGATTCTAATGAATTAGGAATATTTAATTACAGATTATCTCCTGCATTTTTCGGAGCTTTAATTAACTTATTAATGAGATTGCTCTACCTTTTAAATAGAATGTTTAACTATATTATAGAAATTCAATAATTTAAATAGTAAAAATGTGATTTTAATTGCCAAAATGCCCATATTGTAAAGAAGAGCTCGAAATAAAGCTCGAAATTATCCCAGGACCTATCGATGACAAGTTTAGAGATGATCTATTAAATTCTTACGAGAGTTTCATAGATATTCAAGCTGAGGTTGTCCCGTTTGGGGGAAAAATGATAAAAAGAATGGCAAAATATACTCTAAAATTTGTTGACCGATATTTAGATCGAATTGGAGCCATACCTCTAATAGTGCACTCGTGTTCAAAATGTGATTCTGTAATATCAACCGAATCCCTGATGAATTTATTGTCTTCACAAAGCTCAGGCTCATCATAAAAAAAAATGACCCTTTTTTTTCAGAAAAGTGGAATTTTGACTTTTTTTTCCTTATTAAGATTTTATTTGATAAACTCATAATTTTTTTAATTTTAAATCATATACTTTTGATATGAAATTAGTAATTATTAATGGAAGCCCTAAAGGCGCTGAGAGCGTTACCATGCAGTATATTCATTATATCAGCAAGAAGCATCCAGAGCATGAATATAACATAATCAACGTCGCACAACAAATTAAAAAGATAGAAAAAGATGAAGACAGATTCAATGACATTATGCTTCAACTGAAGGAATCAGATGGAATAGTTTGGGGGTTTCCCCTCTACGTAATGCTAGTCTGCTCGCAGTTAAAGAGGTTTATTGAGCTTATTTTTGAAAGAAATGCTGAAGCCATCTTCGAAAATAAGTATACTTTTGTCTTATCAACCTCTATTCATTTCTACGATCATACCGCCCAGAATTACATGCATAGCATTTGCGATGATTTAGGAATGAAATATGTTGGAAACTATCCAGCAGATTCATGGGATCTATTGTATCCAAAGCGACGAGCACGATGGCTTTTATTCGTTGAGGAATTTATAAAACATGTTGAAAATAAATATCCCACTTCAAAACACTATGCACCTTTAAAAATGAGAGACTTTAAATATACTCCCGGCAAAGCAATAGAGGATTCTAAGAAAATTGATACACATGGTAAAAAAATTCTTGTGGTAAGTGATGAAACTAATGAAAACACAAATATAGGAAAAATGATAAAGAGGTTTAAAGAGTCTTTTTCAAGCGAGATTGAAATCATAAACTTATATGATATCGATGTTAAAGGGGGTTGTATTTCGTGTTTACAATGTGGTTACGATAATAAATGCTCCTATATAGGAAAGGATGGCTTTATTGAATTCTGGGAAAATGTAGTAATGACTTCGGATATTCTCGTTTTTGCTGGTGTTATTAAAGATAGATATCTTTCATCAAGATGGAAGATGGTTCAAGATCGAGCTTTTTATATGACTCACACACCAACTCTAATAGGCAAACAGATGGGCAACATTATCTCTGGACCTCTAAATCAAATTCCAAATCTTTCTCAAATGGTTCAAGCTCGCATTGAAATTCAAAACTCAAATTTTGTGGATATTATTACTGATGAATTTGGGACCTCAGAAGACATAGATGCCTTACTCCACGATTTTGCTCGGAAATTAGTTACATTTTTCGAAGCAGATTATATCAAGCCAATAACTTTTTTAGGGGAAGGAGGTAAAAAAATATTTCGAGATGATATCTATGGGAGATTTCGATTTGTATTTTTAGCGGATCACGAATACTATAAGGAGCATGGTTTCTATGACACTTTCCCCCAAAATGATGAGCGAGCAAAAAAAATGAATGAAAAATTAATTCCGTTGATGAGAATAGATAAGATTAGGAATAAAATCAACATGAAACAAGAATTTCTTCGCCCTTTCATAAAAATAATTGAAGATCCAAATAAATAAAAAATAAACATTTAGAAGGTATTATTATGGCATGGGGAGGCTCGTTAAATAAGGATGGTTCTGATCATTTGAGAAATCTAAGGGAGGCTGATAAGGCAATAAAGTTTCTTGAAGGATTAAAGCGTGAATTAACTGATAAGGAAAAACAAGTCGTTTCAGACACAATTAATATTATTGTAAACCGTTACACTAAAGAGTCTAAAAATGAGTCTCAAACCTTAAAATGAGTCAGTTAATTTCTTAATAATTTCTACTAGTTTATCTGCTTCATTTTTTAATGTTTTAGTTAGATTTATTTCAAAAAAAGGTAGATCAATGTTATTTGATCGCTCCTCAAGAGTTAACTCATCTTGTTTGTAAAGTTTTAATTCTTTAAAACCCTCAAGACTTTCGGGGACAAACCCAATCATAAAAACATTCAGTTCGGGTAATTTTTCGACAATTAAATCAATAACGATGTGAACTGGAATTGTGTGAGTAGATATTGGCACGTATTCCTTAATGCTTTCACGCTCTAATATCGCAACCGTTCCCGGAGGTTTATTTAGAGTACAAGTGTCTATAAGAATCAGGTAGGAAGGTTTGAAATTGACAACATCATCAACTCTTGACATGGGATCTGTTCCAGCGTTTATGAATAGAACTTTTTCGTCTGAATATTCTAATAGCTCACTTATGATATAAGGCCCTAAACCGTCATCGCTTAACTTCTCTTCTCCAATCCCCATAAAAACTAAGCTTTTCACGCCGATAAGTCTATTCAAGAGTTTTTCATATAAATTTTCCATGGTTAGGTGATAAATTGTGTAACTGAACATTAATTTTTGCATTTCTATCCAATATTAAGACTCAAATTAAAAATTAATTTTAGTTAATTTTTTTTTTCACTCTTCAATTTTTTTATTATGTTATTAAAAGGGAAAACCATAATAATTACAGGCTCGGGAAGAGGTATTGGAAAATCTATAGCTTTAGCTTGCGCAAAAGAGGGTGCTAATGTAGGGCTTACAGCACGAACTCTTGACGATCTAAATGAAGTTAAAGATGAGATAATTAAATTAAATGTTGGAATTAGAGTATCAGTCAAAACTGCAAATGTTACAAAATATGAGGAAATTGAGGGCGCATTTAAGGTATTTCATGAGGACTTGGGAGAGTTTGATGGAGTCGTTGCCAATGCTGGTTATTCACGAATGTCGGATAGCCATGACTTTGACAGTAATAAATTTTCTGAGATAATAAATACAAATGTTTCAGGTGTATTCTATACCTTTAAAGCAGCCTATCCATATTTAAAGAAAGATGATAAGAAAGCTAAATCAAGATTTATTATAACGGGAAGCGCTGCTTTCACTAATCCAATGCCAAGATTTGCTGCGTATACTGCGAGTAAATATGCCGTTGTGGGTTTGCAACATTCCCTCGCATTAGAGTATAAGAAAGAAAATATCAATTTTAACATGATACTGCCAACTATGGTTGACACACGTATGGCTAGAGGTAGAAAAGCTGGAGATGGTAACAAATCGCCGAACATTATGGATCCTCAGGAACTCAACGATTACTATTTATTTCTTTTAAGCGATGATGCAAATAGGACCGATAACGCTCTAATATTTACAAGCGATTTCTATGTAGTTAAAAAGTTTTTATCTGTAGCGCCTTCAGGAAAGAGTGAGAGTTGGGACGTTTTTAAAGATTACCTCGAAGAAAACGCGCCGAATACATATACTAAAGTTAAAAAACTGGGAAAATTAGTCGATTTTATAATAAAAACATCCTAATGATATTATTACTGGCTTTTAAATCAACTCGTAAAGCCCCTTTCACTTAAAAAATTAAATTCTTTAATTATTGTGTGTTTTGATTATATAGAATATGAACGAAATTTCAAATGAAAAAGCGGAGAAAGCTCAATTTGAAGGAATTATTGAGAACCAAAATGTAATAATTTCGGACAAGGAAGGCATTGAAGAATTTTATAATAGTTCCTACATCGGTACTTTAGATAAAAATAGCGAAAATGAAGAAATTTTGGTTTTAGGGCCAGTAGAAGTTTTATTATTATGTGAGAGAAATCGTATCCTATTATATTTAGATAATATTAAGGAAGACAATAATCTATACGATTTTGAAGGTTTACTGACATATTTTTCACAATTTGACGATCGTCTGTGGCAAAAATATATTATATACATGGACCTTCGCAAGAGAGGCTATATTGTAAGATCTGGATATGGAGAAGGCATTGACTTTCGTGTTTATAAGAGAGGGGCTGACTTTGAAAAAGATTCGGCAAAGTTCTTAATATATCCTGTTTTTGAGGGTTATCCAATAGATTTGAAGGAACTTGACAAAATGTCTCGCGTAGCGATGAGTTCACGCAAAGATCTTGTCGTAGCTACTGTTGATAGGTTGAGTAAACCAATATATTATAGCGTAAATAAATTTGAAATTATGAATAAAGTAGAAGAAAGCGAAGAGTAAGATGCCAAACAAATACGCGTGTGATACATCGATCATTTTTAATGGAATCATTTTAAATTTAATAGATGATGGCGAATTGGGAGAAAAACCCGAAATTTACATCCCCAATGTGGTTGTGGCAGAGGTTGAATATCGGACTAATGTTCAAAAAGAAATTGGTTTCTATGGTTTAAATGTGCTAAAGGAATTAAGAAACTTACACAACGAGGAGAAAATAACTCTTTATATTGTAGGAAAACGCCCAACTAGAGAAGAAATAAAAATGAGTCCTGGAGGAGAACTTGATGCCCTTATTAGAAAATCAGCTTTAGAACATAATGCCTCTTTGATTACTTCAGATAGAATTCAAGGAGATGTTGGTATTTTTGAGGGGCTTGAAATTATGTACACGAAAGAAAAATCGGTTCCTATAAAAGCTGAACTGCTCTCGCTTAAATTACTTGATTATTTTGACGAGACTACTATGAGCGTACATCTTAAGCAAGGGTTACCCCCTTACGCTAAGAAAGGTAGTCCCGGGAATTGGCGTCTAGAAAAAATAGGAAATGAACTAATATCTGCCAAATTAATAGAAGAAATTGCTATTGAAATAATAGAAATGGTCAGAGTAGACGAGCATTCATTCGTCGAAATTGAAAAAATTGGTGCCGTTGTTGCTCAATTGCGAGAATTTAGAATTGTAATAACACGTCCTCCATTTTCAAATGATGTTGAAATCACAGCTGTGCACCCACTTGTTACTCTTTCATTAACAGATTATTCTATTGATGCTAGAATTCATAAAAGATTAGAAAAAGCAGAAGGAATTTTAGTAGCTGGAGCTCCAGGGGCTGGAAAAAGCACCTTTTCAGCAGCGTTAGCAAATTTTTATTTAGAACAGGGTAAAGTCGTAAAAACATTAGAAAGCGTTCGAGATTTGCAAGTTAAACCGGAAATCACGCAATATACTAAATTAGAAGGGAGTCTTGAAAACTCTGCAGATATTTTACTTTTAGTAAGACCCGATTTCACAATTTTTGACGAAGTGCGCACAACTAAAGATTTTCAAATTTACGCTGATTTTCGCCTTTCTGGTGTAGGGATGGTTGGAGTTGTTCATTCTTCGTCTGCTATAGACGCAATTCAGCGATTTATCGGTCGAATTGAGCTCGGAATGCTTCCTTCAATAATAGACACGATCGTCTTTATACAGGGTGGAGATATATCCACTGTATTAATCATCAAAATGACGGTAAAAGTTCCATATGGATTTAGAGATAAGGATTTGGCAAGACCGGTTGTTGAAGTTAGAGATTTTAAAACTGATCGCCTTTCTTATGAAATTTATTCTTTCGGTCAAGATATTGTAATTAATCCGATAAACCCTATTGATCATACAAGTTCTTTTATGGATAGAAAACAATATAAGGGAGAGAAATTAAATAGAAGGAGAAAAGAAAAGCGAATTGAGCTAACTATTGAAATTACTAAACAAAAAGTAATTCTAAAAGCAAATCCTGAATATGCTAGTAGTAATATTATTGTTTTTGCTAACGGTCAAGAAATTTTTACTGGTTCTTTAAGTCGCTCTAGCATCATTTCGCTCTCACTTTCAAATAAAGAAGGAAGAAGAATTCTAAAAGAATACGATAGAAATAAAAAATTTTATGGAATTTTAAAATAGGACTTTCTTTCTATAAAAATTCTCATTCTAATTACTTGGCTAACGCATTTCGGGCTCTTTTTATATCGTCAACTCCGAGGACTATCTTGTTATGTTCAGCTAAGTAGATTAGGTCAATGTTAACTCCTACATTGCCTATTTTGCGAGCCATCTTCCCACCAGACCCGGGCTTCCCAGCAATAGGACCAATGTCCACGACAAGCACTTCACGTACAGCACTTACTTTAATCCCTGCTGATTCGAGTACATAACGAGTAACAGTTTCATCTTCAACCAAAATGTGAACCACAGCCTCATCATTAAGGGGAATTCCACATAAACCTTCCATGTTTATACCATTTTTACCTAGGATTTCCCCCAAATCAGCTAGTGCTCCTGGACTATTTTCCAAAATAACAGCTATATCTTTCATTTTATGTTTTCTCTAATTTCTATTTTATTTTAATTATAAATTTGAATCTTGGGTGATTTTTTTCCAATGCTTAATTATGTCATCTCTGTATTTAAGTTTTCTTTCACACTTTTTTAATTATTAGGCATTGGTAAAGAGAAGTAGAACGTGGAGCCCTTATTTTTTCCCTCTGATTCTGCTAAAAATAAAGATAGTAGGAATTACATGACAAAATAGTTTGTCTGAAACATAAATCATTTTGAAATATCAAGCGTAAATAGAACTTCTCCATATTCCACACTTTTTGATTTCATAGTGTATCCGCTGTTATTAAGAAAATGAAGCATTGCTGTGTTTTCAAGTAGAATTGAACCTGTAAAAAATTTGTAATTTAATTCTCTTGCTATTATAACTAAATAATTTAATAGAAATGTAGCTATTCCAGTTCTGCGAAAATCTTTCTTCACAACTATAGCTAATTCAACTGTTGAGGGTTTGTTGGTTTTAAAAAACGCTGCTGAAGCAACTATTTTCTGTTCACCTTCTTGAAGAGATTCTCCTACTAATATCATGTCAGTTTGATAATCTATATTTGTTAAGGGTTGTACAAATTTGTGAGGAAAATTTCGATTCCGTGAGAAAAATCTCAGATATTTATCTTGATCACTTAAAGAGTAATAAAGTCCTTGGAGCAT
>Ga0114930_10001305_pt1 | contig 24062 bp, 25 predicted proteins | sample AnhtaG_FD_87300 | JGI IMG/M metagenome (GOLD analysis project Ga0114930, IMG submission 87300) | Deep subsurface microbial communities from Anholt, Denmark to uncover new lineages of life (NeLLi) - Anholt_01485 metaG | ecosystem: Environmental > Aquatic > Marine > Oceanic > Sediment | place... | reverse complement strand
GTGGATATGCATAGACAGGCAACGCTTTCTACATATTTCCCTCAACTGGGACAGGCCCCAATCGATCCGGTGCGCATCAAGCGGGCTCTCAAGACCACTCGCAAGCATACCCAAATCCTGTGCGTGCTCAAATCCTCTACTCGCGCCACGCTCTGTGAAAGAAACTCAACCAATTTCCGTGCATGATCGCCTGGATGTCTTCCGAGCGATATCCTCGCCGACGCAAGAGATCGGGGATCTTTTGCAGGTCCGCGATGGTATCCAGGTCGTGTGGACACTGCTCGGTCCCGTATCCGCCATCCAGGTCACTGCCGATGCCCGCGTGCCGCGGGTTGCCAGCGACCTGGCAGATATGGTCGATCTGATCCACCACTGCCTCCAGGCCGACGACGGTGTTCGCTGTCTCTCCCTTGATCCATCCTCGGTAGAGCATCCAGGCATCCAAGACCACCCCGATGACGCCATCACGGCCTGTGATCACCTCAAGCTGTTGGTCCGAGAACTGTCGATCTCCGGGTACCAGAACACGGCAGTTGTTGTGACTGGCCAGCACTGGACCGTGGTAGATGTCAATGGCCTCCCAAAAGGCAGGCTCTGAGAGGTGAGTGAGATCCAGGATCATGCCCACTGCATCCATCTGCCGAAGCAGCGCCTTTCCCATCTCTGTCAGACCGCCCTCGGTGCCCGTGCCATGTGCATAGGCACTGACACCATAGTGCGACAGCCCTACTACGCGCAGCCCATCGTCCCACCAGGATGCCACCTGCTCGGGCCAGACTACCGGATCCGCGCCCTCCATGCTCAACACGAACCCGAGCGGCTCCTCTGCCCCCCGCTGTTGCCAGGCGCTGAAATGCCTCTCCAAGCTCGGCCAGTCGGTGAGTATCCTCACTTTGCCCTGCGCTTCCAGGACACGGTAATAAGCTAGTTGACCTTGGGCCTTGGCATACGAGATCTCTTGGCAGGCCGATCCAGGAAGCGGGTTGCCGGGCCGGTCTGTCCGATCGATGACCGTCGCCAACGACACCGCGATCTCTGCCTTTCGCATCTCCGGCAGGCTGGTTGTGCCTCTCCCCCGTCCCTTTCCACTCATCCTCGCTTCTACCAGGCGGATATCACAGACGTCCAGATCCAGATTGCGGTCCCAGTTCAGCGCATTCATAGCCAAGTCAAGGTGCGCGTCGAACACCAGCATCGATAACCTCCTATGATCGTGCAAACGTAGCTTCAAACACCGAGAAGCTTATTGCGGATGAACGCTTGTTAGGTTTCATGGCCGCATCCCATCAACCAGCGACGACCATCTCGAGCGAGAAGCTCATCGGCTTCGGCGGGTCCTTCGCTGCCGGGAGCGTAGGTCGCCGGCCGATTCTGTACGGTCAATGGGTCAATGAGGGTCCAGGCCAGTTCGATCTCGTCGCTACGGGCAAAGAGCGATGCGTCGCCCTGGAGGGCGTCCAGCAGCAATCGCTCGTACGCCTCCGGCAATGTGTGCTCGCCAAAGTGATCGCTGTAGTGGAACTCCATATCCACCGGGGCGGCTCGCATACCTGCGCCGGGAACCTTGGTCTGAAAGCGCAGATGGATTCCCTCGTTAGGCTGGATGCAGAGCGAGAGACTGTTGGGCACCAGATCCGCGTTCCTTGGGAAAAGCAAGTGGGGCACACGCTTGAACCGTAACGTGATTTCGGTCGCTTTCCTCGACAGGTTCTTCCCTGAGCGCAAGTAGAAAGGTACCCCCTGCCAGCGCCAGTTGTCCACATAGAGCTTGAGCGCGACATAGGTCGGTGTCTTCGAGTCCGGTGCGACCCCGTTCTCGATACAATATCCCTCGTGCTGGGCAAACACGCAGTCCTCCAGGTCAACGGGTCGCACGGCCTGGAGCACCTTGACTTTCTCGTCGCGCAGGGCCCTGGCGCCAAAGGCGGGTGGTGGCTCCATTGCAGTGAGCGTGAGCAGTTGCAGCATGTGGTTCTGGAACATGTCGCGCAGCACGCCAGCCTGGTCATAGTAGCCGGCACGATGCCCTACGCCGATGCTTTCGGCCATAGTGATCTGTACGCTATCTACATAATTGCGGCTCCACAGCGGCTCAAAGATGGCATTCGCAAAGCGAAAAGTCATAATGTTCTGAACAGTCTCTTTCCCCAGGTAATGGTCAATACGGTAAATCTGGCTCTCATCAAAGACAGCGTGCACCCTGTCGTTAAGCCGGTGTGCGCTCTTGAGGTCATATCCAAATGGTTTTTCGATGATGATCCGCCTCCAACCCCCGTCACTGCGACTCAAACCTGCTCGGCCCAGTTGCTCGACGATTGCTGGACACAGCGTCGGGGGAGTGGCCAGATAGTAGAGCCGGTTGCCCCGTGTGCCGTGCACGACATCAAGCCGCGCCAGTCGTTCCCCCAGACGGCGATAGGTTGCAGGATCATCGTAATCGCCCGGCAAATAAGACATCCGCTGTGCAAAATGGGGCCACAGCTCACAGACTCCCGGTTTGAGGCGCGCGTACTCGACCACGCCCTCGTAGACCCGATCGCAGAACGCCTCGTCAGAGAGAAAAGTGCGAGCCAGACCGAGCACCTGGGTTGCTTTGGGCAACAGGTTTTCACATCCCAGGCTATGCAATGCGGGGACCAGCTTGCGTCGCGTCAGGTCGCCGGACGCACCAAAGATCACGATGACAGCCGAATCTGTGTTTGGACTAACCTGGCCCACAAGCTAGCTCCTTCTTTGGGTTCAAGAGTTCTGCAGATGAAGAGAGGACAATGTCAACCGAATGCATCGCCAGGACCCGCGACTACAGATCTCGAAGCACCATCGTCAAGACGTCTATGGTCCGGTGGTATTCGTTCAGATCGATGTGCTCGTGCGGCGTGTGGTCGAGAGTAGACTCACCAGGACCATAAGCCACGATCGGGCAACCCCACACAGGTCCTACCACGTTCATGTCCGAAGTCCCGCTCTTGACCTTGAACACCGCACGTGCTCCTGCTGAACGGATAGCCTTGATAAACGCGCGGGCCAGGGGCGTGCTCCTGGATGCGCGAAAAGCCAGCTCTCGACCGCGGAAGCCCAGCACGGCATCCTTTGCCATCACGACCAGAGCATCTTGCAGGGCGTCGATGTCTGCCCCTGGCGGTAGGCGAAAGCCGAGGGTCATAGACACGCTCTGGACAAATCCATCGTCTTCAGAACGAATGCGCCGCAGCGAGGGGGTCAGTTGGTCAAACATTCGGGTCCGACCGCAGGTCGGCAGGCCATTCCATTCGGCGACATAGTTCACCACCCGCTGCCAGAAAGCGACGGCCTCCTCGCAGGTACTTGGGCCTGGTCCAGCGGTGTGCCCGGTCTCGCGAGAGTACGCGTAATCCACCAGCAGTCGTCCCTTGTAGCCTACAGTAATCCCATCCCACCCACTGGGCTCGCCGATGATCACGGCTTCCGGGGATATACGGTCGAGGAGATGGCGTGACCCCTTGGACGTCGCCGCCTCCTCCTCAACTGCACCGATCACCACAATGCGCTTTCCAGGCTGGGTGCCTGCGCGAGATGCGGCACAGACAAAGGCGGCCAGTGGGCCTTTGGCGTCCACGGTGCCCCGTCCATACAACACGCTCCCCTTCCGGCGCACGTCGATAAGGCCAGGCACGGTGTCGATGTGACCAAGCAAGAGGATCGTTCGTCCGCCATCGCCCAGTTCTCCTACCGCATTGCCGACTCTGTCGATGGTCGCTCGAAAACCGAGATCATGCATCCGTGCCACGAGGTACGTCACTGCGGCGTGTTCCCTGCCAGAGGGGCTAAAGCGTTCAACCAGTCCTGTCAGCAGGTCGTCAGCCCGCGTGTCGTCGGGCAAGCGAAGGTCAGGCTGGTCCTCCGTCATCGGCGTCTCCCAGGATCCCTTCCATAGCCGAGATCACGGCATCCAACTCGTCAGAACCGATCGTCAGGGGAGGCAACAAGCGAATGACAGTTGGTCCGGCGGGCAGCGCCAGCACGCCGTGCACCATCAGAGCTTCCAGATAGGGCCGCGCTCGAGTCCGCAACTCGATACCCAGCATCAGCCCCAGGCCACGCACCTCGCGGATCACAGGCGCGTCTATGGAACGCAGCTTTTCTAGTGTGTACGCACCCTTTTCGGCGGCTTGCGCCGGCAGCTTCTCGTCTACCAGTACGCCGATGGTCGCCAGAGCAGCGGCACAGGCCAGGGGATTCCCTCCGAATGTCGAGCCGTGGACACCACGACGGATGCCCCGGACTTTGGGGCCGAGCATGACCGCGCCCATCGGCACGCCGCCCGCCATCCCCTTGGCCAGGCAAAGGATGTCGGGCTGGACGCCGTGATGCTCAAAGGCGAACATCCTGCCTGTACGGCCAAAGCCGGTCTGCACCTCATCCACGATCAGTAGTGCGCCGCGCTCGCCGCACAACCTGCGCAGGGCGTGGAAATACTCGCCGCTGCCGGGGCGCACACCGCCCTCGCCTTGCACGATCTCGACGATGACCGCCGCAGTTTGGTTGGTGATCGCCTGTTCCATCTTTTCGATCTTGCCGTAGGGTACGTGTGTAAAGCCGGGCACCAGTGGCATGAATGGCTCGCGGTACTTTTTGTTCCACGTCGCTGAAAGCGCACCCATCGTCCGTCCGTGAAAGCCACGCATAGTAGCTACGATCCCCGTACGTTCCTTGGTCCCGGACGTACCTGCACTCAGCCGGCCGAATTTGAACGCTCCCTCTACCGCTTCCGCGCCCGAGTTACACAGAAAAGCCCGCTGCAGTCCCGTCAGCTCAGCCAACCGCGTCAAGAGCTTTGCCCGCTGATCATTGTAAAAGATACCTGGGCAGGTCACCATTCGCTTGGCCTGTTCAGCGATGGCTGCGGTGACGGCTGGGTGACAGTGCCCCAACAGGGATACTCCGTGTCCGCCCGCGCAGTCAATGTATTCTCGGCCGCTGTCGTCCCATACGCGTGCGCCCTGTCCACGCACGAGGACCACATCGCGCTTGGGGTACACGCCAGCGGCATGTGTTCTCTCCAACTCCATTGTGTTCACAGACCACTTCCTGTCTACTCTATCACCGTGCCTCTGCCACTCAAAGCCGATCGAACCGGGTGAGGTACGCGCGCGTCGGCAAAGATCACCCGTCCTACGCCCTGCCCTATGGCCTCGGCCGCGCCCATCACTTTTTTCTTCATCCGGCCCTCGGCAAAGCCCATGTACGTTTCCACGTGCCGGGCGGGGATGTGCTCGATCAATGTACTTTCGTCCGGGAACTCGCGTAGCAGTCCAGGCACGCTGGAAAGAATGATCAACTGCTCCGCATCCATAGCTGCGGCGATGGATGCTGCTGCCCGGTCACCGTCCACGTTCATCGCTTCGCTCGCAAAGCTGATCGCCAGGGGACTGATCACGGGAAGATACCCAGCATCGAGGAGGAGGCGCAACAAGTGGGTGTTGACCTGCTTGACCGTGCCTGTATAGTCGTCGCGCAACACACGCTTGCGCCCGTCTATCACCACCTTGATCGCGCTCTTGCGTTTACCTTCCAGCAGCCGGCCGTCAATGCCCGACAGCCCTACGGCGTTGACCCCCTGTTTCTGCAGCGACTCGACGATACTCTTGTTCATCTTGCCGCAGTACACCATCACAAAGATGTCAAGCGTGCGCCGGTCGGTGCGGCGGCTGACATAGCCCGAAACCGAGGTCACAAACTCGGGGGGATGTCCTAACTGCTGGGCGACCACGTTAGTCTGGTATGAACCTCCGTGCACAAGGATCAATTGCCGCCCCTCCTTGAACAGCTCAGCGATATCAGTGCAGACCGCGTCGTAATCCAATCCCTTGCGCCCGCCCACTTTGACTACGAACATCCTTGCCTCCTCAACACTTTTAGATTGGATGCAGACCAGGGAACTCTAGCCCAACTGTTTCTTCAAAACCACACATCAGGTTCATGGCCTGCACCGCACTGCCAGCCGCGCCCTTCATCAGATTATCAATGGCCGAGAGGACGACCACACGTCCGCTTTCCTCGTCCAGTGCAAACCCGACGTCGCAGTAGTTGCTTCCAGCCAGGATCTTGGGCTCTGGGTAGCGGTATACTCCTTGCCGCTCTTTGACGATGCGCACAAAAGGCTCGTCTTTGTAGGTCGCCCGGTAGACTTTCCATAGGTCACGCTCTGTACAAGTTAGCTTGCCCTCTTTGGCGCCTCGCAAAAAGACGTGCGCTGTGGCCAACACCCCACGCACCAACTCGACTGCGGTGACCGAGAAATGGACAATCGGCTCGTCACCGCCCAACGTCAGCTCTTGGACCACCTCCGCTGTATGCCGATGACCGGTCGGGGCAAACGAACGCACGACCCCGCTTCGCTCCGGGTGGTGAGAATCGGTCCCCGCTCGTCTCCCGCCCTCCGACGAACCGACCTTAGCCTCAACGATTACGTCGCGTGCGCGGTCTACCAGGTCAGCGCGGAAGAGAGGGTACAATCCCAGAATGGTTGCCGAAGCGTTACACCCCACACCGCTGACGTATCGAGCCTGGCGGATCTCGTCGCGGTGCAGTTCAGGTAGCCCATAGACAAAGCGATCGAGCCATTCAGGCGCCATGTGTTCGTGTCCGTACCAGCGGTCGTACTGAACGGGATCCTGCAGGCGAAAATCTGCCGACAAGTCGATCACCCGTCGTGCCAGCGCGGCCCACTCCTGGATCCGCTTCTGCGCTTCGCCGTGGGGAAGAGCAACGAACAGTACGTCGCATTCCTGTACGTCCTCTGCCTGACAGAACTTGAGCCGGGTCCGGCCCCGCAAGTTTGGATGGACAAAGTAGACGTATTTCCCTCGGTTTGACTCGGACGTGACCTGGATGCTATGAACGTGGGGATGGTTCAGCAGCAAACGCAGCACTTCGCCGCCGGCATATCCAGAGCCGCCGATGATGGCGACATTCATCTGTCTTCACTCCCGTGCAAACGTAGTTTGCACCGGCGATCGTTGGCAGCGTCGAGCACGTAATCAATCACTCTGGCCGGGATGTTGACCCCCGTCGTATCGATGCTATTGCGGAATTCCATCGTATAGTTGATCTCGTTCACCAACAATCCCCGCTGTTCATCCTCGAAAATGTCCAGCGCCAGCACACCGCCCCCTACCGCGCTGGCTGCAGCCACGCACAGCTCGTTGAGCTCGGGCGTGACCGGACAGTCGGTGGCCTTGCCACCGCGCGCCGTGTTGGTGATCCAGTGTCGTGAGCTGCGATAGATGGCACAAATAGTCTCATCGCCTACCACAAAAGCGCGGATATCGCGACCATGCTTTTCAACGTATTCTTGAATGTAATAGATCGAGTGATGGTAGGATCCCAGGATCTGTTTGTGTTCCAGAATCGCTTCTGCTGCTTCCCGATCGTTGACCTTGGAGAGCAGTCGTCCCCAGGAACCAACCCCCGGCTTGAGTACCACCGGGTACCCCATTTCCTCAATCGCTCGTAGTGCCGACTCGGGTGTGAACGCGACACGAGTGCGCGGCGTGGGGATGTCTGCTCGAACCAACGCGCTCGTGGTCAGCAGCTTATTACCGCAGATGTTGGCCACCTCATAGCTGTTGACGGTGGTCAGCCCCCAGTCGTTGAGAATGCGAAGCGCGTACAGGGCGCGCGAGTGATTGATACACCGCTCCAGGATGACGTCATGTCCCCACCCATTCTTGCGAATCTCTAAAACGATTCTGCGATCGTCGATGATGTCAAAGTCAACGCCGCGCCTTTCAAGCTCTCGGATCAACAGTTTCTCCTCCACGCGGATGCGGGAGCACAGAATACCGACCTTCGGCATAGGACGTTCTCCTCTCCGGATCTACTCGCCCCAGTCTTCTTCCTCCTGGGGCGCCAGGTCGAGTGTCAGCGGATCGAGGTTGACGACCTCTAGTTCGACACCGCAGTCGGGGCATTCAACGATCTCACCCTGAATGGTGTCCCCGGGCAGTTCGATCTCGGCTGCGCATTCTGGACATTCGCATATCATTGGCGTTCTCCTTTCACAGAACTATGAATAGCGAATAACAAATCGCAAATAGCGCGCTCTTGGATCTGCGATTTGCTATTTGCCATTTGCGATTTGCAATTTCACCGCCTCTGTTACTTGGCTGGTCGCGGCCGATCCGCCCAGGTCTGGCGTGCGGGGGCCGACGGACAGCACGTGCTCCACGGCCTGGCGTACGCGATCGCCCTGCTCTGGCTGACCAAAGTGATAGAGGAGCATGGCCGCTGCCAGGATAGCCGCCATAGGATTGGCGATGCCCTGACCAGCAATGTCGGGCGCGGAACCGTGCACTGGCTCAAACAGTGCGTGCGCGCCGACGTTGGCGGACGGAGCCAGACCCAGCCCACCCACCAACCCAGCGGCCTCGTCAGAGAGAATGTCCCCGAACAGGTTCGTGGTCACGATCACATCAAACCGTTCTGGCGTGGTTACCAGGCGCAGAGCCATCGTGTCCACCAACACATCCTCCACCTCAAGGGATGGATACTCGGCCGCCACGTCGAGGGCCACCTGTCGAAAGAGGCCACACGTTTCGGGCAACACATTGGCCTTGTGTACAATCGTTAGCCGCCGTCGCCGCTGCACCGCCCACTCGCAGGCTACGCGGGCAATGCGCTCCGCGCCACGACGAGTGATCACTCGTTCAGCGACCGCCACTTGACCGTCGCTTCGCTCGCGGCGAACGTACAATCCCTCACTGTTCTCACGCACGATCAGCAGGTCTACACCAGGACGTGACGCTGGAACGGGCCAGGAATGGGACGGCCGTAGGTTGGCAAAGAGATCAAGTTGCTGACGTAACTCGATAATGGGGCTGCTATATCCCTCCACTTTGCGGGAGGGCGAGGCGACCGCGCCGAACAGGATCGCGTCACAGGCACGGGCGGTCTCCAAAGTCTCCTCTGGCAACCCAGTACCACGACGTTGGAAGCAGTCCCATCCCGCCTCGGCAGACAGGGCCTCAAAAGCAAAGCCAGTACTCGTCAATACCTCGACCGCGGCCGGGATCACTTCAGCACCGATTCCGTCCCCTTTGATGACGCACAAGCGAATGGGAGCAGCTTGCCCTACGTTACCCATCGGATGCCTCCGCGTCCGCTGCATCGACTCCTGGGAAGTGGCCATACCGCCGGTAGTAAGAGATAATCCCCCCTTCGCGCTGGATCTGCCGCACGAATTCGGAAGGAGACGGAAGCTCGTAGGTGCCGTGCGCTGTGATCAATTGTGACGATGCTAGATCCAGCCTCACCCGATCGCCATCGGCAACCCTGGCTGTCAGGTCAGCTCTGAAAAGGCGGATACCTAGATTGGTCGCATTTCGGAAAAAGATGCGGGCAAAACTGGGGGCGATGATAGCCGCGACACCGCACTCTTGGAGGGCGCGAGGCGCGTACTCGCGCGACGACCCGCAGCCAAAGTTCCGTCCGGCAATGATCACATCGCCCGGCTGAACATCGGCCGCGAATTGTGGCCGATGCTCGATGAAGGCATACTTGGTCAGCTCGTCTCCCGATGTCATGTAGGGTGAATAGCGTCCCGGGATGATCTGGTCTGTGTCAATGTCTTGTCCAAATACCCATGCTCTGCTCATTGTGCCTCCCACGGCCCAGGTGTTTTCCACGTGGCAATCTTATCTGCCCATTTGTTTGCAACCGTTCGGCGCCCCACGTTCTGTGTAGGCAGCCCTCGCGGCGAAGCCTCTCGTTGCCTTTGCAGATTTCCCGCGTCAGACGTGACGCGGATCCGCGATCACCCCGCGCAGCGCGGTTGCCGCAGCCGTCTGTGGCGATCCCAGGTAGATCCGTGCCTGCGGCGAACCCATGCGCCCGACAAAGTTGCGGTTGCTGGTGGAAAAACACACCTCGCCCGCGCCGAGCACGCCCAGGTGACGCCCGATGCATGGCCCACACCCGGGCGGCCCGATGGTCGCCCCTGCCTCCAGCAAAGTACTCAACGTGCCATCGGCAACAGCCTCCTGGACGACCCGCCTTGAGGCAGGGATCACGATCATCCGCACACCATCGGCGATGCGCCGTCCGCGCAGCACCTCGGCGGCAGCCTGCATATCCTGCAAACGCCCGTTAGTGCAGGTGCCGAGGAAAACCTGGTCGACGTGTACATCCCCCAACTCTAGCGCCCGAGCCACGTCGTCCACGCGCGGCGGGCAGGCCACGAGCGGATCGACGGCAGCCAGATCCACCACGATCCGATCGATGTACGTGACACCTTCCCGAACCCCCAGCCAATCAGGAACCGGTGCATAGGAGCGAGTGATCTCATCTGGGGGCACTATGCCTGCCTTGGCCCCCGTCTCGGTGGTCATGCTGCACAGCGTCATGCGCGAGGCCAGTGAAAAAGGACCCGCGCCATGGAACTCGACAGCCCGGTAAGTGAACCCGTCAGCTCTGACCCGACTGAGCAAGTGTAGCGCGACATCCTTGGCGTCTACTTGTTCGCCGAGTTCGCCGACCAGGTCCACGCGCACGGTCTCCGGCACGCGCATCCAGGTGCGCCCGGTGGCAAAGGCCAGTGCGATGTCCGTCGCTCCCATACCCGTGCCAAAAGCGGCGACCGCGCCATAAGTGGTACTGTGCGAGTCAGCGCCAACAGCGACCATCCCTGGCTGTACTAGCCGTTCCTCAACCATCAACTGGTGACAGATGCCGCAGCCCGCGTCATAAAAAGACTCGATTCCCTGTTCTCGAGCAAAAGCACGAGCTTTTGTCTGGCCCTCGGCAGTGGCGACATTGGCCGCAGGAGCGACGTGGTCGACAAAGATTGCACAGCGCCCGGGGTATGGCAACTGGCTGACTCCCAGCTTGTTCTGTAGCACGTCGATTACTTCTGGGGCGATCGAATCCACGGTCATCGCCCGTCCTACCTCAATCACTGCCAGCTCTCCGGCGCAAAGCGTTCGTCCGGCTGCGTGTGACAGGATCTGCTCGCTCAAGGTCTGCGCCATCGTTCCTCCCCTGGGTGTTCTGTATCCGCCACTATCCCCTCGGGGCGTGGCCCATCGTCAACGGCTCGAGCCCATTGCCGTTGGCCCACCGGCGAAGCAGTCCATCCACGTCGTCCAACGAGATCGGCTTTTCATCTGCCAAGGCTTTGATGTGTGCCGTGATCGTCTTGATCTGCGCGTCGTCCAGCGTCAGGCCAAGCTGCTCAGCTCGGTTCTTGATCGCGTTCCAGCCGGTAAGCCGATGGGCGATGCTAACGTAGCGCGTCATTCCAAACGCGTGAGGATCGAGGATCTCGTAGGTCTCAGGGTTGTTGAGGATCGCTTTGGCGTGGATGCCCGCCTTGTGGGTAAAGGCCGTAATGCCGGTGATGTAATTGTTAAAGGGAATGTCCACGCCGACCATGCGAGCCACAGTGTTGTCGATCCGGCGCAACAGAGGCAGATCATATTTCCTCACCAGGTCGGGATCGGTCGCGTACAGACGGGCGATAAGGCCGCCGAGTGGAGTAATGCCGTTTCGCTCGCCAATGCCCAACACGGAGGTATCCACGTGTGTCGCGCCGCCCTCCAGAGCCTCAAACGCGTTGGCAATGGCACACCCTGAATCGTTGTGGCCGTGGAACTCGATGTCCGCGCTTACACGTCGACGCAGTTCGCTGACCAACTCGTACACCTGTCTCGGCGTGGCAACGCCAACCGTGTCGGCGATACCCACTCGGTTGACGCCAATGGCATCCACGGCTTCGTAGACGCGAAACAGGTCTTCGGGGGCGCTGCGGAAGGAATCCTCGGTGCTGAAACGCACTTCCACCCCCTGGCTCCGAACATAGTCTACGACCTCCAGGGCCATATCTGTGATCTGGCTGATGTCCTTCCCATGGCTGAACTTCCGTAGCATGGACGAGGTGCCGATCACCACGTCCAGGCCGTCCACGCCCGTCTCAATGGCTCGAGCGGCATCGTCTATTCGGCAACGGGTGTGGGTGAGGACCTTGGTTTTCAGACCGAGCCTGGCAATGGTCCTCGCGTCCTCAAAGCTCTGCGGCGAGGCGCACGGGGAGGTCAACTCGATGCACTCGACGCCAAAAACATCGAGCAACTGGGCGATCTCTATCTTTTGCTCCGTTGTAAAGCTGGCACCGACAAATTGCTCACCCTCGCGCAAGGTGGACTCGATAATGTGGAGATCCTCCAGAGGCACCTTTTTCTCCCTTCCCCTTAAAAAGCAGAAACTCAGTTCCCCAGACCCGGACCAGGTTCTGGGAAGCTGGCTTTGTGACGCCGTCGGCACAAGCGCGCCTATCCAGATCTGAGGTCCGGCCTCGCGGTGGGCTTGATGCGTTTGTGGGTGCACAACAACACGTGACCCATCGGCTGCTCCACCGCAAACAAAAAACCGGTTCCCAGCTTGGTGTCTGGGACCGGTTCGAACTTGCACACAAACAGGACTATCCAGACACGGGGTCCGGCTTCTTGCTGCACTTGGACGAATAGAATAGAACCATCATCTTGAGTCCTACTTGCGAACCGCATCTGGCGCACGAACGGACCTAGTTTACCCGATTTCGGCCCATTTGTCAAATGCCGTACGCAGAGCGCCTGCACAGTGGGCACAGCACCTCATCACCCGGGTGCTCCAACGTGTCGCCAAGACACCCGGTCTACTCCAGCGACTTTTTGCTGCGCGTCTTTTGCAGTTCGTTCTCTGGAATCCGGCGGTTGAGCAAATCCAGCGAGAGCTCAATCACCTCGCGTGCTTCATCAGGTGTGGTGGTTCCGATGGTAACCATATCCTGATCGCGAATGGTATTCCACACAAACGCCAGCCCCACGACCGGAAGCAGCCTTCCCGCTGCCAGCGGCTTGATGGTCATGACCGGTTTCTGTGCATTACGGATGATGCGCATCACCCAGTCGGCCTCGACCTGCATAAGAAAGCCAGCAGCATTGTATATCTGGATGTAGGTCTCTACGTCGGCTTCGGTCTTGTCGGCGATGACCACGGACTCTGGCATGTGAGTCGACAGCCCAGGGATCATCTCCCGCTCGCGGATCATCTCGGTATACCTGTCGATGTCGCGGATGACTCGATGCATTCGATCCACGAGTGGATCGGTCACGGACTGGTGCGGAAAGCAGAACGTGGCTCCGAGCTCCTTGCAGGTATCGAACATCCGCTCCGGCTCCATTTCCTCCGGACCGCCGGGCCGAATGTTAAAGTGCGGCGTGAGGATCAGGATTGCCTCACGCCCGGTCCTATCCTGAGCTTCCTGGATGGCGTCGCCAAGTAGCGGCACAGGCATGCCCATGATCGCATTCACACCGCGCTCAAAGAACACGGTGAGGATGTCGGCGATGTTCTCGCGAGTCTGGTAGGACTTGATAAAACGATCCTTCGCCGCGCTCGTATGCGAATAGCCCAGAAACCAGTTCGTGCCGACGATCATACGAGAGACCGAGACGCCACCTACTGTCGTTCTAGGGAAGTCTGCCATCTGTTTTCCTCCTCATTCACAGTCACAGAATCCGCTAGGGACGGACCTCGACGATTACTCCTTCTTCGGCCCATTCGTAGAGAGCAGCGGCGTTCTGGGTGCTGATCAGGATGCAACCAAAAGTGACTGGATGGCCCAGATTTCCCGTCCACAGCAGATTCGTGCCGTCGCGCGTGGGAAACCCGTGAAACCCATTCATGAAACCAGACGTGGGTACTGGCCGATAGATGCCCATAAAGTAGGGCATCCACAAATCCCAACTGGCGGCGTATGCATTGGGTTCATGGGACAGGATCTGGAACACGCCTGGCGCCGTGGGACTGGACTCGATTCCCGTGCTGACCGACCACACCCACAAGAGTGCATCATTCTCATAGATCCACATCGCCTGCCGGCTGATACTCACTACAATTCGCTTGTTCTCCACCACTGGGAAAGGCAGCAGCACATCCGGCGACGGAATGATCAAGGCCTCACCAGGCCGGAGTGAGTCCCCTACGCTCGGGTTCACCTGCTGAATCCACGGGTAAGGGATGCCATGATCACGGGCAATGCTGGACACTGTTTCGCCGAACTGGATGATATGTCGCCGCTGGTGATGATACACACGCAAGCGCACATCCCAGCTTTGAGTCAAGATGGCATCCTCGACTGCCCTGACCGCCTTGCCCAGATCCAGGAAACGATCAGCACCCAAGGTTGTCGCCTGGATCGTCAGGAAAGCGCGTACCTTCTCTGTATGGATCTCCCAATCGAACGCCATCGGATCTTGGGGATCCACGCTCAGTGACGCCCATTTCCCCCACACGTCCGGCGCAACCGCCCATGCCACCTCCCTGTCGGTGACCGGATCGTACGCTCGAACGACCAGTTCACTGGCCAACCACTGGTTGGCCTGCACAACGAGGGCGCTCACATCGCTGATGGTGGGAGGGACTGCTACTGTCACCAACTCTATACGGCCTTCGTTGACGACCTGCGCTACGTGCTGCTGGATCCAGGCTATCGTCGCACTTATGTCCAACGCTCGCCCGGTCACAGGGGGGATCGCTTCAACACGCCCCGCCAATACGCGCACGCCAGCATCTGCAGGTGGCACTTGAACCTGTGGTCGCAAATCGCGCAGGTTGGCCTCGGCAATGGTTGGATCAACAACCACGGTGAGCGGAATGCTCAAGCGTCCGTTCCCCCGAAGGGCAGCCCCGATCCGATCGAGCGAACGACCCCGCTCATAAGCAGTCTGTACAGTCACACCAACGTCTAGCAATAGACCCAGAGCCGGTGGGGTATCAGACCAGGTCGCATAGCCTGCGTCGAGAACGATCGCCCGTCTCTCCCAGTTCTGCTGCAACGCAGCCGCCGCGTTAGCTCTGGACCTGCCGCCCAACTCGACACCAAGCGCTTCCACCCCAGGCATAACCCTTTCCCTGCTGCAAAGCAGCGCCAACGCAAGCATCACTAGCGTTCCAACCAGTACTATGCAGCCGCAATGCCTCCCGCCAGGCCAGCGCAGGCCTGGCTGCCGTTTCGCGCGTTTAGGCGGAGTATCCGCGTGGCTAAGCACGGTGCCGAACCCTTGGTGCACTTGCAGGGCGAGCCCAACGACCGCCGAAGAGAGTGTAACGCCTTATCGTTCCTGATCGTATAGTCGGTCAAGGTCACAGCGGTCCTGCCAATCAACTTGCAGTATTATACCACCAAGCAGCAGCATTGTGAAATGATGATTGGATCAGCTCCTCAATTCAACTCGGTGATACTCTCTTCTGGACGCGCTAGAGCGCTTCACAGGTTCAGATCATCAGCCGTGGAGACCACACGCTTGTCGCGGGGCAGCCAGTTGAGGGAGTCCTCCGTGCTGCCCAAAGGAATATATTCCAGACCAACATATCCCTCGTAACCCGCATCATCGAGCGCCTGAAGCACGACAGGGTTGATCATCAGCATCCAGGGATGGATGACCAAACCAGCCACGCGTCCGTTCTCCTTGGCCCAGTCAATGTTGGCCATCCACTTTCGCCTGGCGCCCTCCGGGCTGAACGCCTCCTCGTGCACCAGCGCCCAGTAGGGGCGGCGATCCGTATAGTCCGACGCGCCACGGTTCTGGCCTCCCGGCACCAGTATCTTGAGGTCGGTTCCCTCGATCTGTCGCCACCTGGGGAGCACCGAGCCGGCGGCGCGGAACCTGGATTCCAGGTACTCGACCCCCATCTCGGCGGCTGCGCGCAGCGTGTTCTCGTCGGCCAACCCGTGACGTGGGACGCCTACGCCACGCACCTTCACGCCGCAGGCAGCCTCGATAGCATCCCTCATGCGTCGCATCTCGTGGCGCTGTTCCGCGAAAGGGCGCCCGGCCAGCGCTGGCTCGTGGTACATGCCGTGCCCACAGACCTCGTGACCTGCCTCGACGATGTGCGACACCATGTTGGGATACAACTCAGCCGCGACACCCAAGACACAGAACGACAGCTTGACATCCATCTCGGCCAACATGTCCAGGAGATTGACGACGGAGACCTTGGTGACGCGGAAATCGCCGATGTACCGCTGCGATTCCACGTGCTCCACGTCGACGCGGATCCTGAATGCGAACGAGTGTCCGTACCAATCCATCAGTCATCCCTCCCATTCCGCTCCGCCCGAAACGGGCGCGTCACCCGGGGCCAGCGTGACCACACCGCAGCACTCATACGCTCGCTTGTACGCCGCGATCAGGTCCAGCGTGCGCAAGCCTTCTTCCTGCCACCACGACGGGTCCCTGCCCTCGCGACAGATGTCGATCCAGGTGGCCAGCTCGCGCTCAAAGCTATTCCAGGTGGGCACCTCGCGCCCGTCCACGCCGTCTGGCGTATAGATGACAACCGCGCTCTGACCACGCTCCCACGTCTCCACGGTAAGCGCTCCCTCGTCGCCGACGACATACATGCCGCTGGCGGGCGGGAAACGCTGGTGCATGGAGCAGATCAGGTCGATGGAAGCCAGCGCACCGTTCGCGCACTCCACGATGCACTTGCCGTTGTCGATATAGGGGATGCCGCGATGATCCAGATTGGTGCCAAAGCCCATCACGGTCCTGGGCTCGCTCTTCATCATCATGCGCGTCAGATCGAACACATAGAAGCCGATCTCGTACCCAGGCCCGGCTGCCATGGAGGGGTCGCTCTTCCAGCCGCCCAACGTGAGGTGATGGGTGACGGAGAAATGGCCGGAGATGGGACGACCGATGGCGCCCTCGTCGATGGCCTGCCGTGCCGCCACGGACGGCGCCCTAAAGCGCTGGGGCAGGCTGCCCACCAGGACCACGCCACGCTCCTTGGCGGTGTTGAACATGGTCTCCGCCTCCTCGCGAGAGCGGGCGAACGGCTTGGGCACGAACACGTGCATGCCCTTGTCAATGGCCCGCAACGCGTGGTGCTGGTGTAGATAATCCTCGGTGGTGATGCACACTGCGTCCAACTTGCCGTCGTCGATCATCTCCTCGGGCTGTTCGTAGAGCTAGGCCCCGGACGTCTCGGCGTAGCCCTCCAAGGTCTTTGGATACTGGGCCAGCCACGGCAGATTCAGCGAATCTCTGATGTACTTGGGGCTTCTGTCGAGGTGAGCCAGACCAACCAGCTCGACGTTGGGCATCTCCTGGAGCACCCGGCCACTGCAAGCTATAGCTGGATGCGGGTCCGACAGTCCCAACACGGAATCTCTGAGGCATAGCTATCTCCTTCTCTGGCAGCAGCCGCGCCCAGTCGACCTCCTTGCTCTGGAAGCCGACCGTGTTACCCCCTTCTAGCTCCAGTGCAGATCGTGCTTGCCCGCCGTCAGCCCCTGGTGGAGCTCGGCGTATTCACCTCGCGGCACGGGTATCTTGACTGGTTTGTGCCTGAAATGCGACCGGTCTGCTTCCGCTACGGTGATGCACATCGGCCTCTGGATGAGGACCGGCATGCCCGCCTCCATGCCATCGCAGACCATCTGGCAGTGCAGGCCATGCGGGGTGGCGAGTATCACAAAGTCGCAGTCCTTGGAGTCAAGAGAGCCCGACAGTCTATGGTACCACGGGACCTCGCGCTCTTTGGACCACGCGGATGCCAACGCGTCATCGACGTCGCACACGGCCCCCAGCTCCACCTCGAGCGTGGCCGCGATCTCGTCGTAGTGCCTGTTGGCGAAGCCGTAAAGGCCGACGATGCCTACTCTGACTTTCCATTTGATTCCTCCTTCTTAGCCTTTCTCGGCTGCTTGTAGACTGGCCAGACTCGCGCGCGCGATCCGCTCTGGGCCGAGCGCAAAATCAAACACCTCTACCGACAGCCAGCCACTGTACTCAAGATCCCGCAGCGTTGCCAAGATGGGCTCAAAGTCAAGATCGCCCATCCCCGGCCCCAGAAGGTTGGGATCGTTAACGTGAACGTGTTTGAACCACAGTGCGGCGTGCCGGAGTTGGTCGCTGACGGGCCACCGTGCATCCCCTGCCATAGACTTGCAGTCCACCATCATCCTGAATCCTGGATGATCCACCTCCTGAACCATCCTGGCCGCATCGTCTACCCAGGTGACGAAGGGAGTGCCCAACGGCTCAATGCAGAACGTCGCTCCACGCTCGCTGGATCGTTCGCCACAACGACGCATGACCTCCACGGTAGACTTGTAGGCTTCCTCGACGGGAAAGCCGTCGACCGGGTCCCGCTGTGCAGGCGAGCCAAATACCAGGATATCGCCGCCCACATCTCCACAGAAGTCGATCAGGTCCAAGAGATAGCTCGCGGCCCGCTCCCGCTCCTCAGGATCAGGTGCGTTCAGCCGAAACGGCGTCTTGGCCAATAACCAGTGCAGCCCAGCGACCTTGCGCCCAGCACCCTCGACGTCCCTTCGGATCTTGTTGCGGTCCGCCGCTGATAGGTCCGTCACCAGGTTGCAGAGGGTGAAGGGAGCTAACTCGATACCCTCGTAACCGACCTCTGCCACAAAGGATGCCACCTTTCCCAGGGGCCACCCCTCGAACAGCTCGTTGCATACCGAATACCGCCAGCTCACGTTTCCCTTACGGTTCATCGTATTCATAGCGTATGTTCCTTCATGAACTCTTTGTACTTGGCGATGTGGTGTGCCAGCACCTCGTCGGAATCCTCGGGGTTGATCACCTCCACCGAGAAAAAGCCCGTAAATCCGTCTGGGGCCAGCAGCTCAAAGGTGCGGTGGTTATCCGCATCGGTGACGTACTGGTCGCCGGGCCTGGCGCCAAAGTGCAAGTGCCGCACGTGTCCGCGGATGTAGCGATAAGCGTCATCCACTGACTGGCCGTGGCGCAAGTGATGCCCGATATGCCAGAGAACCTGCAGGCTGTCCGCGTTCGCCAAGTCCAGGATCTGCTTGGCCCAGTGACCCCGCATGTTGGTGTGCGTCTCAACGAGCACTTTGATGCCGTGCTGCTTCGCCCAGTCATCCACCGACGCGTATGATTCCGCGGCCAGGCTCAGGACCTTGTTCCGAGCCTCCTCATCCTCCTCGGGCACGGAGTCGCTGAAGGTGCGCAAGTAAGGCGCGCCGACTTTCGCGGCCAGCGCGATGTACTTGCGCAGCGTCTCTCGTTGCGGCAGGTGGTCGGCGGGATCCTCCGAGTTGAACTTGACGCTGGTGGCGATGCAGGAGGCAGCGATACCGCTGTCCGCCAGCATCTGCCGGGCGGCCTTGAGCTGCTCGGAGGTGGCGTCCAGCTCGATCCCGTGCCTGTGACCCCATTCCACACGGAACTCGATGCCTTGGTAGCCGTATTTTTTCGCCGTCTCGATCAATTCTGTGAGCGTCTGCTTGGGACAGACCGAACTCATAAAGCCGGGTCTCATATCGTCTCACCTCCTGTGTGCTTGCTCAGATATCTTGTAATGTCTGGCGACTACCGGTTCCCACAAGTCGATAGGCTTACCCCCTTTCCTGTTTCGCATCCGAATCAAGCTGATACCCTTTGTCGCCACCGGCCCTCAACTGCGCTACCCCAGGATGATGGGAACCACCCCAACCGCGCCACCCAGATAGGTCAGTAGGTCGGGACCATCTCTCGTCACCTGGGTCTTGGCCAGCACCAGTGGGCCATCGCCCACCTGAACGACCACGCCTCTTCCAGTGATAGCAAGGATCTGGCCGAGCTCTTTGGTCTCGAACGTCAGATGCCCAGTGTATGGCTCCGCCTGCCACACATAGAGACGCTTCTCACCGATGCAAGCCCACGCGCCGATCCCCGCGGTGAATGCGCGGCAGAGATTGCTGATCTCGACAGCGGTCCTGGTCCAGTCGATGCGGGCGTGCACACGGCGGGCGGCCACAGAGTAGGTCGCTTGAGAGTCATCCTGCTTGATGCGCGGCGCCTTGCCAGAGGCGATCAGTGGCCACGTTTCGATAAAGAGCTCCACGCCCAGGTCCGACAGCTTGGCACCCAGGGTTGCACTGGTATCGCCAGGATCGACGGGAATCGCCCGCTGGCCAATGATGTCGCCAGAGTCGATCCCCTCGTCCAGCCAATGTATCGTCTGTCCCGTCTCCTTATCCCCGTGGACGATAGGCCAGGTGGAGGGGCCTTGGCCGCGATACTTTGGCAGGAGCGAGGGGTGCATGTTGATGCAGCCGAGCTTGGGAACCTGTAACAGGTCTGGTGAGAAGAGACGGCCAAAGTACATTGAGATGAACAGGTCCGGCTCCAGCCTTCGAAGCACCTCCACAAACCTGGGGTCGTTGACGTTCTCCGGCGGTTGATAGAGCGCCAGGTAGTACTTGAAGGCGATCTCCCTGATCGACTCGCCTGGCTCGCCCGGTCGCGAAACAACGGCGACGATCTCTTCATCGGTGTTGTTGACCATCCATTCCAGCACTCTGTCACCGATAGTGCCCCAATAGGTCAAGTAAACGATGCGCATTGCGTCCCCCTTTCACTCGTCCAGATTGCTCGACTTACTGCTCCTCAGGCTTACCCCGCAGACAGTAGGCGCGACCCTTGAGGCGGTTCTCGATGTGCACTGGGCATGTCCGGCAGAGGCACCCTCGTTCTACGACGTCCATCTTGCTCTTGCCGTACAGACAGAACAGCTTGGTGTCTCCGTTCACACAAGTAGGACAACGTACACAGACGCAGCGCTCCAGGTCCCTTTCCGCTGGCGTACCCATGATTCTCTCCTTTTCTCGGTGTGTGGACAGCGCATAAACCTTCATATAGTCGTTCAGATTATTGCGCATGCCACCCAACTTGTCAAATCAGGTTGACCTGAAGCTCCAGGCCCTTGAAGGCCAGGCAGCCCAACTCCAGGCGCTTTCTCAAAGGGACTACTCAGCCATACCGCATGGGACTCCGATATCGGGAGTGAGAAGCGGAGCATCCCCAGATGCGGAACTCAGCCATTCTGCATGGGACTCCAGTATCGGGAGTGAGGAGTGGAGCATTCCCCAGATGCGGAACGGTTTTTGCAGTACCCGTTCGCACGTGGACGCGCTCACTCCTCCGTTCAACCTTCCCAGGATGAGAAGCCTGAGCAGTTACGATTGACGGCTCCAAGGCACGTTTTGCAGAGCTGCTAGGTCCGGTTTCAACTAGACATAAGCCTAGCTTGATGCATGTGGACTTGCGTCCGCATTCCGACGGTCGGTATCACGCTGTGGAGTATGTCGCGCCAAGTGCTCATGCGGCCTTTGGAGAGAATACACCACAAAGCAAGGCGTGGCAAGAACGTGCGAAGACCGCGCTGGGGGAAGGCCGATTGAGGCGCCTGTTTCGGCAAAAACAGGTTCCGAACCGGGGGAGGATTGAGTTCATCACACCGCAAAGGGGTCTACGGCGTCCCGTATGTCATCCCCCAACAGGTTAAAGCTGAGCGCCGCGATGATGACGGGCGCGATGGGCCAGAGCAGCCACGGCTGTTGCAGCAGCACGCGGGTGGCCTGGGCATCGCTCAGGAGCAGCCCCCAACTGGTCATGGGTGGACGAATCCCCAGGCCAAGGAAGCTGAGCGCGGTCTCGCCCAGGATCGTACCCGGGATGGCCAGGGTAGCCACCACGATGCGTGGCTGAGCGTGTTGGGAAAGAGGTGCCTGGCGATGACGCGGAAGCCGCTGCAGTTGGCTATGCACGCGGCCATAAAGAAATCCGAATCCCGCAGGGCCAACACCTTGGCCCTGATCTGGCGTGCCAGGCGACCCCAGCCGACGATAGACAGCACAACCGTGATGCCAAAATACACCTTGGGGGAATCCAGGTTCGGTGCGAGAGCAGACGCCGGCGCCAGCCAGACCGGGATCCGCGGGAAAGACAGCAACACTTTGATGAAACGCATCACCACATTGTCCAGAAGGCCTCCATAGTAGCCGGCCATGACCCCCACCAGAGAGCCGCTGGTCAGGCTCAAGAAGACGCCCACCAGCCCCACCGTCAGCGATACTCGGGACCCGTACAGAATGCGGGTGAAAAGGTCCCGGCCCAGCCTGTCCCCGTCTCGGGGGCGTCCTACGCAAGACGAAACTGGTTTCGTCGAGAATCCGTCTCGAGTATCGTATCTTTGCCAATACCGCCCTCAAGGACGAGGGCTCAGAGCGCTTCAGGACCAACGCGTCGCTTTTGCCGTAGTGCCGCTGCCTTTTCGAGCGTCGTTAACATCGGCGTGAGCGTTCAGAGGGGCAAATGAATTGCGCTTAATTAGACAGGGTCAACAAGATCTCTATGATTTACAGGATTGAGATTGAGTCTGTAAAGCATCTTTAAATACCCTGAAAATCCTGTTTATCCTGTAAGTCCTGTCAAAACACATACCCCCTGATCGGCCATTGGAAAATCAAGAATCACAGTCGAATCACCGGACCTCGACCCTGGGTGGATGAACAAAATCGTGCCAGTGCTCGGCCACTTTGGCCTCTCTGGCGTCGCCGTCGTGAACCACGACCCGATAGCGCCAACCCACCGACTCACCGGCCGCGATGACCAGGTCCCAGCGTCGGTTCGGATCGCCGCTGAAATCGTGCAAACCTATCGGGTTGGCCGTCATCAGGCCATAGTTTCGAACGTGCCAATGCGTCGGATAGCGTGGATTATCCTCGTGATCCATCAGCGCGACACCGCGCCACTCCCCCGCTCGGGGACCAGAGTAGTCGCACCAGGGGGCCCGCTTTCCCCAGGCCTCCGCTTCCCCCACCGCACCGTATGCATTCTCGATCTTGCCGCCGCCTCCCGGGGCACGGACATCCATCGACGACGCCACTCGAACGGAGAGAAGGCCACCCTCCTTGGTATCACCCAGCGTCACTTCCCCCACTGAAGCATGCAGAGCAATCTCATAGTCAAAGACGCGCGCCCGCGCCGGTGTTAGATAAAAGACGATGCGCCGGGTCTCGGTCATATTTGTCCTCTTGTCGGGATCGGTCCAATCCAACTCCTCGGTGAACCCACCGGCTACCAGCCCGTCAAAGAGGCATGTAAACTCACGATGGATGATCCAGCCGTGCCCAGGGCCGTCCCCCCAATTGTTTACGCCGTTGACCTCGCCCTGGGCGGTATAGATCCCCTTGTGGTGCGGGTGATCGGTCGTCTCGCCAGGCGAGGCTGGCACCATCGGCCAGTTGCGGGTCACACCCATGCCTCCGTGGCCAATGAGGGGATACAAGTAAGGCCGGATGACCTGATCGCCGAAATTGTACGCAGTAAAGTGCTCACCGCCGATCGTGACGTCCAATTTACCAGGTTCCTTCTGTGTCAGCACTACCCGTTCTGCTTTTGCCGGCTCCGCCCCGTCTCCGTAGCGCAATTGATAGACCCGCGTCTCGTTGGGCCGCATCGAAGCGATTACCCAGCTCACGTTTACCTCACCGTTGTCGGCCGGCCAAGCCTGCACCGGTACAGGCACGTCGCTCGTCAAGTCCCACAGAGAGAGTTGATGCAGATCCACATCGGCGTCCAGAGCCAGCTTGGTCTGCACTGGACACCCCCTACGTTCATGCCAGCCCGATTGCACGATCAGTTCTGCCAGATTCATTGTCCTAGCCTCCTTTCCCCTGCTCCTACGTGACACATACCTACTCCTGGCCCCCGTCTCGGGGGCGCTCTACGCAACGAGAATCCGTCGCGAGTATCGTACCTTTGCCTATAACGCCCTCGAGGACGAGGGCTCAGAGCGCTTCAAGACCAACGTGTCGCTTTTGCCGTAATGTCGAAAGAGTGCGGCCAGGCATGGCTCCTATCGAGAACGATGTAACCAAGCCACACTTGGCCGCCAAGCTACACTTGCCCGCCAAGCCAGACTTGGCCGAGTTCCCATCTCTCAACCGCTTCATCCCAACGAGAGAGCGCTCACGTTTACGTCTTGAACCATTGCTCGGGGTCGCCGGTGCCGGACCAGCCGTACGTCCACGATCCAACGACGCCCATCAGGGGCAGGTTGTGCAGGTTGCTCCTGACCACAACCGGCGTCAAGGTGTCACCGACCGTGCCGATCTGGATGGGGCCTTCGTCGATGTGGATCTGATAGCCGTCCAACAAGCGGTCGTTGATGGCGTCGCTGTAGACCTCCTGCAGCTTTTCTATCAAACTCCCAGGAGGCGG
>Ga0114930_10001304_pt1 | contig 24074 bp, 17 predicted proteins | sample AnhtaG_FD_87300 | JGI IMG/M metagenome (GOLD analysis project Ga0114930, IMG submission 87300) | Deep subsurface microbial communities from Anholt, Denmark to uncover new lineages of life (NeLLi) - Anholt_01485 metaG | ecosystem: Environmental > Aquatic > Marine > Oceanic > Sediment | place... | reverse complement strand
GCTTCATGTCGTAAGTGACATATTTCCCTTCGGCGATGACGGCTGCTACAGCATTCTCCAGGCGGTCGGCGGCTTCCTTCTCGCCGATGTGCCGAAGCATCAACATGCCGGAGAGAATCAACGCGGTCGGATTGACTTTGTTCATGCCGGTGTACTTCGGCGCGCTGCCGTGCGTCGGCTCGAACAGGGCCGCCTCGTCGCCGATGTTGGCGCCCGGAGCCACGCCCAGCCCGCCAACGAGGCCGGCACACAGGTCGGAAATGATATCGCCGTAGAGGTTCGGCAGCACAAGGATGTCGTACAGCTCGGGCTTTTGGACGAGCTGCATGCACATGTTGTCCACAAGGCGCTCCTGGTATACGAGGCCGTCGCCCGTGCCGACGGCTTTCCCCACAACCGTCTCGTCCGGCTCTACGCCGTCGGCGAGTCTAGTGTCCTCGAACTGGGCGCCGTAAGCCTTGGCGATTTGCCGGGCCACGCGGTAGAACAAGCCGTCCGTGAACTTCATTATGTTAGCCTTGCACACCGAGGCAATGCTCTTTCGCCCATTTGCCAACGCGTAGTCAAACGCGAACTTAACGATCTGGCGCGTGCCGGTGACGGAGATCGGCTTGATGGAGATCGCCGAGTCCTCACGGATCTTGCCCTCCGCCATGTCTATGATGTGCTTCGCCTCAGACGTGCCCAGGTCGTACTCGACCCCGGCGTAGAGATCCTCCGTATTCTCCCTGACGACTACCAGGTCAACGTCTGTGTATTTGGACCGGATGCCGGGGTAGTACTTGGCGGGACGGAGGCACGCGTAGAGATTAAGCTGCTTGCGAAGGGCGACGTTCACCGAGCGGAATCCTCCGCCTATCGGAGTTGTGATCGGCCCCTTCAGCGCGACCTTATTCCGCCGGATGCTCTCCAGCACGTGCTCCGGAAGAGGCGTGCCGTACTTATCCATGACATCAAGGCCGGCCTCGTGAACCTCCCAGTCAATGTCCACGCCGGTCGCTTCGATGACGCGCTTGGCGGCGGCTGTTTGCTCGGGGCCCACGCCGTCACCGGGTATGAGTGTGATCTTGTATGCCAATGCTGTGTACTCCTTTCATCGCATGCTTTGACGGTCTCGACAGCTCTGGGAAAACCAACTTCGAGCTGCTGTAATAACAATCGCTTGCGGATCCGCGCTTGCGCCGGCACGCTCATGCTGGCTACGCGTCTCTTACGTTCCGTCAGTGATCATTGCCGCATGTGCTCGCATTGTCCTCACTCAGCCAGCCATGTGGTCACTTCTCGCCAAGGCCTACGCGGACGCGGACTCGGGGCTTCGTCTCCGTAACCGATGGATACAGCTGCAATCATCTCGTCCGTACGACCGAGCCACGAGCGAAGTTCTTCGTAGGCGTAGAATATGTCACAAATCCAGAGCGTACCTAGTCCTAAATCCTGGGCGGCCAACAGCATGGTCTGAATCGCGCCGCCAATCGACTGCACGTCCACCACATTCCCGGCCTCGCCCGCAGATCCTCCGTTGAAGACAAAAATGGTCACAGGCGCCTGTTCCATGGCATTGGTGGAGCCGTCGCTGCTGCCCGTATCGCCTCCCTGCTCCTTCACCCGGCGGATGGCCTCCCGCATAATGCTTATCATTTCCTGGCGCTTCTCGCCCCCCACAACGACAAACCGCCAAGGCTGGCTATTCTTACCCGACGGGGCCTGCACGGTCGCTTCCAGAATTCGTTCGATGAGTTCTCGCGAGACAGGCTTGTTCTTGAACCTACGTATGCTCCTACGGCTCGAAATCGCTTCCAAGGTTTTCATATCCCACCCCTAGTCACTGTGGTCATTCGGTACGTCTCATCCTTACTCGAGAGCGGCGCTGGGAAGTATAAGTCAGAGTTATGTCTGACTACTTCCTATCCCGTCCGCGCGAGGCGGACGGGAGCGAAGGGAAGTCTAAACGTAGTCTATGCCTCTGCCGATTGCTTGGTGAAGTTCAGCATTCCTCCCGCCAGGATAATATCCACCTGGCGGGGGGACAGGTCGTGCCTGACTTCGAACTTCGATCCCTTAGTCTTGTTCTCCACTACTAGAACCGGGATCTCCTTCAAGGAGGTCTGGATATTCGTTATCTCAAGCTGATCCTCAAGGCGAATGGCACCGTAATCCGCCGGGTTGACAAACGTCAGCGGCAGGATGCCGAAGTTCACCAGGTTCGCCCTATGGATGCGGGCGAACGACTTTGCGATGACCGTCTTCAAGCCCAGGTACATCGGGGCGAGCGCCGCATGCTCCCGGCTGGAACCCTGCCCGTAGTTCTCGCCCCCGATGATGAATCCACCGTGCGCCGCCTTTGCGCGGGAGGCGAAGTCCGGGTCCACGCCCTCGAACACGTGCTCCGCGATGGCGGGGATGTTCGATCGAAGCGGCAGAATCTTCGCCCCCGCCGGCATGATATGGTCTGTCGTGATATTGTCCTCGACTTTGAGGAGCACGACGCCCTTCACGTCCGCGGGCAGCTCCTCCCGGATCGGAAGAGGCTTGATGTTCGGCCCGCGGATGATCTCAACCTTGGCAGCTGAATCCGGGTCGGGCGGCGGGATGATCATTCCGTCGTCAATGATATACTTCTCAGGCAGAGTCACCTCCACCGGCTCGCCGAGCCTCCTGGGATCCGTGACCTCGCCGGTCAGGATCGCGGCGGCGGCGACCTCAGGACTTGCGAGGTAGATCTTCGCGTCCGGCGTGCCGCTCCGACCCTCGAAATTCCGGTTAAACGTGCGGATGGTCACTCCCCCGGACGGCGGCGACTGCCCCATGCCGATGCACGGTCCGCACGTGTTCTCGAGGATGCGCACGCCCGATGAGATCAGGTCGGCCAGCACGCCGTTCCGCGCGATCATCTCCAACACCTGGCGAGAACCGGGAGACACGCCCGCACTCACCGTCGGATGGACCTTCTTGCCCTTCAGCGCTCCGGCCAGAGTCATCAGGTCGCGGTAGGACGAATTCGTGCAGCTTCCAACCAAGACCTGGTCAACCTTCAGGCCCTCTATATCCCGTACCTTTACCACGCGGTCGGGCTGATGCGGCTGGGCGATCATCGGTTCCAGGCCGGATAGGTCGATCTCGATGACCTCATCGTATTCGGCGTCCGGATCCGCCTCAAGCTGGATCCAGACGGCTTCCCGGCCCTCGGCCTTCAGGAACTCTCGGGTCTGGCCGTCGCTGGGGAAGATGGAAGTGGTTGCTCCCAGCTCGGCGCCCATATTAGTGATGGTCGCTCGGTCCGGGACGCTGAGCGTTTTCACGCCCTCGCCGCCGTATTCCATGACCTTGCCGACCCCGCCCTTCACGCTCAATCTGCGCAGCAGTTCGAGGATTACATCTTTCGCGGAGACCCAGGGGCCGAGCTGTCCGGCCAGCTTCACCAGGACAATCTTCGGCATGTTCAGGTAGAACGGACCGCCCGCCATTGCCACCGCCACGTCCAGGCCGCCGGCGCCGATAGCGATCATGCCGATCCCGCCGCCGGTGGGCGTATGGCTGTCCGATCCGAGGAGCGTCTGCCCCGGGACGCCGAAGCGTTCCAGGTGGATCTGATGGCAGATGCCGTTCCCCGGCCGGGAGAAGTAGATGCCGTACTTAGCGGCGATGCTCTGCAGGAACCGGTGGTCATCCGCATTCTCGAACCCCGTCTGCAGGGTGTTATGGTCAATGTAGCTTACCGAGAGCTTTGTCCTCACCCTCGGGACGCCCATTGCCTCGAACTGGAGGTATGCCATCGTCCCGGTGGCATCCTGGGTCAGAGTTTGATCGATCCTGATCCCCACCAGTTCTCCTGAAACAGGCTTCCCCTCAACAAGATGTTGATGGATGACCTTTTGCACGATGTTTTCCGCCATACTTACTCTTCCTTTTACAGACGGAGGCGCTCCCCGAAAGAGGAGCGCCACCTATCAATTTCGACTGTCGGCTGAACGAAATAGTCCCGGTCGTTCCGGGGTCCTCTGCTACGCGAGCTGTTCCCGGACCCCCTCCCAGCCCATGGACTTGGGCCGAACGATGGGCGAGCCGACAGCCCTGGCGTACAATACCTGCGCGGCCATTCCCATCACTCGGGAAACACCGAAGAAGACCGTATAGTAGTCAAACTCGGTCAGGCCGTAATGGTAGAGGAGGGCACCGGAACCCGCGTCAACATTGGGCCATGGGTTCTTGGCCTTCCCATGTTCCTTGAGAACTCCCGGGATGAGATTGAAGTGCTTTTCGACCAGTTGGAAAACCGGTGAATCCGGGCAGGCCTGCTTGCCGAAGTTCAGGAACGCGGTGAACCGGGGATCGGTAGCGCGCAGCACGGCATGCCCGTAGCCAGGTATCACCCGCCCGCTGTTCAGGGTATCCCAGGCATATTGCACCAACTGCTCATCCGTGGGAACGCCCTTGAAGTGGTCGAGGATAGCCAGGATATACTTCAGGCATTCTTGATTCGCGAGGCCGTGGAGAGGCCCGGCGAGACCGTTGAGACCGGCGGAAGTTGAGTAGAACAGGTCGGAAAGCGCGGAACTGACGACGTGGTTGGTGAACGCGCTGACATTGCCACCTTCATGGTCGCAGTGCAGAACCAGGTAAAGGCGAATATAGTCCTTGAAGGTTTCATCACGTTCGGCAACACCGAGCATATGAGCATAGTTTCCGCCCCAGTCGAGGTTGGGATCGGGAGCGATTCTGGGCCCTTTCTTGAAGCGCATACGATAAATGCCCGCGGCCAGCGCGGGAAGTCTTCCGAGGAGGAGAATAGAATCGTCCAGAATCGGCTGCCAGTAATCCATTTTGGACATCCCGGCATCATACTTGGTTTTGAAGCTGGATTCGCCCTGCATGGCAAGGATACCGATGGAAAGGCTCACCATCGGATGGGTATCCTCCGGCAGTCCTTCTAAAGCCTTCCAGACGTAATCCGGCACCTCGGCATAGCGTTTGAGGGCCGCCTGGAGATCGGCCAGGGCCTCTTTGTCGGGCAATTCGCCGGTGACGAGCAGGAAGAAGACCTCCTCCGGAAGCTTTTCGCTGAGCTCGAGAATCGGGATACCCCGAACGATGAGGCCCTTTATCGGGTCCACCAGCGAAGTAGTGCACACTAACCCCTTTACCCCTCGCTGCCCGCCGAAGAGTTGGGTTACGCTTACGTCGGAGACTTTCTCTTCGCCGTAAGTTTGCAGCATCTCCCTGACTTCATCGCGCCATGCCGGAAGTTTGGAAGCAAAAACCTCATGAATCTTACTCATTCTGATCCTCCTTCGTTGCCCACGTTGAGCTTTTCAACGACGACCCGTGCTGGTGATCTCGAGGATGTAAGTTTTGGGCACTGCACGGCTCCCGTCGTGAATCGCATTCTGACTCACATACGTGAGCGTAAACCGTTACATTAGAAAAGCGCCGTAAAGGCAGGCCGTTGTTCTTACCTGGGATTAAGCTTTTGACGACTGCGCTGCGGGGGCGTCGGAGCGTGCTGCGGGCACTGACCGGAGAGCTCGCCCGGATGGACCAGTCCTCTGTACCCGACCGCTAGTCCTCCCGAGCATCAGTATAGTACGGCTTTTCACGCGCTGTCAAGAGCAATAGGCAACAAATTCGAAAAGTTTGTGGAATTTTGCACAACGCTATCCGGATCAACGTTCAGCCGTATCCGAACAAGCAATGATGGCCGCCTACACCGTGTCTCCCGTTTGCGGGCGCGGCTCTGTCGGGTACAAGAGTTGACGAGACGAAATGCGCACAGAAAAAGGGTGAACATTCGATGGAAACGGAATCGCTTCAAGCAGAAACCGAAGTGGGACCCATGGTCCTCGAGAGGATCAGCGATCTGAAGGAGGCGAAGAGGCGCCTGGGCGAGTTCCACGACATCCGCGGCATGACCGTGGTGAACCCAAGAGGCGATGGGGTCGGCCGGGTGGAACAACTCTACATGGACCCCAAGCTGGATAAGCTGACGATGGCAAGCATCATATTCGGCGGCGTCTGGGGCTTCGGCGCGAAGCACATCTTGGTGCCGATGGACCAACTCGAAGTAGTAGACGGTGACAAGATCAGGATCATGCCGAATCCCCAGATCGTGAACGCGGCCCCCGAGCTCAAGGAGGAAGAGGGCAACTACCGCTGCTACTGCGACTACTGGACCCGCGTGTCCGAAGAGAAGCTGAGGGAACCCCGCGAAGCAGTGGGCCGGGAATGATCCGCCGCAGCATAATTGTGCCCTATCTCGATTCCTCCGAAGCCTGATTTATATACTTTACCATCCGAACCAGAGTGCCGCTTTCCTTCCGGAAGAAGCTGACTTCGTCCATAGTAAGCCTCATGAAGAATATCCCCCGACCTCCCGGCTGGAGGCTTCCCGGCGCGGGTTGGGGGATGGCAGTTGGATCCAAGCCGGGACCCAAGTCTTCGATCTCGACCGTCAGGCTTTCTCGATCTCCGACGCACGGCACGGCGACAGTATCCGACCGCCCGCGCGGGCACCCGTATTGGAACGCGTTTGCACACGCCTCACCCACCGCGAGCTTGATATCCTCGACCTCTTCGGAGGTGAAGGGTAGTGACCCGGCTATCTGAGCGACTCGATGCCGTATGTCGGCAACCAGCTCCGGGTCGCAGGGCACGACGAAGTTGGTAACCTGCCAGTAGAAAGGAGCAGGTTCCCGCTCGCGAGGAGGGGCAGGCTTTGGAAGCTCTTCGAACTCGAACAAAGGCTTGAATCCCGATATTTCGAGCAGGTGAATCAATTGTCTGCTGGGCGAGACCAGAACGAGCCCGGTTCCTTTCTCCCCGGCCGCCTTTGCCGAATCCACCAGCGCCGAAATGCCGCTGCTGTCCACGAAAACCACACCGGACAGTTGGACGTCCACGCGTTCGTGCCTCTCCTCGATCACACGCAGAATGGCCTCTCGTATTCCCTGGGCACGCCGGAAGTCGATGTCGCCGCGCAGGATTATCCTCGGCGCACTCCCCTTTCCCCTGCCTATCTCTGCCCGGTCTGCAGGCTTAGTTATGAAAGCCTTGTCACTCACGGTTGTTTCCTCAACACCAGAAGGGCAATATCATCCGCGACCCGTCCGCCGCAGTGCTCCATGATCGCCCTGAAGACAGTCTCGACGGTCTCCTCGGCGGGCCGGCCTACGCGGGCCATGAATATCGCTCTGAGGCCGGCGAGGCCGAGCAGCTTGTCGTCGCGCCTGACGTCCGTCGCGCCGTCCGTATAGACGAGGAGCACATCCTCTTGTTCAACTTGTATCTCCCGCTGCCCGTACTTCGCGCCCGGAATCGTGCCGGCTCCCGGGCCTGAGACGTCGAGCATAGTCATGTAATCCTTAGCCTTTGAATAAAGGAAGGGCTGGTCGTGTCCGGCGTTTGCGTAGGTCAGCTTGTGCTGCTCCACGTCCAGGATGCCATAGAATATCGTGATGAACATGCCCGACGGCACAAATCTGCTGAACGTATTGTTGAAGCGCTCGAGCACAGAAGCGGGCGACGGATCCTCGGCTGCGTACGCTCTTATCATGTACTTCCCCATCGCCGTGTGCACCGCGGCGGAGATCCCCTTCCCCGACACGTCCGCGACGAGAAGTGCCACGCGGTTCCCGGAGACTTCAAAGACATCGTAGAAATCACCGCCCACTTCGGCCTCCTCGAGCGCGGCCTTATACCGGGCGGCCAGTTCGTACCCCCGCACAAAGGGAATACGGGACGGCAGAAAACTCTTCTGGAAGGTTTCGGCAATGTTCTTCTCGCGGGCGAGCAGGGTCGCGTTCTCAATGGACGCGGCGGCCGTCCCGGCCATGGATGAAAGCAGCTTGACAGCGGTGGGAGCAAACTCGTGCTCCTTTCCTCGCTCGTCCAGAAAAGCCACGCCGACCAATCTGCCTCGCGTGACAAATGGAACGACCAGGCCGCGCTTGACGTTACAAATATCGTGAAGCTCATGTGCGGCCGAGGTCTCATATCTTGGATCGGGGACGAGCAAGGCCTGCCCCTCCTGCAAGGCCGCACGGCCCGCCGCGCTCAGCACTTCTAAAGAGACCGCTCGTCTCCCGAGATGGTCGCGCTCCTCTTCCGAGACACCCTCGGCGGCGGCGAGGTTCATAGTACCGGCGTCCGGGTCCAAAAGGAGCAAGCAGCACCGGTTCACTCCGGCGATTTCCGTCATCCTCCCGAGTAGGATTTTCAGGATCTCATCGAGTTCGAGAGTTGAACTGAGCACCGTAGCGATGCTGTAGAGAGTCTGCGCCTCGCCTGCAGCCTTCCGCGCATCCTCGTAAAGCCTGGCGTTCTCAATAGCAATCGCCGCCTGGTCTGCGACGCCCATTGCCAAGGAGAGGTCTTCCTCCGTAAACGCACCAGTTCGCAGAGACCCCATGACGAACACACCGATCACCCTGTCCCTAAGTTTCATGGGCACTACAAGCAGCGAGCCGGTCACACCAACCAGTTCCTCGATTCGTTCCGGGAACTCCGCATAATTCTCGATGAGCAGCGGCTCACCCGTGGCAAAGGCCCGACCGGCCCCGCCGGCCCCAACCTTGATGCCCGCAGGCTCGATCACGCTGACTACGCGCCGGATTGCGTCCTGGGCCCTCCCGGCACGAGCATAGTGGGATGTCATGTGCAGCCGCTCCTGGGCCTCGTCCGGCAGAAGCACCCCCGAATCGTCGGCGCGGACACTTTCCGCCGTCAGCCTTGCCACCTGGCGGAGCACCTCGCCGAGGTCCAGAGTGGAGGTGAAAAGCTTGCCCACCTCGACTAGAAGGCTCAGCTCGCCCTTCCCTTTGGCCTCCTCGAAGAGTCTGGCGTTCTGGACAGCGGCAGTGGTGCGCCCGGCTAGAGCTAACAGGAAGTCGAGTTCGTCATCAGTGTACTCGTGTTCCGCCGACATGCACACTATCATGGTGCCGAGCTGCTGTCCAGCAGCGATCAGCGGCGTGCCGGCGAGCGAGATGCACTCATGTGCAGCCAGTAAGTTCCGCCAGGGCTTGAGCGGCTCGCTGACCCGCGCGTCCGGCACGGTCCATCTGCCGACGCGCCCGACCGGCCGCGTCGGGCTCTCCGGTTTGGATTCCAGGACGCGGACGACCTGTGGAATTGCAGCCGCCAACTCGGATGCGAGACCGTATGAAGCCCTGAGTGCCGCCGGCCCGCCGGGCTCGTCGGCGAGCACGATAGCTGCCCACCGCGCCTGCATCGCCGACGCGACCTTCTCAACCGATGTGTTCAAGATAGTGTCCAGGTCGAGGGTCTGACTGAGGGCGGCGCTGAGGTCGTATGTGGCTTCAAACCGTGCCTGCTGCCTGGCCCGGAACGACTCGTACAGGTCCGCGATTTCCAAGGCCATGCGGTTGTGAAGGTAAGATGTGGTTCGAACGGCGGACAGACGCTTTGCAGGACCTTCTTTCGACTGTTCGATTTCCCCGACGATGACTTCCTCCAGGCCGAGGAACGCCTGCTCCACCTCCACCAGAGCAAACCCTTGGCGGAGCCTGCTCGCGACAGTCTCCCGGACGAAGTCCTCAACCTGTCTCAAGTCGCCGGTTTCTAATACGCGCAGAGTAGCCTGAACCACTGCGCCCAGTGCATCGCGCAGCTTCTGGTCCGGCCAGGCTGAATATCCCGGGGACTTCAGCCCGCGGACGTAGTTCATCCAGTGCTGTATGATCGGCCCGCGCCTTTTTTCAACGAGGCTCGCCAGCCACGCATTCTGGGCTTTCATCGGCTCACGCTCCTTTGCGTGACACTTATCTTCTACCCTCCGGCGCGTCCTTTATCACACTGTTGAGCTGGTCTTTCCGAAGGCCGGCAGACGGACCGTCATCATCGAGTCGTCGGAAAGGACGGCAGATTAAGGAGTTCACGTACCCCCGCCGCGCATTCCCGCCCCGGCCGGATCGCCTGGAAGCTTCCGCTGCTTCCCCTGAAATGGCCCACTTCCGGTAAATACCCAGTTTGCCGAACAATCAACCATCGCAGCACGCGAGGCCTCGAAAACGCGTGGAAGAAGTGCTGGAGTTCAACCCATCGGAGGGTTGAGGGAAGCAATAACGCTCAGTGGATTTCGCGGCCGGATACCCTACCGCGCATAGGTTCCAAACGCCGAACCATATGGCCTACCGCAGGACTCTGACCAGGTGCTCGGACGCAGTTCCGCCAACCGTTACTCGAATCCTCAGCCTGCCGTGCCGGTCCTCGGAGGCGGAGATATCCACCGGCGGGAGGTCCGCCTTCTCCGCCTGGTAGAGCGCGATGAACATCGCGGATTTGCTCGTCCGCCGGACGATAAGCATCGGGATCGGCGGCGGCTCGAACTTGTCGTTCCTGGGGAAATCGCACAGCGTGACCTGCGTCCCCTCCACGCCGAGCATCGTCAGCCGCAAGCGCACGTCGCCCTGATGCCATTCCGCCTGCCAGGTACCGTCAATCACCTTCGATCTCGGATTCCGGAGCCAACTCCAAGGCAGCTCTCTCCAGGCTATCGAGGCGGATGGGTCGCCCCATCCCCCTGCTTGTCCGCTGTAGCCCTTGGGGGACGACTTGTCTGCCGCAGCTTTAGCAAGGGCAGAAGCCTCGGCGGAGTCCCCCTGGCGAAGGAGGATCTCCCCATCTCCCCCTCCCAGAAGGGTCTTTCCTTCATCGTCCTTCGCATGGAACAGCCAGTCGTACGTATGCTCTGAACCCGAGGCCGCCTGGAAGACGTCCAGCACGTAGTCGTCGGTGACCGCGATCGTGCGCTGCAGCTTCACTCCGGGATAGACGAGGCCCTGGAGGTCGGCGATGGTAGCCGTTTTCACATCCGGCAGGCGTTTGAACTCCAACAGCGACAGCTTCTCGCGAATGCCGCCGTGATTCTTTCCGTCCACCATGAGCGTGTTGTGGCAGATCGTCGAGCGGTTCAGCTCCCTCTGCACCTGGGACGAGAACGCGTGGGCCGCCGAAGCACGGGCCTCGCAATCGGGCGCAAGCAGCTTGCCGCGTCCGAACAGGACGAAATCCATCTTGTCCCGATGCGAATGGACGCTGTCCAAGTCGTAGCTCAGGAACGCGGCCCAGGAATCGCTGTTCCAGTAGTCCTTGCCCTCGATGCTTCTGAGAATCACGTGCCCGTGCTCCGGGAACACTCGGCTCTCGACGGGGGGTTGGCCCGCGTCTAAGTCGCCGTCTGGAGACGCCTCCCACATGGAACCGGGTTCCTCGCTCTGGAAGAGGGAAATGATGCTCGGCTTTGGGTTGTGCGACACTAGCCAAGCGTAGAGGGGCTTCCGATAGGCAATCCAAGCGTACTCGTATTCGGGCCTGTCCACGAGGCGCGCAGGGCTACCGTAGCAGTCTCCGATGGGTGGGATGGTCGTATCGGGGAACACCGCCTGAACCATGCCGGAGAAGCCCTGCTCGAGCGTCCGGCCGTTCGCAAATCGGTGGGTATAGAGATCGAGGGGATAGCCGGCCGTCCGAAACATATCCGCTGCTATGACAAGTCCGGCAAGCGCGGCGAAGTGGTACTTCAGGCTGCTTTCGAACCACAATCCGTCGTCGAGGAACCCATGCTCGATCAGCTCGCGGATGCCCTGGTCGCTCTCCATCGCGCGGTCTATCCACTCCTGCTTGCCGTGAAAGAGGCCGTACCCGGCCATCATCAGCTTGTGCCAGGCGAAGTGGTTATTGAACTTCCCGCCGGGGTTGTGCTCGATCCACCATTCGTCGTTTCGAGCGATCGCACCGATCATGCGGTCGAAGAAATCGTCCAGCTTCTCCCTTTCCGCCGGGGTGAACCGGTCGTACACCATGTCGTACGCCCGCAGCGCGCGAATCCCCCATATCGCCCAGTTCATCCCGACGTCCGGGCTTTCGAACTCGAAGCTGTACGACGTGTAGTAAAGCAGCACGCGCTTTGCCCGGTCCGCATAACCTTCGCCGCCGCCGAGCAGATGGACCAGCGCGGACTTCTCCGCAAGGAGAATCGCAGGCCGCGGCACCCGGAAAGTATGGTGATAGAACTCCGGGTACGTCTCCCGCCAATGCTTTTTCTTCGCCTCCTGCCACCAGGCGGTCTCGAACTTCGGCAGCTCCATCTCGGCGAGCTTGTCCGCGTCGAGCTTGAGTTCGTGGTGGATCTGCGCGGCCCAGTCATGCTGGGCGATGTTGTGCTTGGCAACTTCGATAAGGTGCTGGTTAACGGAGAGACACGGATGTGCGAGCATAGGGTATGGTTCACTCCTGTCCAATCGGCGGAACAGCCCACCGGTCATCCCACCAGCGGATCGTTCGCCCCGGCCTCGCGGAAGCCTTCCGCGCGGAGGATGCAGCTATCACACCGGCCGCACGGCTTGTCGAGCCCCTGGTAGCAGCTCCACGTCAGAGAATAGTCAACGCCGAGCTCCAGCCCGCGCCGAATGATCTGTGCTTTCGTCATATCGAGGAGCGGCGCGTAGATTCGGAATCGTCGGCCGTCTACCGTCGCCGCCTTCGTTGCCAGGTTCGCCATCCGCTCGAATGCCTCCAGGTACTCCCCACGGCAGTCCGGGTAGCCGCTGTAGTCGAGCTGGTTCACCCCGATGACGACGGTATCCGCCCCCACAACCTCCGCGTATCCAAGGGCGAACGAAAGGAAGATCGTGTTCCGTGCCGGGACGTAGGTCGCAGGCACTTCAGAAGACATCTCGTCCGCCGCGCGGTCGAGCGGAACCTCCAGGTCATCGGTGAGGGCGCTGCCCCCCCATTTCCGCAGGTCGAACTCGGCGACGACGTGACGTACTACGCCCAGCGACTCGCCGACGGCCTTCGCACACGCCAGCTCCCTCGAATGGCGCTGGCCGTAGGAGAATGAAAGGGCGTAGAGCTCGTACCCCTCGGCTTTGGCGACGGCGGCCGCAGTCGCGCTGTCCATTCCTCCGGACAGCAATACGACGGCCTTCGGTTTATCGGCGGAATCTCCGGGCATGGTAGGTCAATTCTAGCGGAAACGGGACGGGTAAGTCCAGGGCGCCGCATTCTCTACCGCAAAGACGCAAAGGGCGCGGAGTATCGAGTACTCGCCCTACGCAGAGTTATCGAGCGACTTGACACTGACTGCTGGTGGCTCAGAGTGGGGGGACACGCGAGTACGAGTAGGACCTGCCGGCGAATCCGTCCGAGACCGACGGCAGCGTGGGAGGCCCCTGCCGCACATGGGTTTTCTGCTGACGGCTGAGCGCTGGCGACTGATTCACTCGACCCGCACGACCTCGGGGCCGAGGAGCCGCTCGATCTCGGAGAGCAGCTTCGGAGAGGGCTCCACCTTGGCTTCCGCCGAGACTTTGGTGGTCCCGCCGTTCGACGGAACGAGGAAGAAAACGGGGCTGTCGCCGGAGTACTTCGAGAAGATGCCTTTGAGGAGCTTCAGCTTCTCGCGGTCGGACTTCCCCAGGCGGATAGTCACGCTCTTCGCGCCGTTACCTTTGCCCTGACCATTTCCGATTCCGTTTGGTCCATTCGACAAAGGGTGGATGGTCTCACAGATGACGCCAACTTCGCGGCTCTGGTCATTGTCCGCGCCCGGCCTTTCCCGGTGGTTCGTCTTCCCTCTGATGACCACAACCCCATCCTGGACGATGCTTTTCTTGTACTGCTTGTAAACGGACGGGAAGACTGTAACGTCTATGGGGCCGGCAAGGTCTTCCACAGTGAGGAACACCATCGGCTCGTTATTCTTCTTGGTCACGTGGTTGCGCACGCGGGAGATGACCCCGCCAACGACGACCTCCTGCTTGTCTCCCATGTCTTTCACCTGGTCGCTGGTGGCGGTCACCACTTTCGTGAGCTTATCCTCGAACTGAAGGAGCGGATGATCGGAGATATACAAACCCAGGAGATCCTTCTCTGCGGCGAGCAGCTCATCCCGGGAGAACTCGGACACCGGGGGCAGGGCTTTCGACTCCAGGCAGGCGGACTGCTCACCGGTTGTGCTGCCGCCGAACAAGGAGACCTGGCCGGCGAGCTTGTCCCTCTGGGCACGCAGAGCCTGGTTCATTGCATCTCCAAGGACGAAGAGAAGCTGATTCCTATTCTTGTTGATGGAGTCGAACGCGCCACACCTAATCAGACACTCGATGGCGCTCCGGGTCACAGTGGTGTCGCATACCCGGCGGCAGAGATCGTGGAGGGACACGAATTCGCCCTCTTCCCCCCTCGACTGGAGGATGGCGTCGATTACGCCGCGTCCCACGTTCTTGATCGCGGCCAGCCCGAACCGGACGTTTTCGCTTTCGACGCTGAAATCTGCGTAACTCTTGTTTATGTCCGGCGGGAGCACGGACAGCTTCATGCGCCGGCACTCGTCCACGTACTGGGCGACCTTCGCCTTGTTATCCATGACGCTGGTGAGCAGGGCCGCCATAAACTCAGCCGGGTAGTGGACCTTCAAATAGGCGGTCTGGTAGGCGAGAACTGCGTAGCATGCAGTGTGGGATTTGTTGAATCCGTATGAGCCGAAGCTCGCCATTAGATTGTAGATGGTCTCTGCGTCCTTGCCTTCGATACCGTTGGCAGCCGCTCCGCGCACGAAAACCGGCCGCAGTTCCTGGATCTTGTCGTGCTTTTTCTTCGCCATCGCCGAGCGAAGGCCATCGGCTTCGATCGCGGAGAACGATGCCAGTTCCATAGCGATACGCATGACCTGCTCCTGATAAAGGAGGACCCCGTATGTATCTTCGAGGATGGGGGCGCAGCGTTCGTGTAAATGGACCACCGGCTCATCGCCGCGCTTCCGCTTGACGAAATCGGTGACCATGCCGCTTCCCAAAGGGCCGGGCCGGAACAGGCCGACGACTGGAATTACGTCCTCGAAACGCGCGGGCTTCAGATCTTTGAGCAACTGGCGCATGCCGGAGCTTTCAAGCTGGAACACGCCCGCCGTCTCGCCGGCCTGAAGAAGCCTGTACACAGCCTCATCATCGAAGGGAATAGAGTTCAGGTCGATCTGAACGCACCGGTTTTTCGCCGCCATCTTGATGCAATCGCCCATTACCGACAGGGTGCGCAGCCCAAGGACATCTATCTTGAGGAGGCCTATTTGGGCCACCATATTCTTGTCGAAACCGGCGACCACACTTCCGTCCTCGTTCGGGCGCTGAAGCGGCACGTGATCGGTTAGAGGGTCCTTCGAGATGAGGACGCCGGCTGCATGTACGGAAGAATGACGCGCGAGCCCCTCAATCGCCTTTGCCGTGTCGAGCAGTCTTCGCACCTCGTTGTTTCGCTCGTAGCTGTCCCGGAGTTCGGGGGATGCCTTCAGGGCATCTTCCAGAGTGATGTTCAGCGTCTCGGGCACCATCCTGGCGATCCGGTCTACTTCGGCCAGGCGCATATTCAACGCCCGCCCGCAGTCCCGCACCGCTGCCTTCGCGCCCATGGTCCCGAATGTAATTATCTGAGCGACACGGTCGTCGCCGTACTTCTCGCGGACGTACTGGATGACCTCCTCCCGGCGTGTATCCGCGAAGTCCAGGTCGAAGTCCGGCATTGTGATGCGCCCGGGCGTGAGGAACCGTTCGAATATCAGGCCGTACTTCAGCGGATCGATGTTCGTGATGCCCAGGAGGTAGCAGACGAGGCACCCTGCCCCCGAGCCGCGGCCCGGGCCAACCAGGATGCCCTTGCTCTTCGCATGGGATACGAAATCGGAGACTATCAGGACGTAGCCGGCAAGGCCCTTTTCGCAGATGACCTTCAGCTCATACTCCAGCCTCTGGTTAATCGCGGGTCTGAGCTCGGCGTATCGTCTTGGGAGGGCTTCCCGGCAGAGGTGCTCCAGATGCGCTTCAGCCGACAGCCCGTCCGGCGGCTCGAAATGCGGCAAGTGTATCGAGGAGAAGTCGAGTTCAAGGTGGCAACGCTCGGCGATTTCTATGGTGTTCGACAGCGCCTCCGGGTGGTCACGGAAAACCTGTGCCATCTCGCGCTGGGTCTTGAAGTAGAACTCGTCCGACCCGAAGCTTATCTTCGGCTCGCCGACGGTCGTTCCGGTTTGTATGCAGAGGAGCACCTGGTGGGCTGACGCGTCCTGGCGCTGCATGTAGTGGATGTCGTTCGTCGCAACCAGAGGGAGTCCAAGCTCGCCGGATAGCTGAATCAGGAATTCATTGACCGGCTTCTGATCCTCCAGGCCGTGATCCTGAAGTTCGAGGTAGAGGTTGTCGGGGCCGAATATGTCTCGGTATGCGCAGGCAGTCTCACGGGCCTTCTGCAGGTTGCCGGCGCGAACGTACTCGGGGATCTCACCTCCCAGACACGCCGTAAGAGCGATTAATCCCTCGCTATGTTCCGCGAGCAGCTCCCGGTCAACCCGGGGCTTGTAATAGAACCCCTCCAGGAAACCCCTGCTGACGAGCTTGAGCAGGTTCCGGTAGCCGGTCACGTCTTCGGCAAGGACGACAAGATGATACTGAAAGTTGTCGAGCTTGGGGCTGCGGCTGGTTCGTGTTCTGGGAGCGAGATACAGCTCACACCCGATGATGGGTTTTATGCCCGACTCCCGGGCGGCCTGGTAGAATTCTATGGCGCCGTACATAACGCCGTGGTCGGTGAGGGCAAGTGCAGACATACCCCGTTCCGCAGCCTCGTTGACCAGCGCTTGAATGCGACATGCGCCATCGAGAAGGCTGTACTCAGAGTGGGTGTGCAAGTGTACAAAGTCAGGTTTCGACATGCCCGCGCTTTCCTATGGAAAAGTACAATCCAAGTGTTCGCCTCCGGATGGTGGTTTCCTCCAACGGCGAGCGGATGTTTTATCTGTTACCCAGAAGGCTTATGAGCCGTGGGTTTTGGGTACCCCAAGCCCCGCCGCCTCAGGTTGTCCTCGCTTTGCAAACGTGGCGCTGCCCGGTGGTCCCCCAACGATTATTCTACCCGGACTGCGACCGCGAGTCTAGGTAGTAACAGGTAAATTTCCGTGCATTCTCTGTGAACAACTAGGACTCGACCCCCGGGGGCCGGCGTAAGCCCGTGATCACGGAGACCGACGCACCCGGGGCTCCAGGTTGCAAGCATCAGCTTGGGGAAACGACAACGCGAACCGTCAATTGCCAATCCGTGGCGGCGGAGGCTGTTCGCCAGCCCTCTGCGGCCTGCGCTGTGCCGCCCTCCGGCATATTCCAACCTCTGCGCTATTCTATGCCGCGTGTGGGGTATACTCCCTATGCGGCATCCAAGAAGTTGCCGTGATCCCGCGCTCAGACGGGAGATCCAAGTCATATCGGGAAGCATGAGGAGGCGAGAACCATGAGAGGATCGGAGACGCGGGCAGAATGCCTGGCGGTATTCGCCCTGCTTCTGCTCGCCGTGCTGGCCGGATGCAGTGGCGAGGCAGATTTGACAGTCCTGGGCGGGTCGCAATTAGGGGCAGCGAAGCAGATCGTGATATCGGACGCGGACGCCGAGGCCGGCTGTGTTGTTGTGGTCCCGCTCGTGGTATCGAACATCAGCGGCATCACGAGCGCCGATTTCCTGGTGAAGTTTGACGACAGAATCCTAGTAGCCCAGGGAGTGCGACCCACCAGCTTCACGCAGAGCTTCGTTGTCCAGCCTCTTATCGAGGCGGGCTCGGTGGGAATCACCACAGTAGGGCCGACGCTGCCTCTGATCAGCAGTCCGTTCGTAGACATCATCTTTCAGGTGCGCCGTTCGACGGCATCCGGCGACACGACAAGGCTGGTGATTGACCGCGCCGAGCTCTTCGACGCTGACGACCGACGGATAGACAGCGTGCGGGTGAAAAGCGGAACCTTCACCGTCCGGTGACACATGGATTGGGTGCAGATGCGAGGCCACTGACCCGCCCCGGCCGTCCGGGACGAGGCCTTCTTCGCGTTCTCGGACCTTGACGAATCACGCCTGGGCAGGTATAATGTGGGTGTTGGAATGCCCGCCGCGGGCGGTTAGTTCAGGGGGAGAACGCCTCGTTGACACCGAGGAGGTCACTGGTTCAAATCCAGTATCGCCCACCACAACTCAAAATCAGGCGTTTTGGTGCCGTAGTCGTTTCAAAAGGCACCCTCGGTTTGCCTATCCAAGCGGAGGGTCCGATGAAACCAATTACGCTCCAGAACGCCGTTCGTCCTTATCAGGCACTCTTGAATACGTGAGGGACTCATATGGAACAGCTCGGTGTGGACCTGAAGAAGGCACAGCAAGAATCACTGGCGAGGCCTCGGTACAAATACTCACTCGCGGCACGGCTTTTCTTTCTCACGATGGACTTGATTGCGGGAAGGAAAGTGACGCTTGCCAAGGCGAGGCTCATCGAGATACTTGCCAGCATTCCGTATAGAGCCTGGGAAACCCGTCAATACGCGCGGATGACATGGCGCTATCGAAACCAGGCACTGGTGCGACAGGCCGGCAGGATTATGACCTGGGGCCGCGAAGCTCAGGATAACGAATACTGGCACTTGCTGGTCATCAATGAAAAAATGAAAGAGGATGGAGTCAGGGATGCGTGGTATCTGTTCCCGCCTATCCCCCTTCTGATGGTCGGCTTCTACGGTCTCTTCACAAGGACGATGGCACTGCTCAACATACGCCGGGCGTTCCTGTTTAATGCAGAGTTCGAGGACCACGCCGAACATGTCTATGCGCAGTTCGTTGAAGAGCACCCGGAATGGGAGGAACAGCCTGTCAAGAGCGAACTGGTAAAGGAGTACGGGGATTTCCAGAGTTGGGCGGAAGTGTTCAGGCGTATCGGACTTGATGAGCGCGACCACATGAACAACAGCTTTGTTTTCTGCGGCAAGCCGGAATGCGTCGTACAATACAACGGCATGCCGACCGCACCTCGTTCGGTGTTTTCTGGGGAACCCGGATAGGTGCCTCCGCAGGACAGAGTGCGAGGACGCCGCTGGACATGCCGACCCCAAAACCGCCGAACGCTACGACCGCGAGCGCGAGAACCTGGATGACAACGCTGTGGATTATGCGAAGTTGTAATGCGACCATGCAGTGCCGACCAGGCACTCCTGGGCCGTCGCCATGATTCGGAACGGCTGTGATGTCTTCAGCATCCAGAAAATGCTCGGGCACTCGACGCTCGCTATCACGAAGCGGTACAGCCAGCTTGCCGACACGGACGTGCAGGACAAACACCGGATGTTCAGCCCGGGCGACAGGGTGATGTCCCTGAATAGGCATGGGCGAAAGAGGCTGAGGTAGGAACACATCGCTCAGTCGGGACGCTGGGTGTCGCATGTGCCGTGGCGAGTTCGTCGGCCTACGGTCATCCGTTCGCAGGCGGGCCTCGCCGCGGAAGTCCGTTCCCCACCGACGACCTTGCTACATCGCCGACGGAAGCTCATGCCGGGCCATACCCTGAACTGCGGCTTACCCATCAAGACATTTGGCTTGTGCCCGAGGCGGTGAAGCCATTCGACGAATGCTTCCAGATGCGCGGCGTTGGAGTGAGACCGATGGCCCTGGGTCTGCTTCACTACTGGGAGCAGATGGTCGGGGAGGGGCACGGGCTTGTTGCCAAAGTAGAAGAAGTGATTGGATAGCAACACGTATTGTCCGCCGAGATCATGCTCGCGGTCAGCCACCGTATGGACGCTTCGACGCATCGTTGGCGGCTCTCTCGAAAAGTCATATATGGAATCCCCCAGCCTCCGCCGGACATCCGGGCTATCCCAGTCGGGTATCTTCTCCCGGAGGCTCCTGCTGGTAAACCGGTCGTACTGATGCATGGTTATCTTGTCCGTGACTTGCATTGCGTAGACGACGTGACCACTGCAATCGCCTATTGGGGAGTTGCGCGAACCCGTGCCTACGACCCAATCGCCGATCTCAGCCTTCAGCCTGATCTTGGGCTTGCAGATGCCGAGTGTGCAGACGCCCCAGAAAGGGTTCGGGGCGGCACCATCGTCGACCGGTATGCAGTACGTATATAGAGCAGGCATTCGATGTCCTCATCACCGCTAGAGAGCCGGCCCACCCCTCCAACTCCTTGTCGCCACCACAGTGTTCAGAAGGATGTCAAGCCGTACTTCCGCTCGAACTCGTCCATCCAGTGGTCGTGTCCACCAACCTGTCGGAGCGACGACATGACCTGCTGGATGGTGACGTGAGCAATCTTCGATTGCAGATGCTGTGGAATGAGAGTTTGCAGATACTCCATCAATCCACGAGTCCGGCGCGGGTTGGTCTCGTGCTTGCAGTAGAAAGCGGGATTGCGCTCGTCGCATAGCAGGACGAACCTCCCGCCTTTCTCCACGGCAAACAGGAACTCGCGGAAGAATTGGTAGTGATTTACTAGCACGCAACTTGAATCGGTGCCGACGGGGGTGTCCAGGAATCCGTGCTTCTCAAGGAGACTCCAGTACAAACGCCCAATGTGATGCAGATAGCAAGAGTCAAGCTGTCTTGACGGATTGCGCCCGTCGCAGTCGGCATCCGCAAACACAGAACACCCACCAAACTTGGCTTCGCTAAGCTTGCACTCGATGTACAAGGCATCGGCTGGGTCATCACCCCGAAGAGCGAGATCGAGTGAAGTTGGTTGGCCGGAATCCTCGGCAAATACCTGGCGGTCTTCGACCTCAAACTGTGCCTCCACATTTCCAGTCGGATACTTGATGCCCTCATTCCCCAGTGCAACCTTGAGCGGGGAGTAGTCTTGGGACACCATCATTGGCCCGATCAGGTTGAAGAGCATCGCCTGGCTACTCAGACCGTGATGGATGTACCTGTGCAGAGGGAATGCATCCGTGGGGTCGCGCTCATCCCGTACTTTCTTTATCAGATCGGATACCTCGGGCAGGATGATGTTCTTGGGCCAGTTGTCCCACCGATCAAGGATATACGGATAGCGCTTGTCCGCAGGAAACCCTTTGTCGGCAAACCACCTGGTAGCGGCATCCTGCAATTCCTTCTGGAATCGTCTTCGTCTCGGGTACGGCCAGTTCAAGGCTCTTTGACGGCTGTTCAAGTCAGCCTCCCGCAAAGCATGTTAGTCCCGTTCGGATGGCGGCCCACCGACGACTAGGGCCGGAACTCACCCGCGTACTGATCGTTCAGCTTATATAAGGCGAGCGGAATGTTCAATTGCCCTTGTGCTCCTGGGCTGAAATGGGTGCGTGGAAAGCTCTTCAACCAAGTCACACGTCGCAGATGACAAAACTGAAGCTCTGCGCTCGCATCGTACTCGTAGACCGTCGTCACACGACCTATATACACGTTCCTGTCTATGCGCGGTTTCGGCGGGTACACGATGAGGTCGCCCAAGCTTATCTCATGGACTAGGCTGAATGCCTCACGCCCCCAGTTCTTCCAGGCCCGACTCGACCTTTCCGGGTAGACCTGCTTGTAAGCTTCCACAAAAGCCGCTCTGTCGCATCGAAGCTCCCTCATATCGCCGAGTCGAGGTTCACGAAAGCCAACACAGCCTCTTGACAGGAAAATGTTATGTCCTCCCCCTCGCGGCCGGCGCGAATCACCCAGACCGTGTTGCGCTTTTCCATATGCTTGTCCCCCCCAGACCGCTTGCAGTGCCGTCCTAAGTGGCGCCAACAATCTAGCGCGCTGGCCAACTCCCTACCTTCGATTCGTTCACCCAAACACTGCCGTGTTCACGCTCGAATCTGTACCCTGAGTTGATGGAGTTGAGAAGTACCTAGGAATTCTAACACTCGTCCCCTCAGACTGTCAAACCGCAGAAAGATCCACGATAGCAGAGGGGTGTCTCACACGAATCTCTGCACCCTGGCGGTATGTACCGCCATGCGCCCCGACTTCCACCTACCCACGATTTCCAGTTATATGTGTAGTATATAACTGGAAATGCTCAACCCCAATTCATGGTGGAAGCCGGGGGTGCTGTGCAGGTCATCCTGGGGTGGACAATCGGCCCACAACTTGGAGGGAGAACGGGCGGAGAGGTCGGCCATCCCCACGCATGTATGAACGATCGCGACCTCTTTCCGAACGCCTTTCCATTTGACAAAGCTGGATTTGCTGTGCTAGACTTGTGACGCTGTGAAGTTCCGGCAGGCCATGCGGGACCCGAAGGGTCGTCGGGCCTGCCGTGCGCGCGTTGAAAGGAGCTATTGCTGCCGATGCGAGTGACCGTTAAGGGAAAGAACATGGAAGTTACCGAGACCCTGCAACGGTATGCGCAGAAGAAAGTGGAGAAGCTCGGCAAGTACTTTCGCAACTTGAAGAGCGCCAGAGTGACCCAGAGCACCCAGCGGAATTGGCATATCGTAGAGGTCACCCTCGAAGGCGACGGCATCCTGCTTCGCGGCGAGGAGCGCTCAGACAATATGTACGCGTCTGTCGACCAGGTTGTTGATAAGCTCGAGCGGCAGATCAAACGGTTTAAGGGCAAGTTGTATCAGCGGGCGCACGAGGGACCGCCCAAAGAAACCATCCCTTCCGATAGACTGGGCGAAGAGCCGACAGAGGAAGAGGAAATGCCCACCGTGGTGCGAACCAAGAGGTTCCCCTTGAAGCCGATGCCCCCCGAGGAAGCCGCCATGCAGATGGAGCTGCTGAACCACGAGTTTTTCGTGTTCCTGAACTCTGACACAAACGCGGTCAACGTGATATATAAGAGACACGACGGCAACTACGGACTTATCGAGCCGGAAGCGTGATCCCAGAGTGGGAGAATCCACCGGAGAAGGGACAGAGGAGTAGTGAAAGTCGGAATCTTGACTGGCGGCGGGGACTGCCCCGGTTTGAACCCTGCAATTCGCGCCGCCGTCATGCGGCTGGGTGACTACGGACACGAGACCGTCGGTCTATCCAAGGGATGGCTCGGCCTCGTGGAGGGATTGACTCAGCCACTCACGCTCGAGAACGTGGAAGAGATCATCTCGATAGGCGGAACGATCCTGGGTTCGTCGCGGACGAATCCGTTCAAGAAGGACGAAGATCTCAACAAGTGTCTGAGGAACGTCAAGAAGCTGAAACTCGATGCCATCATTGCGCTCGGGGGTGAGGACACCCTGGGCGTGGCGGGCAGGCTGTACAAGCTCGGCATCCCTACCGTGGGTATCCCAAAGACAATGGACAACGACCTCTCGCAGACCGATTACACCTTCGGCTTCAACACGGCCGTCAGCGTCGCTGTAGACGCGGTAGACCGGCTGAGGGACACAGCAAAGTCACACAGCCGGACCATGGTCCTGGAGGTTATGGGCCGCCATGCCGGATGGGTCGCCCTCTACACGGGCATCGCGGGCGGCGCAGACTGGATACTCATCCCTGAGGTGACACCGGACCTCGACGAGATGTGCGATCACCTCAAAGCTGTGAGAAATCGCGGCAAGTCATACAGCATCGTCGTTGCTTCGGAGGGGATCAATCTCCCCCAGGTGGATGAGGAAGGCATCTCCGTAGATGCCTTCGGACATGTGATACTCCGCGAACGAGGCGTCGGGGAGTATCTTGCAAAGGAGATCGAGGGCCGCACCGGCTCCGAGACGCGCTCCGCCGTGCTGGGCCACATCCAGCGGGGCGGCCCGCCGACTGTCTTCGATCGGGTGCTTGCCACCAGGCTTGGGCTGAAGGCCGCCGAAATGGTCCAGGCGGGCGAGTTTGGTCGGATGTCCGCGATCCAAAAGAACGAAATCGTCTCGGTTGACTTGGAGCTAGCTGTGAGCGAGCTGAAGACCGTGCCTATCGAGCTCTACGAGGAAGCCAAGCTGCTCTTCAAGCGATGAAGCGTTCCGCCGGCCCGAGAACCGATCTCCGTGCCGATGCAGTTTCTCATACGAAGCTTCAGGTTTCACCTGGCTCGGGCGGGATTTGCAGCCCCGCGAAGGCAGAAGGCGCCCCCGGCCCCACCAGCCATCGGGTTCTAAACGAAGGTCCGGGCATCGCAAACCTATTGTCCAGCCCGCAGGGGTCCACCGAGGCGGACGAATCCTGCCCGGACTGTGCTCCAAGTCACTGAACAAGTGCAACCTGGCCCAACTTCGCCTGTCGGGGGGTCCGACATGATAAGCGGCAACTATCTGCTATTCGTGATGCTCATTACGCCAGTACTGCTGCTCACGGCAGGGAGAGCAGCCGGTGCT
>Ga0114930_10001300_pt1 | contig 24144 bp, 19 predicted proteins | sample AnhtaG_FD_87300 | JGI IMG/M metagenome (GOLD analysis project Ga0114930, IMG submission 87300) | Deep subsurface microbial communities from Anholt, Denmark to uncover new lineages of life (NeLLi) - Anholt_01485 metaG | ecosystem: Environmental > Aquatic > Marine > Oceanic > Sediment | place... | reverse complement strand
TAGCGAAAAAATACAACACAATACCGATTGACATACCTGCTTGGTGAAAAAGCAATACAAGAAAAGCCACTCCAATGATTATTGCTATAATTGCTGTTCTATATGAAAGCGGCTCTTTTGAATCATCAACATGGGAGTGCTTATTAAATACCTTAGAAAATACTCCCTTTATGTGTTTTTTGCTTGCCCATAAAACCAATATTCCCAACGTAATCCATGCGCCAAGGCTTTGATAGTCGGAATAAGGGAATCCTGGCAGCGACCTCCATCCGCCTATACTACCGATAATAAGTTGAGCCTTCATGAAAAGAAAGAAAAACCACACAGAAAAAGACATATCTAATGGAACAAAAAATGTGAGACCAATAGCCCACGGATAGAAATAAAGCGGCAACCAGCCTATTGCGTTCCACGGCTTGCTTGTGAATATCTGACCTAGATTGTAGCCCTTAATCGGTATACCAGGGACAACAGGATAAAGGAAATGCAGCCCATTGACGATTTCTATGAAACCAGAGAAAGCAAATCCTACCCACAATAGCTTTTTTAAAAAAAACCTAGGTGTCGTCATCTCAATTGGCAATTGCACAATCGGATAACTTAGCTTTTCCCTCTCTGTCCACTGTAATCTCTGAATACTATTTATACATATTAAGATAAAGAATATAACAAATGTTATTAAAGACCAAAGGAGGACAGGTTCTAACCATGCCTTTATATGCTCTGCTGTGTATAATGTAGAATCTCCCTCAAAGAACCCTTCCAGAACATCTTTATCTCGCACAGTAAACCAGTGTGGAATGTATCTATGGAAAAGAGTAGCATATTCATTCTCAGGGGTGGCAAACCAGAATGGATGTACCAGTGTGCCAAGCAGAAAGTCCATTGGATCATGCCCAGAGACAGTGCATAACATCACCAGCATCACGTAGATTATCGTCAGTTCTGCTCTTCTAAAGGCAAACTGAGGTAAAGCCCACTTCAATAAAAGATTCAGTAAGACTAGAAAAAATAAGTTGAATACAGGGGCAATGAACAACGATGAATAAGCTGGATTCAGAGAATGGTGTATCGTGCTTACTATCGCTATCCAATAAGCATTTATCGGTATTAAAATCAATCCGAAAGCATAAGCTTTGGAAAGACGATTCTTTTCTTTTTTACCTCCTAACATTCCACCTTCTGACATCTGGGATACCTCTGGGGTTACCTGTTCTGGTGGTGTTAAGTACCTCTTTTTCGTCCAATGAAAGCAGGTTTTGATACCATTTCTGATTACCCGAAAACCCGCGCTGGTATTGAGTGGAAGCCACCACCAAAGGTGGTAGTCATACATAGAGGGACCTTTACCCCCAAAATGGGCGTTTTACACCCATTTTCCCCATCAATCTGCGGGTAAGAGCCGGGCAAAAAGTGGATGTATCCAGATGGTGCAAAGGTGTAAAAGGTACTCCCATTCATCACTGATACCTTTTAATAATGGATGAAGCCCGACCACCATTGAGCTTGAACGGTCTCGGAAGAGCAATGGAATCCGCCTTTCATTGGACAAAATCTAGGTAAGTAACTCGACAATGTTAGATTTCCTTTTTAAAAACCACAGAGAACACTGAGGACACTGAGCTTTTTCCTCTGTTCGCTTCGCTCACCGACGCCTTCGGCTTACGGTGTTCTCTGTGTCCTCTGTGGTAAATGAATCTCGTTGTGCTACAAGGGCGTCTGCCTCTAATTTAACATTGTCAAGATAGAATAGGACAGAAAAATATTCTATCTCTATTTTTTGTTTACAGAACATCTCAGTAAACTTAAGGGGTAGAGGTAGTCCCCTGACTACCGATTGTATCAGTCAGGGACTGATGCTACACAGTGTTAAGTTTACAGTAATGGTTTACAGATACCCAGAACCTGCATAAAATCAGGTTCAGACTTTTCGGGATGGTTCAATCTGTTGGGATATGATCTCACAACAAAACAAACCTTCCCTATCGGCGTTATCTATGAATTGCCTAAAGTCGCAGTCACCTTCACATCAGTAATATCATGCGCTTCGTCTAAGTTCTCCACGATAACTTTTACAAACATTACCTTGGCGTCTAACCCTACCGTTTTACTCACCTTCTGTCCTGGTACAAAAGGAATATCAAATGCGTATAAATCTTCTGTGTCATAGTTTATTCCATCAAAGCTGGCTAATACGTGAGCCTTCAGTCCTCCTTTTGCATCGGCATGATAGCTGCATTCAACAGTAAGGGCAGCATCAGAGATACGCTCAAGACTGATTGGAGGACAAACCGTAAGCTCGCTGGTTGTTTCTGCAGCAAGGGAAAGGACAGGCATAGCTAACCGAAATGGCGTCTCGGTTGCAAGAATCTGGACGCCTAAATCTTCGCCGCCTTTGGAAATGTATCGCAACGTGTGATAGACATAATAGAAAGGCGGCTCCCAGAGGGCGTGGACTTCAGCAAAGGCGGAAGCATCGGGATTGTTTTCCCTCGGAGCAACTGGATTTCCACTGTGTTTAATGAAGTTGTATCCGTCGATGCTGTATGCGTAGCCTATACTTTCCAGTTTCGACCATTTAGTTCCACCGTAAAAGATGTGAAATACTCCATCGTGATACAGAACTCCCGCTTCTGAGTAGCCACCATCATCCCATGCTCCCCAATCACCTGCAGGAAGGACAGGATTCCCTTCCTGTTTTTCCCAAGGCCCTTGTGGTTTTTCTGCAGTAGCTAAGGCGAATGGGCCCTGGTCTGGGCTGGAGTCGCTTATAGGATATTCATTATACATGTGGTACTTGCCGTTCACCTTTACCACGCCTCCAACATAGCCGAAATCCTCAAGGACTGGGTTGCCTTCATACTTTTCCCATGGACCCAAGGGATTTGAAGCATAAGCAAGTCCTACGCCCCCGTCTCCCGAATACCACATGTAATACTTGTCGGCTTCCTCTTTTTCCCAATCATCCCATATAACTATCGAGATTCGTGTGCATCTTCTCCATATCCTCTTCAGTTATCCTTAGCTTATCCATAAGAAGTAGGGCTACTATATTGCACAGAATAAGTAGAGTTTGCTCAAAAAGGGACGCCATAGGTTGGATAGAGGGGATTTCACCTTCTCCTCCCCTTAGAACTTGAGCGGGAAGTCTTACTATAACATCGGATAATTTTCCTATATCCGAATCAGGATGGGCTGTAATTAAAGCTACCTTTGCTCCTGCCTTCTTGGCAAGCTTGGCAACTTCTTCACCAAACTTTGTACATCCGCAGTTGACGATGAGCAAATCACCTTCGCCTATGGCAGGGGTTACTGTCTCCCATACCATGTAACTTTCAAGTCCTAAATGTTTGAGCCTCATGGCAAAGGCTCTGCCAGAGAAACCCATCCTTCCCATGCCAAAGACTTGGATTTTCTGGGCTTCCGCTATTGCATCAACAAAGGAAAGCACTTCTTCTTCATCTACATCACTAAGAACTTGCTCTATCTCTTTCACTACTTTGGAAGCATATTCTTTATACCTCATGTTCTTTACCTCCTAAGAAAGAAAAGGGTATTGAAAATTTAGGAATTAATATTTCCAAGTCTCTTACCTCAGTTTATCTCTCATTCCAACTTTGCTCTCACTGGCTGTTGATACTTTGGATTATAAACGATTCTATCCAAGTTTTCAAAAACTTTTTGGAATGCTTCCACGTAATATTTCATAAGTTCCAGTCCATTGGATGCATATATTGTATAGAGTACAAAGGAAGCAGCAAACATCTTTTGCGTCTCAGGATAATCATTAGGTTCATAAGTAATTCCTTTGCGAGCATGAATACAATTCCATGGGCAGCCTTTGCCATAAGCATCCATCCACTGAAATATCTTCTGACCGGGTACAGGGAAGGAGTGCCATTCCATAACAGGTACCCCTTCAGCAAATAGAGCATTCTGAACTGCCCAGCGAAAATCTTCTGTTTTCATATCTCCGTAGCCGATTTTTTGAGGTTCAAGCTTTATCCGATATATGTGGTACACATGGGTTCTATCAGAAGGTACATAAGGTGGGACAATACCTTCTATTTTACCAAGTTCCTCTGTAAGGTAATTTGCGTTTTCTATCCTTTTCTTATTATATTCATCAAGCCTCTTCAACTGAGTCCTCACAAAGGCATTCGTCATTTCTACTGGACGATAGTTATTTCCCATTGTATACGCATCATATGGTCTTATGTTACCTTTGGGGATTTTCTTTTCACCGAACATGCAGGTTAAGCGTGCTTTCTCAAAGAAATCTGGGTTATTTGTTGTGACAAGCCCGCCTTCGCCTCCAGGTAAATTCTTCGTTCCATTTAAGCTGAACATTGCAATATCGCTAAGGCTGCCTGTCTTTTTGCCTTTGTATAAAGCTCCATGGACGTGAGCCGCATCTTCTATAACTTTAAGACCATTTTTTTTTGCTACATTATTTATTTCGTCCATATCACAAGGCAAGCCGTGTACATGTACTACTATAATAGCTTTGGTCTTTTCGGTTATTTTTTCTTCTATTTCTTTGAGGTCAATATTGTAGGTTACCGGGTCTATATCTACGAATATTGGTATTGCATTCTGACAAAGAACAGCCTGAGCAGTTGCCCAGAAGGTAAAAGCTGGACATATTACCTCATCACCTGCCTCTACACCCACTCCAGCCACCGCAGCATGAAGAGCTGATGTCCCAGTATTTGTGGTCAAACAGTATTTGACACCGCAGTATTCTGCCCATTCTTTCTCTAAAGCTACCTTTTCAGGAGCGTCAGGTCCCCAGAGAATTCCTCTTTTAAGGACTCTATTCACAGCGTCTATATCATCCTGAGTTACAATTGGCCATGGTTTCTCCAGACCATCAGGAACAGTTTTTGGACCGCCCTCTATAGCTAATTTTACTGACATTTTTTGGCCTCCTTGAGATTTAATAGTTTTGTCGAAACTGGATTAGAAAACAATTCTACTCTAAACTTGGCTCGATAACTGATTTTATCACCTGCCTTCCGTCTATTTCAATACCTTCTCTTAAAGCTCGGAAGGCATCCATAAGTCTACTAAGGGGAAGATGGTGAGAAATGATTTTTTCTACCTCTGCTTGGGGTTTCTCTAAGATGGGTATCGCCCTTGAAAAATGGTCTGCTTCATTATCATATATGCCCTCAATGGTGATGTTTTTGGTTAAAATTTCAAGGCATGGGTTGATATCAATGCTTCCAGCATCGGCGAAATGGCCAACCTCACAAAGGCTTGCACTATCACGCAGGTAATGGATTCCTTCCTTAAAAGCCATAGGCGAACCAGCGCACTCAAAAACCGCATCGGCTCCATAGCCGGTAGTGGAAAACTCTCTTATAATCTCAATCCTGTCTTTCTCCTCAGGAACTTCCTCCATGTTTATAGTAAGGTCAGCCCCTAGTTCTTTAGCGAGCTCCAAACGCTCCTTTCTTCTTCTTCCCACAACAGCTACTTTAGAGGCGCCAAAGGACTTGGCGCAAATCATCGTTAGAAGTCCTATAGCCCCTGCGCCTTGTACTACAGCAGTCTGACCTGGCATAAGATTTGACCTATCCACAGCGTGGACAGCTATGGCTAAAGGTTCCGTGAAGACTGCCCTCTCCGGCGGAGCATCTATCTTGAAAAATTCTGTATCTGGATGGTATAGGTGAAGATATTCTGCATAGCCTCCAGTGAAGTGAGGCTCCTTATCCTCTTTTGGCATAAAGCCATAGGATATCATATTCATACATTTACTGGGGGTTTTGGCTATGGCGCAGTAATAGCACTTATGGCAGTGGATAGCAGGCACAAGGATAATTCTATCTCCTTCCTTAACCTGCTTTCCTATAAAATCCGCTTTCACATCTTTCCCTTTTTCTACTATTGTTCCACATATTTCATGTCCTAAAATGGTGGGAAAGGGAGCTTCCTCTAATCCTCCATAATATGTATGCACATCTGTGCCACATACGCCACATAAATCAATTTTGATAAGAAGCTCATTATCCTTTATATCAGGCAGAGGATACTCTTTGACAACAATATCCCCTTCTTCACCCATTATAACTGCAACTTTTCCTTTTTTCTTAAGCATTTCTTACCTCCATATCAACATTTTTTGAATGGCCTTAAGGTTATGGTCATCTTCACAGTATAATATCCTGTGGTTTAGTATGCATTAAGAAGAATTGTTAAGCAATTTAATAGCAATCATCTCCCTTGTTACGGATTTGAGTCGCCTTTGGTGAACCATTGATAAAGGTCGCGGTAAGTGCATATTAGGATTCCTTGTTTTTGCCGACAGTAGGATAAGATTTCTCTTATGGATTTTCCCTCTGGGTCGTGTTTGAAACCTGTGCTTGGATGTACAACTAAGCTATAGGCCAATCCATGGTCATAAACGAAGTCGACAGCTCGCTTCAGATACTGAATCCATTCCTTCAGAGTTCCCTTTCGAGGTGGCCCACAGTCTGGGTCGAAGAACTCTCTGTCCTGATAGCCACAGAAGGGAATCTCCAAAAGTCCTGTTTCGTCGTAATAGTATGGTTGAGTATCAGCTATCGTCTCTATAATCTTCTCATCGCTTAAAAGAGTGCTCATAAGATTGTCCTGTGTGCTGACGAACTCGATGCCGCACTTTAGCAGTACCTTTTGAATATCGCTCCTTCCCTGTAGACCGTTTTTGTATCCACCGGGTCCTCGTAATCCTATATTCACTGTTTGGAGCTTGTCCTCTATCAATCTCTCCGTTTTGGCAACTTCGGATTCTATTCTTTCTAATGGCGTATGTGGGAGGGAGATATGACTGTAAGTATGCTGGTCAATTGCATGACCACGCTCGACAATCTCAATCCAATGTTCAGCAGGGTCTTCAAGGGTGTTGCCTTGCAAAAAGAACTGTAGTTTTGCATCGTAATCCTCTGCTATTCGCACTACCATTTTTACATAATTGATCAATTCTTCGTTGAGATGACCATGACAGCCGCCTTGCCAGCCCAGGTCCTTAACATACAAATAGTCAAGGTCGCCAGGTACGTCTACATCATAACCAATGGCGACCGCACATTTACTTCCTTTACGGACTTTACCAAAATCAATCCTCATAATAACCTTCCTCTTTTGCTTTACCCCGCACTGAGATACGGAAGCATGTAACGGCATCCAGCTGCCTCAGCTCGGTAAAAATGCTAAAATACAATATGTTACACCTTGCGATAATATGAGCGTTTTTCACGTCTCTTCTTGGGTAAATACCACTCCTTTCCTAAGAATAAGGTTTCCATCTCCTTCACCAGTAATCACAACAGCAAAGCTCTCCTTTGTTCTTTCGTAAAATTTAAATCGCTCCACGTGTTCAAAGTCAGTAAAAGGTCTATGGTAACGGGAAATAATTTCCCTGGTCTCTTTGAAAAACTTCGGTTCCTCCTGTTTGTTTTCTTCGACAGGCTCCATTATACTCACTGGCTTATCTACAAAAGTGTCCAAAGGGAAGAAAGGAAGGATAGCTTCCAGTAAGGAACTAATCTTCACTCCATCCATCCTAATTACCCGTCGAGAAAAAGTATATACAGGAAAATCCATATCTACTAACGCCAGCTCATCCCCATGTCCCATACACATCATAAGATACATCAAACGAGGAGAAATAATAGAAGGGATTCTATTAAGCATTTTTATCCTCTCTTAAAGAGTTGGGGCACTGTCAAATTTAAGTGCCGACAGGTGTTATTTATGAACTGCCTAAGGTAGCAGTCACTTTCACATCAGTAATATTGTGGGAAGAGTCTAAGTTCTCCACTATAACTTTTATAAACATTACTTTTGGTTGCAATTCAACGGTCTTGCTTACGGTTTCTGCAGCTCGGCAAGGCAGGTCGAAAACATAAAGGTCTTCTGTATCGTAAGCCAAACCGTCGCAACTAGCCCGGATATGCACCCGCAGACCGGCGGAGGCACCTTTATCATAACGGCATTTTACAGTAACAGCCAAATCCTTGATCTGCTCAAGGCACAGAGGCGGGCAATCTTTCAGTGAGCTAGCAGAGGCCGCCGGTAAGATGTCAATATTCATCAGCGGCATCGAGAGTCGAAACTGCCTTTCAGTAGCGAAGATTTGAACACCGATATCTTCGATTGACCTGCCTTTGTAGCCAGTCTTATCACCGGTCAGTCCCAGCCAACCGCCCTTTGATTCGTAGCGGAGGGTGTGATAAGCATAATAGAAAGGGGGTTGAAAAAGGACCTGGACCTCGGAAAAAGAGGAAGCGTCGGGATTCTTTTCCCTGGGGCCGATTGGATTCTTCGGGTGCTTGATGAAATTATAACCGTCAAAGCTGAAGGCGTATCCGATGCTTTCGAGGCGGGCCGCCTGAGTGGGGCAGGTCTGACTGCCCGTATAAAACAAATGAAACACACCGTCATGGTAAAGCACACTGCCTTCGGAATAACCCCCGCCCGGGAAATAGCAACTGCTGTCCCAGTCGCCGATATCGCCTTTCAGAACCGGGTTTTCCGTAATCTTAACCTCGTCCTCAAGGGCCCTGGACGCCGGGGAGTCAACTGCTGGGCCGCTGTATTTTTCCCAGGGACCTTCCGGTTTTTGAGCGGTGGCGAGGAAGATGTCGCCAGCTTCGTGATACAAGAAATATGTACCTTTGACCTTGACCACTCCGCTTACATAACCGACGTTTTTCAGTATCGGGTTTTTTTCATAAGGAACCCAGGGACCCAAAGGATGGGAAGCGGAGGCTAAATTGATTTCTCCCCGAGGAGACTCGCCGTTTTGATACCAGGCATAGTATTTGTTGTGGCTTTCTTTAAGAATTTTGGCGCAGGGGCCGGGAATAATAGGATTCTTTTCATACTTTTTCCAGGGACCCAGGGGATGGGAAGCGGTGGCCACACCGGTCCGGTACCCATGTCCCTGGCCTATGGCATGATAATAAAGATAGTAGGTATAGCCATCCTTAAGCACGCCGGCGGTCTCACAGGACTTTTCATCCCAGGCCTCGGGTCCAGATTCCTTGAGGATAGGATTGGGACCTGGGATTTGAATGAAACGCGTGTTAGCTATAATCTCGGCCTGGGCAAGATGGGGTTTTCCGGTGCTGCTCTCCTGCGCGATAATTTCAGAACCGCAGGTAATCGGCACCAGAGCAAACAATAGTTTTACTAAATGCTTCATAACAGGACTCCTTTCAAAGAGAGATTGGCATTTAAATTCTCTTTTTCGTGTTGACTCTTTGCAATATTTGTGAAATTTGTGTTGCAAACTCGTCACCCGTCACTTCATCAGCCATTAAGGACATAGCTTCTTCCGGCTTTGATTTCAAACTCGATGACAGATTCATCAATCTTTCTAACCTGTATCCTTTGCCCATCCGATTCCACTCCTACCGGCGATCGAGTCCACACTCTACATGCCCGACCCATTCTTGAAGCGTTCAATACGTTCATCCGTTGGCAACCGGGATAATTCCCTATTGGAACTCTGATTGGCAAGTTTTAACTCGACGCTACGAAACAGTTTTTGATAGTCCCTAATGTGTGCCTCTCGAAGTTCAGTATACTGTCTGTTCGCTGAAACAAGATAACGCTCACAGGTAGATGCATGGTTTTTACTACGATAGTCCGTTTCAGCAGCCACCATACCCTTCTGGGTCTTGAATTGAACACATTAGGTAGCTTTTTCTTCTAAAGCTCTCCTTTGAGCTTCTTTAGCTATCCTAAAGATTTCCGCTTCAGCCTCCTTGGAAATATACTCGGGATGATGTTCCTTTAAAATAGTCCTTGCTTCTTCATTGGCTCTTTGTCTCATATCCTTGGCACCATCTGCTTCCCATGTCTCCCAATTTTCCCTGCTTGTCAATTTAGGCATCCATCTTGTTTTTCTCAAATATCTAAGTGTGTGGTCTTTGTCCAAAAAATGCCCTCCCGGACCAACCTCCTTGAGAACATCCACCCCCAAAGTGTCCCTATTGATTTGAATACCTTGAACAATGCGAAAAGCTGCTCCCAGAATCTCGTTGTCAATGAGGCATTGCTCATAACTTGCCAACCGCATTTGCTCCAAGTTGCCAGTAGCTACATGAATTATATTACAGCCACCCAAGGCAAGCGCTAAAAAATGTAATGCTCGCTCGTAGCCCATTTGTGCGTCGGGGATTTTTGAATCACACGTATTACCTCCCTGAAAAGGGAGATGATAGAAATGAGCCATTTGAGTCTGAGCCAAATGGAGTAAAGTCGATTCAGGCGCCGCTGCCGAATAATTGGCGAACATCATGTCCATAATACCTGATGATGAGGAGTAGATGCAAGGCGCTCCTGGGTTTACCATCTGTGCGAGGGCTATTGCACAGAGAATATTAGCATTACACTCTACTAAGGTTCCCGCAATCGTAAAAGGACTTGTGCCTCCAGCTAAAGCATCTGACTCAATAAGCATAGGTATTCGGTATTTTGCCACTTCCAATAGCTCTTCCACCATTTCCTTCGGCTGCATCAGAGGGCTTTGAACGCAGATATTTTCGAGGTAGAAGGGTTTTTCCATCACTCCTTTGGTTCCTCCCGCTATTACCGCCGCCATTTCAACATGAGCTCTTGCACCTTGCACCCCATCAGGGATAGTATGATGAGGACGTTGGGTGTGCTTTAGCATGGTGGCGAAGATTATATTGTATACTCCCTCCTGCGGTATATCTTGCGGGGTGACCAGAAAGTGCGCTATGTGCATATTCTCCAGTACATCCTGAAGCCTGGTTAGGTCCTCCAGGTCTTTTAATGTGGATGGGCGTCTGTTCCCATCAAGGTCCAAAACCCAGAGAGCGCCCGCGCCACCCATCGTGTAAACGGTAGAAGTGTCGTTAAGCACAACATCAAACTCAGGCGATTTACCATATAAAGTAATCTGAGAAGGAGCAGATTGCAAAGCAGAACTTAGAACGTGTTCTGGAATTTTGACTATTTCCTTGTCGAAATCCACTTCACACCCGAAATCTGCCATGATTTCCAGCGCTTTCCTATGTGCCACCTTAATTCCCACTTCGTTGAGAACCTCTAAAGTTGCAAGGTGTACTTCATGAATCTGCTCTTCCGTTAAAACCTTTAACTGCCCTCCCTTTAATCCTTCTATTGCCATTTTATCTCCTTTCCGATATTTGATAATGTCCATACTTTAAGGCTGCCTGAACCATAGCCGCCATATTTTCTGGAGGCGTTCCCTTCATAATGTCGCAGCCGCTGCTTAGTATGAAACCTCCATTTTTTCCTAGAATCTCAATCGCCTCCCGACATTTTTCTTCCACTACTTTTTGAGTTCCAAAGCACATCACGCTGGATGGTTCAATAGGGCCGCGGACGGCTACTTTCCCGCGGCATATCCTTTTTACCTCCTTCAAATCAGCTTTGTAATCGATGTCAAGCAGCACTGCCCCTGTTTGTACAAGTTTTGGTAAGATTGGAGTAACGTTTCCACAAATGTGAATGCCAAACCTACCTCCTTCCTTTTGGATATTTTCAGCCATTCTCCTCTCATACGGAAAAGCAAATTCCTCATATTGCCGCGGAGAGATTACATCCGGGCTTGCAAGTGCATCACCAATTCCCACTACGTGAGCTCCAGCGTCAATTAGAGCTTTTCCAAAAATTTCTCCAGCTTGCCTACAAAAGTCAATCAATTGGTGAATCAACTCCAAATTCTCTCGCATCGCTAAATCTAGCATGAAATTCTCAATTCCACGAACCATAGCTGCGAGACTAAAAGGACCTTGGTCAAAGAAAGCATAGATGAATGCATCCTTCCCTATCTCCCTTGCTAAACGTCTTGTACATTCTATGTAAACATGGAGTCTTCCGTCTTTATATGGTTCAGGAATTTTCAAATCTTTTACTTCTTCCAAACTCTCGATAGCCGGGCCACTTACAATTGCTGGGTTATCTTCTTCGCTAAAATCTACACGGCATCCTAAAGCTTCCGCAGAAGCAGCATTATCCAAATCTACTGTAACTCCATCGTAACCGAAATCTTCTAATGTGCGAATCAGGCATTCAGCCAAAAGATTCCCATCATGGCGGACATCCTTCATCTTATATCCGCAATGTTTTACACAAAAGGCATAGTTTTCCGGAACAACCGGCACCCTATCAGGTATCCTATTTTCCAATACTGATAAACATCTTTCAAATCTTGTCATTTTGCGCCTCCTGATAAAAATCCGGCTCTTTGACAATTAGTGTGCAAAGATGTATAATTGCCTCTGCAATCCAACAATGCCATATGTAGGACCTCAGTAATTCCGAATTCCGTTCACCCATTGGGGTTCACCCAGGATTTCTCCATCATTTCCATTTCCGGAGGAATCTACAGCTGTATTACCACTGTAACGACTACCTTAAGCGATTGCTGCTGCTGTAGGAATCGCATCCTAAACGCTTCATTAATCTGCTCCAGGGGATAAGTATGGCTTATCAAAGGCTTAAGGAGGACCTTCCCTGATAAAACTAAATCAACTATTTCGGAATACCATTCCTTCTCGATATAGCCTGCACTGCGAAAATGCATGGGACGAGGTGGTTTTTCAGGGAACCCTCCCAAGGAGCCGAAATTCCCATCTGTTCTCACGAAACTTGCTGCCTGACGGACGGATTTAGGATTGGCGTTGATGACAACATCTAGCCCTTCCCCTCCTGTCTTTTCCGAGATATAATCTGCAAGTTCGGATGAACTGGCATCAAAGGCGACGTCTGCACCTAATTCAAGCGCCACCTTACGCCTCTTTTTATAAGGCTCGACAGCTAAGACAAAGGAGGCGCCGTAAGCCTTGCAAATCTGTATCACTGAAAGCCCAAGCGGACCGCAGCCCCATACGCCAACCTTACTCCCCTCTGAAACCTGCGAATTCTTAACAATTACTAAAGGAGTACCCACAGTATCTGTCAGCAAGGCGCCTTCCTCAAAGCTCAATTCATCAGGGATAGGAAACCAGATGTTCTCAGAAGCTTTCACATACTCGGCGAATCCCCCGCTTATGAAATCAGTATTGACTCTATCTTCAACCTTCAGGCTTTTAACCCCTTCACCTATATTCTCAACTATTCCTGCTATCTCGTGTCCTGGGTTTCCTCCTTCCCCTGCTTGAAAAGCAGATACGTTCGAGCCGCATATACCACAGGCTTTCACCTTCACAAGCACCTCGTCCTCTTTTGGCTCCTCAATCTCCTCTTCTTTGAGCGTAATCTGACGAGGTGAAGAAAAATCAGCTTTTAAAAGCTTCATTATAAAACCCTCCTCAATAAACTTTGTATTTTTGAATAGAACGCGGATAACGCTTTCTTTAGCCAAATCCGCGTCCTATAAAATGTGAACTTTAATAATAAAAATTAAATTACTTAGGAATGCCCCAAGGTTGCAGTCACTTTTACATTTGTCATTTCGTGTGCGTTGTCTAAGTTTTCCGCTAGCACTTTGAGAAACATGACATTGAAATCTAACTCCACGGTTTTACTTATAGTCTGTCCCGGCGCAAAAGGAATATCAAAAGTTGATAAATCTTCGGCGTCATAGTTTATTCCATCATAGCTGGCTCGGACGTGAATCCGCAGCCCGGCTTTGGCATCCGCATGATAGGTGCATTCCGCAGTCAGGGCTAACTCGGAAATATGCGCTAAACTAATTGGTGGACAGGTTGTAAGCGCGCTAGTCGTCCCGGCAGCGAGCGAATCTAGAAAAAGTGTTGGCATCGGCAACCGGAATAACGGGGTTGTTGCAAGAATTTGAACCCCCAAATCCTCGCCTCCTTTGGAAATGTACCGCAACGTGTGATAGACATAGAAGAAAGGTGGTTCCCAAATGGCATGGACTTCGGCAAAAGCCGACGCATCGGGATTACTTTCCCGTGGCGCCACCGGATTGCGAGGGTGCTTCATGAAACGGTAGCCATCGAAGCTGTAAGCGTAGCCTATACTTTCCAGTTTGCGCCACTTTGCAGCTCCATAAAAGATGTGAAACACACCATTGTGATAGAGCACTCCGGCTTCAGAGAAACCTCCATCATCCCAAGCCCCCCAATCCCCGGCTGGCAGCACTGGATTGCCTTCGCATCTCGTCCACGGCCCTTGTGGTTTTTCTGCAGTAGCTAAGGCGAATGGCCCCAGGTCGGGGGATGAGGCTCCGATGGGATATTCATTATACATGTGGTATTTATCTCCCACTTTGACTACACCCCCAACGTAGCCAAAGTCTTCGGAAATGACGGGATTGCCTTCATACTTTTCCCATGGCCCAAGGGGATTTGAAGCATAAGCCAGTCCGACAAGCGTATTTCCCGAATACCATAAGTAATACTTGTCGCCTTCCTCTTTTAGAACAGCAGCACACGCTACCCATCTGTCTTCCCAACTGCCCTCCGGCCCCAAGTCTATAATCGGATTCCCCTCGTATTTCGTCCACGGCCCAAGGGGATGAGGCGCGGTCGCCACCCCGATTCTATAGCCTGTGCGCGGCCACTTTTTTTCATCCTTGGGCGTTCCATGATAATACAGATAATAGGTGTTCCCATCCTTCAAAACGTTACATGCTTCTATTACATTACCATCCCATGCGCTTAAATCCCCTGGGACAAGGATGGGATTTGGGCCTGGAATCTGGATAAACTGTGCCGTTGCTCTTTCTATATGTAATGCCTGTAATTGTTGTTCTGTCATTTAAAAAACCTCCTATAAATATCAGCTTAATATTATTGGACTTTAAGCGTCGCCCAGGTAGTGCTCAGCTTTTCTTCTATCCTTAGTCCACCACGGTGACGCTGATGACCCGAACGAGTAGTAAATTTTTTGGGACTAAACTTTGTCACATTAGTGATAAAACGTAGTTAAAATATGGTAGTCGAATTTACGCCCTCATGCATTAATGTGTTTCAAGGATAATCATCACTTCCAAAAAAGATGCTCAAAAAGCGCCAATAGGGTTGGTGAATGCCCAACCGTCCCCATGAACTTCCACGTCGATTCGAATGATGGGGGCATTATCTTTCACCTCGACATCAGTATTTTCCAATACCTTCTTGAGACTTCTCCCTTCGTTCCCCGCTCAGCGCCATCATAGGAAAGGATTCAAAGGTTTTGCTTTTTCTATCTATCACATAAAGGTGTCCCGCTTTTGTGTTGAATGTTACCGAGCTGAGGCAGCTGGATGCCGTTACATCAGCTTTCTTTCTTGATATATCTTTCAATTCCTTCTTTTCCGTCATATCTCTTAATCCTATCTCCTCTCCTTCCCAGGGAATTACAACTGTGCAGATTGAGCCCTTCAAGCTTTTTACAGCTATATACTTCACATCCCCTTTATCTATCTCCGCCGAAACCAGAAATGCCCCCACTGCTCGTAGGTTAGCTATTTTAGCTTCCATGGTATCAGGAAGCGAAGGAAAGACTCTTATCTTCCCGTTATAACTTTGCAGCAGCATCTCATTTATAACAGCAGTAAAAGCGAAGTTTTCCACAACCGGACCACTATTCTGGGCGCTTGGATACATGCCCAATGCACCGTTATGTCTAACTCGTGTTACGGTCCACTCTCTAAATGTTTCGTATTTCTCCTTCAATCCTAATCTCATCCAAGCTATCGGCAGAATGATATAACCGTCATTCCCATTTATCTTTATGTTTTCCGCTGTGTTTTTCGCAATTTCATACTGCTCTTTGGGACTGTCCGTGCCGATGTCCTCTCCTGGAACCACAGGCGCCACTGGCACAGGGACATTATAGGTAATAGGAGAGGCATTTTCTACATCCACAAAGACCATTCCTTCAGAAGTTTGATGGGTGGGATAATCTGCGATATTAGAAAGCATCTCCTTGAAAATCTCCCTCTCTTTTTCATCAACACCTAAAATTTGGCTAGCCTCAATAGTTGCCTTAAGAAGGAACTTTATCAAAGCAAGGTCAATTGTGCAATTCTTGTTTAATTCAAAGTTGCGTGTTATACCGTGATGTTCGGGGGAAACAGTCGGCCATATCACATACTTACCCTCTTCTTTCTTCATAAAATCTTGATAGAAACGAGCACATTGATAGATAACAGGATAAGCTTTCTCTTTGAGAAAATCCAAATCCTTAGTGTATTGATAATGCCACCAGAATCCCTGCGCCGCCCAGGCGCTCATGCACATGCACCTATCCCAGGGGGGGACGGGATATGGATTTCTATCCATCTTAGTTGGATAAGCAGTAAGAGGATACTTTGCGCCTCTACAATTGTAGATATCCCTTGCTTCCTTTTTTGCCATCGGCAAAATTCTATAAATGAAATCATAATAGGGAGATGCAAGCTCCAGGTGATTGCCGGCATACACTCCCCAATACTGCTGCTGGAAATTATAGTTCAAATGATAATCTCCATGCCAGGATGAGGAATCGTTAGTAATCCAGTTGCCGTAAAGCCCAGGCGCCACCTTGCCTCTTTTCGAGCAGCAAGCAAGGAAGTATTGATTCAAATACCAAAGGTTCTCCATGAAATCATCGCTCAAATCTATAAAAGATTCACTCCAAAAGGAATGCCACCAGTCCTTATGCTTTGAAAGAATACTCTCATACCCTTTTCCCATTGCCTCTTCGACTATCCTTTTTGCTTCTTCAAAAGGATTTTGAGTATCTCTGCTTGTTGCTACACTGACATAGATCTTCACTTCACATGACTTCTCTCCATGAATGGTAGCTCTCGCTTTGTTCTGTAGCTCCGTTGTTTCATATTTGGCACCTTTTATCGCGCCCAACATCACATATTCAAAACCTTCTGGATACAGAGGGTCTTCGGGAAAACGGTATCTTATCCAGAAACAGTTTCCATCGCGGCCGAAGGTTGGCGACGTCATAGTCTCATCCACTTTGTCGTTCCATCTGTATAAGTCTACTGTTAAAGAAAGAGGAGCTTCCCCTTCGTATACATACTTTGTGAGGAGCAGATTCTCCTCAGCCGCGACAAAGGTGGAAATCGAAGCTTTTTTCTTCTCATTTTGAAATTCAGAAAGAAGCAGAGCATCATATAGCGATAGCCTCTGGTTAAAGCTGGCGCCAGCAAGTTCTGGATTACTGAATATAATCTGACCGCATGGTTTAGGACAAGGATAGGGTTTATCATACGGAGCGTGTAATTCCTTTGATATTTCGCTCAGTTTGTCAAGGCCAGAACCGTCTTTGTCATCGATTATCATATCAACAAATTCAGCTTGTGCGAGCGGTTGTCTGGTGAGTTTATATATGTTGTCTCGTCTATCCCATACGTCGTTCTTTCCTACATTTATAAGGACTTCATCCGGAGTGCCGTGCGCCACTGCGCCCACATCTCCATTGCCCAGCAAAGGACCATCTATAAAGTTTTCACCAGGTTTTTGTTCGTAAGGCTCGACCGGACTTTGGTAAACAACATCATGTTGCGAGAAAAAAGATTCATAATCTACTTCAAATCTTGTTTCTTTCCACATTGTAATTCCCTCCGCTGTTATATTACAGTTTGCAGTGGTTATAAAAATACCACATTTTTATCTCCCATCGTAAAAAATGTGTGGGAGCGAAAATAGTTTCCGCCCCCATATTCACTAATTTTCTGTCTTAATTTTTCCCCAGGCCGTGGCTAATTTGCCTGCGGAGGAAACAACCATTGCTTTCTCCCAACCCTCCATGATGCTCTTAATTTCCTCCTGAGTTAGGGCAACATTGGCGATGAAAGCTTCGTCGACGATGCCAATGAGATTTTCAGAAGATCCCCACCCCCCTATCTGTATAACATCCTCGTTGTCTATACTTCCTGGAATCTTTTTTTCAACATCAAGTACACCATCGACATAAAGAGAAAGGGTACCATCTTTTCTCACTGCCGTACAATGGTGCCAACCAGTGTTTACTATCTTTACGGTCCCATCGAGGAAATTGTTCGCACCGTCGTTATACTCGAAACCGAAAAAATCACCAGGTCTATCTATAGCAGAATTTAGATTCCACCAACGTGGGCCCGCGCTTCTCTTTACAATTATATATGAATCTGCATTCTTTGAGTTTACCCAAGTTCCAACTGTGAAATCACCCTCGCCAAAATTAAAATCCTCATGGTGAGGCACTATGACATAATTCGCATCTCCCGCCATACCTTTAAATTCCAAGGCTTTGCCGAACTTACCATTTACCCAGTTCGGTTTTTCGATAGTCCCATCATGCCCTTTGCCAGAACTGTCCTTGACGGTCTTCCCTGAGCCCTCATCAAATAGCCACAATGCGACAATGTCGTCCAGGTTAATTTTGGCAAAACTTTGGCCTGTGAATATCAGGCTAATGACAATTAGACTTGCGCTTACTAAAGTTAATCTTATTGCTGATGTATTCATTTTCAGAATGATAGTTTACAAAGTGGAGAATAAGCTTTGCCCCCTGCTGAAAAAAGGAAACTTCAACTGCGGGGGGAGCTTCCACCTCGATAATCTTATCGCTGGTCACTAAGTCAACGAGATTCTTTATCAGGTACTTCAAATGAACCTGATTATCATTCCAGTAGGCGCTAAATATCTCCCCACTCACATATGCCACTCTTCCTTTACCATACTGATTCAAGGACACTGCTGGAAAGCCTGTGTCTTTTCCTGGTGGAGCGCTGCCAAAAGCAAAACCTTCCTTGGATTCCTCAGGGTTGAGGCGATGCAAAAGAGCACAAAGTGGCTGGGCTTTCTTCTGCTTCACATACAAAAAAGGGCCATGCGTCAAGAGCGGCAGGTCATTTATCTTTGCTTTAACAGATTCATCTGTAGCCTGTATGTAAGCATAGGAGTATGGATACTCTTCCTTAAAGCTCACCCCGAAAAGGTCTGAAAGCGCAAATTCCTCTTTCTGTTCTCCCTTCTCATTTCTCAAAGATGTGCAGTAGGAAGCTATTAACCCACCGCCTAAAGAAACGAAATTTCTAATTGCGTCTAAAACTTCCTTGGAAAGATAAGATTGGTCAGGAAGAATAACTGTTTTATACTTATCTATGGTTTTAAGGAGGGTTTCCTCATTTAGTATATTGAAATGATAGTTGCTTTCCACTAAGGCTTTGTGGGCTCCGCGAATGGGAATCAGCGCTCTCCGACTCTCCTCGCTAGAAATAATCCCATCACCTTTGTTATACAAAGTGGAAGCGGAATTCAATATGCCTATATAAGGCACAGGCTGGGCATCGCAGCAGAATTCCTCCCGCTTTTTTACGAACTGGTAAACATCGCCGATATATTCAAAAACCTCCTTCTCTAATGTCCCATTAGGATACATCTTATCGCCGATGAAACATCCGCCACCGTTTGCCATTATCGTGGCGCACTGGTGCTTCATGGCAGCAGAAGGCTTCAGCATCCAATCTCCCCACCAATGTATAAACCTGGAGTTCATTATATCAAAAGGCTTTCCCACTGTCGCTAGGTATCGTGCATGGAAACTGCAGCCGAGAGACATCTCCCTTTCTGGCACATCAAGAGTAAGATAACCGACATAGTCAGGAGGCGTTTTTGGCTACGGTGGAATATCGAAATCCCAATGCACCTTGCGAAATGTTTCAGCATACCAATTCATGTCAAATCTCCTCTCTTTATAAGGCATCGAAGATAACTTACTCAGTTTCAATCCTGATAATGCCACACTCGTCATTGCTAATTTAAGGAAATCGCGTCGGGTAATTCTTTCCTGTTTTCTTTTGAGGAAGTGGCTCTGTGGTTTCATAATTCTCGCGGGGATGGTTCAATCTGTTAGGTTTTAAATGAACCATCCCTTCTCGGCGCTATCTATGAATTTCCTAAGGTTGCAGTCACCTTCACATTAGTAATATCGTGTTCTTTGTCTAAGTTCTCCACGATAACTTTTATAAACATTACCTTGGCGTCTAACTTTACAGTTTTACTCACTCTCTTTCCTGGCGCAAAAGGAATATCAAATGCGTATAAATCTTCTGTGTCATAGTTTATTCCATCAAAGCTGGCTTTTAGGTGAAGCTTTATTCCTGCTTCTGCATCAGCATGATAAGAGCATTCAACAGTAAGGGAAGCATCTGAGATACGCTCAAGACTGATTGGAGGACAAACCGTAAGCTCGCTAGATTTCCCTGCAGCGAGTGAATCAATCGAAAGCACAGGCATAGCTAAACGAAATGGCGTCTCGGTCGCAAGAATCTGGACACCTAAATCCTCACCACCTTTGGAGATATACCGCAAAGTGTGGTAGACATAATAGAAAGGCGGCTGAAAAAGGGCGTGAACTTCGGCAAAACCAGAAGCATCAGGATTGTTTTCTCTGGGAGCGACTGGATTGCCACTATATTTAATGAAGTTGTATCCATCGAGGCTATATGCGTAGCCTATACTTTCAAGTTTCGACCATTTTGTTCCACCGTAAAATACGTGAAACACACCATCGTGATATAGAAATCCTGCTTCTGAGTAGCCTCCATCATCCCAGGCTCCCCATTCACCGGCAGGAATTACAGGATTCCCTTCGTATTTATTCCATGGACCGGAAGGTTTTTCCGCTGTAGCCAAGCAGATTGGACCTTGGTCGGGTGATGTTGCGCCTACAGGATATGCATTATACATGTAGTATTTGCCGCCCACCTTCACCACGCCGCCAATGTATCCGAAGTCCTCAACGACTGGGTTGCCTTCATACTTTTCCCATGGTCCAAGAGGGTGTGAGGCACAAGCAAGACCTATGTGTGCTCCCGACGGCAACGAAGGGGACGAATTATACCATAGGTAATACTTATCGGCTTCCTCTTTGAGTAAAGCGGCGCCAGCAACCCAAGTTCTATCCACGCCATCCCAACTATCTTCTGGTCCAGAGTCTATAATCGGATTTCCCTCATATTTCATCCACGGTCCAAGTGGGTGAGGTGCGGTTGCTACGCCTATTCTATATCCGAGATGAGGCCAACGACTACTATCTTTAGGCTGTGCATGATAATAGAGATAATAAGTATCACCATCCTTAAGTACGTCACAACTTTCTAGATTACGTTCATCCCAAGCGCCTTCACCACTCCCCACAAGGATTGGATTAGGTCCTGGGATTTGTATAAACTTCATTTCTCTTTCCAATCGAAGTTCATTCAACTCTTTTTTGCGCATTCTACTTTCCTCCTCCTTTGTATAGATTCTTTGGCAACAATAATCTATTCTCTGATTAGTTGCACAGTAAATAGAGCTGCAATAACACAATGCCCTTCTGATTGGTAATGAGGCATTTTCATATTTCACAAGGTTGAACGTCTTAACGGCAGAGAGCTGCCTCAGTTCGTTTAGGTAGTTTTGAAGAATAAACTTTCGCTTTTCTTTTGGCTAACGGATTTTGAGCTAACCGCTGTCAACGGATTCAACTAACGGATTAAACGGATAGATAGCGTATACTTGATGCTATCCGTTTAATCCGTTTATATAATCCGCTGACAGCAATCCGCTAGCCTCGAATACGTTAGCTAACGTATTAAGAACCGGAATGTAAACTTTAATAATCAAAAATACATAACTAAACGCCTTTCTCTTCAATTTCTCTGGCAATCTCTACAAACGCCTTTATATTTTCTCTGCTAGAAATATGAACTACTGCGCGCCGTAAGAACATAGTTCCCATCAGCTTTGGTCAGGAAAATTGATGCCGAGGTCACCGACAGGCTGATAAAAGCGAAATTACAATCTTTGGGTCTAAACCTACCTGAAGAATCAACTCAGCTTTTGAAAATATGAGCTACTGCCACTCAATCGAAATCGTATGGGCGCCTCTTAAAAGATTGATGAAAGCCAATTTTTTTGTTTCATCCCAATCATAATCAAAGATAGTATCGTTAACTTTGATATTCAGCCTATTAAGGAAGTTATCCTCTTCCCTTTCTGAAGCTGGGCATCCCAGATTTCTGTGCTTGTAGATGTTGTTTCCACATTATCTCCTTGGCTATGATGCCCACGTAGCTCAACACCGTCAAAGTCAAAATCATATCTTGTATACCAGTCGCATGATGCTGGATGTGCAGCAATGATAATTCCACCTTGCTCCCAAATAGTTTCGGCATCTCTTGGGTCAAATAAGCCCATTACATCATGAGCAGGCAGATTTGGAACACCGTAAGCACAGACATGATGTCCGCCATGTCTGGTGGTAGCATCATGCTCGGGAGGCATGGCATTATAGTGGAACTCCGCGCCACAGAAGAATCTGCAAAGGCCATCGTCGATATCATCACCTCCCATAATCTTTCTGAAGCCTGGAAGGTAGTTGCCCCACGGCAGGTCAACTAAAAATATCGCATCGAGCCCCATTCTGATTGCTGCGCCTCTCAGGAGGCCAACGGAGGCATAGTTTCCTGGCCAAGCATCTTCATATATGGGCTTATATCCAGGATGGATATGCGTAACAAACCGATATGGTGTCCATCCTTTGCTCACCTTAAAAAGCGCATGGTCTTGCGCTATGCTACCATCATCGAATTTAGCCACTGCTTTTAAGATAAAGCTGCCTCTTTGATTGGGAACATAAGCGGGATGGGGAGTGTAGCCTATCATAAACTGGTTTTCCCACTGATGCCATTTTGGAAGATTAATCGTTTCTTTGCTCCCATCGGGCTTTTCTATTTCGACGTTCACTTCTACAAGCTTCTTAGAAGGCTCTTTTGCCATTACCTCTATGAGGAAATTGTCACCTGCTTTCGCTGTCTGCGGCCATACAATCATCTCTATCTTTGCTGCCTTCCCCTCATGCAAGTCGGCGAAGTAAGTTAGGAGATTTTCCAAAAGGAGGTTCCAGCAGTTTTTGGCAATAGAATTTTTATCTTTCCAAACTAGTTGTGGTGACAGTATCTGTGTCCAGAGATACCTTCCTTTATTATACCTCTTCTCTGTCACAAGCGCTCCGTCGTTAATTGTGTGGTCTTGGAATTTGCAGATTACGTCCCAACCAGAAGTAGGGGTTATGACCTCAAAAGCAGTTGTATTGTGGGTCTCATCTTCGATATCTATTTCCCACTTAACAAAGTAGCTCTCATCGAGATAGTTAGGCTTGTGGAAGATGGGATGATGTTTGTCAATCATCCATGGACCGATATATTCCATGCTTTTATATCCTATGCTTTTACTAATGTTTACGTAACGAAGCTTACAACCTGATGAACTGAGGGCAGGAGGAAAAATCTGCAAGTTCAGTTCCTCTCCACATTGATGCATTATCCAACAGATGCCACCATTTGATACAAATTCAACAATCTTGCTGCCATCTGCAACCTCTGCGCCTTGTGGGATAATCAACACCTGGAAATTCCCGAGGTCTTTTGCTTCTTTCAGCTCAACAATCTCAACATTTTCAGGAGGAATACCCATCGCAACAAGTACATCCTTGAATGTGTAGCCGTTGAGTTTTTTATCTCCTACCACGCCATACATCAGGTCAAAAAAAGGAGCTTCAGCGGCTCTGGCGCCCATAACTGGAAGTACACTTGTACACAAAATTTTCAGCATAATTAACCCCCTTTTTGTGCTTAGTAAGACGAAGTCGTCGGTGACTTCATATTGATTCTACCTTGGTTTTGCCGTAAATTGCCAACGAATATTCATTGGGCTACAAAGGCATCCAATTTTAATGCAATAAAGTCAAGGTAGTTACTTAGCTTTATATAAAGAAAATTCCCGGATGCTTGGCCCTCCATATTCAGACTTTATATTCAATCTGACTTTGCTGCTGGTAACAGAGTCAAATAGCTCTATCCTCTTGTGACCGATACTGGTGCCTTTACAAATCTCCCGCCACTCCGAACCATCACAATATTGGATTTGGTAACTGCTCACTCTCTCGCCGGAGGCAATAGCTTCCATGATAACCGCTCTGTTAAAGGAAATATCCATCGCACCCTGTGTGATTCAAAAGATCTCTGGATGCAGTCATCTTTTTTCCATAATTTGCCCAAGCCATGAGCGTAAGCGACTTGGTAAGGTTCAAGCTTTCATCATTCCCGCAGTTAAGATGGTCAGACTCTCCGTCAAACTCCAAAGCCGTGCCGAACACACCCTCTACCCATTTGGGCTTGCCCACGAACTCCCCGTGATTGCCATTTAAAGAGGAATCCTTGGCTACTTTACCTTT